>Ga0335081_10003126_pt1 | contig 26026 bp, 27 predicted proteins | sample Lox_Sample_35_FD_206713 | JGI IMG/M metagenome (GOLD analysis project Ga0335081, IMG submission 206713) | Soil microbial communities from Loxahatchee National Wildlife Refuge, Florida, United States - Lox_Sample_3.5 | ecosystem: Environmental > Terrestrial > Soil > Wetlands | place: USA...
GTGTCGTAACCCGCGGCGCGGTCGAGGATGGGCTTGCCGTATTTGTGCTCGCCGATCTGCAGGAAGGGGGTGTCGGCCGTCGCTTCGATGAAATTGCCGGCGGCATAGACCTGGAAAAGGCGCGGATTGCCGCCTCTGATCTGCCCGCCGAGCAGAAACGATACGTCGAACGAGATGTTCTGCGCCTGCATCGCCGGGCCGTCGATGCGGTAGATGCGGCGCACCGCCTCGCCGACGAGCTGCGCCGCGCGGAACATGCTTTTGGCGCCGAGCAAGGTCTCGACGATATCGTCGGTCTCGATGCCCTCGTGCAGCAGATTGACGATCGATTGCGTGAGGGCGAGGTTGCCGGCGGCGAGCAGCGCCATCACCCGCTCGCCCGGCTGCTCGAATACATAGGTCTTCGAGAAGGTCGCGATATTGTCGACCCCGGCATTGGTCCGCGTGTCCGCGAGCAGCACGAGACCGTCTTTGAGATCGAGCCCGATGCAATAGGTCATCCCGTCTTCCCCCGACGCCCGATGCTCATTGATTGGCGCCAGCCTGCATCACCTTCACCGCTACCGCCAGCTTTTCCGCCCCGATGCCGCGGCGGACGCCGCGCACCGGCGCCGCCGAGCGATAGTCGAGTCCGACGCTGGTGCGGATATAGGCCTCGGTGGGGCAGATGCGGTTCGACGGATCGAATCCCACCCAGCCGAGATCGTGCACGAAGGCTTCTGCCCAGGCATGGCTCGCCTCATACTCGCGGGACTCGGTTCCGGTCCAGAGATAGCCGCCGATATAGCGCGCGGGAATGCCGAGATGCCGCGCGCAAGCGATGAAGATATGGGCATGGTCCTGGCAGACGCCGGCGCCGGCGGCGAGCGCCTCGGCGGCAGTCGTCGCCGAATCGGTCGTGCCGAGGGTGTAGTCGACGGCCTCGCGCACCGCGTTCAGCAGCGCATGCAGCTGCTTCAGCACCGAGCTCTGCGGCGCCGCCTTGCCGGCAAGCGCCTCGATCGCCGCGTCCGGTGTCGTCAACGGGGTAAGGCGCAGGAAGAAGAGGGGCGGCAGCGGTTCGGGCGCGCCGCGGACGATGCCGTGCGTCGCCGCCGTCTCGACCTCGCCCTCGACGAAGACCCGCGCCTCGCTATGGGGGTAGTTGACGGCATGAGTGTGGGTGATGTTGCCGTAGCCGTCGACGAACACCGGCAGCTCGCGCCGCCGGTCGCTCCAGACGCGCCATTCGACGATGCGCAACCCCTCATAACTGCGCGGCGTCAAGCGCAGGCTCTGGATCGCCAGCGCCACCGGGCTCTCGTAGTGATAGGAGGTTTCGTGCTGGACGCGCAGGCGCATGGCAGGGCGTTACATCAGATAGAGCGCGCTGATCTCGTTGCCGAGCGTCACCGAACGATCGATGAACTCGGTCAAGAACTCGTGCAGCCCCGATTGAAAGATGTCCTGGATGCGGCCAAAGCGCAGCCGCGCATGCAGCTCGCCGGCGATGCGATGGCACTCGCCGCGCTTGCCGCCATAAGCCTCGGCGAGCAGTTCGAGATGGCGCACGATCTGCTCGTGGCAGCTGAGCAGCGAGCGCGGCATCTCCGGCCGGAGCAGCATCAGCTCCGCCACCAGCCAGGGCTTGAGCCGGTCCTGGTAGATCCAGTGATAGCTGCGCAAGGCGGAGACCGAGCGCAGGATCGCCTGCCAATGGTAGTAGTCGAGCGCGCCGCCGACGCCTTCATGGCGCGGCAGCAGCACATGATATTTGACGTCGAGAATCCGTGCCGTGTTGTCGGCGCGCTCGAGGAACGTGCCGAGCCGTGTGAAGTAGAACGCATCGTTGCGCAGCATGGTGTTGGCGTAAGCGCCGGCGAAGAGCAGCGAGCGCTCCTTCACCCAATCGAGCAGCGCCGGCAGATCCGCCGCCGCGTCGAAGCGCTTGCCGCCGCGCGCCTGATGCCAGGTCTCGTTGAGCGCGTCCCACATGTCGACGGTGAGCGCGGTGCGGATGGCGCGCGCGTTGCGCCGCGCCGTCTCGAGACAGGAATAGATGCTCGAGGGATTGTCGGGGTCGCGCACGAGGTAGTCGATGACGAGCGCCGGGCTCGCCTCGGCATGCTTCTTGAAAAAATCCGGCTCGCAGCCGGCAGCGAGCAAGGTCGAGTGCCATTCATTGCCGGAATTCTCGAGCGAGCGGGTCAGGCTCGACATGCGATGGCCGACCATGACGATGCGCGCGATGTTCTCCGCCCGCTCCATATACCGCGCGAGCCAGTAGAGGCTGTCGGCGGTGCGGCTCAGCATCGCGTCAACTCTCGAGCACCCATGTGTCCTTCGTGCCGCCGCCCTGGCTCGAATTGACGACAAGCGAGCCCTCGCGCATCGCGACGCGGGTGAGCCCGCCGGGTACGATGCGGATCTCGCGCCCGACCAGCACGAAAGGCCGGAGATCGACATGGCGCGGCGCGATACCGGCCTCGACGAAGGTCGGGCAGGTCGACAGCGCCAAGGTCGGCTGCGCGATATAGTCGCCGGGCGCGGCGCGCAGCCGCGCCCGGAAGCTGTCGAGCTCCGCGCGCGTCGCTTGCGGCCCGATCAGCATGCCATAGCCGCCCGAGCCGTGCGTTTCCTTGACGACGAGCTCGTCGAGATGCTCGAGGACATAGGCGAGATCGGATTCCTGTGCGCAGGAATAGGTGCGCACATTGCTCAAGATCGGCTCCTCGCCGAGATAGAAGCGGATCATCGCCGGGACGTAGCGATAGACGGACTTGTCGTCGGCGATGCCAGCGCCCACGGCATTGGCCAGCGTCACATTACCCGAGCGATAGGCGTTGAAGAGCCCCGGCGTGCCGAGGGCGGAATCGGGCCGGAAGGTGAGGGGGTCGAGGAAATCATCGTCGATGCGGCGATAGAGGACATCGACGCGGCGCGGCCCCTCGGTGGTGCGCATGTAGACGATATTGTCGTCGACGAAGAGATCCACGCCTTCGACCAGCTCGATCCCCATCTCGTCCGCCAGGAACGAATGTTCGTAGTAGGCGCTGTTGTAGGCGCCGGGCGTGAGCAGCGCGACGCGCGGCTCACCGCGGCAATTGGGCGGTGCGACGGATTTGAGGGTTTCGAGCAGCTCCTCGGGGTAATGGGCGACCGAGGCGATACGGTGATGGGCGAAGAGGTCGGGGAAGAGCCGCATCATCGCCTCGCGGTTCTCCAGCATGTAGGAGACGCCCGAGGGCGTGCGGCAATTATCCTCGAGCACGGTGAATTCGCGCGGGCCGAGCCGGACGATGTCGATGCCCGCAATATGGGTATAGACCCCTGCCGCCGGTTCGAAATCCTGCATTTCCGGGCAGAAGCCGTCATTGTGCAGCACCAGCGCCGGCGGCACGATGCCGGCGCGCAGGATCTCGCGCCGGTGATAGACGTCGCGGATGAAGGCGTTGAGCGCGCGCACCCGCTGCCGCAGGCCGTGCGAGAGCAGCTGCCATTCGCCCGCATCCAGCACGCGCGGGATGATGTCGAAGGGGATGAGGCGCTCGGGATCGCCACCTTCGGTATAGACGGCGAAGGTGATGCCGATGCGGCGGAAGAGCAGCTCCGCCTCGCGGCGCTTCAAGGCGAGCACTTCCGGCGGCGTATCGTCCAGCCAGCGGCGAACGCTCTCGTAATGCGCGCGGCAGTCCTTCGCCGTTCCCATCTCGTCGAAGGGGAGAGGAAATTCGCGGTCCTCTGCCAGGCGCAGGCTCACGACCATCGCTCCCGGCGGCGTTCACCCCGCCGCCTCGACACCTCCGGTGCAAAGCCCGGGCCAAGGGCAGGCGAGCACAATGTGGCTTCACTGGGGGGCACCGCAAGACCCGCCGATCGGGCTTGCTGATCGCATGGCTTCCCGCTTTCGAGGGTCTGAATTGATCGGAGAGCGTTCGCCGGCAGGGCTGCATTTATGCCATGCGTCCTTCGACATGCGCCCTTCGGGCGCAAGCTCAGGATGAGGTAGAACTTTGATGGCACAAAGAAAATCGCCTCATCCTGAGCTGGCGCGCGCAGCGCGCCTGTCGAAGGACGCATGGCATTGATCCCAGCCACCCCACCGGGATTTGCTTTGTTGCCGGCGCAGCAGCACTGCTCAAAGATCGGGCAGCCGCGGCGGCCAACGCCCCGGTCGGCGCGGCCGGGGCCCAAAACGCATTTGGCATGGCGCTTGCCTTGGTCGAGCCACCGGCAAAAGGAATGGGCGGATGGATCCTGCGGGAGCCAAACACATCCTCGTGGTGGATGACGATCCGCTCATCCTGGAACTGCTCGAGCGCGCCCTCGGCGCCGCCAATTTCCGCGTCAGCAAAGCAAGGCGCGTCTCCGTCGCACGCGACCTGATGTGCCGGCACGAATTCGATCTCGTCATCACCGATGCGCGAATACCCGGCGAAACCGGTCTTGAGCTCGCGGTTTCCGCGCGCCAGCGCGGTATCGCAGTCATCCTTATGACCGGCGATGCGGAGTGGGCCGACGAACACGGCATGCTGCCGGATCAATACTTGGCAAAGCCGTTCGACCTCGCCGAGCTGATGGCCCGGCTGCGCGCGCTGCTGTGACAGGATCATTGCAGCCGCCGCCCGCGCACGCGGTTTGAGCACATAGGCGGGCGGTGCCTATATTTTGGGCGACGCTATTGCTGTGCCGCGGTTTCCTTCACCAGCGGGCAGCCGCCCGCGTCGAGGGGGCGGAACGCTTTGTCGCCGGGCACCGTCTCGACGAGCTTGTAATAGTCCCAAGGCTCCTTCGACTCTGCCGGCGTCTTCACTTGGAAGAGATACATGTCGCGGAGGACGCGGCCGTCGATGCGTAGCTTGCCGTCATGCGTCATGAAATCGTTGATCGGCAGTTTGCGCATCTCGGCCATGACCTTGAGCGGCTCCTTGGTGCCGATCGCCTTGACCGCCTTGAGGTAATGCGCCACGGCGCCATAGACGCCGGCCTGGTCGAAGGTCGGCGGATGCCCCGCCTTGGCCTCGAAGCGCTTGGACCAGGCGCGCGTCGCATCATTCATGTTCCAGTAGAACGGGCTGGTGAGCTGCAGGCCCTGCGCCACCGGCAAGCCGAGGCTGTGCACATCGGTGATGAAGACGAGCAGCGCGGCAAATTTCTGGCCGCCCTGGGTGATGCCGAACTCGGCGCCCTGCTTGATCGAGTTCACCGTGTCGCCGCCGGCATTGGCGAGGCCGATGATCTGCGCCTTGGAAGCTTGCGCCTGCAGCAGGAAGGACGAGAAGTCCTGGGTATTGAGCGGCGCATTCACATTGCCCAGCACCTTGCCGCCCTCCGCCTCGATCACGGCCGCGGTGTCGCGCTCGAGCGCATGACCGAAAGCATAGTCGGCAGTGATGAAGAACCAGGTTTTGCCGCCGCTTTTGACCACGGCCGAGCCGGTGACATGCGCCAGCGAATAGGTGTCGTAGAGCCAATGTGCGGCGTAGGGCGAGCATTTCGGTCCGGTGATGTCGGAATCGGCGGCTCCGGTGATGAGGGCAAGCTTGTGCTTCTCGCGCGAGACATCCTCGACCGCCAGCGCGACGGAGGAGGTGGGAAGGTCGGTGATGACATCGACACCCTCCTCGTCATACCACTTGCGCGCGATGGCGGAGCCCACATCCGGCTTGTTCTGATGGTCGGCGGAGATGATCTGCACCTTCTGGCCCAGCACCGGACCCGCGTCATCCGCGGCCATCTCAGCGGCGACGACGGAGCCTGGGCCACTGATGGCGGAATAGAGCGAAGACATGTCCGTCAGCACGCCGATCTTGACCGGCGCGCCGGCCGCCGAGGCGCTTGCGGCGCCGAGCACCAATGCGGCAGCCAGCGCCGCCGTCGCGGAGACCCTCTGCTTCATTGCGTTGACCGCCCTATCGTTAGCAATGGACAACGACCTGGCCGCGCCCGATTCCGGAAGCCGTCTACGCTTACTTGAGAGCTCCCCCCGTGATTCCGGTGATGAATCGGTCAAGGAAGAGGTTGTAGGCTATTGCCACCGGCGCGCTTGCGATGAGCGCCCCGGCCATCAGCTCGCCCCAATAATAGATGTCGCCCCGCACCAGGTCGGTCGCGACGCCGAGCGTGACCGGCTTCTGCGCCGACGCGGAAATGAAGGTGAGGGCGTAGACGAACTCCTGGAGCGTCAGCGTGAAGGTGAAGATCACGACGGTCAGGATCGCCGGCAGAGACAGCGGCAGCACCATTTTGAAGAAGCTTCCGCAGAGACTGCAGCCATCGACGATCGCCGCCTCCTCGATCTCGCGCGGCACGGCTCTGAAAAAGCCCATCAGCAGCCAGGAGCAGAACGGGATCGTGAATGTGGGATAGACGAGCACGAGAGACCACATCGAATTCTGCAGGCCAATGATCGTGATGACGCGCGACAGCGGCAGAAACAGCAGGGTCGGCGGCACCAGATAGGTGAGAAAGATGCCGATCCCGAGCGCCTCGCCAGCGCGGCCGGCGAGGCGCGCCAGGGCGTAGGCGGCGGGAAGCGCGGTCGCGAGGGTGATGGCGACGACGCAAACGCCGATGATCAGGGAATTCAGCAGCCAGCGTGCAAACAGGGTCTGCTCGAAGAGATAGCGGAAATGCGCCAGGGTCGGCGCCTCATTGAACCAGAACGGGGTGTTGCTGACGTCGTAGAGATCGGCGTTCGTCTTGAACGCGGTGATCAGCATCCAATAGAAGGGAAAGGCGGAGAGGATCACGAAAAAGGCGACCGCCGTGTAGAACCCTCCCTCTTTGACGGCTGTATCGACCCGCCGCGGCATGTCAGATCTCCCGACTTCGGATATAGCGCAGCATCAGGACTACGAGGCCGAGCAGGACCGGGAACATGAAGAGCGAAACGGCGGCCCCATGCGCCACGTCGCCGGAAAGAATGCCGATTTGAAAGCCGAGATTGCCCAGGACCTGCGTCGCATTGGCCGGGCCGCCATTGGTCAAGAGGTAGACGATGCTGAGATCGGTGAAGGTGAACACCGTGCCGAAGATCAAGCCGACGACGACGATCGGGGCGATGATGGGCAGGATGATCTGGTAGTTCCGGCGCCAGAAGCCGGCGCCGTCGACGGTGGCCGCGTCCAGCACATCTTGCGGCACGGCGGTGATGCCGGCGAGGAAGATCACGATCGCGAACGGGAAAAACCGCCAGGCATTGACGATGATCACGCACAGCATCGCCAGGTGCGGATCGCCGAGCCATTGCGGCGCCGTGGCCGGGGTCACCAGCCCGACTGCCGTCAAGGTCCAGTTGATCACGCTGTAGAGCGAATCGAACATCCACTCCCAAGCCACGGTGGCCAGGGCGATCGGCACGCACCAGGGCAAGACGATCAGCGCCCGCACGATCTTGCGGCCGGGGAAGGGGCGCAGCAGCAGCAGGGCACCGAATTTGCCCAGGATGAGGCCGAGGATCTGCGAGCAGATCGTGAAAATGAAGGTGTTGAGCAGGGCGCTGCGAAAGATGTCGCTTTGGACGACATCGATGAAGTTGCGCAGACCGACAAAGTGGTAGCTGGGATTATAGATCGTGTAAGCGCTGAGCGCGTAATAGACCGCGAGCAAGAACGGCACGCCGACAAGCGCGAAGATGTAGAGGATCGCCGGCGCCAGGAACAGCGACCCGAGTATGCGCGGCCGGTCGAACACGAACGAAACGCGCGACGTGCGACCACGAAATTTCTCAGCAAGCGCAACCATCGCTACGCCTTCCTATGAGTGACCGTTGGCGCGATTGCCGTTCCTGTCGAAGTAGCACAGGTTGCTGTTGTGGACGGCGAAGGCATGGCATTCGCCGGACCGGATGCTGGCCAGCGGGACGTGCGCCTGGGGCAGCTTGGCCGTCACCTCCTGCACCGATTCGAGGCCCTCGAGCCGGCCATAGACGATACGCTCGGAGCCGAGATATTCGGCGTGGTCCACGCAGAACGAGAACTCCGTCGCCGCGCTGTCGTCGATCATGTCCTTGGGCAGGAAATGCTCGGGCCGGAATCCCAGATGTCCGCCATTCCAGGCGACAAGGTTCATCGGCGGCGAGCCGACGAAGGTGGCGACAAAGCGATCGGCCGGATCGTCGTAGATCGCCGCCGGCGTGCCTACCTGGCGGATTTTGCCGTGATCGAGCACCGCGATGCGGTCGCCCATCCCCATCGCCTCGACCTGGTCGTGCGTCACGTAGATCGTCGTCGTGCCGACCCGATGTTGAAATTGCTTGATCTCGTTGCGTGCCGAGGCGCGCAGCTTGGCGTCCAAATTGGACAATGGCTCGTCCAGCAAAAACACGGTCGGCTCGCGCACCAGCGCCCGCGCCAGAGCGACACGCTGACGCTCGCCGCCGGACAGCTGCCGCGGCCGGCGGTCGAGCAGATGCGAGATGCCGAGGAGCTGCGCCGCCCATTCGACCTTGGTCTTGATTTCGGATTTGGAGACGCGCTGGGTCTTCAGCGGGAAAGCGATGTTGTCCCGGATTCTGAAGTGAGGGTAGAGGCCGTAGCTCTGGAACACCATCGCGATGCCGCGAGCCCGCGGCGGGATCTGGTTGACCACTTCGCCATCGATCAGAATGTCGCCTGTCGTCTGCTCTTCAAGGCCGGCGATGATCCGCAAGAACGTCGTCTTGCCGCATCCCGACGGCCCGAGAAGGACCATGAATTCCCCGTCCCAAACCGTCAGGCTGATGCCGTCCACCGCCGAGACGTCGGTGAATTTCTTGGTGATCTCGCGTGCTCTGATCTGTGCCATCGGAAGACCCCGTAAGGAGCGATGATCGGGCTGCAGCGCGGCGAGCGAAACCGTAGTCGAGACGACAGCTGCCTCTCCGCGGCTCCGCTCCGCACTCGTACCAATATTCAACCTGGCCGGAGCTTCGTCATGCCTGCCACTTCTTGAAGATCAGCTCCGTCTCATGCGTTGCCCATTTCACCGCTTGCTCGGGGGTCATCTGGCCGGTCGCGGCTTTCGCCATCATGTCGCAGAGGATGAAATCGTTGTAGACCTCGTCGGTGGCGGCCCAGGCCGGCCCGGGCCAGCCCGCAACGGCACACCACTCGTCGGACGTCTCCGTCACCCTGAGTTTTGTCGGCGGGTGCGAGGTCGGATCATTGTCGAGGATCGGCATCGGCTTCGGCACGATGTTGGCGAATACCGGCATGTTGTAGCCGGTGCTCGCCTTGAAAGCCTCGACCCAGTTGTCCGCGTAGTATTTGAGAAATTCGAGCGCCGCCTCCTGGTTTTTGGCGAATTTCCAGATTCCATAGGCATTCGAGGCGGCACCGATCAGCCGGCGCGCCGGCCCTTTCGGGCATTTCCATAGGAAGATGTTGTCGGCGAGCTTCGGATTGATCTGTTGGGCCGAGCGATAGGCCGATATCGGGTTGATGATGTAGGAGCCGACGCCGGAGTCGATGTATTTGTTGTCACTGGCGTCGTCCCAGGAGAGCACCTGGGGCGTGAACGCTTCCTTGTAGAGGGCGACGGCGAACTTGACGGCCTCCACCGTCGCCTTGCTGTCGAGCGTTACATGATCGCCGCTCTCATCCTGCACGCTGGCGCCATAGCTCCAGAGAAGCCCGCGCCATTGCAGGTTCGGGTCGTTGCCATGCGAGTACGACAAGCCGGCGGGATGGCCCTTCGCTCTCAGCTTCGCGCCGCCGACCCGGATGTCGTCCCAGGTGTCGGGCGTCATGCCGATCTCGTCCCAGAGATCCTTCCGGTATGTGCCGGGATTGTTGATGTAGTAATCGGGATAGGCGGACCACGTCTTGTCGTCGGGGTTATACGCGATCTGCCGGCCAATGACGCTGACCTTGCCGTATTTCTTGACGACGTAGTCGACAAGCTTGGTCATGTCGATCAGATACTTGCGGTAGAGATGCGGACCGCCGGCGCCGTTCCACATGAAAAGGTCGTGTCCGGACCCCGCCGCCACCTCCGCCGCGGCCCGCGCGGCAATGTCCTGTTCGGGAATGTGGTCGACGGTAACAGAGACACCGTTCTTCGTACCCCATTCCTGCGCGAACTTATCGAACCAGGTATCGAATGCCGGGACGAAATGGCTCCATTGGACGATCGTGAGCGTCCTTGTCTCGGCAAAGGCGCGCGAGACGAAGGGGGCAGAGAACGCGCCGGCCGCCGCGAGTCCGACCGCCGCGTCGGTAAGAAAGCCCCGTCTCGTCACCGACAGTCCACGCTCTGTTTGCTTCACTTTTTTCATCGAAGCACCTCCCTGTTGGCTTGCTCGCGTTGTGCGCAGACTTCTCCGTCGTTATTGAGCCCGTTTTTCGCTTGGTGATCAGGTCGTCGTCCTGAAGAGCTGCAGGACCACGTCGCTGAGCGAAGCGCTGACCAAGAGCAACGCAGCGCCCACGGCGAGGAATCCGACCAGCACAAGAACCGACGATCCCACCATCAGCACCGATAGAATCCCGAGCACGATCGCAGCCAGCCCGATCAGCAGTTCCATCCCGCTGGCGGCGAACGCGCCTGGCGACCGTACGCTGTCCGCACCACCGACGAGCAGGCCGCCGCCGTAGACGATGAGGGAGGCCGGCAGCAGATGCGCGGCACCGATGCCGACGATGGCAAGGATGCCCAGCACGATCCCAGTCAGGCCGCACAGGGAATCCACCAGGACTGCGCCGCCAAACTCGGCCCTCATCTCGCCCGGGGTCGACTTGGTATGCTCGGCTGCGGTGTTGAAGGCCTGAACCATCAGGCCGCCGCCAATGACGATCGCGGCGATCGCCGCCAGAAGTTCGCTCGACACGCCGGCAAGAGCGATAACGGCAAGGACGATCACTGCGACCCCGGCCGCCCCTTCGGTCAAGAGACCAAAGGGCTCCGCTTCACCCGCCGACCTTCGGACATCGACATGCATAGTCATGACACTGCTCCTCTTCCGCTGGGCCGGCGTACGCTTGGTGCCGGCTTACCGCAGGAGATGGCGCGGTGCACCGAGAGCGGAGATATGCAGGCTGCCTCACGCAGCACCGGAACGCCCGCCCATCCCTCGCTGGCTTTGATGTATGCCGCAAAGATTGGGAATTCCTGATCGGCTGATTAAAACTTGATGAGAAACCGGGTGGCGGGAAGCCGGCGGCGACCTTCCTCTTGTCGCGCGTCGTCGCAGTCACAACCTGTGATCGGGAGCGGCATGACGAGCGGCCGGTTTTGCTGCGCTGCAGCGATCACCCTGATGAGGGGGCGTCGGCGAAGCGCCATGAAGATCCTGCTGGTCGAAGACAATGACAGAGTGGCGCAATTCGTGCGCAACGGCTTGACCGAGGAGGGTCACACCGTCGATTGCGCCGATAACGCTCGCAGCGGCCTGTTTCTTGCGACCACCGCTTCCTATGACGCGGCGATTATCGACCGAATGCTGCCCGACGGCGTGGACGGCCTGCAGATCGTCGAGTCCCTGCGTCGGACCGGCAACCGCACGCCGATCCTGATCTTGAGTGCGCTTGCCGAGATCGACGACCGCATCCGCGGCCTGCGCGCCGGCGGCGATGACTATTTGACCAAGCCTTTCGCCTTCGGCGAGCTTTTGGCTCGGGTCGAATCCCTGGTACGCCGATCGCAAGGCACGGGCATCCGAACCGTCCTCGTCGTTGCGGATTTGCGCATGAACCTGCTGTCGCACAAGGTCGAGCGCTCGGGCAGGCCGGTCCCGTTGCAGCCGCGCGAATTCAAGCTGCTCGAATTCCTGATGCGCCATGCGGAGCAGGCGGTGACCCGAGCCATGTTGCTCGAAAATGTGTGGGAGCACCATTTCGATCCGCATACCAATGTCATCGATGCCCATGTCAGCCGCCTGCGACAAAAGATCGATGATGGATTCAGCCCGCCTCTGCTGCACACGGTCCGCGGCGTCGGCTACCGGCTGGGAGTGCATGGTTAAACCGTTGCAATCGACTTCGGTGCGTCTCGCGGTTGGCTACGCGGCGCTTTTCGCGGTTTCATCGCTGCTGCTGGTTGGACTGCTGTGGTGGCGCGCCGGCGCGGATTTCGACCGCTGGACAGATGCGGCGATCACCGCCGATGCCGCCGAGATCAGCGACCAGCTGCAAGATGCGGGCGTACGCGGTGCTATGCAAGCGATCCACGTGCATGCCACAAATGTTGGAAAGCGCGGCGTCTATCTGCTTGCGGACCGCGCTTTGACGCCGCTCGCGGGCAATCTTTCGGTCTGGCCGGAGCAAGCGGCGCCGAAGCCAGGCTGGTATTGGGCGCAGCTATCGCGCGACGGTGCAGTGCACAACGTCCGCTTGCTCCGTACGTCGCTGGCGGGAGGATTGAACTTGTTTGTCGGTCGCGATCTCGGAGATCGCGCCGAAGTCAGCGGCCTCATCGCCGATACCCTGTCCTGGGCTGCTGCCACCGCTTTGGTCCTCGGAATCGGCGGCGGGATGCTGGTTCATCGGGCCGTATTGCGGCGCGTGGAGATGATCAACGACGCCGCGACCGCCATCGCCCGTGGCGATCTGTCGCGCCGGGTGCCGTTTCACGACGGCGGCGATGCGTTCGACCGGTTGGCTCGGACGATCAACCAGATCCTGTTTCAGATCCAGGAGCTCGTGGAGGGTGTGCGCAACACGGCCAATGTCGTCGCCCACGATCTCAGGACGCCGCTCGCCGAGCTGCGGGCGCGGCTGGAGGAGCTTTGTCGCGCGCGCCCACGCGACGATGCGGTGGTCGAGGAAATCAAACAGGCTGTAGCCGATATTGACCGTGTGATCGGGGTGTTCAACGCTTTGCTGCGCCTCGCCGAAATCGATTCGGGCGTCCGTCGCTCGGCGTTCGTACCGGTCGAGCTGGCGGCGCTGGCGACCGAGGTTGTGGAACTCTATACGCCCCTGATCGAAGAGAAGCGGGCGAGCTTCATTGTCGACGCACCGGCGGGTCTGTCGGTGAATGGCGATTCGCACCTGCTCGCACAGGCAATCGGAGACTTGGTCGACAACGCGGTGAAGTACACGCCGCGCCTCGGCGCGGTTTCGCTTCGGATCGCACCGTCGATTGCGGGATACGTCGAGATCGTCGTCGCCGACAATGGACCGGGGATCGCCGACGCCGAGAAGCCGTTGGTCACTCAGCGTTTCTACCGCTGCCGCGAAACCGATGGCGAGGCGGGGATCGGCCTTGGCCTCAGTATCGTCGACGCGGTGGCGCGCCTGCATGAAGGCTCCCTCAGTCTCTGCGACAATCATCCGGGATTGAAGGCGGTGCTGCGGCTTCCGACGGCAACATCCATCGGTGCCGCGTCGCCCTGACTGCTGGCGCGACAGGCCGGCGAGGTTAATCTTGCTTTAGATTGCGGAACTCGCCGGCGCGGCCACGGGTTCGTCAGAGTGAAACCATGTGAAAGCGCATGATATGCGCAAGCTGAAGCCGGTCGCCATCATCTGCTTCGGGCTGACCACGGCACTGGCGGCGGCCGCCGCCGCCCAGGACACCCGCCCTTCCGACCTGTCGAAGTTGCCGCCGCAGGAGGTCAATCCGCGGCCGCTGATGGGCGCGGAGGCTCCGAGCGCGCCGATGACCTCGGCGCAAGCGCTCGATACCTTGCGCTTTCACGGCTATCTCAACATCAGCGGCCTCAAGCAGGACGCGCAGGGCAATTGGTGGGCCGAGGCGCAGAAACAGTTCGATGGCCCGACGATGTCTCTCGAGCTGAAACGGAACGGCGACGTCTTAGAGCAGCCCGCTGCTCAGAACAGTGCCTCGCACGGTCAAGAGGGCGCGCCCGGAGCGGATGCGCAATCGCAGTCCGGCAGTTCGCCGGCGCAGCCGAGGAGTTGACGCGAGGCACGGTCGAGCAAGCACATCGGGGCGCCTAGCGCCTGCGCGAAAGCGCCCTTGGGATCACCACGGAATGGCAACGGGCTCGTCAGCCGAGGCCGGTCCAGCTTGGCTCAGGGATTTCTTCCCCGGGTACTTCGCCCTGGTCATGGGCACGGGCATCAATGCCGTTGCGGCGCGGCTGCTGGGCTATGACGCCTTGGGCTGGTTGCTGTTCGGGATCAGTCTCGCGGCCTATCCACTGCTGTGGGCGATCCTGCTGACCCGCATCGCGCGCTTTCCCCAAGCCGTACTTGCGGACTTCGTCAGCCATGAGCGCGGACCGGCGTTTCTCACCATCATCGCCGCCAATGGCGTGCTCGGCAGCCAGTTCGCCGTCTTCAACACGATGGTTGTCCTGCTGCCGGCGCTGTTCTGGTTCAGCCTCGTGCTATGGATCGTGCTGGTCTACGGGTTCCTGAGCGCGGTCACGGTCAGCATCGCCAAGCCCGATCTGGAGCACGGCCTCAATGGCGTCTGGTTGCTGCTCGTGGTGGCAACGGAATCCATAGCCGTGCTGGCCTGCTTCGTCGCCCTGCGCTTTTCCGCGCCGCCGGCGCTCGTCTTCGCGGCGCTGTCTTTCTATCTGCTCGGCGTGACGCTCTATCTGTCGCTGTCGGCGCTGATCTTCTTCCGCTGGATATTCCGCCCGATGCATCCCGCCGAGATGGGCGCGCCGTGGTGGATCAATATGGGCGCGGTGGCGATCGCGACGCTGGCCGGTGCGCGGCTGATGGCGCTACCGGGTGAAGACCCCAATCTGTTGCTGCTCCAGCGCTTCGTCGCACCGTTCACCGTGCTGCTCTGGGCGACCAGCACCTTCTGGATTCCGCTGCTCGCCATCCTCTTCGTTTGGAAGGAGTTGCAGCGTGGTCCGCATGGCTATGATCCTGGCCTGTGGTCGGTGGTGTTTCCGCTCGGCATGTATGTCGCGGCAACGCACGACTACGCGACCGAAGCACATCAATACTTCCTCTATGCCATTTCGAATGCAGTGTTCTGGGCGGCGCTCCTCGCCTGGGTCCTGACCTTCATCGGCATGTGGGTGCAACTGCTGCGCTCGCGCAGCGTGCCGCTGCATGCTCAATCGAACCGGCAAGCTCGGCGCTAGCGACGGGCGCGGCGTCGACGCGGAGCCTTCGTGGCTGCGTCAGGATGGCCGTGGAACTAATTGCTCCCGCGGTCGATCGTTAGTCGGAGCTATCTATATAAAATTCAGAGCACAGCCATGCCGCAATCCTACGCTCACACCCTCGACCAGCCGCATGATCGTCCGGGTTTCGTCCGCCGCTGGCTGTTCTCGACCAACCACAAGGATATCGGCACGCTCTATCTCACTTTCGCCGTCACCGCCGGTATCATCGGCGGCGCGCTCTCGGTCGTCATGCGCTACAACCTGATGCGGCCGGGCGATGTGCTCTTCGCCAACAACCATCAGCTCTACAACGTCATCATCACCGAGCACGGGCTCACCATGATCTTCTTCGTGGTGATGCCGGCGCTGATCGGCGGCTTCGGCAATTGGCTGGTGCCGATGATGATCGGTGCGCCCGACATGGCGTTTCCGCGGCTCAACAATGTCAGCTTCTGGCTGCTCATTCCGGCTTATTCGCTGCTCGCGGGCTCGGCCTTCGTCCAAGGCGGCGCGGGGACGGGGTGGACGCTCTACCCGCCGCTCTCCAGCGCGGTCGGGCAGCCGGGCCCCGCGGTGGACATGGTGATCTTCGCCTTTCACCTCGCCGGCGCGTCCTCGATCCTCGGCGCCATCAACTTCATCACCACCATCTTCAACATGCGTGCGCCGGGCATGACCATGCACAAGATGCCGCTCTTCTGCTGGTCGATCCTGGTGACGGCGTTCCTGTTGTTGTTGGCGCTGCCGGTGCTGGCCGGCGCCATCACCATGTTGCTCACCGACCGCAATTTCGGCACCACCTTCTTCGATCCCTCCGGCGGCGGCGATCCCTTGCTGTTCCTGCACCTCTTCTGGTTCTTCGGCCACCCCGAAGTCTACATCATGATTTTGCCGGCCTTCGGCATCGTCAGCCAGGTGGTCTCGACGTTTTCGAAGAAGCCGATCTTCGGTTATCTCGGCATGGTCTATGCGATGATCGCCATCGGCGTCATCGGCTTCGTCGTCTGGGCGCACCACATGTTCACGACGGGCATCGACGTCGACACGCGCGCCTATTTCAGCGCCGCGACGATGGTCATCGCCGTGCCGACCGGCATCAAGATCTTCTCCTGGATCGCGACGATGTGGGACGGCTCGATCGAGTTCAAGACGCCGATGCTGTTCGCCATCGGCTTCATCTTCCTCTTCACCGTCGGTGGCGTCACCGGCGTGGTGCTGGCCAATGCCGGCGTCGATGTCGTGCTGCACAACACCTATTACGTCGTCGCGCATTTCCACTACGTGCTGTCGCTCGGCTCGGTCTTCGGCATCTTCGCCGGCTTCTACTACTGGATCGGCAAGATGAGCGGCCGGCAGTACAACGAGACCTTCGGCAAGATCCACTTCTGGACGACGTTCATCGGCGTCAACCTGACCTTCTTCCCGATGCATTTCCTCGGGCTTGCCGGGATGCCGCGGCGCATCAGCGATTATCCCGACGCCTTTGCCGGCTGGAACATGGTGGCGTCGATCGGTGCCTTCATCTCCTACGCGTCGACCCTGTGGTTCATCTTCGTCGTCGTGCACACGCTGGTCGCGGGCAGGAAGGCGGCGGCCAATCCCTGGGGCGAAGGGGCGACGACGCTCGAATGGACGCTGCCATCGCCGCCGCCTTTCCATACCTATGTCGAGCCGCCGCTGATTCACTAGCCGGGCAGCCGCGCCGGCTGGCTTGGCAGGGCGCGGGCCGCGCCCTATATGGCGGGGACCACAATCCCGGCAATGCCATGGCTGTGCGCGACCCCTATGAGGTGCTGGGCGTCAAGAAGGAGGCGACGGAGGATGAAATCCGCACCGCCTACCGCAAGCTCGCCAAGAAGCACCACCCCGACCTCAACCCCGGCAACAAGGAGGCCGAGGCGCGCTTCAAGGAGATCGCGGCCGCTTACGATCTGCTCTCGGACAAGGACAAGCGCGCCCGCTTCGATCGCGGCGAGATCGATGCCAGCGGCGCCGAGCGGCCCGAGCACGCCTATTCCCGCTATCGCGGCTTTGCCGAAGGCGCGCCGGGCGAGCGCTACGAGTTCCACTCGGCCGAAGGCATGGCGCCCGAAGATCTCGACGATCTGTTCGCCTTCTTCGGCCGCGGCCAGCGCGGCGGCGGTCCCGGGCGCGGCGGCGGTCCCGTCCGCATGCGCGGCGCCGACCTCCATTTCGCGCTCACCGTCGATTTCCTGACCGCGATCAACGGTGCAAAGCAGCGCCTTCAGCTCGCCCCCGAGCGCAGCCTGGAGGTAACCATTCCCGCGGGCGTGCGCGACGGCCAGATCCTGCGCCTCAAAGGGCAGGGCGGCGCGGGGCTCAATGAGGGGCCGCCCGGCGACGCGCTGATCGAGATCCATGTGGCGCCGCATCCCTTCTTTCGCCGCGAGGGCGACGACGTCCATCTCGATCTGCCGGTGACGCTCGCCGAGGCCGTGCTGGGCGGGAAGGTGACGGTGCCGACGCCCACGGGACCGGTCAGCATGACCATCCCCGCCAATTCCAATACCGGCCGCGTTCTCCGCCTCAAAGGCAAGGGCGCGCCGCGACCCGATGGTGGCCACGGCGACGAATACGTCGCCCTGCGCGTGATGCTTCCCGAGGGCGACGATGCGGCGCTGGCCGCGTTCTTGCGCGATTGGGCGCCCAAACACCCCTATGATCCGCGGCGGGGGATGTCGTCATGATGATGAGCTTCGAAGCCGTGATCCGTCTCGTCGGCGGCCTCCAGGAGACGGAGCTCCGGCACTGGATCGCCGAGCGCTGGGTGCTGCCGGAAAGCGGCGCCGAAGGCTATGTCTTCGCCGAGGTCGATGTGGCGCGCGTGCAGCTCATCCATGAGCTGCGCTACGAGCTCGCCATCGACGAGGAGGCGATGCCGGTGGTGCTGCAGCTCCTCGATCAGGTCTATACGCTGCGCCGCCGCTTGCGCGTCACGCTCGAGGCGATCGACGCGCAGCCGCCCGAGATCCGCGCCGCCATCCGCGCGCGGTGCGGCGCCGAGGAGTAGGAGAAACCGCCACTGGCGCAAGCCGCGCCCGGGGATAGAATGCGGGCGCGATGATCATCGGGATGTTCTTCCATATCCTCGCGGCGGTGATCTGGGTGGGCGGGATGTTCTTCGCCCATCAGATGCTGCGTCCGGCCGCGGGCCCGCTCGCACCGGCTGAGCGCCTGCCGCTCTGGCGCCGCGTCTTCGAGCGCTTCTTCCCGGTGGTCTGGGGGGCGATCGTGGCGCTGCTGGCGAGCGGCTACGCCATGGTGTTCCGGGGCTTCGGCGGCTTCGCCAATCTCCCGCTCTATGTCGATCTCATGCAGGGCATCGGCATCATCATGATGATGATATTCGCCCATCTCTATTTCGCGCCGTGGAAGCGCTTCCGGCGCGCGCTCGATGGCGGCGACCTGCCGGCGGCGCAGCGCCAGCTCGACCAGATCCGCCGCATCGTCGGCGTCAATCTCGTGCTCGGCCTCGTCATCGTCGTGATCGGCGCCACCGGGCCGTTTTGGGAGTAGCGCGCATGATGGAGCTCTATGACCTCGCCGGCGCCGAGGAGGATCGGCGCTTCAGCCCCTTCTGCTGGCGCATCCGCCTGGCGCTGGCGCATAAGGGTCTGCCGGTCAAGACGATCGCGTGGCGCTTCACCGAGAAGGAGAAGATCGCGCCCTCCGGCCAAGGCCGCGTGCCGGTGCTCGTCGATGACGGGCGCTGGATCGCCGATTCCTGGGCGATCGCGACCTATCTCGAGAAGACCTATACCGATCGACCGTCGCTGTTCGGCGGTGGCGCCGGCATCGCGCTGTCGCGCTTCTACAACACCTGGACGGACGGGGTGCTGCATCCCGACCTCATCCGCTTCTCCGTGCTCGATATCTGGCGCCATGTGGCGCCGCAGGATAAGGATTATTTCCGCCGCTCCCGCGAGCAGCGCTTCGGCACCAGCCTCGAGGCCTTCACCGCCGATCGCGAGCAGCGGCTGGACGGCTTCCGCCGCAGTCTGGCGCCGCTCCGGCAGACGCTCGAGGCGCAGCCCTTCCTCGGCGGCGAGACGCCGCTTTATGCCGACTACATCGTCTTGGGCGCGTTCCAATGGGTGCGCTGCATCAGCGACTACCCCATACTCGCCGCCGATGATCCGGTCGCGGCCTGGCGCCGGCGCATGCTCGGGCTTTTCGACGGGCTCGCCGGACGTGCGAAAGGTTACGCTGTCGATTAGGGAGCAAAGCCATGGCGGTCGAGCGCAAAGAGGTCGGCAAGCAGCGCTACCGCGAAAGCTATGGCCGCTACTTCGAGGATTTCGCGGTGGGCGACATCTACGAGCATCGGCCGGGCCGCACCATCACCGAGACCGACAACATCCATTTCACCCTGCTGACGATGAATCAGCATCCGATCCATTTCGACCGCGCTTATGCCGCGAAATCGGAGTTCGGTCAGCCGCTCGTCAACAGCACCTTTCTGCTGGCCGTGATCACCGGGATGAGCGTTTCCGATGTGAGCCAGAAGGCGATCGCCAATCTCGGCTGGACCGACGTCAAGCTGACCGCGCCGGTCTTCGCCGGCGATACCGTCTATGGCGAGACCGAGGTGCTGTCGAAGCGCGAATCACGCTCGCGTCCGACGCAGGGCATCGTCACCGTCCGCACCATCGGCAAGAAGGCCGACGGCACGGTGTTCATGAGCTTCGAGCGCCAGGTGCTGGTGCCGAAGCGCGGTCACGCCGTCGACGATCAGGCGGATTACTGACGCTTCCCTTCAGCGCGGCGGCTCGGCGACGCCTTCGGCGGCGGCGGTGGTCGCGGGGTGAGTCGGCGACATCTCGCCGGCGCCGGCCCAGAAACTGTCGCCGCGGCACGTGGCGCCCTCATTGATGCGAACCGCGTCGAGGAAGCCGAGGATGCAGTCGCCATAATACGTGGCGAATTGCGGCGTCGACGCGGCCCAATGCGTGGTGAGGAAGGGCGGCTGGTCGATCACGACATGCGGCAGGTCGCGCGCCCGCAGGATGGCGCGGGTGCGGTCGCCGCGTCCACCGGGATCAAAGTCATCGCCGTGGAAGTAGAAGGCCATGACCCGCGCGTGGCGAACCTGCTGGTAGAGCGGGTAGAGCTTCGTCGCGTTGTTCCGCCAGCTGCCATAGAAATCCGAGAAGCTGCCATAGGCGGCCGGCGCGGTGACCACCACCGAGTCGACTTCGCTACTGGCATCGGCCGCCATCAGCGCGATGAAGCCGCCGAAGGACTGGCCGGTCAGCGCGATCTGGCGATAACCCTCCTGCTTCAGCTGATGCACCACTTGGACGAGGCCCTCTGCCGAATTGTCGAGCGTGTCGGCGACGCGCATGCGGTTGAAGCGGAACGTGTCCCAGCCGCCGGCCTTGAGCTGCGCCATGTAAGGCGGGGTAGGCGCGGTGGAGTCCTCGGAGTCGACCGAGCGGCCATGGCTCCAGATCACCGCCCCCGCCGCGCGGGCGGGACCGAGCTCGGGCTCACCGGAATAGGCCGGGGCGAGCCACAAAGCATCGTGAGCATAGGCAGTTCCGAGAAAGGCGAAGGAGGTGCAGAGGCCGAGGACGAATTTGCGGAGCGACATTGTGCTTTGTTTCCCTGCGGAGGACTGCGAACAGCATCCGGCCTCAATCGTTTAGAAAAAGTTTCCGGCTAGAATTGGGCAAAGATGATGCTCTCGCTGCTGGTTTCTCGCTGGAACAGTCGTGCAACTCAGGGGTAATGCGCTATACCGATGGTGCGACGGATGACCCCCGGGCTTCGCTTTTTGCGCGAGTCGTAAGGGAATGAATGTAGATGAGCGCTCGATTCTCCCCGGTACTCCCCAGCCTATTCCTGGCGCTTTGGCTCGCCGGCTGCGACACGGCGACGCAGGCGTTGGAAGGACCCATCCCGCCGATACCAGCAGGCGAGGCGCGGCTCTATTTCTACCGCAACGCCAATGTCTATGACGGATTGCTAACGACGATTGTGTCGCTGAACGGCGTTCCCGTCGGAGCCTCGGGGTTGGGGACCGTCTTTTATCGGGACGTCGCGCCCGGCACCTATCGCATCGGGGCGCGAAGCGACAAGCTCTATCCTGCTCAGGTCAGAACCGTGGTGGTCGCGCCGGGGACAAGCACCTACGTCAGGGTGCAGACGCTACCCTATTGGGGGCAGTCCGGCTGGCAATGGCAGGGGAATACCTTCATCGTCAACATCGTCAATCCCGCCATGGCCGAGCAGGAGATGACCGCGCTTCAGCGCGTACGCGGCTGAAGCGGTCGGTCGCGTCGGACGAGAAGTAAAGCCGGCCGCGCTAGGCGCGGAGCGTCATCAGAACCAGCGAGGCGAGAACGACGCCGGCGGATTGGGCGCCGGCGGTGATCTGACCCAGCATCAGGCCGCACACCGTGCTGGCCAGGGTTACCGCGCCAAGAAGCGTGCTCATCGACAAGGCCTCCTTCGGGTTTTGTCGGCCGAGTTTTCGGGACAACGCCGCACCCCAAAGGTTTATTCCGTTTTTTAGGCATCGATCTTGGCGCTGGCGGCGAGCTTTGCCAGTGCCTGCGGGGTGTCGATATCGGTGAGCACGGCGTCGCTTTCCATCTCGACCTCGACCACCCGCTCCGGATGGGCGGCGATGAGATCGCGCGCGCCGATATCGCCCGAAATCGCCGCGAGCTCGGCAAAGAACTGCCGCGCCAACAAGACCGGGTTGCCGCGCTTGCCGCGCCGGGTTGGGATGCAGATCGCGCGGCCTTCGATCGGGTTGAAGGCGGCGACCAGCCGGTCGATCACCGCCGCACTTACCAAAGGCATGTCGCCGAGGCAGATGACGACGCCATCGACCTCGGCGGGAAGCGCGGCAAGGCCGCGCCTCACCGAGGTAGAGAGCCCCTGAGCATAGTCGGGGTTGTGGACGAAGCGGGCTTCGATCGCCGCCAGGGCGGTCTCGACCTTTTCGTGCTCATGGCCGGTGACGACGATCAGCGGGCGCGCCTGGGAGGCCGCCACCGCCTCGGCAACCCGGCGTACCATGGGCTTGCCGTCGATGCCGATGAGCAGCTTGTTGAGCGTCCCCATCCGGCGCGACTGGCCGGCGGCGAGCACCAGCCCGGCAATGCGCGGCGCTCCCGGCACGGCTTTGGCCGCCTCGGCCGCGACCTTGGCGCGGGGCAGCGGCCGGGTCGGGATATCGGCGAGGAGGCCGCCGACGCCCATGCGCATGATCTCGGCCGGGCCCGCCGGCAGATCGGCCAGCAGCCGCTGCAGCACCCAATCGAAGCCGTTGACCTTGGGCGAGCGGGCGCAGCCGGGAAGCCCCAGCACCGGCGTTGGGCCGCAGCGGCCCATGAGCATGAGATTGCCGGGATCGACCGGCATGCCGAAATGCTCGATGACGCCGCCCGCCGCCTCGATTGCCGCCGGGATGACGTCGCGCCGGTCGACGATCGCCGAAGCGCCGGCCACCAGCACCAGCTCGGCACCCGCCGCGATGGCGGCCGCGATATGGGGCGCGAGCTCGGCCGCGCGGTGCTCCGAGCGCCGCTCCGCGATGAGGCTGCTGCCGAGCCCCGCCAGGCGCTCGCGCGTGGTCTCGACGGTCTTGTCGAGCATGCTTTCCTTGGTTCCGGGGAGGCGGGTCTGGATCAGCGCGACGCGCCGGGGCGAGAAGGGGGCCACGGCGATCAGCGGGCCTGATGACGTCACCTCGGCGAGCCAGGCCGCGACCGAGCGCTCGCGTACCGCGAAGGGGATGACCTTGACGGTCGCCACCATCTGCTTCGGCGCGACCACGCTATAGGGCTCGATGGTGGCGAGCGTCAGCATCTCGTCGACGAGGTTGAGGCGATCGACCCGTGCGCGGTCGAAAACGACAACACCCGGCACTTCTGCGAAGAGATTGACGCGCCCCGTAAAGGGTTTGGCGACGCTCACATGAGGCCCCGCCAGCGGCCGGGCGATCTCGCCGGCCGCGGTGTTTTCATCGACATCGCCGGGCTCGAGCTGGGCGGCGATCACCGTCGACCGGCCGGCGGCGCGCAGCGCCGCGACATCCTCGGCGCTGAGCACACGCCCTTTGCGCAGGCTGCGGTCGCCGGCCTTGAGAGAATGGGCGAGCACCGCGCCGACCGCCTCGGCGACGGGGATCTCGCCGAATTTCATGCCGCCTCGCGGTCGCTCTGCGGCTCGGCGCGGAGCACCTGCGTCATCTGCGCCATGATGGCGACGGCGATCTCGGCCGGCGAAATGGCGCCGATATCGAGGCCGACCGGCCCGTGGATGCGGGCCAGTTCCTCCTCGCCGAAACCCAGCGCCTGCAGCCGCTTGCAGCGCGCGGCATGGGTCTTTTTCGAGCCGAGCGCGCCGATATAGAAGGCGTCCGAGCGCAAGGCGACGCTGAGCGCGGGATCGTCGAGCTTCGGATCATGCGTCAGCGTGACGACCGCGGTCCGCCGGTTGGGCTTCAGCTTCTCCAGCGCCTCGTCGGGCCAGTCGGTCGACAGCACGACATCCGGGAAGCGCGCATCGCTGGCAAAGGCGGTGCGCGGATCGACCACGGTGACCAGATAGCCCGTGAGCGCCGCCATGCGCGCCAGCGGCTGAGCGATATGGACGGCGCCGACGACGACGCAGCGCAGCCGCGGATTGAACACCTCGATGAAGACCGGTCCATCCGCCGTTTCGATGGTTGCGTTTCGGTCATCGGTGACGGCCTTGCGAATCGCCTGAAGGGCAGCCGCGTCGAGCGTCAGATCGCCAGCCGTTTCAGTCGCTTCTATGAAGGTCTGAAAGCCGTTGGTGAGGTTCGTCGCGAGCACGGCGGGACGCCCTTCGCGGCTGGCGGCGAGCGCCTTCTGGAGAAAGCTGAGCTTCATTCGACGCGCTCGACGAAGACCTGGATCTTGCCGCCGCAGGCGAGGCCGACTTCCCAGGCGCGATCATTGCTGACGCCGAAGCTGAGGAGGCGCGGCTTGCCGTCGGCAATGGTCTTCAGCCCTTCCTCGATCACCGCGCCCTCGACGCAGCCACCCGAGACCGAGCCGATGAAGGCACCTTCCTGCTCGAGAGCGAGCTTGGCACCGACCGGCCGGGGCGAGGAGCCCCAGGTGCTTACCACGGTCGCCAGCGCCACGCCCTTGCCGAGCGCGCGCCAGTCCGCCGCCTGCTGCAGGATGTCTTCATTGTCGCCCATCATCTTACCCCGCTTCCCGCCAGGCCGCGGCCGCTTCCAGCCGCCGCGGTCCCGGCCGGCTCAACGCCGTTACCAGCTCACCCAGGCTTTCCAGATTGTGCACGGGACGGAACTCGTCAACATGCGGCAGGATCGCCCTCATGCCCAATGATTTTGGTGCGAATCCCTCGTAACGCAACAGCGGGTTCAGCCAGATGAGGCGGCGGCAGGATTTGTGCAGCCGGTCCATCTCGCGGCCGATGCCTGCGCCGGCATCGCGGTCGAGCCCGTCGGTGATGAGCAGCACCACCGCCCCCTGGCCGAGGACGCGGCGCGACCAGTCGCGGTTGAAATCGGCCAGGCACTGGCCGATGCGCGTGCCGCCCGACCAGTCCTCGACCGCGCCCGCCACTTTGTCGAGCGCGACATCGACGTCCTTGTAGCGCAGGAAGCGCGTGATGTTGGTCAGCCGCGTGCCGAACAGAAACGTGTAGACGCGGTCGCGGTCATTGGTCACGGCATGCATGAAATGGAGGAAGGTGCGGCTGTAGCGGCTCATCGACCCCGAGATGTCGCAGAGCACGACGAGGGGCGGCGGCCGGCGCCGGCGGCGCTTGCGTTTCAGGGTCAAGAGGTCGCCGGAGCGGAGCTGCGCCCGCAAGGTCGCGCGCATATCGGTGCGAGCGCCGCGCGGATCGGCGGCAAAGCGCCGCGTCGGCAGATCGGCAATCGGCAGCATCATGCGGCGGATGGCGGCGCGCGCCGCCGCCAGCTCCGCCGTCGACATCTTCTCGAAATCCATCTTCTGCAGCAGCTCGCGCTCCGAGAAGGTCATGGCGGCGTCGACCTCGATCTCGGTTTCGCTCGGCCGGTCCTTGCCGTTGCCTTCGCCGGCATGAAGCGCTTCGGCGAGCCGCCGGCTCATCTCCTCGCCGGGCTCGTTGCTGCGGATCGCCGGCAGCATCAGCGACATCATCTTCTCGAGCAGCTCCGGATTGCGCCAGAAGATGTGGAAGGCCTGGTCGAAGAGCTCGCGCTGGTCGCGGCGGTTGACGAAAACGGCGTGCAGCGTCCAATAGAAATCACTGCGGTCGGTGATGCCGACGGCGCGCACCGCTTCGACCGCTGCCAGCACCTTGCCCGGCCCGATCGGCAGCCCGGCCGCGCGCAGGGTGCGCGCGAAATACATGATGTTGGCGAGGAGGCGGCCCGCCATCAGCTCGCCTGGGCGAGCTCCTGCTTCACCTGGGTGAGCAGGCGCTGCGCCTCCGAGCCCTGGATCTTGGCGATGTCGTCCTGATATTTGAGCAGCACGCCCAGCGTGTCATTGATCGCTTCGGGCGTCAGCGCCAGTACGTCGAGCTGGGTCAGCGCATGCGCCCAGTCGATCGTCTCGGCGACGCCCGGCAGCTTGAAGAGATCGCTGGTGGCGCGCAGCTTCTGCACGAAGGCAACCACTTCGCGCGAGAGCTGCTCGGCGGTGCCCGGCGCCTTCACCTTGAGGATCTCGAGCTCGCGCTGGGCGTCGGGATAGTCGACCCAGAAATAGAAGCAGCGGCGCTTCAGCGCATCGTGGATCTCGCGCGTGCGGTTCGAGGTGATGACGACGATGGGCGGGTGCGCCGCCTTGATCGTGCCGATCTCGGGGATGGTGATCTGGAAGTCGGAGAGCACTTCGAGGAGATAGGCCTCGAAGGGCTCGTCCGTGCGGTCGAGCTCGTCGATCAGCAGCACCGGCGGGCCGGCGATGTCCGGCTCCAGCGCTTGGAGCAGCGGGCGCTTGATCAGAAAGCGGTCGGAGAAGATCTCGTCCTCGACCGTCTCGCGGCTTTCAGCCTCGG
>Ga0335081_10003128_pt1 | contig 26011 bp, 13 predicted proteins | sample Lox_Sample_35_FD_206713 | JGI IMG/M metagenome (GOLD analysis project Ga0335081, IMG submission 206713) | Soil microbial communities from Loxahatchee National Wildlife Refuge, Florida, United States - Lox_Sample_3.5 | ecosystem: Environmental > Terrestrial > Soil > Wetlands | place: USA...
AAGCTCCTTCCACGCTTCATCTCCTATGTGTTGCCAACCTGGAATCTCCTCGAGAACCAGAAGTCCTACTTCGTCACAGGCATCCAGGAAATGCCGCGACTGCGGATAATGTGAAGTGCGAACGATGTTGCAGTGCAGTTTATCGCGCAGGATCTGCGCGTCACGTCGCTGGACGCGTGCGGGCATGGCCTGACCAACCCACGGGAAGGTTTGATGGCGATCGAGACCACGCAATTTTACAATCTTGCCATTCAGCTCAAAGCCGTGATCGGTAAACTGCGCCTCGCGAAACGCAAACCGCCGCGAGTCCTCATCCAACACTTGAGAGCGATGAAGCAGCCGAACGCGAACTGAATAGAGATTGCGCTCTTCCAGGGACCAGATCTTAATGCCAGCGAAATGCTCGAGATGAATCGTATGCGCGACAGGTTCTGAGGCGGCATCTGACGGCCGCACTTCCTCAGATCCTTTTGCAAGCACTCGATCTCCGTCGACTAATTCGATTTCAAGAGTGATGGGTTCGCGCGAGGCTTCCAGATGCTGAACGAAACAATCGACGTCAAGGCTCGGACTCGAACTCAGTACATCCTTTGGACGAGCAAAGATGTTTTCGATGAAGGTCGCGGGTACGATGCGAAGAGAAACCTCGCGGTAGATTCCGCCGAAGGTGAGATAGTCGATCTCATATCCAAACGGAGGAATATCGGCACGCTCACTCGAATCTACATCGACTGCCAAAACGTTTTCTCCGTCGAAGTCGAGATGAGGCGTCAACTCGAAAGAGAAAGGCGTGTATCCACCTTTGTATTCTCCGAGGCGTTGACCGTTAATCCACACGGTCGAGGCCGTCATCACACCTTCGAAGTCGACGAAGACATGCTTGCCGCGGGCTTCTGGCGGGAGTTTGAAGCGGCGTCGGTAGAGAGACACGGACTCGTATGTCTTTTCGTCGAAGCCGTGCCAAGGCAGAGGCACATTGGTATGTGGAACTACGACTTTGTCGAAGTTTGTATCGTCGAATTCCTTCGAGTGGCCACCTTCTACAAACTTGCGGCTGTAGCGCCAGTTTCGGTTGATCGGTAGAACAAGTCGCCCTGCGACTCCCGAGGTTTCCTCGTGTGTGGTCTTTTCCGGAAATGCATAGGGCGCAAGAGCAACCCCCGCGAGAATGGTACCGGTCTGTTTTATGAATCCGCGTCGATCCATGTAGGGTGATTCTCCAATTAGTATTCGACAGTCTTACGACGTGCAGCTTTTCTAAGACGCCCAAGCCAACAATTGCGAAAGATCGGAGGGCGATGCTGATTCCGTGCCGCGCGGCATCGCTGGCCCAATGATGACAGCCTGACTGTGTCCTTCAAACCAAACAAGAAATGATGACTGCTCGGCTCCCGGAAGGCGCTGCTGATTGATCCAGTTGTAGTAGGCGCCCATATCGGCGTCGACGAGAGATCCGAGAAAGTCGAGTTCCGGACTTGCGGAATTCGGAGACAGTAATTCGTTCATCGGCTTTTGCCGTTGCCGCGGGGCAAATCGCACCAGCAAGGTGAGAGGCTGCGCCCGGCGCAGGGCTTCCCGCGCGGCCCACTGTGCAAAGACAGTGCTGAAAATCTGCGTACCCGACCCTTCCGTCAGCAGCTTAACCTCAAATCGATCGAGTACTTCATCCTTCGCTTGGCCATTTCCCGGTCGTGTCATGCCGAGATCTTGTGGCCGCAACTCCCCAAGATAAGTGCGCAACGCCTCGGGACCCATTCCCGGCCGATCAGTCTCGTTCTGAATTTTTCGCAACAGTGTGGATCGTGCCCCCTCGAGAGCTTTATAGGATACACACGTCAGGTCAGGAGAATGATCCTCCGCGTCGCCGCCGTCGACATACCAGTGCCCGTAGGACAGGGGATGCGCTTTTGCGCGAGCCGCCACGGCATCCAATAGCAATCTCAAGCCGTTATCCGGTTTGATGCTGCTGTAGTAGGCCCCATGCGCCCTCAGCTTGCGAAAAAGCGGTTCGTTGTACGAAGAGACACCTTGCCCGATCACCGCGATGCCTAACCTCGGAATCACGGGGCGTTCCGGGGGAATGGCAGCGCTAAGTCGGTCACCATAATCGTTGGACGCCTTCCGGAATGCGTCCAGTTGATGTGTGCTCCAGAGGTGCGCCGACAACTGCTCAACAAATTGCGCGGGACCCCTGACCCAATCGAACTCCTCTAATTGTGGCGAGAGGCGAATCGCTGCGAATCCCTGAAACCATTCTCGGAGCTGAACATCAGAAAGCGAACTCAGTTTTGCCAGTTCCTTTTCATGCGCACTGCGCTCGGCAGGGAATTTGTAGTCATAGTCGATCAGTTCCCTTAGCAGTCCCGGTAAGAAACTCAAAGGCAACTTCTGCAGTGTTCCGAGATAATTCGCGACGAACCTGCGCGCTTCGGGTGGATAACCCGCAAACTGTTCCGGCTTAAGATCATGCGGCAGCATCTTCTCTACAGCAACTCATTGATCGGTTTGCCTTCGGCAAACGTCGGTGTAAATCCCATCATTGCACCGAGGGTCGGGACCAGATCAGTCGATTCCATCGCCCGGTCATACACAACTCCCTCTCGAATGCCTGGGCCCGCCACCAGCATCCACGTCGTCCGAGAAAGAACATCCCCGGTGCGGTGATGCTGAAAGCCATTCCCTCCAGCATCTTGATCGGAGTCCCGGCCGAAATCGGGCAGAATAAAGAGAGTCGTATTGTGCGCATACTCTGGCTCGCTCTGAATCGTCTTCCATAGTTCGGCGCAAAGCCGGTCTGTACGCCGGATTCCCTCGATATAGAGCGAATATGCTCCCGCGTGCGCGACATCGATGTCGTGCAGGGTGACCCACAAAAGACTCGGAGCAACTTGTCGCATTAACTGCCGTACGATGTAGACAGAGAGCTCATCGGGACTCGACAACGTCTGCGCGTGGTTTTTGAAATCATCGATCGAAAGTTTCAGGAGCGATTCAAGTTTCTGCAACTCGAATTCGTTCCCCCTGACTTCGGGCGTGTAATACGGCGTCTCGTAGTTATCGCGAAGCAAGTGTTCGTAATCCGCGGTGCGTCCGAAAGCGGCCGCCGTCAGCAGATGCTTCGGCAGAATCACGCCGGCGCCCAGTCCGGAACCGTACGATCGATGATCACTCTCTCCGATGCGGTTGAATCCGTTGCTGGGAGCGACCACCCAAGCGTCAGAGGACGGGCGCTTCAGATCTTTTCGAAAATACTCGAACACCGTCGGCGACTGCGGCGGAAGCGACGCAAAATTATTGATTGTTTCGTACACTCCGGTGGCAAGACTCGCCGTCGCGACGTAGTGTCCAAGGATTCCGCGATTTACGACTTGCGTAAAAAAACTGGACTGCGGAATCAACTCGCGCATCATGTGCGGAACGTTCTCCTGTCCCTCTGGCGCAAACGTCTCCTGATCCCGCGCTCCCCCACCGAAGGTCACAACTACTACCTTCTTTTTTTGGAGTGGACGGACGGCTCTGGCCCATGACGAACGCGCAAGTGTACTTCCTAACGTCAGTCCCGCCGCGCTGCGCAGAAAATCGCGACGTGTACGAGCCAGGCTAACTCCACTCTCCCGAGCGCAGCCCCTATTTTCGTGTTCTCGTCGATTTTGGGGAGAAAACGCCATGATCAACCTAAGAGTTTCACAACTTCACTGCTTGGCGGAGGATTCTTCCTTTTCGGAATAGACAAACTGACGAATATCGGCGATCTGCTTGTCTAAGTCCGCCAAATGCTGTGCCCGCAACTGCTGATAGACCTGGAATTGCTCTTGTGCCTTCTCCTTCTGCCCTGTGTGTACGTACGCCTGCGCCAGGCGATAGTGCGCGTCAGCCAGTTTCGAGTCTCCCTCTAAAGCCTTCTCGTATTCAGGAATCGAGTCCGAATACTTTGTCTGATCCGAATACAGATTCCCGAGTTGCAGATGTGCGTCGGCGAGTTTGGGATCGAGCGTCACCGCCTTCCGAAGCAGCCCTTCAATCTGATGCGGATCCAGGTTTGGATCCTGGGCGCGCTTCCCTTTCCACAAACTCATCGCGTAGTAGTAGTAGGCGTTCGCATTCGTCGGTTGCTCTTCCGAGAAACGCCGGAATCGATCGATGACTTCACTCGCCTCTTTCGGCGAACTGTCATACGCCTTCGCTAAAAAGAAATAACAGCGTGGATCATCCGGACTCAAATCCGACGCGCGGAGCAGGGATTCGATTGCTTCGTCGTAATTGCCGCGAGAATAAAGGGCGATGCCCAAACCAATCGCCATTCGAGCAGAGTTCGGGTAGCGCTCTGCTGATTGCCGGAAAACCTGAATCGCCGGCTCAAGCGTTCGGTGCATTAACAACTCGCTGGCCCAGTCGAATAGATTGCTTTCGCTAGGATCCTCATGGGCGGCGATCTCGAATTCATTGGCCGCAACTACGAACTTGCCGTCTTTCTCTTCAATTTGTCCGAGCAAGTTGTGCAGTTCCGCCGTATTCTTCTGTTTTAAGAGTCCATTGACGACTTTGCGCGCGGGATCTGTACGTCCGGTCAGAAGATAAGCCAGCGCAAGATCGTAGCCGTTGTCATACGATAAAGGAGTGATGAGCTGCGCCTGATGGAGAAACGGGACCGCTTGCGGAAGCTTCCCCGTCCGAACATAAAGTTCTCCTAGATTATGATTGGCGTCGAAGCTTCGCGGCTCGAGAGCGACGGATTTCTTCAGCTGCTCTTCGGCAGCATCAAACTTGCCGAGCCGGACGAGATTTGTGGCGAGATTCGTTCGAGCCGCTGCGGAGTTTGGTTTCAGCTGGACAGCCTTCTCCAACTGCTGATTGGCTACGTCGTCTCGCGATTCTCCGGAGTAAACCATCCCGAGCAGTTCGTGAACTTCAAAGCTATCGGGGACTTCGCCAACAAGGTGTTCGAGTTCGGTGGCGGCTTGCGCGAGTTTGCCCTCGTTGTAGTGCGCGACAGCAGCCTGAAACGATCGATCCAAGTCAGGCCGCCGTTGTTGACCGGCTACACCCAATGGCGCGCATGCCAATGCGGTCAGGGAAAAAACATTCCGCCAAAGATTCCAAGTCACGTAATTCGCATGCTACCACCCCGAGGGAGGAAAAGCTTTGATCCAACTCAACAAATTGCGGAAGGATGCCCGTCATTGCACCCTTCCGCTAGCGTTGTTTCCGTTCAGTAGTAAAGCTTCAAAGCAAACTGGATCTGCCGCGGGTCATACGGTGCATCGCGGGTCGAACCGATTTCACCGAAGCTGGAACTGGTGAAGTTGCCCGATCCCGAGACCGCGACCACCCCGTTTCCGCCGAAGTTTGGAGCATTAAAGTTCGGATGATTCAGGATATTGAAGAACTCAGATCGGAACTCCAACCGGAAGCGCTCTGTGAGCTTAATTTCTCTGAATAGCGAGAAATCCATCCGCTTGAATGTCGGACCGGCAATTTGATCGGGCGGCCCTCCCAACGTCGATAAGGGACAAGGCAACGCGGTACAAGGCGACGGCTGCGAAAACGCTGCGGGATTGCCGAAGAAGCTGAGCTTTCCGTTGGAGTCGATGTGCAGTCCTCGCTTCTGCGGTTGTCCAGGCACGATGAAGTCGTAACATCCGATTCCCGAGCCCGTGCCGGATGGGCATGACAGAGTAATCGGCTGTCCTCCCTCTAGCACGATTGATGTGTTCACCTGCCATCCGCCGAGTATTTTGTTTGCCACCCCGCCATTGGCGAGATACGGCTTCCCAGTGCCGAAAGGAAGCTCATATCCGCCACTCAAGTGGAACACGTTGCGGATATCAAAGTCGGCTAGTCCGTAGTCGTAGTGGATGCCAACGCCAGGCACATCGGGAGCGCGGTAGCCGGCATTGCTGCCTCCATTCAACAAGTCGACCGCATCCGTACGAGTTTTTGAGAACGTGTAAGTTGCCAGGAAGTTGAGGCCGTGGCCGAAGCGCTTTTCGGCGGTCGTCTGCAATCCGTGGTAGTAGCTATTTCCCGAGGTGATGGCATAGCTACTCCCCTGACCGAAATCTGGGAATGGCAGTCCACCCATCGAGGCAGGAAAAGCACATCCTGGATCTGGATACACCGCGGGGGGAGGACATCCGGGACCGCCGTTAAGTCCGGCGGTATTCGTGAGCGGAGTATTGGTCGGCAAGATCGCCGTCGGATTGTTGGAATTGGGGAAGACCTCCAGATGTCGCGCCAGGGAGGTCACATACGCAGCTTGCACCGACATGGTCGGCGTGAGTTGATATTGGAGCGTGAAGTTTCCGCTCATCGTGTACGGAGTCTGATAGTTAAACTGAATTCCGCGCAGGCCTAAGCCGTTCGCGAGGACGGCAGTCGGATCCAGAGGCGTGCACGCAAATCCGGTTTCAAACGTCGCAGTGCCGCCTGGTCCCGCTCCCGCGCAACCAGGGAATGTATGCGGCGTGCCGTCGTCGGGAGGCGTGTAGTTGAAGTTGAATTGGAACGGATAGTTCTCGCCAAGGTTTGGAGAATATCCGCGGTTTTCGAATCCGTTGTAGAAGATTCCGAACCCGCCACGCGCGACGAACTTTGGCGTTACCTGGTATGCAATGCCAACACGCGGGGCAAAGTTTCCCTTCTGCGAATTGCCGAGTCCCTTTCCGTATTTGTTCGTGATCGCGAGATTAATGCCGTCGGCCGTCAGAAGGTCTGCAAAGCTTGTGGACAATTGGGCCGGGTTCGCACCCCCTGGAAGTATGTACATCGGGGCACCAGTCGGCGCGCCTCCAGGGACGAAGTTGGCTTGCTCACCATGATGCTCATACACCAACCCGAAGAAGTCCCAGCGTAATCCAAGGTTAACGGTCAACTTGGGAGTCAGCTTCCAATCGTCGTTGAAGTAGGTTCCGTAATAGTTCTTGCCGTTGTCGGTTAGCGAAATATTCGAGGCGTAGATGTTCGTCGACCCGCCCACGTCGAACGGCACGCCGTTGGTGACCGTCGATGGAATTGGCGTAAGCAGGAATGCAGCACGGCCAGTGTTGCCCTGATCGCTGTTGCTCCCCGCCAGACCGCTTGGAATTTCCGTGAAATCCCCGTTGTAATCGAACTCTCCGTGCGACCATGGTGGTTGGAGAGTGGAAAACTTTACGTGTTGCCACTCGAAGCCCATTTTGAAGGTGTGTTTCCCGTAAATTTTCGTGAGGTCGTCGGTCAGTTGGAAGGTCGAACTGACTTCATCAGAAGGCAAGAAAGCGTTGCTTCCCAGTGTTGAAAGCCCGTTAATCCCGAACGCCGGGAGCCCGCCGTTCTCCTGCGTCTGAGGAATATCCTGGATGCCGAACTGGCTTGGAATATCGGTCAGTTCATTGGCAACTGGACCCGCGCGAGTCGTATGCAGGTAATTGAAACCGATGCGTGCCACGTTTACCAGCGTCGGCGAGAAAACGTGCGTGTAGGCCAAGGCGCTCTGCTGCGCCAGGGCAGTTTGATTGCCTTGTTGGAAGGCACCGCCGTCCGCTACACCGCCGAAGATTCCGGGAATAAATTGGGGATCGTCGACATAGCTGAAGCGGAAGAACGCCTGATCCTTCTGGCTGAAGTTCACATCGAGGCGGGTGTCAAATGAGTTCCGATGCTCATCGAGTTTCGGAGAGGCCGCGAAGTTCGAGAACAAGGCCGAGTTCGTCGGTGACGGATACAAATTCAACAAGTTAATTGCATTCGAGTCTAATCTGCCGACAGGAAGCTGGTTCAGTCCGCACCCGGCCGAGGTATAGCTCGTCGTACTGGCTGCGCAGGTGCCGAATGGATCCCGGACGTAAGCCGTGGTCGCTCCGTTCAGCATCGCTGTGGTTGGCGTGATGCCCGACACAGGATCTGGCGTCCCGGCCGTAACTACACGCGTGGTGGCGGGATCCAGAATCGTCCCATAAGGCATTGTTCGGCCCAATTGATCGGTCAAGCTACCGGAACTGGCTTGCAGCGTGATCAGATCCGACATATCGGCGTAGCCACTGTTTTTTTCTGCCAGCGTGGGTACACTACCTGTCAAGACTGTTCCCTGAATCCTGCGCAGTCCCTCGTAATCCGCAAAGAAGAAAATTTTGTTCTTGATGACCGGACCACCGATGGTCCCACCGAACTGGTTCTGGCGAAGCTCGCCTTTCGGAATACCGTTTGCGTCTTCGAAATAATCGGCCGCGTCCAGCTTGTCATTGCGGAAGAATTCCCAGACGTCTCCGTGAAATTCGTTGGTTCCAGATTTCACCGTCGCATTGAGCACAGCCGCGCCGGAACGGCCATACTCTGCGCTGAAGTCCGATGTCGCTACTTTGAATTCCTGAATGGCATCGACGGGCGGAAGCACAACGTAGTTCGTTCCGTTCAGGAAGTCCACGGTGTCGGAATTGTTATCGATGCCATCCAGCATGTAATTGTTTTGTGCCGGACGATTTCCGTTCGCGGTAAACGCGCCACTCGCAGCGTTGCCGCGCGTATCCGCCTCTGGAGTATTCACACCAGCGGCGAGCTGCGCCAAGAATGTGAAATTCCGGCCGTTCAAGGGCAGGTCGTTTACGTTCCTCTGATCGACAACTTGCCCGACGGAAGCGTCCTGGCTCTGCAGCACGGGAGCACCCGAAGTGACTTCCACGGTCTGACTCACAGCGCCAGGCTGAAGTTGAAAGTTCTGCAGAACCCTGGCGCTGACATCCACGACGACGTGAGTCTGAACGACAGTCTTAAAACCGGGAGCGGCGACATCGAGCTTGTATGTGCCGATTCTAACCGGACTGAAATCGTAAACACCGTCTCCTCTCGTCGTAGTTGACAATGCCGCACCGGTTCCCTCGTTGGTGAGGGTGACTTTCGCGCCGCTAACGACGGCGCCACTGGAATCGGTAACGGTGCCGGTAATCGACCCTGTATCGACCTGCGCTTGGACGTAGGCAATGCCGAGTGTGGCAAGAACTGCAGCGCTGAGCAGAGTGCGGACGATGCAACGAAACGCGTATCGCTTCATGAGCTCTCCTTCGAGCTTGCGCGCCTGCCACAGAGCAAGCTACGCACCATGAAAAACTACGACCGCCGAAACGGATACCCCCAAATGCGAACGCTTGATGGCGCTCGCCCGTTCCCACAGATATTGATTAACCGCTTAACCTAAAAATACTAGTGGGTCGGGAATATCACGGTGCGCTCCGCATTGTCAAGATTTTTTTCTTGATTTACACTCCGCGCTTGTTCATCTTGCTCGAAGCACCGAGAGTTCGCGGACTGTGTTTCCCGCGACTTCGCCGCACTGAGTACGGGCCATGAGTGTCACAATTCGTGATGTTGCTAAAGCGACTGGCGTCTCTACTGCGACCGTCTCCAACGTTCTCAACAAGACCGGAAAAGTCGGTACGCATACACGTCGCATTGTCCTGAGCGCTGTCAAACGCATGGGATACATTCCCGACGTTCACGCCCGTCATCTGGCTTCTGGACACCGCCGCACGCTTGGAATCATCGTCTCTGATATTGAAAATCCATTCTTCCCGGAAGTGGTGAAGGGTTTCGAGACCCGCGCACGACAGCTTGGATATGACGTCATACTGAGCGACACGAACTACGACCCGCGAAGGACTCGCGAAGCTGCCGATCGCATGATGGAGCACAAGGTTCGTGGCGTCGCCGTGATGACTTCCGAAATCAGCATCAAGCTGATCCACGAGTTGGCGCGAAGAAGGATTGCGGTTACATTCCTTGACCTTGCCCCTGCCCGCAAATACATGAGCAACCTGCGCATCGATTACTTCTCCGGAATCCGCCAGATCGTCCGGCATTTGCACTCTCAAGGACATCGGAAGATCGCGTTTGTGGCTGGCCGGCCAACCTTGAAATCCAACGTGGTGCGACTAGAGGCATACGAAAAATCAATGCAGGAGTTAGGCCTCGAGCTCGGGCCGATCTTGGCTGGTGACCTGCGATTCGAAGGAGGCCTGGCAGCCGGGATCGCGATTGCGAAGTTGACCTCTCGCCCCACGGCGGTCGTCGCGATCAATGATCTGAGCGCAGTTGGTGTCGTCAAAGGGCTTTTAACTTCCGGCTGTCGAGTTCCAGAAGACGTTTCGGTTACCGGGTTCGACAACACTCGGTTGGCGGAATACAGCAATCCTTCGATCACGACTGTTGACGTTCATCGCGAGATGCTCGGGCACATGGCCGCCGACGCTCTCCACGAATTATCCAGTTCCGACAATCCCCAGGGGCGCGAATATGAGATCGGTGCAGAACTCGTCGTAGGGGGATCATCGGGGCCGGTTTCTACGCCAGGCACCCTCAGTTGATAGACTGGCTGAGACTCCCACCGGACTGCGCCAGCATGTCACATCGAAGTAACGACAAGCACTCCAACTCGCGCCGAAAATTTCTGAAACAGCTGGGTTGGGCGCCGGTCCTGTTTCTTCCCTCGCCGATCAGGAATCCGTTCTTCCGCCCCGTGTTCCCGAACCTCGGCGCAGCACAAGCCGCAGTCCACGCCTTTGATGATCTTCGATTTCATCCGCATTATCCGATGAAGACTCCTTTGGACGAAATTATTCGCTTCGCAACTCCGGGTGCAGACGAATATGTCGTTGAGGGTTACGTCGCTGAAATCGCGGCATTGCTCGCCGGCTGGAGCAAAGATCTCTGCAGCGCCCCTCGAACGATGGCTGCGCTGAACAGCTTTGTCGACCTCCAGATCCAGGCATCTCCGCTCGCCGCGATGCGTGACACTGTATTACGTGAGCACGATCCGGTCTATACTGCTCGCCGCGAATTCAGCTCCGAAATTCTCTCCGGCAAAGAACATTTGCTGGAGCAAATGGAGAAGTATCTCAAGCCGCTGCACGAGATCGAGACTGCGGATTTTGAAATCTACAGCTCCAGCAAGATTTCCGATTCCCCGTTTATCCTTGAGACTAAGGTTCGATATGAATTTGTGGGAACGCGCGAAGATCGCTCACGCGAGCAGCGCATCGGCTCGTGGCAGATTCAATGGGCGCGAAAATCAGATGTGTGGAGAATTCTGAAGTGGAACGCAGTCGTTGAGAACGTCAGCCGAGCGGCAGAGCCGATGTTTGTTGACATTACGACTCAGGCCCTGGGGCACACCGGATCCTATCGCGATCAACTGTTCCACGGCTCAGACTATTGGCAAACTGTTCTCGATGGCGCTGTTGGCATTGATGTCTACGGCAACAACGGTTTAGCCGTAGGCGATTTCGACAACGATGGACGCGACGATCTTTACATTTGCCAGCCTGCCGGCTTGCCGAATCGTCTTTACCGCAATCGCGGTGATGGAACCTTTGAAGACGTGACGGAGCACTCAGGAGTCGACGTGCTCGATTTCACCGCGTGCGCCCTATTCGCGGACTTCCAGAATCGAGGAATCCAGGACCTGCTTGTGGTCTGTGCGACGGGTCCTCTGCTCTACGTAAACGACGGTGGCGGAAAATTTTCTATCAAGCGTGACGCATTTCGTTTTTCCCGTCCGCCGCAAGGGGCGTTCACCCATGCCGCTGCGGCTGACTACGACCATGACGGACGGCTCGATGTCTATTTCTGTCTCTACAACTACTATCAGGGACTCGATCAATACCGTTATCCGGTGCCGTATTTCGACGCGCGCAACGGCCCTGCGAACTACCTCTTCCAAAACGCGGGTGATGGCTTCTTTGAGGATCGCACCGCAGCAGCCGGCTTGAACGCCGAAAACGATCGTTACAGCTTTGCCTGCTGCTGGGGCGACGTCAACGGAAACGGCTGGCCGGATCTCTACGTGGTCAATGATTTCGGCCGCAACAATCTTTATCGGAACAATGGCGACGGGACATTCACCGGAGTCTCAGATCACGCCCATATTGATGAGGCCGGCGCCGGAATGAGCGCTTGTTGGGCGGACTTTGATAATGACGGCAGGCAAGACATCTACGCTGCAGGCATGTGGGTCGCAGCCGGTATGCGTGTGTTCGAAGATTCACATTTTCATCCCGGCGAGCCGCAAAGCATTCGCGATCTCTATCGGCGGCACATGGCTGGCAATTCCCTGTACCGCAACGTCGGTGATGGCACGTTCCAAAACGTCGCGCCTCATGCTGGGGTCGAGATGGGACGCTGGTCCTGGTCCGCCGACTCATGGGATTTTGATCAGGACGGTCACGCGGATCTCTATGTCGCGAACGGCTATATCTCGGGAATCGAGCACGAGGATGTCTCGAGTTTTTTTTGGCGCCAGGTCGTGGCGAAGTCCCCCGCAGACGCTACTCCCTCACCGGATTATGAGCGCGGATGGGGAGCGATCAATGAACTCATTCGTTCCGGAGCCACATGGAACGGCCATGAGCGTAATGTTTTTCTCGCCAACAATCGCGACGGCACATTCTCCGATGTCTCGGGCGTAGTTGGACTCGACTTCCGCGACGACAGCCGCGCCTTCGCATTAGCCGATCTCGATGGCGACGGAAGACTCGAACTCATATTGAAGAATCGGACCGGGCCACAGATCCGCATTCTTCGGCTCGCGGCCGAGCGCATCGGGAATTCAATTTCTTTCCGCTTGCGTGGAGAGAAAAGCAATCGCGACGCAATTGGCGCTGCCGTTACGGTCGAAGCGGGCCCGCTTCGGCAAACGAAATACCTTCAAGCGGGCTCAGGATTTCTCTCCCAGCATACGAAAGAATTGTTTTTCGGCCTGGCGACAACGCAGGGCCTGGTGCGGGCCAGCGTCCGATGGCCAAGCGGCCTGACTCAGAATTTCGATTCGCTGCCCCTGAATCATCGGATCGAAATTGTCGAAGGCGCCTCGGACTTCCGAATCTCTGCATTCTTGAAATCGCCGCAGACATGGCATCGGACTGTTGTGCCTCCAGAAAAAGCGGGTCCTCCATCTTCGATAGACACCTGGCTGATCGAGCCCGTGAAAGCGCCTGATTTTTCCCTGCCGGATTTGGACGGGAATTTGCGCGATCTGCCTTCGCTCCTCGGACATTTCCTGTTGCTCAATCTCTGGACGAGCAGTTCGAATGCTTGCCACGAACAGTTGCGGGAATTCGCAAAGGCTGCGCCTCGCATGACATCAGCCGGTCTTGCTGTCGCAGCGATGAACCTGGATGATCCGTCGGATTCCAAGACAATCAGTGCCGTCGCCGCGCAGGAAAGCTTGCGTTCTCCCATCCTCCTCGCGGATTCCAAAACTGCTGCACTTTACAACATTCTCTATCGATACTTGTTTTCGCTTCATCGGGACCTCCCGTCCCCCACTTCGTTTCTCCTCGACGAAAACGGAAATATCGTGAAGGTCTATCAAGGCCCTTTTCGGTCCGACCGGTTCTTGCAAGATGTGGCTGCGGTTCCCAGGACGGCACAAGAACGCCTTCGCAAGGCGCTTCCCTTTGAGGGCACGCTGGTGCAAGACGCGCTTCAGCGTAACTCCTTTACCTATGGAGTTGCTCTTTTTCAGCAAGGCTTCCTAAAGCAAGCTGCTGAGTCATTCAAGCAGGTCATCGCAGAAAAACCCGATGACGCGGAGGCTTATTACAATCTTGGGACGGTTTATCTCCGCAGCAATTCCCTCTCGGAAGCTCAGCAATATCTCGAACAGGCTGTGAAGTTGCGCGAGAACTATCCGGAAGCCTGGAATAACCTGGGCATGATTGCGGCGCAGCAAGGCAATGATAACGAGGCGATCACACGCTTCGAGCGTTCGCTCCACCTGCGTCCTTCGTACGCAACTGCGCTGCTCAATCTGGGAAACGTTTATCGGCGTCAGGGGAACCTCGAAGAAGCAGAGAAAATCTTTCAGCGCGCGCTTGCTGCCGAAACGGAAAATCCTGAAATCTATTACGCGTTGGGAATGATCTATGCCCGGCAAGAACGCAAGGAAGAGGCTCGACAATACTTAGAAAAAGCCATTCAGCTTCGCCCTGGCTACGCTGATGCACTGAACAATCTGGGCGTGCTCCTGATTCAGACCCGCCAGTATCCGGAGGCGGAACGGGAGTTCGAAACCTGCATTCAGCAAGCCCCCGATTTCGACCAGGCGTATCTCAACCTTGCCCGCCTTCACGTGATTCTGAACGAAAAGGAAAAGGCGCGAACCGACTTGCAAGCGTTATTGCAGAAACAACCGCAACACAAAATGGCTCAGCAGATGCTGCAGATGCTATATTGAGGCCTTCGGAGCAGGATTGGCAGATGTGGGGTTGCCACTCGATTCCATTGCAGAAGCATGACCCTCGCTGGCGTGCGCCTGCCATCCTCAGTCTCGTTTTGTTGAGCATCGCTGCAACAGGGCAGCCCGTTCCACAACATGGGACTGCGCGCCCCCTTCAAGAGTCGCGTGCTGTTTCTTCAGAAATTCAACAAGCCGAAGAACTCATCCACAAGGGTAATTTCCAGCGGGCGCGCGAGATCCTCGAAGAGCAAGTGACCTCGCATTCTTCCAGTATCGAAGCTTACAACCTGCTCGGAATCGTCTGCACGAATGAAAAAGATTACGCGCACGCCGCAGACGCGTTCGACAAGGCGCTCAAACTGGCACCGAACTCCACGAAAACTCGCATCAACCTCGGTAATCTTTTCGTGGCGGAGGAGAAGCTTGATCTCGCCGAAAAGGAATTTCAGCAGGTCCTGCGGACGAACCCTGCGGACCGCGATGCAAACTACAATCTCGGACTGCTCTTCCTCGCGAAGGGATCTCCAGCCGAATCAATTCCCTACTTTCAACGCGTGCGCCCTCGCAATACTGAAAGCCAGTTCAATCTGATCCGTGCATATTTACAAGCGCATCGAACTGCCGATGCACTCAATTGGGCCCACGAACTCTCAGCCGCGCACAAATCGGACGTCCAGTTGCACTTCACTCTTGGCGTTCTCTTGGCCGAGGCGAAGCAATACAAAACCGCTCAGTTCGAGCTGCAACAGGCGAACGCTTTACAGCCGGAAACATTTGAGATTCTTCACAATCTCGGACAGACATATCTTCGCGAACACGATTACGCAAAGGCGGATCTCACCCTGAGTCGAGCCCTCAAACTCAAACCTCAGTCCGCTGATACTTTGTACCTTCTAGCTCAGGTTTATTCGAATCAGTCCAGACCCGTGGATGCTCTCGATGTTCTGGTGCGTGCTCACAAGCTAGCGCCCGAAAACACCGACGTGATCTTCTTGATGGCGCGGGTCAGTATGACGCAGAACTATTTTGAGGACGCGATTCCGCTACTTGAATCTGGTTTGAAGATCGCCCCGAATCGTCCTGATCTGCACGCCGCGCTCGGCGAAAGTTATTTCATGTCCGGCAAAGTCGATAGCGCGGTTGCTGAATTCAAACGCCTGATCGAACTCGATCCGTCCGCCGCTTCCTATGCCTTCATGGGTTTGTCGTATCGGCATCTCGGACGGTTCGATGAGGCACTGAAGTATTTCAACGACGGGCTGAAACTCGACCCGCACAACACTTCATGCCTCTACAACGTCGGCTACATCCAGCAACGCCAGGGAAACTATGCTCGTGCGGAGGAACTCTTTCAGCAAGTGTTGCGTTCGAATCCCGACTTCCCTGACGCGCTCCTCGAACTAGCGAACCTTCGCGTCAAAGATAAAAAATACGCGGAGGCCGTCGATTATCTCCGTCGGTTCGTAAAAGTAAGTCACAGTCCTGCCGACGGCTATTACAAATTGGCGATGGCCGAGCGCAGTCTACATCAGATCGCGGCCGCTCAGCGCGATTTGAGCATATTTCAAACGCTTTCCAAAAACTCGACGAACGGAACATATCCGTATCAACATCTCTTTGACTATCTCGACAATCGGTCGACTCTGACATCGCAACAGCGTGCACAGCTGGATGTTTCAGAATTGACAGATGAGATCAAGAAGCATCCCGATCAACCGCAAAACCTATATCTGCTCAGCGAAGCCTACCTGAAGCTTGGTGAACTCAGTTCGGCTCGACAGGCGATCGCTCAACTCGACCAAATCAGTGCAACCGACTACCGCACGCAAACTGGGATTGGCGTGCTGTTGGCGCGTTACCATCTTTACGACGACGCGATCCAACACTTCCAGACTGCGTTGAGGGCGAATCCGGATTCCGACGACGTTAAGTTCGACCTGGCCGACGCCTATCTCCGAAAAGGACGATACCCAGACGCTTTGCAGGTCGCACAAACCGTCTCCGCAGCCGGCCAGCAGGATGATAGTTTTCTGTCGCTGCTCGGAGACATCGAAGCCCACGCTGGTGATCCCGCGCAGGCGGCCGATATTTTTCGTGATGCCATTCACCGAAATCCGGACAACGATCAGTATTACCTCTCGCTAGCCCTGCTTCAGCTTCGCGAAAATGATCTAAGCGGAGCCGATCAAACGCTTCAGCGAGGCCTCGCGCGAATTCCTGGCTCAGGCAAGCTCATTTGGGGAACCGGACTCGTGGCCGTACTGCACGGAAATGCCGCAGAAGCGGCCCAACGCCTCGAGCGCGCTGTAGAATTGTTGCCCGAGTGGGCGGGGAGTTATTCCACTCTCGGGGTTTTCTATTATCAAATCGGAGAAATCGACAAAGCTCGCGAAGTGCTCGATCGTTTTAAAGGAAGCAGCGCCGGCGGTCTCGACGTAAATCGAATCGAACAAGTGCTGGAAACAGCTCCGGCGAGATCTTCCACCGCTGGTGGACCAATTCCCATCGCAGCGCGACAACAGGTATTTCAACTGGCATTAATGATTGCTGATCGCAGTTTGTAGTTCAATGGATCATCTCAAGAGCATGGCGCTCTATATCTGAGCGAGTGAAAGCTGCTCGTGGGTTGCAGCAGTTCGAGAATGGGGAATATCGGGTTCAAAATCAAACGGGGATTCACTCGCTGGCTACTATGCGGCGGGATTACGGCTCTCGCCCTTGGCGTCTGCTTCAATCTACGCGGCCATGCATTCGCGGCTCACAATTCCGATTCGCCGATTGCCGTTCGCTTCACCGACGTTCGTGAGCAATCGAAGATCACGTTTCAGCAGGATTCCACTCAATCCGACCAGAAATACTATCTGGAAACAATGGGTACAGGCGTTGCCTGGATCGACTACGACCAGGATGGCCTGATGGATTTGTTCTTTGTGCAATCGGCTGCAACTGATGTCTATAAGCCGACACATCCCCTGCGCTGCGCCTTGTACCACAATAATGGTGACGGCACGTTCACCGACGTCACTGAGAAAGCCGGCCTCGGAGGTGAAGGGCACTACGGGCAAGGCGTTGCCGTTGGGGATTTCGATAACGACGGATATCCGGACCTCTACGTCACCGGCTACGGTCACGCGATTCTCTACCACAACAATGGAGATGGAACATTCACCGACGTCACTTCCAAAGCGGGCGTTGCCGATGAAGGTGGATGGTCCACCAGCGCGGGATGGTTCGATTACAACAAAGACGGTTGGCTCGACCTTGTCGTCGCCAACTACATCGACTGGTCGCCAAAAAATAATCTTTGGTGTGGCGAGCGCCGTCCTGGATATCGCTCGTACTGCCATCCGGGAAATTACAAGGGCCAGCACATCAAGCTCTATCACAATAACCATGACGGAACCTTCACGGATGTGAGCGATGCCTCTGGAGTTGGCAAGCCCGAAGCCAAAGGAATGGGCATCGTTCTCGCCGACTTCAACAATGACGGCTGGCCCGACATCGCCATCGCGAATGATTCCTGGCCGAATTTCTTGTTCATTAATAAGCACAACGGAACGTTCGAGGATGTGTCACTGATCTCTGGCATTGCCGCCAGCGAAGATGGCAAATATGAGGCAGGCATGGGCATCGATGCCGCCGACGTAGATGGCGACGGCTGGCAGGACGTATACATCACTCATCTCGATTTCGAGTTGAATCGCCTGTATCGCAACAGCCACGACGGCACATTCACCGATGAAACATTTCGCTCAGGGCTGGGAAATAAGGCCGTCCTCCTGAGCGGCGTGGCCATGAAATTTCTTGATTATGACAATGATGGCTGGAACGACATCCTTCAACTCAACGGCTCGATGCTCGATAACGTCGCGCTCTATCACGAGGAAGTAACCTACAAAGAGCCGATGCTGATGTTTCGCAATACCGGCGGCGGCCATTTCGAAAAAGTGTCCGATTCTCTCGGTTCCGACTTCGTTCGCCCCATCGTCGGGCGTGGCTTGGCGACTGCCGACTACGATAACGACGGTGACATCGATATCGTCACCAATAATCGCGGAGGCTATCCGTCACTTCTTCGCAACGATGGTGGCAACGCGAATCACTGGCTCACAGTTCAGTTGGTGGGCACAAAGTCGAATCGCGATGGAACGGGCGCCTCTCTGAAATTAGTGTCGGAAGGATTCGTACAGTTCGAGCAGTCCAAAGGCGGCGGCAGCTATATGTCAGCCAGCGACCCTCGTATTCATTTTGGTTTGGGCAAGCGCGCGAAGATCGAATCTCTCGAAATCACTTGGCCGAGCGGTCAGGTCGATCGGCTTACGAATGTGCCGATCGATCAAATCATTACGGCTAAAGAAGGAATCGGCATTGTTCCGCGACGCTTCCCTCAGATCAAGAGTTCGAAATGATAGATTGTGAATTCCGGTTCGGTCTGCACGCTGCAATCGGTCCAGTACACAATTCTCGGTTATGAACTTTCCCCGGCGGCGTTTTCTCGGTTCTTCCCTGGTCGTCCTTGGCACCACTCTCGTCGACGCTTTGACCACGCCGCTGTGGAGATGGAGCTCTCCTCTCTCGATTAACTCCGCCACGCCGACTCCAGCCTCGCCCGTGCAGTTTGTCGACGTCGGCCGCGAAGCCGGACTCAACATCCCAAATGTCTGGGGCGACCCCCATCACAAGCGCTACATCATCGAAGCCAAGGGCAGCGGCATTGCTTTCTTTGATTACGATCACGATGGATGGCTCGACATTTACCTGACGAACGGCACGCAACTTGGAAAATCATGGCCCGCAGGACAGGCTCCCACCTCCCATCTTTACAAGAACAATCGCGACGGAACTTTCACCGACGTTACCGAGAAGTCCGGATTGGCGCGCACTGGCTGGCAAACTGGTATCTGCGTGGGCGATTACGACAACGACGGCTGGGACGATCTCTTCTGCTGCTTCTGGGGGCACAACATCCTCTTCCACAACAATGGTGACGGAACTTTCACCGACGTGACTCGAAAAGCTGGCGTATATGACGACAAAGTTCGCTGGGGTGCGGGTTGTACGTTTCTCGACTACGACCGTGACGGACATCTCGATCTCTTCGTCTGCAACTACATACGGCTTGATCCTGCGCAAACGCCCGCTCCGCACGATCCGCCCTCTTGCCAGTGGAAAGGAATTCCGGTGATGTGCGGTCCGCGCGGCCTGACCGGCGACACGAACGTTCTGTTCCACAACAATGGCGACGGAACTTTCACTGACGTCTCAGAGAAATCCGGCATCCTTAAACCGGGGCCAAGGTATTCGATCACCGCCGTATCTTCGGATTTCGACAACGATGGCTGGCCCGATATCTATGTTGCGGTCGATTCTGAACCAAGCATTCTGTTTCACAACAACCACGACGGCACCTTCACTGATATTGCCGTGATGGCCGGCTGCGCTTACAGCGAGAATGGCCACGAGCAGGCGGGTATGGGAGTTGCAGTCGGCGACTACGATTGCGACGGATGGCTCGATATTTTCAAAACCAACTTTGCCGACGACACCTGCAATCTCTACCGCAACAATGGAGATGGAACTTTCAGCGACGTGACCTTCGCCTCGGGCATCGGAATTAACAATCAATACGTCGCGTGGGGCTGTGGTTTTGTCGATTACGACAACGACGGTTGGCCCGATATCATTCAGGTCAACGGACACGTTTATCCCGAGATCGCAGGTCACGAAATCGGACAGACCTTCAAGAATCCCCGGCTCGTGTACAAGAACTTGGGCAATGGACAATTCAAAGATGTCTCCGCAACCATGGGCCCAGGCATCACCGAACACTTTTCCAGCCGCGGCGCCGCCTTCGGAGACTACGACAACGACGGAGACATCGATGCATTAGTCTTGAACATGAGTGACGTGCCTTCACTTCTGCGCAACGATGGCGGAAACAAGCAGAATTGGATCAAACTCAAATTGATCGGAACAAAGTGTAACCGCACGGCGATCGGGGCAAGAGTGCGCACCGTTGTCGGTCATCGTTCTCAAATCGACGAAGTTCGCAGCGGATCCAGCGTCATGTCGCAAAGCGATCTTCGGCTGCACTTTGGCCTCGGCGAGACAGCTGTCGTCGACCTGATCGAAGTAAAATGGCCTACTACACAAAAGGTTGAACGCTTCGAGAATGTGAAGTCGAACAAGATCATTACAATTCGCGAAGGAAGTGGCATCGTCTCTCCTTCTGACTGGCAGGCGAAATTAGCACGATGAAGGCTCTACTGCTCTCACAATATCGCAAGTTGGAACTGGCCGACCTTGCAGCCCCCGAGCCTGCTGTTGGCGAGGTCCTGATTCGCGTGGCAGCTTGCGGAATTTGCGGAAGCGATGTGCATGGATATGACGGCTCTTCGGGGCGCCGGATTCCCCCGATCGTCATGGGCCATGAAGCAGCGGGGACGATTGCAGCAGTTGGCAGGGACGTAAACGGATTCTCCGAAGGCGATCGGGTCACCTTCGACTCGACCGTCTACTGCGGCGAGTGCATGTATTGCCGGCGCGGAGAGATCAACCTATGCGACCGCCGCGAGGTTCTAGGCGTTTCGTGTGGCGACTATCGCCGCGCCGGCGCTTTCGCCGAGTTCGTCGCGGTTCCGGCGCGCATTGTTCATCGCTTGCCGGAAAATCTTCCCTTCACCGAAGCGGCGCTGCTCGAAGCTGTCTCCGTCGCTCTTCACGCCGTGTCACTCATTCCCGTGGGTCATACAGATTCCGCTGTGGTTATCGGCGCTGGAACGATCGGATTGCTGCTGCAGCAGGCCTTGCGCGTTGCCGGCTGCGCGCGAGTTTTTGTCTCTGACGTCGATTCGACGCGCCTGAAACTGAGCGAGCAACTTGGAGCAACTGCTGCTTTCTTGAGCCAGGATCTGGCCAACGATATCTCCGCGCAAACAAACGGAGTCGGTGTCGATATCGCCATTGAAGCTGTCGGCAAGACCGCAACGGTCCATGCCGCCATCGATAGTGTCCGGAAAGGTGGAATCGTCGTGTTGGTCGGCAATATCTCCCCCGAGGTCTCGCTGCCCTTGCAGAAAGTAGTCAGCCGTCAAATTCGCCTGCAGGGATCCTGCGCTTCGGCCGGCGAGTATCCTCGCGCAATCGAATTGTTGTCCAGCGGCGCGATCCGCGTGAAACCCCTCATCTCCGCCACGGCCCCGCTCGATGACGGCCCGCGATGGTTCGAGCGCCTCTACGGCGGGGAGCCAAATCTGATGAAAGTTGTCCTCACGCCGTAATCCGAATTCTAATGAGCGAAACGCCTGCTAACCACACGCTGTTTGACCTCACCGGGCGCGTTGCCATCGTCACCGGAACCAGCCGAGGACTCGGCCAGCAATTCGCACGAGCCCTTGCCAACGCCGGTGCGGATCTGGTCCTCACCAGCCGATCCCGCGAGTCGCTTTCCACATTCGAAGCTGAAATCAAGGCACTGGGGCTCCGCGCCCTTTCACTCGAACTCGATGTCCGCCATCAGAAAAGCATCGAGCAAATGGTCGCCGCGGCCGAAGATACCTTTGGGCACATCGACATCCTTGTTAACAATGCCGGATGCAACATCCGCAAGCCTGCGCTGGATGTTACATGGGACGACTGGAACACTATCCTCGACACCAACCTGCGCGGCAGCTTTTTCGTCGCGCAAGCCGTTGCCCGGCGCATGATCCCTCGCAGCTACGGACGCATTATCAATATCGGATCAGTGACAAGCGTCGCTGGCTACGCGGGGCTAGCGCCCTATGGAGCGAGTCGCGGCGGCATCCGCCAGTTGACGATGAGTCTCGCCGACGACTGGGGCAATCACGGAATCACTGTGAACTGTCTTGCGCCGGGATGGTTTCGCACGGACCAGAACAAAGTTCTCTACGAAGATAGAGAGTGGGTGGATTACCTGACGGAGCGCATTCCTGTGAAGCGCCCGGGCGCGCTCCCCGATCTCGACGCGGCCGTCGTTTTTCTCGCCGCCGAATCGAGCCGCTACATCACGGGACAAACTCTCTTGGTCGACGGCGGCATCTCCACCGGCGCCCTGCGCGCCTTGCCGAAGAGCAGCTGACGTCTTTATTCCTTTGTGATCCTGTCCTTCGTGGTTGCTGCCTCGGCTTTCGCGATCAATGAATTCTGGCCGCCCATCCGCCGCCGCCTGCCAACGGAAGCGTCAGCTTCGTATTTCGATTCACCTGCATCGTGATCTTCTTGTAGTCGCTCGCATTTCGGTCGGCATTCACACCATCTTGATATGCGTCCATCGTAAAGTTGCCTTCGGGCAGAAACGATAAACTGATTTCCAGATTTCTCGGCGTCCAATCCGTCATCGCGCCCACATACCAGTCGCGGCCATTCCTTCTTGCGACTACGACGTACTCCGCAATCTTGGCGTCGAGCACTTTTGTGTCATCCCATTCCGTCGGCACTGGCCCGAGAAAATCCATAATCTCGGGCTCACGCAGATAATTTGACGGGCTGTCCGATAACATCTGCAGCGGTGCGTCGTACACGACGTACATCGCGAGTTGCTGACAACGCGTGCCGAGAGCCATGGGTTCGCTGAAAATCGGCGCGAATGTCTTCTCCGTAGCATTCCGCATCGCACCAGGCGTGTAATCCATCGGCCCCAAAAACATACGGGTGAATGGAAGAGTCACATTGCGTTTCGGCTCGGCATCGGCGCTCCATTTGCTCCACTCAAGTCCTCGAACGCCTTCTGTATTGATCAGATTCGGCCACGTGCGCATCATCGTCGCTGGTTTCTGGTCCCCGTGAAAATCCACGAGCAGGTGACGCTTCGCCGCCTCGCGGCACACGCGGTAGAAATAATCGATCATGATCTGATCGCTGCGCTGCATGAAGTCCACCTTGATTCCCTTCACACCCCACTTCTCAAACTGGTCCAGCGCCGGAATCAGCTGGTCATCCAGCGTCTTCCATGAGGCCCATAGAATAATTCCTACATTCTTCTGCTTCGCGTATGCGAGCAGTTCCTCTATGTTGAGGTCGGGAGCCACCTCCAGCAGATTTCCCAGCTTGTACCATCCGTCATCAAGAATGACGTACGGGATCCCGTATTTCGCCGCGAAATCCACATAGTATTCGTAGGTTTTCGTATTGATTCCCGCCCGGAAATCCACACCGTAAATGTTCCAGTCGTTCCACCAGTCCCACGCAACTTTGCCGGGCTTGATCCACGATGTGTCCGGAAATTGCGACGGGCGCTCAAGCAGATAGACAATTTCATTCGTGAGCAGATCCCCGTCGTGATCCGCGATTCCGATGACTCTCCATGGAAAGCTCCGCGTCCCCGCCGTGGCCGCGATGTAATCCGCGGTTTCCACTGGCTTGTAATCACGATCGCTCGTCTGCACGAGCTTAGTTGGATAAGGAGGAAAAGTTGCAGCCAGCCCAGGACCTCCAGTGCCGCGCAGCCACAAGCCCGGATAATCCTCCAGGTCAGATTCTGCAATCGCCACTTTCGCGCCTTCTCCCACATCAACCACGGCCGGTAAGGTCGCAATGAACGCCGGAGCAATCTCACTCAAATGCTGCGGCAGGTACTTGCGTTCATTATGCGAATAGAAACTGTCTTCCTGCGGATAATAGACAATCTGATCTCGCGGAAAGTTGAACGTTGCCTCTTCCCCGTAAATCTTCACTTTCTCCTGCGGGAACGACGTCTCGAACCGATACGCCGCACCTTCGTTGTACGCCCGGAATACAACCGCGTATTCGCCCTCCATGTTCAGCCGCAATTCGTTATAGTGATCGCGAATCTTCGCAAACTTCTGCCGCACCACCGGCACGATCATCTCGTCGTGAGAACTCGGCTTGGCGTCCTTCACTTCCGCCTGCGTCCCAAGCTTCGTGTGCTGGACATCCAAAGAGAGCGCGCAGTTCTCAAGGATCGCGCGTCCTTCCAAGACGACGTCGTATCGTAACTGGCCCGTTGTGCGGATCCGGATCTCGACTCGTCCGTCCGGTGAACGGAGATCGTAACTGGAAGCGGCCGCCCACGAATGCCCAGCCGTGGCTATAAGCAGCGAAAATGCAATCGAAATAGGAACAATCCGGCTCATGACTTCACTCCTCGGGGAATCTTGAATATGCAGCATATTGAAACACTTCGGCGAGATCCTGTAAAAACAGCATTGGCTCGGAGCCTCAACCTGTAGATAGCTGGTTACGGGGCACCTAATCAACGGTGGCCGCCTGTATGACTAAGCAACACGCGGAAGTCTCCTGCGCATCGGACCTGTAGTGAGTAGTGGGCCCGGGATATAGTAGGTCGTGTGATTGTGGGGAGGCTACGATGCGTCGCCTGGCCTGTCTCGCTTCTTCCTTTGTTGTGGTAACTTTCCTCCTGTTTTTCCTCACCGGATGCGGATCGCACGCATCCGAGGTCGTCATCGGTATGTCCGGAAGCGGCGGCGGTTCTGGCACGTCCGGCGGTACTTCTGGAGGCACGTCCGGCGGAACTTCTGGAGGGACATCGGGGGGTACATCCGGTGGAACTTCGGGCGGCACTTCTGGGGGCAGCACCTCGGGAGGCTCAGGTGGGTCGGGCGGTTCTGGTGGATCGGGCGGGTCGGGCGCCATCGCCCCCGGCCTGGGTTTCTCACTGAACGACGCCGCCAGCCCTTCCGCGGCGTCTGCGTCACCATCCGCGCCGTATCAGGGTGTGATCAACGGAGGTCAATCGCGCGCCGTGGTCGGTGCCAAGATCTATTTGCTTCAAGTCAACTCCCGCGAATATGGCAACTCGTCGGTGTCACTGCTCACGTCGGCAACGGGCACACCGGCCGATTCCATTGGTCACTACGTGCTCAGCGGCGACCACGGCGGTTTTTCGATTGCGGGCGACTATACCTGTTCAGCCGGTCACCAGGTCTATCTCTATACTCGTGGCGGCAACAGCGGCGATGACGGAGCAAACTCTGCAATTGGACTGATGGCCTCCCTCGGCGCCTGCCCTGACACCGGACACTTCGACTCGACACCCTTCATTTTCGTCAACGAAGTAACCACTGTAGCTGCCGCCTACGCCATGGCGGGAATGGCGACTGATGCGACCCACGTGGTTAGCTCCGCAAAGCCGTCCGCATCGGATGGTTTTGCTAGCGCCGCCGATCTCGCCAGCATTTCAACCGGATTTGCGAATTCCAAACTGCCCTCGAGTCCGGACAGCACAGTACCCCAGGCAAAGATTCACACCCTTGCGAATATTCTGTCCGCCTGCATCAACTCTGATTCACCCACGTCCCGCGGCTGCAGAATCTTGTTCGGCAACGCGCGCAGCCATGGTTCATCTGGAACCGTGCCAGAGGATACAGCTACCGCAGCGATCAACATCGCGCGCAATCCTCACGCGAACGTCGCGGTTCTTTACGGTCTACAACCTGGGCGCTCGGCTCCTTTCCAGCCGGCGCTGGAATCCGCTCCAGCGGACTTTGCTCTTTCGCTTCTTCCCGCGGAGGCGAAAAACTCGATTGGCTCCGCGCCACTTCAATAGATGTTGAGACCGGCGGAAAACGGACCGCTCGCCGTTACACCCCTCGCTCGCAGAAATGCGACCTTGATCGGCTTATCGCTATGGGGTTCGCGTGCCGGCGACTCGATAGCCAGACGGGATTGTGAACCAGGATGCGTCCGGCTCGCCGCGAACCAGTTCGGTAACATTCAGAGTGACTTCTCCCATCTGCGGATTGTCGCGGACGACCGAGAGATCCATGTTTAGATCCGGCGAAAACCACGCGTCCGTGCGGCTGATGG
>Ga0335081_10003129_pt1 | contig 26010 bp, 19 predicted proteins | sample Lox_Sample_35_FD_206713 | JGI IMG/M metagenome (GOLD analysis project Ga0335081, IMG submission 206713) | Soil microbial communities from Loxahatchee National Wildlife Refuge, Florida, United States - Lox_Sample_3.5 | ecosystem: Environmental > Terrestrial > Soil > Wetlands | place: USA...
TGTGAGCTGAGGGCGACACCTCACGATTTGGAGGGCACCGCCCGAGTTTGGGTCATGCGCAGGCAGCTCTCTAGAATCAGTCCCAGGGGACCGGCGAATTCTCGAAAAGCCTGTTCGTCTTCCGTAGTAAATACGCCCCCACCTCGCTTGTTGAGCACCTGAGCGACGGCAAATATATCCCGTCGCCGGTCGAAGATAGGCATGGCCAGGATGCTCTGGGTTCGATAGCCGGTCTTGCGGTCCACTTCTGGATCGAAGTCGGGATGATTGTAAGGGTCTGGAATGTTCAAGGTCTCTCCGGTCCTAGCCACGTGGCCGACAATTCCGCGGGTAATTGGTATGCGGATATTCAGCGGTCGCACCCCAGAACTTTCCGCGAACTTGGACCAGATCTCTCCCGCGGGGTGGATCGACGTGCCGGTTTCTATCGGCTGGGCGCGCGCAACCAGAAACACAGATCCGCGATCTGCGTCCAGGAGCTCCCGGATTTTGATCACCACCACTTCCAACATTTCATCAAACAGCGCCTGAACCGCCTCTTGATTGCCGAGGTCCACCAGTCGCAGGAACTGATCGAATTCGGTGTTCATGCGGTCCAGCACGTCCAGGAACTGTTTGCCGGACATGTTGCTGACGTGGCGCCGCAATTCTCCCTTGCGTTGTAAATTGGCGAAGGTCGAGAGCAGCCGTCCAGTGTTGGCCGCCAGGCCTGCCAGGAAAGAAATGATGCGGCCATCCTCGAGCGTCAATACTCGATCGGCTATGTCAAGGATACGATTGTCATGCGTGACCATGAGGATGGCACAGCCCTGACTTTTGGCGAGGTTGTGGAGCAGTTCAACAATCTCGCGGCCGGTCTTCCGGTCCAGGGCTGCCGTGGGCTCGTCGGCCAGAATGATTTTGGGACGATGCACCAATGCGCGAGCTACGGCCACACGCTGTCGTTGCCCGCCCGACAACTGTGATGGATAAGCCTCAACGTGGTTCCCTAATCCGACTTCCTCGAGGATCTTCGCGCAACGCGTACGCGCTTCCGAGTCAGAAACCTCAAGGTCAAGTCCCAATGACATCTGCACGTTTTGGCGGGCCGTCAGCGCGCCCAGAAGATTGTGGGCCTGGAAGATAAAGCCGATATTAGTTCTGGCCCGCGTTAAGGCTTCATTACCCGCCCCCCTCAACTCTTGGCCCAAAATAGTCAGACTGCCCTCCTGTACCGAGCGCAGCGCGCCGCAAAGGGTGAGCAGCGTGGTCTTGCCGGACCCCGACGGGCCGGTAAGAATGACAATTTCGCCGGGAAGGATGTCCGCAGAAATGTCGTACAGAATCTGGTGGCGCAATTCGCCGTTCCCGAAGCGGTGGTTGACGTCGTGTATGGCAATGACTGGTTCCACTCGCAGCCCCTAAAAAATCTCCGCCGGATCCGCGTAGCGTAATTTACGCACGGCCAAGGCTCCCGAGACTGTACACATAATCACCGTCAGGGGGAAGACGACCACCAGACGCAACACGGTCATGCGGATGGGCAGCACGGTGGCCGCCCGGGCGATTTCATACACCCCCCAGGCCAGAAATACGCCGGGAATGAAGCCGAAAACCGAGAGAATCAGCGACTCCTGTAAGACGACCCAGAACAGATGGCGATCGGAGTAGCCAATCGCCTTCAGCGTGGCAAACTCGGACAGGTGTTCAGAAACGTCGCTGTATAGAATCTGGTAGACGATCACTGCACCGACCACAAGACCAATGATCAGCGACACGCGGAAAATGAAACCGATCGGAAGGCTGGTGCCCCAATAGTTCATCTCGCGATCGAGGAGGCCTTGCTTGGTTAGCACGGTGACATCGTCGGGCAGCATGGCTGCCAGTTTTGCGCGCGCGGCGGCGGCGTCGACTCCAGGTTTCAGCTTGATAAGGCCAAGGTGCACAAGGCCGAATTTTCGATACGGCACAATGCGGAAGAAGTTCGTGTCGCTGGTGATGACGTTGCCGTCATTGGCAAAGCTGGCCCCGACGCGAAACAAGCCCACCACTTCCACCCGGCGGTTAGAAAGCTCGGTAACCACAGACCCGTTTTGCTGGAACAATTTGCCGACCGGACCGAATTCTGGGCGGGAACCCGTGTCGAACAACAATTTCCCGGGTTCTGCAATCCGGGCCAGATTGTTGTTGACGACCGGCAAATCGAATACCCCGGGGCCGGGCTTGAAAGCGACCACGAAGATCTGGCGCTCGTGATGGTTCACTGGATTCTTCCACTGCGCCATATCCATGTATATGGAGTGCACCGAATCAACGCCGTCGAGGGCGAGCGCCTGGTACAGTCGCGGCTCGGGGAAGCTTGCAGTGGCGATGATGCACTGATAGCGCGGGCTGATGAGCGCCAGGTCCGCATTGAAATGCGAATACAACTGAACGGAACTGACGTAAAGTGCATCCTGGAACGCGAGTTGCACCATAGCGAGGATGACGGCAAAAGCAATGCCGCCAACGGCAGCGAAGAGGCGTCCCTTCTGCTTGATTAGCTGAAGCCATGCAAGAGGTAGTGCCGCACTCATGGCTGGATCACCACATTGACCTTGGTGTTGATCAATCCAGTCACGTTATTGCCGTTATCCAGCCGAATGCGGACCTTGAAAACCCGGGCATCAGCGTAAGAGACTGGGTCGATGGGCAAGACGCTGGCCTTGGAAAGAGTGTAGCCGACTGTCTCCACTAAGCCGGAAAGCTTGCCGGGAAAAATGTCGCTGCTTATGGTTGCTTGCTGGCCGGGATGTACGCGTGCGATGTCGGTTTCATAAACCTCAGCCAGAACGTACATGACGTCCGTTTTTCCCAAGTCGAGCAGTCCTTCTTGCCCGGGCTCTTCCCCGGGGTAGGCATGGATTTTCAACACACGGCCGTTCGCCGGAGCGTAGACCATGGCCGTTCTGAGCTGGGCGCGGGCATGTGCCGCTTCCACGGTGGCCACGCGGAGCTCGGACTCGGCTACGTCCACGTCCGTAGACCGGACATTGGAAACGCTCTTGAGGCGCTCTTTTGCCTGTTGCAGCTTCTGTTCGGTGGTTTCGACGTTGAGACGGCGGGCATCGAGCTCCGCAGTCGAGACGTCGGTCTTCGCGTGCAGACGCTGATAGCGTTGATATTCGGTGCGCGCGTTCTCCAGGGCGGCTTCGAGCTCGCTGACCTGCGCTTTCTGCGCGGCGATGTCGGAATCCCTGGCGCCCGCCTTCACCTGCGCCAGCCGGGAGCGCGCCAACTCGACCCGCGCCTCGGCAAGCTGCACTGCCGTCTGCAATTCATCCTTGCCGTCAAGGACCGCCAGCAACTGACCGGCGCGCACCTGATCGCCTTCTTTCACCTTGAGCTCGCGCACGCGCTGAGGCCGGCCGTCGAGATAGCCGCCCGGCACCTGCAGCACGCCATCGAGCGGCTCGATGCGGCCCAAACAGCCCACCGCTCCGCTTTTCGCAGCCGCGGGGACGGAATCGGCCAGGACGGTGCCCGGTGCTGGGCGTGCCCTGGCAGTGCTGGTGCGCAGAGAATAGAGTGCCACGACGCACAAGATCACAGCGAAGAGTGTGACCGCCAAGCTTAGTCGGCGCATTTGCCCCCCCACGACCCAGAAGTCCCATGGCAAAACCACGCGACGGCAGGAGACCCCCGGGACCGTAAATTCTCACTGCGACGCGAAACCGGGTGGAGTATATTACACCGGATTTAAGGAACAACAATGTCAACTTTACGATGCTTTTGCGCCGTCCTTCTGGTGTGCGGAGGCGCCTTGTGGGCTCAGTCACCACCGGCAGACCAGCCGGTGTTGGAGCTCAGCCTGGAGAAAGCCATTGCGATAGCGCTCTCGCCCAAGGGCAATACCAGCGTGCAACTGGCGAAGGAATCGATCCACTTTGCCCACTCCCAGTACGCGCAGGCGCGATCCGATCTCCTGCCCAAGCTCGACGCCGCTGTCACCGAGCAAAACCAGACCGTCAACATACGAGCACTGGGGGTGCAATTTCCGCCCAATGCCCAGGGTTTTGTGACCCCGGTTGAGGTCGGTCCCTTTTATACCTTCGATGCCCGCCCGCGCTTGAACCAAACGGTGCTGAACCTGAGCCTTCTGCGCCACACCCAAGCTGCGCGCTCCGATGTGCATGTCGCCGAGGCGGAGAGCGACAGCACCCGCGAACGCGTTGCGGGCAACGTCGCAAGGTTGTATGCAGCGTCCCTCCGGGCACAAGCGGAAGTCGAGACCGCAAAGGTGAATGTGTCCCTGGCGGAAACCCTGCGTGATGTGGCCAGCCGTCGAGAATCGGTCGGGGAGGGGACGGCCCTGGACGTCACGCGCTCAGAATTAAGTGTGTCGCGCAATCAGCAGAGGTTGCTGGCGGCGCGGACGGCCTTGGTTCGGGCGAATCTGGATCTCATTAACGCCCTCAACATCGACTGGAACACCAGCCTGCGGCTTACCGGACAACTCGGGGCTAACCCGCCCGAGACCTTGACGGCCGAACAAGCGGTCGCGGTCGCCCTGAAGTCGCGCGCCGACTTCATCCTCGAGCAGCGGCGGCTGGAAAGTGCGCGCTTGAGCCACAGTGCCGCCCAGTTGGAGCGCCTGCCCTCCATCAATGGCTACGCCGATTATGGGGTGCTCAACGGGGTGCTAACGCACATCGCGGGCGCATCTTTGCGGCTGCCGCTGTTTGATACCCGGCTGGAGGCCGACCGCTCGCAGGCTTTGTCAGTGCTGCGCCAGACGGAAATCCGGCAGAAGGAATTACGGAACCGGGTTGAACTGGAGGTGCGGCAGGCCCTGGCGACGCTGGCCTCAGCCCAGAGCCAGCTCCAGGTAGCGGAACATTCGGTGGCCCTGGCCGAAGATGAACTAGGCAGAGCGCGCCGCCGTTACGAGTCCGGGCTGGCGAACAGTGAGGAAGTCGTGGACGCAGAAACACGCCTGGAGAACGCGCGCAACGATCGCATCGCTGCCCAGTTCACCTCCACGGAGGCCCGCATCGATCTCGCCCAGGCCATGGGTACCATCAGGACAATAAGCTTTTGACCGGCTGAGGGGCCCCTCGCGGCAGTTCGTGCTGGGAGAGCGCCGGCTCGCCGACGGGAAAAAGCATGCGCACGAGCCTGCTCTCCCGCAGTTTGGAGCGGGAGAAGAATATCTTCAAAAACAGGCCCCGCGACACATCCTTTAATAGCGCCCCGTGCTGGCGGAAGCAGGTCAACCCGTGCCATCCCAGCTTCCTCAGGAGGTCGAGCCGCAGCCGGGCCAGGCCGAATACGAGGCGGGCGAGTGAATCGGGTATGTCTTCCTCGCGGTAATACTCGAAAAAGGTGTAGTTCATCGAGTCAGCCGATTGCACCTTGACAAAGTTCTCGGCGTCTCGGTTCTTCGGATTTCTCGCCACCTCCCGAATCAGTTCGTGAAAGACGCGCCCCTCGTCCTCCAGCGTTTGCAGCTTCAAGAATCGATTGACCAGTTTCACGCCCAGTGGGTCCCACAGATATCCATTCATAATCAAAGGTACCGCGAGGTGAAACATTTTGGTGACGGCCAGGTGCACACGAAGATGGCATTGATACGGGTCCCCGGTGCACTCGTATAGCCGTGTTGTGTCGCGCGTGACGCCTCTCTGAAATATGGCGAGGGCAGTGTCTGAATCGCGTGTGAACTCGCTGGTGTCCTGTCCCTGCAATTCTCGTTGAATGATCGCTCCGATCTGCCGGATCTGCAGCGTTCCCAAAGCCATCCCCACACTATAGAGCGGATCGACAGTGTCGCCGGCATCCCCGATGATGTACCAGCCATCCGGCGAATAGCGCTGGCGGCATTCCCACATGTAGGAGCTGTATAGGTTCGTATCCACCACCGTACCGCTGCGCACCAGGTCCACAATCACCTCATGCTCCCGGCCAACAGCATCCAGGAACTGCTCGATGGTGCGAACGTCGCCATACGGATACTGGTCCTGACGATAGGTGATACCAATGCTGATCAAGGGCTGGTTATCCGGTGATCGCATGGGGATACACCAGATCCAATTGCCTTTTCCGAAAAAGTGATGGGTGGCGAAGTACGGAACAAACGCGCGGTTCTCCTTCTTTAGCGTATGGATACGTCCCAGAAGTTCAGCATTGAAATTGGCAAGGCGAAACCAGAAGACGCTCTTCTGCTCCTTTACTTTTTCCTGGAGCTTGAGCAACTTGGCGAGCACACGATTGCGCCCGGTTGCGTCTATGAGCCAGCGCGCGCGTATCGTGTGCTTCTGCCCAGCAGTATCTTGCACCGTAACCTCATGGAGCCGATCGCGCTCGTGCTGCACGTCGGCTGCCACCACGGTGCCCTCGACCATCTGAATTCCATTTTCACAGTTTCGGCGCCGCACTTCCCGGTCGAAGGTAAAGCGGTTCACCTGGAAGGAGAGCTGCGGCGGGACTGTCGGAGCTTCGTCTACTACATAGGTGCGGTCCTTGGGGTGCTCGATGTCCAGCTTGTAGTAGTAAGTAAGCCCATACTTGGGATAGTGGTTCTCAACCAGGTAACCGCCCAGTCCAAGTTCTATCAGGAAATCTATCGTCAGCTCGACGAAAGACTCGCCCACGATCGGGCGATTCTTGTGCGGGCCCTCGACCACAGCAATACCCAAGTCCGGGAAACGCTTTTGCAGGTAAGCCGCGGCCAGCTGCCCTGTGGCCCCACCGCCCATAATCAACAAGTCGCTCGTCATAGGCACTGCCCTTTCAACAGCCTGTTGGACCATGGATCGTAGACCGGATTCTCGGCGGCGCGAAGCGCGAGTGACGCTGCCTCAGCCGACGCGAACCGCGGATTCTGACCGCTTGCGCTTAACTATTCGCACCTTAATGCCATGCTGGGGCCGCAAGGTGATGGCTGGCATAGGTACCACTGGATGGCCAGGTACAAGCTCGAAATGAAACTGTCTGGCGATCGCCGCTAACAACAGGACAGTCTCGGTCATGGCGAACCCGGCGCCAATGCAGAGGCGAGGACCACCACCGAAAGGAAAATAAGCGAAACGCGGCAGTTGCTTCGCCAGTCCGCCCAGCCATCGATCCGGGGAAAACCGCTCGGGCTTATGGAAGTAGCGCGGATCGCGATGCATCACCCATTGGCTGAACACGACCGAGGAACCGCTCGAAATGTGATAGCCGGCAATCGCACAGTCGTGGACAGCTTCTCTAACCATGAGCCAGGTCGGCGGATAAAGACGCATAGCCTCGTTGATTACGGCTTCGGCATAGCGCAACGCGGGGAGATCATCGACGGTAGGTTCCCGCTCAGCCAAAACGCGCTCAAGCTCGGCGACAAGCTCCGACTCGGCTTCCGGATGTTGTGCCAGCAGATACCAGGCCCAGGACAGGGCTAGGGCGGTGGTTTCATGTCCCGCGAGAAAAAATGTAATTACTTCGTCGCGCAACTGGCGGCTGCTCATGACGTTTCCGTCTTCGTCCCGACCTTGGAGCAGGCTAGAAAGAAGGTCACCGGCATCCTGGGCATTGCCGCGACGCTGCTCGATAATGCGGCAGATGATCGAATCCAACTGGCGCACGGCGCGATTGTAGCGAACGTTGGCCGGAGTCGGGATAGCGTCCGGCAGGTGAAAGAGGCGAGTGCGCCTGACGTTCTGCCGGGAGACCTCCTCGAACGCGGACTTGACGCGTGGAATCTCATCACCAACGTAGGCACCAAAGAAAACCCGGGCGGCGATTTGAAGGGTTAGGCCCATCATTTCCTCGCTGATATCACGCTCCTCGCCATCGCGCCACTCTTCCAGCATGTGTGGTGTGTACTCCAGCATCACGCCACCATAGGCCGCAATGCGCTCGCGATGAAACGCTGGTTGAGCAAGCCGGCGCTGCCGCAGCCAGAGTTCACCTTCGCTAGTCAACAGCCCATTACCAAACAGGATCCCGTTGGCGCGTAGTCCTCTTCCTTTGATAAAGTTTGCATTATTCTTGACCAGCACTTCTTCAACGTAGTCGGGATGGCTGAGCAAGTATCCATAAAAGGTGACGAGACGGTAACGGACGATGTCGCCGTATTCACGCGCGCAGCATGTAAGAAAATTCAGTACGTCCCGTTGGATATCGGGAAAATTGCCGCGCAGCAGGCTTCCCCGGGGTCCAGGCGGGGTGGAGTGCGGGTAGGCATGGGTTGAAACTGGATGGCTCATATACGTCGAGAAAGGGCCTGCCCTTGCGCTTCATTTCGGGGAGGCGGCATTCTGTCGCATTCGTTTGTCGCTTGTCAACAACACACCGTCACGCAGCCCGAAATGCGCAAGACCCGCCAAGATTGTGCCAGCGCTAGGCTCTAGGACATTATTGCTGTCTTTGAGATCAGATTGGGGTCCTTACAAGCAGCGGCCCTGGCCGCCGCATGGGCCGCTCCTCTTCAGTGCTTTTTCCAAGCGATGGCCCCATAGCGGAAAAAGTAGTACTGACGGATGTCCACCCTTGCCGGCCGCGCCTGCTGTAGCAAGGATCGGATCTCCCCTGGAGTATATGATCGCCGCACCGCCACTACGCTGTCGTGCCGGGTCAGGCGACTGCGCCATAGCGGGCGCCCCACCCACGCCATCGCCCAGTGGACCGAGCTTCGCGCCAAGTCGTTAATCAATAATGCAACCCGCGCCACTCGCAGTGCTTCCTGCGCGAAGCGCACAATTTCGGGCGAATCCAAGTGGTGCGCAAATAATCCACAACTGACGAGGTCGAAGCTCTCGTTGGCAAATGGCAGATGCAAGGCATCGCCAACTACGGAGGGCGCTCCCTTCCGTAAGTGGGAAAAAGAACGATCCAAGCACGCTGTGCGCAAAACATGACCGCGTTTGCGCGCTCGTTCTATCGCGGCACGCGGCGTATCTGCCGCGCCCGCTGCGACTTCGAGCAGTGACAACTTGTGCCCGCTGGTACGCTGCATCACTCGCTCGAGCATGGCCAGCGTGGTCGAAGTGCCACCGAACCAGCGATTAATGCGTCTTAGGTCAGCCAGCGCGGTCTGCACTTCGAATTCAGTCCCGGCATCGCTGTCCAGCAACTCAGGAACGAGAACCCGCCTCATCTGTCCTCCTCACAGCTCATCAGCACGAAGCCGTCTCCCCGCGTTAAATGGTTCGGGGGTTCGTCAGTACTGCGCCCATATGCATATCCCATGAGAGCCGGAAAAACTCCATTTGGGTTCAACATTTCACCCTTTCCCGGTGCCTTGACAAGCCGGGGACCTTGCGCAAATACGCTCCAACAGAGCGATTCGGTGATTGACAGCCTTGCTCTGTTTTGGGAGTATTTACCTAACTTCTAGTGGCCGGGAGGGGAAATCTGTGTTTCCACTTTCTCCGGGCTCGTCTTGGTCTTTGGTCCTATTTACTATTTAGTGACGAGAGTCGAACTTGTCTTGGGGGGCCACCCCGGAGAAGCAATGTTCGCTTCTTTACAGGGTCCTGGCCGACGTGCTTGGTTCAAGGGGCTGCGGGGGGCAGGCTGAGAAAGCTGGGCAAATACGAGCTGCTGGGGGAGTTGGGCCGGGGGGCCTTTGGGATTGTGTATCGGGCCCGGGATCCGATCATCAACCGGATGGTAGCCCTCAAAGTCATGTCTAACAGCGTCGCAGAAAACCCTGACTTTCTGCAACGCTTCTATCGCGAGGCGCAATCGGCAGGTTCTCTGCAGCATCCCAACATTATCACCATCTATGACATGGGCAACGAGGATGGGACTCCTTTCATGGCCATGGAATTGGTGGAAGGGCAGACCCTGGACGATCTCATCAGTCGACGCGCTCAACTGCCGATATCGGTGAAGCTGGTGTACGCCGTGCAAGCCTGCCGGGCCTTCGATTATGCCCACAAACGCGGCATTATCCACCGCGACATCAAACCCGGCAACGTGATGGTGAACAAAGAGGGCACGGTGAAGGTGGTGGATTTCGGGATCGCTCGTGTGCTCGAGACTTCTAAGACGCAAACCGGGACTTTAATCGGAACCTTTTCCTATATGGCTCCCGAGGTGTTTCACGGTGAGCATGCGACAGAGCGCTCCGATATCTGGTCATTCGGTGTGCTGCTGTACGAACTCCTGGCTTACCAGCGTCCCTTTCATGGGGACTCTCCCGCCGCCCTGATGCAGAGCATCTGCTTGCATGAGCCGGTTCCACTCGCCCAGGTCGCACCAGATTGCCCCGAGGACTTGCAGTCCGCGGTCCACCGGATGTTGCGGAAAACGGAAGTAGAGCGAGTCCAGACAATGGAAGATCTGCTCCTCGAGTTGGACCCTATCCGCCAGCGTCTGCAAGCCGAAACTGTTGCCGGGATGATCGAGCGGGGGCGCCAGCTCGCGGAGCAAGGTGAGTTTGCAGAGGCGCGCGAACTCTTGCGCCAAGCGCTCCACGTGGACCCCACAAATTCTCAGGCCCGGGGGCTCTCGGAAAAGGTCGGCGCTGAACTCAAGCGGCTTTCGGTCCAGCCCAAGGCTCAACAGCACGTCGACAAAGGCCGGGCGTTGTTGCACGAAGGAAAGCTCCAGGAGGCGAAGGCAGAAGCGGAGAACGCCCTGCATCTGGACTCCCGTTTTCAGCCGGCGCAGGCGCTGCAGCAGGAGTTAGAAGAGGAAGTCCGCCGCGCACAGCTCGTCAATGAATGGCTCCACGGCGCCGCGCAGCACCTGGTCGAAGGGCTGCCGGAAGAAGCGGAGGCATTACTGGCCCAGGTGCAGCAAGCCGACCCCTCCAACCAGCAGTTACCCAGGCTGCAACAGCAGGTGCTCGAGGAGAGGACGCGTCGCCAGAAGCGAATGCACTTTCTGGAAGGAATACAGCAGGCGCGCCTCCTGTGGACCCGGCAGCAATACCAGGATTGCATTGATCTGCTTACGGAGCTCCAACCGTCATTCCCGGGCGAAGATGAGATCGTCCGCCTGCTGGAAACCACCCGCGAGGATCAGGCCGAACAGAAGAAGCAGGAGAAGCTGGCGGAAGCGCGCACCCTCCTCGCTTCGCGGCGTTGGAGCGATTGCATCTCTCTGCTGACGAAGCTGCGCGAAGAATTTCCAACGGAAGACGAGATCCGCAGATTGCTGGAGACCGCCCGCGAGGATCAGGCCGAACAGAAAAAGCAGGAGAAACTGGCGGAAGCGCGTAGCCTGCTGGCGTCGCGGCACTATGACGATTGCATCGCTTTGCTGGCCAAGCTCCGCGAGGAATTCCCCGACGAAGATGAGGTCCGCAGATTGCTGGACGCGGGCCGTGAGGACCAAGCCGAGCAGGAAAAGCAGGAGAAGCTGGCGGAAGCGCGTAGCCTACTGGCGTCGCGGCGCTATAGCGATTGCGTCTCTTTGCTCACCAAGCTCCGCGAGGAATTCCCCAAGGCAGACGAGATCCGCCGACTGCTCGAAGCCGCCGGCGAGGAACAGGCCGAGCAGCACCGGCAGCAACAGTTAACCGAAGTTCGGAAACTGCTCGCAACGCGGCACTACGAGGAATGCATCGCCCTGCTGACCCGGCTTCAACAGGAATTCCCAGGCGACGACGAGCTTGCCCGCTTGCTGGAAACCGCCGGACAGGCTCAGGCGGAACAGAGCAAGCGGGGAAAACTGGCCGAGGCTCGGAAGTTGCTGGCGGCCCGCCGCTACGAAGAAGGCATGGCATTGCTCACCGCGTTGCAGGAAGAATTCGGCGGCGAGAGCGAGATCGTCCGCTTACTGGAGACCGCCCGGAAGGATCAAGCCGAACAGAATAAGCGAAAAAAACTGGGAGAGGCTCGGAAGCTGCTGTCCGCGCGGAATTATGAATTGTGCATCACGTTATTGAATAAGCTCCAACAGGAGATGCCGCAGGACGACGAAGTTGTGAGGCTGCTCGACACCGCCCGTGAGGATCAAGCAGAGCATGATCGCAAGCAGAAACTTGTAGCGGCCAAGGATCTTCTTGCAGGTCAGCGCCTTTCCGAAGCGCTGGCCATTCTCGATCCACTGCTCGCCGCGGCGCCCGGGGACTCAGCAGTCCTCAAACTGCGCGCTCTTATCCAGCGTGAACAGGCAAAGCAGGCCAGGTTCGAGACCCTGCAACGGGAATGGACGGTGCTTAAGAAGCTGGTCAGCGACAAAGCCTATCCCGAAGTGGTGAAGCACGCCGAGAACCTGCTCCGCGAGTTTCCCGGTGAAGCTGACCTGATGCGGCTCGTCGAGTTTGCCCGCAATCAGCAGTCGCAAACAGAGCATGAGCAGGGCCTGCGTGCGGCGCTCGACAAGGCGCAAGGCTTCCTCAAGACTCACCGCTTCGCGGAAGCGGCCGCCGCCGCGCGGCTCGGACTTGTATCTTTCCCCGGTGACACCGATCTGGCTATTTTGCTGGAACAGGCCGAGACCTGGGAAAAGAAGGAGAAGGTCCGCCAACTCATCGAGCAGCGCGTCCGCGATATTAGAGTCAAGATCAACCGGGGACAACTGAGCGAAGCCAAAAAATTAGCGCGGGAGACCCTGACCACGCTGGGACCGGATACGGACGTCCACCAACTGCTGACCTCGGCGGAAGTGGAGTATCAAGCGCGAGAAAAGAAAAAGCTGCAGGAGCAAAAACTGGAAACGGTACGGACTCTCGTCCAATCGGGGAGGCTGGACGAGGCGACGACTACTCTCGATGAGGTAATCAAGAGCGGAGATTTCCACGCTCTCGATCCTCGTCTATACCAGCTCGCAGATGAGATCGCGGCGGTCCGCAGCGGGGGCACGGCCCAGACTCTTGCCGCCCAACCAGAACCGCAAAGCCCCAAACGAGAGTATGCCATCCTCGAAGGTCCCCCCTTGCCTGCTGAGGAGACTTCCCCTACCGCTGTTCAGCCAGCGCCGCAACAAGCCCCGGCGATCCCCGTGGCGCCATCGTCGGTCCCTGAAACTGTGGGTGGGCACGACGAGCATTTGCGGAGGCTGGAGAAACGGCTGGCCACTTTCATCGGACCGGTGGCCAAGATCATCGTCAAGAAGGCCGCCTCCCGAACGACAGACCCACGCGAGCTCCCAGCAGTCATTGCCGAGAGCCTGGAACAGGAAGCCGACCGACGGGCTTTTCTGGCCGGAGAGGTTGCAGGCAGCCAGAACCGGCCGCAGAGCCAATTACCACAGGAACGCTCGCAAGTCAGCAGCAAAGCGCCCGTGGCAAACACTTGGCCGGCCGAACTTACACCGGCGGTGATCGAGCGTGCCGCCGGCCTGCTCGCGCGCTATGTTGGGCCAATCTCCGGCGTTCTTGTGAGAAGAGCGGCGCCACGTGCGGATAGCCTACGGGCGTTCTATCTGCTGCTCGCGGAGCATGTGGAAAGCAAGAGCGAACGCGCACGCTTCCTCCAGGAAGCGGGTGTCGCCGACTCGTAAGTAGCCGCGAGGCCGATCGCCGGAGGTCCTTTATCGGAGTTGTCGCGGTCTCCGCGGTCACGTCTGGGCGTCGTTAGAGTTAACCACCCTTGCCTATTCCGGCTGAATTCGACGGTTTGCGCATTGTGCTCGTGGCCACCCGCAATCCTCTCAACATTGGCGCGGCCGCTCGCGCCATGAGCAATTTCGGGCTTCTCCGACTCCGAGTGGTTAAGCCGTATGACGCAGCCTTTCGCGAGGCACGCTCTGCCGTCAGAGCTTCGGCGCTGCTGGCGAGCGCGGAAGAGTTCAGTAGCGTCTCCGAAGCCGTGGCCGACTGCGCGCTGGTGGTTGGAACCACGGCGACCCATCACCGAGAATTGCAGCACCCGCTGCAACGGCTGGAATATGGCGCCCGGCTCATCCGCAGGCAACTTGCATCGAGCCGGGTTGCCCTTTTGTTTGGCTCTGAGAAACGCGGCCTTTCGAACCACGACCTCAGCTATTGCAATTGGCTGATGCGTATCCCGACGCGCGAAGAGCACAGCTCGATGAACCTCGGGCAGGCGGTAGCTATCTGCCTATATGAGCTCGTGCGCGAGGCCAAGGCCGCGCTGCCGAATGTAAAACTGCAGTCCGCGACCGACGGCGAGGTGGAGCGAATTACCCAGCTGCTGCTCGACGCGCTACGCGCCAGCGGCTATCTGAAACCGCACGCCGCAGCTTCTACCCATGAAAAGATACGCCGGCTGGTCCACCGCTTCCACATGCAAGCCAGCGATGCCGAGGTCTGGTTGGGTATGCTGCGACAGATTGTGTGGAAGCTACGGTCGCGGGGAAGCAGCTAAGGGCGGCTGAGAGTTTGACGAATGGACAAGGCATGCCGCGAGGTCAACAAGCTTCGGTACGGGTGGCGGGAACGCCTAGATCACGCCATCGCGCTTGGCGGCGGCAACATCGTCGGGCGAGCATCCCAAGTTCCTCAAGACGGCCTCAGTATGCTCGCCGAGCTGCGGCGGGGGGTATCGGTACGACGGGGGCGTGCCCGCCAATCGGCATGGGTTGGCGATGCTGCGCACGCTGCCGATCGCAGGATGCTCGAGTGTGACGATCGTGTCCCGGGCCAGCGCCTGCGGATCCTTCAGCGCTTCTTCCACTGTCTGAATGGGCCCCGCGGGGATCCTCGCAGCCACCAACTTCCGCAGCCACGCTTCGGCTGGGCGCTGGGCAAGAAGCTCCTGCATGATTGGATTCAGCTCCTGGCGATGCTGCACGCGCAGCGCGTTGGTGGCGAAACGCGGATCGCTGCCCAGCATCTCTTCTGCCCCGACAATCGCGACGAAGCGCGACCACTGCGCCTCGCTGCCCACAGCGACTACGAACAGCTTGTCGTCGCTGCCCTTGAAGACATCATAGGGAACGATGCTGGGGTGAGCGTTGCCCCAGCGACGGGGAAGCTGTCCGGCGTTCAGGTAATTGCTGCCCAGGTTGGCCAGCCAGGTAATCTGCGAATCGAACAGCGCCATATCGATGAACTGGCCGCGGCCTGTCCGCTGGCGCGCGAACAATGCTGCCAGTATTCCGATGGTGGCGTAAGTCCCGGTGCTGATGTCGGCAATGGCCACCGGGTAGCGCACCGGGTTTGTGCTTTCCTCGCCGGTGACGCTCCACAGTCCGGCTTCAGCTTGCGCCACGATGTCGTAACCCGGCAAACCTGCCTTGGGGCCGCTGAAGCCGTAGCCAGAGATGTTGCAGTAGACCAGTCGCGGATGCTGCGCACATAGCGTCTCAGGGTCGATGCCACGCTTCTTGAGCGACGCAAGCGAGGGATTGTTCGTCAGCAGAACGTCGGTGTCGGCGATCAGGCGCCGGAGGATCTCAAGACCCTTCGGCGTGTCGTAGTTGAGGGTGACGGAACGCTTGTTGCGGTTCGTCATCAGGAAGTAACAGGATTGCGCACCGAGGAACGGTGGTCCCCAGGAGCGGGTCTGGTCGCCCGTGCCGGCGCGTTCGATCTTGATGACATCCGCGCCGAGGTCGCCCAACATCATGCCGCAGTATGGGCCAGCCAGCGCTTCGGTGAGCTCCAGCACGCGAATCCCGTCGCAGGCAAGCAGCATGGAGTTCGCGTTGAGTTTTTCAGTGCCGTTTTCTGGTTCGCCTTGCATTCGTGCAATTCAGTTAATCGACCGCGACCTCCGAAGGTCTTCGGACCGCAAGCCCCGCTGTCAGCAACGCACCCTCAGCACCGGGCAATGCGCGTGCGCCACAACCTGGTACGCCGTAGTGAGCGGTACGTTCAAGGCACCTTCCGCGCGCTGCGCGCTGATCACGATTAGATCCGCGTTCTGCTCCGAAACAGCTTTCAGGATTTCGTCGGCGGGGTCGCCGGCGCTGACAAGCGTGTCGGACCGGCACCAGGTGCTTGCTTCCTGCGGGATCAAAGCGTTCAATCGCCGGTAATATTCCGGCAGCATTTCCTGTGGGGGGAGTTCGCTACCGGCATATAGCAAGATCAATGTAGAACCATCAACCTTTGCGAGGGAAAGCGCATAGGGCAGAGCGGTCAGCGATTCCGCGGAGAAATCTGTAGGATAGAGAATCCTGGCGAACTTCCCGGCTGCTTCTGACGGCCTGCCCGCCCGGGCCGACACCGTCAGCACCGGACAAGGTGCAACGTTGAAGATTCGTTGCGCTACCGAGCCCAGCAACAGCTTGCCGACACCGCTGCGGCCGTGTGTCCCGACGACAACGAGGTCAATCCCTTTTCCCTCGATCACCGAGGCAAGGACCTCCGCGACCGGACCGCGTTCAATGACGGTTTCGACGGGCACCTCACCGAGCGTGTTCCTACCCAGAAACTCCTGCATCTGTGCCTCGCCAGGGTTTTGGGTCTCGCCGGTTGCGTGGGCCGCTGTCTCGGCATTGGTGGCACCTACGCCTGTGATGATGTGAGCTGCCACCACACTCGCGTTGTAGCGCTCCGCCATCAGGCGTGCGAACGGCACGGCAACTTCCGAACACTCAGAAAAATCGGTAACCAGAAGAATCCGGGTGAAGGACGGAAGAGGTGCCCCGGCGCTCATATCTCTCAATCGTCTCCTCTCAGTCGTCCACATAACCGCATCAATATTATCCAAAAGCTCCTTGTCGGTTGCGCGTTTTCCACCTGGCCCAACCAGCTACTTCAGCCCGAAATAGGCACGATACAAAGCGTCGTTTGCGTGCAGTCCGGCGACCGTTCCGGTGAAGCTCACGATCCCGCCCTCCAGGGTGCATACCCGGTGGGCCAAGTCCAGGAACTTTATATTTTGTTCGGCGATAAGCAGCGAGAGGCCCTGGCCGCGAGCTTGCTGCAAAACGCGGATTACATCTTGCACCAGGAGTGGCGAGAGTCCGGCAGAGGGCTCGTCCATGATGAGAAGGCGCGGTTTCCCCGCCAGCGCTTTGGCGATAGCAAGCATCTTCCGCTGGCCACCGCTCAAACTGCCGGCGAGCGAACGCCGGCGGCGCACAAGATCGGGAAAAACCGCATAGAGCTCCGAAACCCGCGATCTCAGCGCCGCAGCGGAAAGCGCATGCCCGCCGATACGGATGTTTTCGTCGATCGTCAGGCTGGGAAATACTCCCATCTCAGACATGAACGCGATGCCGCGGCGCACCCGGCGATCGGTGCGCAAATGGGTGATCGTCTCCCCGGCAAAGCAGATTTCTCCCTGCCACGCTGGAAGCAGGCCAATGAGCACTTTGAGCAGGGTGGTCTTGCCAGCGCCATTGGCGCCCAGCAGTACCAGGGTTTCGCTTTCGTGCACCGCCAGACTGGCGCGCCAAAGCACCTGCACGCGATGGTAGCCGGTTTCGAGCGAGTCGGCTTGGAGGAGTTCAGCGGACATCGCTGCCTCCAAGAAACACGCTCACTACCTGCGGACGCCGCACCGCTTCGCTGAGGGTACCTTCAAAGATCTCTCGTCCGGCGTTGAGCACGATGACGCGGTCGGTCACCTCCCCAATGAAGCCCATTAAGTGCTCTACGACCAGAAGCGCGATTCCGGACGCAGCCAATTCACGCAGCTTGTGCGCCACACGCTGCAGTTCAGCCGGATGCAAACCGGCGGCGAGTTCATCCACCAGCAGCAGCCGCGGCGCGGTTGCCAGCGCACGCGCCAAATCCAGCATCTTCTGCTGTGCGCTGTTCAGGTCCGCAGCCGCACGGAAGCGATAAACGTCGAGTTCGAGCGACGCGAGAATGGCATCGACGTCCGCCTTGTTCCCGTCGTGCTGGCCGTAGGTTGCCGCGATCTCTACGTTCTGCCACACAGTGAGCGCAAGGAACGGCTGCGGCACTTGGAACGTCCGATTGATGCCGAGTCGCACCAGCTTGTGTGATGCCAGGCCACCGATCGTCTTCCCATCCAGCAAGACCTGACCGGCGTTCGGCGAGTAGATGCCGGAGATCACATTGATGCAGGTGGTCTTGCCCGATCCGTTGGGGCCTACCAGCCCCAGAACCTCGCCCGGCATCAAACGGAAGCTGGCCCCATCGAGCGCTGCGAAGCCGCCAAAGCGTTTAACCAGCTTTTCAACGCCCAGCAGCGCAGCATTTTTCGCCTCCATATCATGGGACATTGAACCCCCATCGCTTCAGCAGCGACAAGATCCCGTTGGGCAGGAACAAGGCCAGAGCCATGATTAAAGCTCCATAGATGAGCTGAAAGTACTGCGGCGCCGCGATGCCGATGCCGTTGTAGATCCCATAGAGGATCGCTACCCCGCCGATGGGGCCGATGATCGTCGCCGTTCCGCCGAACAAGGCAAACACGATAGCGAAGATGCTCATGCCCAGGTCGAAAACCGTTTCCGGATAGAACACGGAGATGTACCAGGCATAGACGGCGCCAATCAGGCCTGCGATCAGCGCGCTTACCAGCCAGGCGATCACGCGCGCGCGCACCACGTTCACGCCCGCCATGCCGGCGCTGATCGGGTTCTCGCGAATCGCCTGTAGCGCCAAGCCAAAGCGGGAATTCCGCAGGTAGATCACCACCAGAAGAGTGAAAGCGAGGACCACAATGGCCATTGCGTACGCAAACCGCGGTGCGTACACTCCGCTCAAACGGATGCCGTATGGTCCCTGGGTGATCTCCGTCAGATTGGGATTGGAAATAATCTGCACGACAGCTTCTGACGCGGCCAGACTGGCGATCGCGAAGTAAGGTCCCTCGAGCCGCAGCAAGGGAGTGAGAATGATGCCCAGGGCCAGCGCCGCCACAGCGCCGGCCGCCATCGCGGGCAGCGGATGGGCATGCAGATGCAGCACCAGCAGGGAAAACCCGTAAGCGCCCGCACCAAAAAATCCCACATAACCGAACGGTAGATATCCTGTGAAGCCGTAGATCACATTGATGCCCTGTGCCAGCACCAGAAACACGATGAAGTTAAACAGCAGCAAATGGTTGCGATAGACGAGCGGGAGAAGGGCAAAAGCGACTACCACTGGCGCCAGAATGAACAGCAGGTGGCGAACCGCTTTATGCATGCCGAACCCGCTTTCCGAGGAGGCCAGTGGGCCGCACCAGAAGGATAAAGATGAGCAGCAGGTAAGGCAGCAGGTTTGCCCATGAACTGAAGTACGTCTGCATAAACATCAATGCGACGCCATAGATCATGCCACCCAACAAGGTTCCCAGGGGCTGGCCGAGCGAGCCCACGACGATCACCGTGAACGATGTAATGGTGACCGCAACGCCCATCGAGGGCAAAATACTGCCGAACATGAAGGGCGCAAATACGCCGGCCACGGCCGCAAGTGCCAAACTCAATCCGAAAGCGAACGCCGAAACCACGTGCACGTTGATGCCCGTGCCCAACGCTTCCTCACGCTGCGACATAACGGCGCGCGTGAGATACCCGATCCGCGTCCGATAGAGATACAAATAGACCACGCCGATGCAAACGGCACTGGCGATACCGCTGACCGCCCACGAGGCGGGAAATGTCTGGTTCAAGAAGTGCCAAGGCTGGCTGCCCAGCACGTCTCCGGGAATGGAATATTCGCTGGTCCCGAAGCGAATTGTGGCGCACGCTTCCATGACCTGCGAAAGCCCGAAAAACAGAATGAGCGACAGCATCTCCGGGTCCTTCGCCGCCTGGAGCCGCGGCACCAGCAGGTAGTAGAGCGGCCAGCCGATCAGCGCGAAGACGATGAAGACCAGGAACACGGACATGACAGGATTCGTCCCTCGCAGCGTGTATAGCCAATACGCAGCAAAACCGCCCAGCATCAGGAAGTCGCCGTGTGCGAGATTGACGATCCGCATGACCCCGAAGACGAGGTTCAGCCCTAGTCCAATCAAGCTGAAATAGAGGCCGAACAACAGTCCAGCGATCAGGGCGTATGCCAGCATAGGATCAAGGCGCAGGGTAAACGGGCTTTGCGTTAGCCAGCTGGTGCGGATAAACGATATTCAGTTTCACTTCCCCTTTGTCATCGGGAACAAGTTGTCCCAGGGGCTGGATCTCGCCGGTCTGGGCGCCGGTCTCGTCCAGCATAAAGTCGCCATCGAGGGTTTTCAGCTTACCCGACTGCGCGAAGATGGCCTTGCGCAGCGCGAGCTGGTCCAGACTGTCGGTGGTAGCCAGCGCCCGATCCAGCACTAGCCCCGTGGCGTATCCCGCCACCGAATTGAAGCCGAACTCCACGTGACCGCCCTGGTACTTCTTGTCCCAGGCCGACTTGAAATCTGCAAGCGTCATGCCGAAGTTGGGCTTGTAGCTGATGGCGGAGGAAGTGACATAGGTGTAGACATACTGCAGAGCCTTAGGCCCGACCGCACGCTCGACCAGCTCGGTTTCCAGCCCCGGATAGATGCCAAACATCCACTTGAACTTGATTCCGCTTTCCTGCACGTTGCGGAAAAAGGCGATGTCGTTGCCGGGATAGCCGAGATGCACTACCGCATCCGGATTGCTGGCGCGGATACTTTGCAGCAACACGGTGTAGTTCGAGGTGTTGGTCGCCACACCGTTGTCGTAGACGATCTGGAGTTTGCCGGCGTCCTTCACGAACTTGCGCACGGCGCTGGCCTGCGTGCCTGTGTAATCGTTAGTGGCATACAGAATGGCCACGCGCCGGATGCCAAGCTGATACCCGTCGCTATTGAGGAACTCCCCAACGTATTTAGGCCAGATGCTGGAAATCGGGTCCGAAATCAGCACAATGTAGGGATTGTCCCTGGTGAAAAACGCAGCCCCGGTTCCGGTCTGATCGATCAAGAGCATTTTGTGGTCGCGGGCAATCGGCACTCCCACGGAGGTGAGCACCGAGCCGGAGTCGGAGACCAGAATGTCGACCCTGTCCTGGGTAATGAGCTGGTTGTAGAGCGTGGTGGCGGTGGCCGTCGAACTCTGATCGTCGTACGCGATCAGCTTGATCGGGATCTTCTTGTTGTAGGGATTCACGAATACGCCGCCTTCGGCGTTCTTCTGGTCAGCCCAAAGCTTCAGACCGTAATACACCGGCATGGAAATCGCCGCGAACGGACCTGAAGAAGCGTAGAGCGTGCCGATTTTGACTTCCTGCGGCACCGGCGCCGCCAATAGCGGCGTCAGGGTAAAAGCCACAATCCAGGCCAGCGGGAGCAGCCTGTATTTGGATCGCGTAGCGAATACAGAAGAGAGTATCTGCACCGTTTCACTGTGTAGTGATTCCATGGCATTAGCACCCCTTTCGTCATTCGGCGTCACCGGGTAACACAACAACTGATTCAAAGTCAAGGAAGCTCGCAAATCGGTGCTGTCCTAATTAGGACAGTACCTGAAAATCAGTTTCGCAGAAACTGCACCAATCTTGAGCAATTGACATTGCTGATAGTCGGCGTAGAGTCCCACCAATCCCCCTAAATGACTCGGAGGCAAAATGAAGCCCCTAACAGAGCGCTCCGACCCGCTCGGCGCAATTTCCAATCCCACTGACCTGGAAGAACAAGTCCGCCAGCGCGCCTATGAGCTCTACGAAACCCGCGGCCGCGAGCACGGTCACGACCGTGAGGACTGGCTCCAAGCCGAGGCCGAGATCGTCGGCAGCAGGGCAACGGCGACCGCCATCGAAGAAGCAGAGGCAGGCACCCGCACTCGGCAAGCGGAAACCCGCCCCCAACAAGCGGTTACCGCGGCGTAGATCAGCACGCAATACACAGTTGCGGAAAAGGCGCGCGCTCTGCGCGCCTTTTCTGCTCCCGGAGGCATTTGCCGCTGTTTCTAAAGTTCGTGGGTGACGAGGGGCTGACCGCGCCGGAGGCGGAGACGCAGAATGAGCGATCGCCATGGGCGTAGGGACCCATCTGGGAACCGACATCGCGCACCAATCCTGTCTTTCGAAATCCCTTATTGCGCGCCAGAAGCTTGCGGACTCGCGTTGCTGGACACCGCTGGCAGGCTGGACGCGTTCCAGCCGCCGCCCAGGGCCTTGATCAGCAGCACGGTAGCATTCATCCGGCGGCGCAGGATGTCCACGGCGACGCGCTGGTTGTTCAAGGCCGTGCTCTGCGCGGTGATCACTTCCAGGTAGGTCACCACGCCGCCTTTGTAGCGATTGTTCGAAAGCTGCAGCGAATGTTGCGCAGCATTGACCGCGCCGGCTTGCGTCTTGGATTCATCTTCCAGAATGCGCAACGCGGCCAGATTGTCCTCGACTTCCTGGAATGCAGTCAAAACCGTCTGGCGATAGCTGGCAACTGTCTGGTCGTAAACGGCCTGTGCCTGCTCGACGCCGGCGCGGCGGCGGCCCACATCGAAGGCCGTGACCAGCGCTGAGATCCCTGCAGCCGCAAACCCGCTGGGGCCGTCCAGCCACTTGCTGATCGAACCGCTCTCGAATCCTGCGGTCGCGTTGAGCGTGATCTGGGGAAAGTACGCGGCGCGGGCTACGCCGATCTGCGCGTTGGCGGCGGCGATATGGCGCTCGGCTGAGGCTACGTCGGGCCGGCGCTCCAGCAGGTCCGACGGCAGTCCCGGCGGAATGGCGGGCGGAGGCATGTTCCACGGCGAAGCCGGAATGCTGAAGCTCGAGGCCGGCTGTCCGATGAGGGCAGCGATGGCGTGTTCGAACTGCTGGCGCTCGACCATGACGTCGATGGCCTGCGCCCGCGTGGTCTCGAGCTGCGTCTGCGCCTGGGCCACATCGACGGCCGAGGCAACACCGCCCTTGTACCGGTTTTGCGTCAGCTCCAGCGCTTTCTCGAAGGCGGTCACGTTATCGTTCAAGAGCTGCTCTTCCGCATCGAACGTCCGCAGTTGGAAATAATCGGAGGCAAGTTCGGCGTGCAGGCTCAGAGAAACTGATTCCAGGTCGGCGGCGCTGGCCTGGGCATTGGCACGTGCCGCCTCGACGGTTCGCCGCACCCTGCCAAACACATCGGCCTCGTAGGTTAGGTCGGCGGGCAGCACCAGGTTGGTATAGTTGGTCTGGGTGCCGGTAAGTGGGCTATTGAGCGATAAGCGATTGCGTGACGCGGAGGCGCCTGTCGTCACCGTGGGATAGAGATCGGCGCGATTCAAGCGCACCAGCGCCCGCGCCTGCTGGAACTGTGCCAGCGCCGCCTTCAGCGTCTGGTTTGAGACGTTGACCTGTTCCTCGAGCGCGTTCAACTGCGGTTCCTGGAAAATCTCCCACCATTTGCCGCGCGCGATCTGGTCGGCGGGTTGCGCTTGTTTCCAGTTGGGAGGAGTCTCCTTGTATTCAGGCGCCGAGGGAGCTTGCGGGCGGGAGTAGCGCGGGCCCACGGCGCAACCAGTCAGCAACGCCGGGAGGACCGATGCAAGCAAGATCGCCAGAACAGTTTGTCTATGAGCTTTTCTGCAAGGGCTAAAGCCCCCTGAGAAAAGGCGTTGCTTCGGCACGACTGAAGTCGTGCCCTGACACGAACCGGTGCCGACGGATCGACTCACCAACCGTTCTGTAGAAGCCCAGCATGTTGCGTTTCTGCAGGATGCCAGCGTCGCCGAGGCATCGGTTGCTGCAGCCCTCACTGCGGCTCTCCCGTCGAGGGCGTCTGCACGATGCGCACCGCCTGGCCGGAAACCAGCGAATCCGGCGGGCTCACAATCACGGTCTCGTCTCCGTTCAGGCCCGCGACTACCTCGACCTCGGAGCCGAAATCGTGGCCCAGCGTGACCGGCTTGAGTTCGGCATGCTGGCCATCGGGCACGGTGGCGACCCGCAGCCCTTCGGAACGAAACAGCAGCGCGTTCACCGGCAGGATCAGCGACGAGGTCGCGCCCGGCAACTTCAAGTGAACTTCGGCATAAGCGCCGGTCAGCAGCGTACCGGTGGGATTGTCTACGTCGATCTCAACCAGCAGGGTGCGCGTGTTGGTGTCGATGGCGCTGGCCGTTCGCACCAGCTTGCCCTGAAAGCGCCGGCCTGGAAACTCGGCCAGCGTAAGATCCGCGGTCAGGCCGGGTTTAGCGGCCTGCGAGTAGGCTTCGGGAACGTTGACATAAACCCGCAGCTTGTCCGGCTGCACCATGTGGAACAGTTCCGTGCGTGTTCCGCCGCTGGCGCCGGAATCGATCAGGGCGCCGATGTCGGTATTGCGAGCGCTGATCACGCCGGTAAACGGCGCGTAGATCTTCTGGAACGAATGCAGTTCTTCCAGGCGCTTGACGTTGGCTTCGGCGGAGTGGACGATCGCCTGCTTGGCGGCATAGTCGCCGGCGGCGTTGTCGGCATCCTGCTGGGAGACGGAATCGGTCTTCAGCAGGTCCTTGTAGCGTTCGGCAGTGATGTGCGAAAGATTCAGGTTGGCCTCGGCCGTTGCCAGGTCGGCCCGCGCCTGCCGCAATTGCTGATTGACCTCCGGCGTGTCGATCTCGGCCAGCAACTGGCCGGCTTTTACGTGGGCGCCAATATCGACATACCACTGCTTCAGATAACCATTGGTGCGGGCATAGATGGGAGCATCGATGAACGCCTGCACGTTGGCGGGCAGCACGATCTCGGGCGAGGCCGGGGAGCGTTTGGGATGAATTACCGTTACGCTGGGGATGGCCATCTCCTGCGTCTCCCGGCGCAGATTGGCGCGCGCCTGGATGCGCGGCAGAATTCCGGAGATAACCAGTCCAATGACTGTCAGGGCGGCGATGAGGGCGATCCAGTAATGGTGGGCCGGGCGTCCCGGCTTCGGCGGCGGAGCCGGTTCCTGCACGGCCGTCGTGCTGCGATTTGTCTGTTCGGCAGTCGTCATCTAATGCTCGTCCACCTTCGCCGGCCGGACTCGCAGGCCGTGCAGCCAACTGAAAAACACCGGCACGAAGAACAGCGTCGCAACCGTGGCAAACACTAGGCCGCCAATGACAGCGCGTCCCAGTGGGGCATTCTGTTCGCCACCTTCGCCCAGGCTGAGCGCCATCGGCACCATGCCGATGATCATCGCCAGCGCAGTCATCAGCACCGGGCGAAAACGGGTGAAGCCGGCCTGCAGCGCGGCCGCGACGGGGTCTCTGCCCGCGGCCATCTGCTCCTTGGCGAAGCTGACCACCAGGATGCTGTTGGCCGTAGCCACGCCCATGCACATGATCGCCCCGGTGAGGGCGGGCACGCTGATGGTGGTGCGGGTAAGGAACAGGATCCAAACGATCCCCGCCAGCGCCGCCGGCAGCGCCGAGATGATGATGAAGGGATCAAGCCACGACTGGAAATTCACCACAATCAGAAGGTAAACCAGCAGGATGGAGAACACCAGCCCGCTCAGCAGACCGATGTAGGAGGAGCGCATGGTCTTGATCTGTCCGCGCACGACCAGCGACGAGCCGCGGGGCAGTTCTTTCTGGGCGTCCTGGACGATCTTGTCGATTTCGCGCGCCACGCCGCCCAGGTCGCGCCCCTGCACCGAGCCGAAGATATCGATCGCCGGCTCGATGTCATAGTGCGAGATCACCGCCATTCCCGCGCCGCGGCTGATCGCGGCCAGGCTGCCTAGAATCTGCGGTCTGGCCTGGGCTCCGCCGCCCCCGGTCACCGGGATGTTCTGCAGATCGGCCAATGAATCCATGCGGTACTGGGGCGTTTGGGCGACGATGTTGTAGCTCACGCCGGTCTTTGGGTTCAGCCAGAAAGTGGGCGAAGTCTGAAAGCTTCCGCTCAACGAGACCAGCAGGTTGCCGGCGATATCGCGTTGCGTGTAGCCAACCTCTTCCGCCTTGGTGCGGTCCACGTTGATGTGCAGCTTGGGCTGGTTGAAAGGCTGGTGAATGTGCAGATCGGCGATGCCGGGCACGTATTTCATCCGCTCGAACAGCGTGTCGGCGAAGGCTCGGTTCGCTTCCAGGTTGCGCCCCACGATTTGCACATCGATGGGCGCGGGCAGGCCGAAGTTCAGGATCTGGCTGACAATATCGGCCGGCAAGAAGGAAAACGTTACCCCCGGAAATTCGCGGCCCAGCTTCAGCCTGAGATCATGGACGTACTTGGCTGTGGGCGCATGGTGCTCGGACAAGCTGACCAGGATGTCGGCGTCGGCAGGGCCAATCGGCGCCGAGGTGCTGTACGACAGATTGATACCGCTGTAGGGCAGGCCGATGTTATCGATGATGCTGGCGATCTCGTCCCGCGGAATCTGCTCGCGGAGGGAGCGCTCG
>Ga0335081_10003133_pt1 | contig 25997 bp, 27 predicted proteins | sample Lox_Sample_35_FD_206713 | JGI IMG/M metagenome (GOLD analysis project Ga0335081, IMG submission 206713) | Soil microbial communities from Loxahatchee National Wildlife Refuge, Florida, United States - Lox_Sample_3.5 | ecosystem: Environmental > Terrestrial > Soil > Wetlands | place: USA...
ATGGAGTACGATCTTGGCTATATTGATCTGGAGGAAAAAACCTTGCAGCCCCTAGAGAACCCCTTCGGGCCAAAAGTGTAACCCATGTCTCCGGAACGTTCTGTTACCCATGTCTCCGGAACGGACAGAAGTTGTTTGGTTGCGGGGGGTGGATTTGAACCACCGACCTTTGGGTTATGAGTTCAACGGGAAATTGATACGAAACAACTTACACGCGCACGGATGACACCTAAGCGACTGTAAGTTACTGCAGGGAACGCATCGTAGTCCCCAATTTAGTCCCCAGTCCCCAAATAGTCCCTCGTTTCGACTCGTGGTTGTTTTGGCCAGCAAAACGGGCCTGCCTATATTTTCAGCAACGGATGATTCTTGGTAATCCACTGCTCGACGACGTTGCCAAATTCCTTGGCCTTCGCCACGATCTCCTTCGCCTCAGTCTCGGTAGCGACAAAGGCGTCATCGTAATCAATCACGTTTCGCTTTCGCCGACATCTGTCGAAGTAATCACTGAACGGGACGGCGGCCTTCCCAATTGCGAGCTTCACCACATCGAAAGAAATCCTGTGGTGTCCAGCACCGACGACACGATAGCCCGCACATGCGATAGCCATTTTTGCAGCTTGCAGTGCTGCATTGTAGGCGGTCGCAAAACGTCTGTCTGCCGAGGCTCCGTCCAATGATGCATCAGCTAGATCGCGACGAATGACAGCCCGCAGTTTGTCCAGTTCCTTCTGCGATGTTTTGTGGCGCTGGACTTCGTTATTTGCGAGTAATTGCGTCCAGGTCACGCTGTTCACCTTTCACGAACTGAAGACTGCCCTTCAGAACAGTTGTCAAGAAATGATCGCCTTCGGCCACTTTCCTGCGGAATTCATCCACCGAGTAGTGTGTCACATTTACTTCTCGGCCCAGGTGCCTTTCGGTTCTTCGCAGGGATGGCGCGAGATCTGCCAATCCGACGTTTCCAATGACCAGGAGGTCCACATCGCTTGTGGCGCGCTCTTCCCGACGAGCTATGGAGCCGTAAACGAAGGCACAGACGATGTTGTCCGCCAAAGGCTGTAGAGCGTGTCTCAACGTGGGAATCAGACCTACTGTTTTCTCGAAGATGCTACGCAGTTCCCGGAAGATCGGGGACCGCGTCTCAGCCTTAAAATACGTCCTGCGCCCATCCTTTCGCTGCTGCAGAATACCGCTTTGCTCCAGCGAGCTGAGTTCCCGTTGGAGGCTGGATGGTCGCGTGTGAAGGAAGTTTGCCAACTCGGAGAGATACCACCACTTTTCTGGCTGGCCCAGAGTAGCCGCAAGCACACGCTGCCGCACGCTCGGAAAGAGGCTGTCCAGTGCTGGCGCGTTCTTACGCATAATGCGTATATTAGTACGCAGGTTGCGTAAATAGCAAGCTTAAGAAGTTTAGGTTGCGGCGTATGGTAACCCTGTGGAGCCGCCTATTCGGAACAACGGGTATGCCAACGCGGTTTCCCGTCCCCATGGTCGGATACCGGAAAAGATTTTTCAGTTGTGGTAGCCGCAGTCCTTTTATGGCTACTCTATGTTGTAGTTTGAAACGACTTACGTGACTCTTAAAATTGTGTGCCATTGGACACCATAGACTTAATGCGTCGGCTGGCCGAGAACGGAGGCGGAAGTTTGAAAGAAAGGTTTCGTGCCAGGGACCTATAAAACAAGTCTGAGGACCGATGCCTTAAAAGGGTCGCCAAACCAAATGCTAACAACAACTTGCACGTCCAGCTTACTCCATGCACGACGCAATAAAATCATCGAGATGCAAACAAGACGTTCGTCTGGGTGCCCGGAGGGTGTCCGAGATTTCGCCTCTGAACCTATCAGTTGCTAGAGGACCATTTTCTTTACTATCGCAAAATAGTCTGGACTATTTTACGATATACGCGATGATGGTCCTGGCATGAATGATCGCCCGCGTCTTTACACTGCAATCCTAGCTGATCATCTGGAACGACACCGCCAGATGGCATTGGTTTCAGGGCCTCGCCAGGTCGGTAAGACAACGACTTGCACATCGGTCAGCAATGAGTACCTTAACTGGGACAGTGCAGATGATCGCAGACTCTTGTTACGGGGGCCGGCTTCGATAGCAGAGGCACTGCACCTGGATGTCCTTCGAGCAAAATCTCCGGTCGCGACCCTCGACGAGCTGCACAAATACACCAAGTGGAAGAGTCTACTGAAGGGCTTCTTCGACAGCTACGGTGACCGAGTGCGCCTCATTGTCACGGGAAGCTCTCGCATCGACATTTTCCGCCGTGGCGGGGACAGCCTGATGGGTCGTTACTTTCTTTACCGGATGCATCCCTGGAGCGTCGCGGAAAACCTGAGAACTCACCTCCCACAAAAAGAAATTCACGCTCCGGAGGAAATCCGCTCGGCTGACTGGAACGCATTATGGGAACATGGGGGATTTCCAGAACCATTTCTTCGGCGCGACACCCGGTTCACTCGCCGGTGGCGTTCCCTCAGATATGAACAGCTGTCGCGCGAAGACTTGCGCGAGGTGGCTCGGGTATCTGATCTCGGAACTCTGGAAACACTGATGCAGATTCTCGGGGAGTGCAGTGCACAGCAGCTGATCTATTCCAATCTCGCGCGCGAGATTGGGGTCTCCGTCGATACCGTCAAGAGATGGATCGATCTTCTCGCGCGGCTTCATTACGGTTTCCTCGTTCGTCCTTGGTTCAGAAATGTCGCCAAATCTTTACGTAAGGAACCGAAATGGTTCCTGCGGGACTGGAGTGGAGTGACAGAAGATGGCCCACGAGCAGAGACCCTAGTCGCGTGTCATCTTTTAAAGGCCGTCGAAGCTTGGACGGACCTCGGATTAGGTGATTTCGAATTGCGTTACCTGCGCGACAAACAGAAGCGTGAAGTAGACTTTGTCGTCGTCAAAGATCGAAAACCTTGGTTCCTGGTGGAAGTGAAAATGAGCGACCAAACACTTTCTCCGGCGCTGGCATATTTTCAAGCTCAGACCAATGCTCAACACTCATTTCAAGTAGTCATGAATCTTCCCTATGAGCAAGCCGACTGTTTTCGCATCCACCGCGCGGTCGTAGTCCCCGCAAAGAGCTTCTTGAGTCAGTTGCTGTGACTCGAATTGCTTAAGCTTAGCCTCCATCCCCTCGCGCTCCTGACCTCTTCACTTTTCTTCGTCCGAGATCATACTCGGACTCGTTCGGAAACCGCTGAGCAGGTCACAAAACCGTACTCTACGGGACTCCTAATAGAAAAGTGGGCTAATGATCGCTGATTGCAGTGGGGAACTCCGGATGATATTTCCCGTATTCGTTTGTGTTCTTCAGAGCGACTATCGCAGAGCGAGGCTGGCAAAGCGAACTCCGCGATAGTTCCCATTATGCTGGAGAACGAAAAGTAAAGCCAATGCAAGAAAACACAAGCACGATTCGAGATGCAAAGACTTTGGCTCGACGACACCCGAGGCGGAAAATCGCTGCGCCTCCTCCGGCGAATGTGCTTGAGGCGACGGTGGAGTTACATTTGGAAGCGTTGTCGGTGAAACAATATTCAGAACAGACAATCAAAGCACGACGCGCTCAGTTCAAAGTCTTTCTGCACTGGTGTGCCGATCAAGGCATCAACAGTCCTCGTGAGATAAAGTCAGATCTTTTGGAACGTTATCAAGAGTACATTTTTTACTATCGCAAGAAGAACGGCGAACCGCTTAGCTTCCGCACACAACACGGGATGCTCGTGCCTTTGCGGGGCTGCTTTCGATGGATGGCCCGCGAGAAATACATCGTGCAGAATCCAGCTGTGGACCTCGAGCTGCCACGTCTGGGACGCTTCCTGCCGAAACATGCACTCACTCGAGATGAAGTCGAGAGCGTATTAGAGGAACCGAATACAGGTTGTGCACGCGGTTTGAGAGATCGGGCAGTGTTGGAAACTCTCTATTCAACTGGGATGCGCCGCGGAGAGTGTACGCAACTAAAGCTCCACGATGTCGATTTTAATAACGGGACTGTTTTCATCCGTCAGGGAAAAGGCCGGAAGGACCGTATCATACCGATTGGGAATCGAGCTCTCCATTGGGTCGAAAAATACTTGACTGAGGTCAGGCCGCTGCTCGTGCTTGAACCGGATGATAGTTCTCTCTTTCTCTCCTTCTACGGAGCCGCCATCAGCCGCGATCATCTCAGCGGAATTGTGCACGACTACGTGAAGGCCGCGAATATAGGCAAAGCTGGAGGACCACATCTGCTACGACACACGATGGCCACCCTAATGTTGGAGAACGGTGCCGAACTTCGATTCCTGCAGGAGATTCTGGGACACGAAAGTATCTCCACAACCCAAATTTACACTCACGTTTCGATTCGGCAACTGAAGATAGTCCATAGTAAAACCCATCCTGCCGAACGCTCTATGAGAACGAGGAGCGACACGACAGGCCCTCCAGCTACTCAAATTCCCCAACGGGCGATTCCTCCGCCTGTGACGGGCATCTCCTAGCACAGATGCGACTTCAGCGGCTCGATCTCGGCACTCCTAAAGTCACTCCTGTGATCGGTCCCGAGCGAACTACAATATAAAGGGCGGTAGACAGGACAGCCAAGGAAAACGTGCAGCGATAGTGAGGGTATCCGAGGGCGATAGTGTTTCATTCTGTTGATCGCCCCGCCTAACCGAGAAATGTTCTCAGATGTTTATGTTTAGTGAGAATCAACCCCGAGCACGAGCGTGGTGCGTGGCCAGCATTCCCACAGTTTACCTCTATGATGGCACAACCATCCTAGGGGAGTTGGACGGATCTGGTGATGTTTCGGCAAGGTATTCGCCTGGTCAGCATATCGACGAACCGCTCGCCGAACTGCGTTCCGGTACAACAAGCTTTTATCAAGCTGATAGCTTGGGTTCAGTCAGTTCTCTCATGAATCCTTCCGCTACGGTTATTGCGAGCTATGCCTACGACACTTTTGGCAACTTGCCGACCTCCACGGGTTCTCTGACTAATCCATTTCAATACACGGGACGTGAGTCAGATCCGGAGACCGGGCTCTACTACTACCGCGCTAGGTACTACAGCCCTACTACAGGTCGGTTTATGAGCGAAGATCCGGCAGGATTCGGCGGCAGCGGTCCGAATCTCTATGCTTATGTCCACAACAGCTCCATAAACCTAGTCGACCCGTTCGGCCTGGCCGATGTCTACATTTGGAATTACCGAGGCTCAACCGATGCATGGGGACACACTTCGATGGATACTCAGGAGGGGACTCACATCAGCTGGTGGCCGGAGGGTGATGGACGCGATTTCACGTTCACGCCGTCGATTCCTATTTACGACGCACCGGCGTTTCCCAATCAGACAATGGCCGACGACATCGAGTTCGAAGGGCAGGGTCCGGACGTACGAATTCATCTCGACAATCTTGATGAAGCAGCAATCGCAGCGTGGTGGGCACGGTACCGTCGCAGTAATAAGTGGAGCACTTTACGACGAAATTGTTCAGCAATGATTGCTCATGCCCTAGAAGCCGGTGGGGGAGATCGCCGAGTTCGCAATTATCCTAAGCCTGTCTTCTGGACGCCGGAAGAGGTCAGGCGATACGCACTTGCGATTCAGGAAGCTGGTAACGGGTCATACGACTACATGGAAAGATATTCTCCCCCTACTGGATTAAACAATAAATAGGTGATACTGCACCATGAAGCTGAATAGAGAGCTGGTTTTCCTCGCGGTGGTCGGTTCGCTCATGTTGTCTCTATCGTCCGGATGTAAGAAGCGTTCTGATGCAGAGCAGGAGGCGAATGCTGTGTCGTCACGGCAGAAAGCATACCCCTTCGTACTTCCTAACGACCAATTGCGTGTTTTGGCTGAGAATGCAGCGCGCGTTAGTCTCGGTGCAACGCGGGAAGAAGTCAAGGCAATACTGGGCCAGCCGTGGGAAGACATGCCGTACGGACCGAAGGAAAGAAATGAGACTACCGGCCACTTCGTCAAGTATTACGCGAGGAAGACGAACGATGGAGCGAATAACAATGACCAAGTATTGACGTTCTATTTCGACGCGAATGATCACTTGCTACGAGTCAACTCCAACATTCCTGGTATCCCGAGCAGACCGTGACCCCTGTATCGAGCGCCCTGCGTTCGCATCAGACGCAAACGGCAATATCCTCACCGATGCCCAGGGCCGCAGCTTCACGTGGGATTTCGAGAACCGCCTCGTACAGGCCGTTGTGACTGGTCAGAACGGCGGCACGATAACGTTTAAAGACGATCCGTTCGGGAGGAGAATTCGGAAGAGTGTAGACGGATGCTCTTCGAGATCCTTGTTCCCCTTCACTTCGTCCGAAATCATACTCGGACTTGTGCGGAATGCGGGGAGCAGGTCAGGATTGAACGCCGCTAGCGTCGCCTTCAACGCCCCACCTTGGCTCACTACACTGTCCTGGATATTCACCGGTTCCTCTCGTGGGAACCGGCTGAATCGGGATGTGAATCGACAACAGGACGACCCGTTTCTTTTTTCATTTTGACTTTTACGCAGTAGTCCTCGTCGTCTCGCCCTCCGGGAAGGCTACACTCCTGGACTTCTCCCTTCAGCGACATTCGAAAACATCGGCAAAAGGATATTCCCCGCTCGCTATCGTGACCATAAGCAAGAAGTTCGATTTCGTCGTCAGATTTCCATTCATTGGCTGTAAGGTAAAGATGGTCACTTTTCAGAACACTCTGCTTCGGTTCGGACTGGAGAAGCCGCTCCTTTAGGTCAACCGATGGAGTGTTTCGGTCGACGGACACAAGTACGTTGTTCGTGTAGTCGCTCCCAGCATAGTCGTTTATCGCAATCCATCGGCTGTCCGGCGACCAGAGCGCTGTAGCGTCTCTGTCGAAGGTATGGAGAATCCAGTGCTCGCCTGATTCGAGGTTTCCTAGTACAAGAGCGAACGCGCGTTCTTGGGTTTGATTCGAGCAAAAGACACTGGAAACGCGGTAATGGCCGTCGGGTGAGGTTACCGACGGCCTCCACTTACGCGCACTTGGAACACAGTCTTGGCCCCAAGCTAGCGAGGAAACCACCAACAGCGAGATGAGGATCTCATTTTTTCCCATTGGGACAGTCGTCCTTAGTGCAGATCGTAACTTTCCGCCACTGTACGCCCCATGCTAATGCCTGTTTCTCGCACCCTGCGCCAGGGAAAAAGATGTCAATCCAGTCATCCGGCTGAACGTGATGGTGTTTTGCATTCCAGCCTGCTCCCGTGTCTTGAACTCTTCCTGTGTAGCTGGGTGTATTGAATGGATCTAGTGGACGCGGGTCGAAAAACGGGTCAGCGAGCGGACCTGAGACACCAACCGAACTCCCCATAGGGTGTGGCTGAGGCTTATTGTTTGCCACGGCAACGGTACCTGGTCCAGGGTACACCCCGCTCTTCGTCGGATTGCCCGTCCAGCAATACGCAGTAACCATCATGATTCTCGTCGTACACGTTAATCCGAGAGGGTCCGTGTTGTTCACGGGCTGGTTCAGTACATATCGATAGAGGTTAATCCCCCCGTTAAACCCAAACGGATCTCCGCTGACGAATCTGCCGGTGGTCGCGTCGAAGTAGCGTGCCCTATAGAAATAGATTCCGGTTTCCGAGTCGAACTCGCGCGCAGTGTAGCGGAAAGGGTTGGTTATAGTTCCCGTTGAGTCTGTCAGGTTTCCAACAGAATCATAGCCGTACGTATTCGCCAGCGCCCCGGCACCGCTGCTCAACGAAGTGACTGAACCCACCCCATCCCACTGGTAGTAGGTGCCTGTGCTTCCACGAAGTTCTGACAACGGCTCGTCGATATCGTTGCTCTGTGTGTAGCGTGTGAGCGCAGTGCCGGAGTTGTCGATCTCTTCGATCGAGTTCACACCGTCATAGAGGTAAATGGTGGTGTTTGACGCACTCGAATCCATTTGCTCAGAGGCGCACAACAGACAAACCAGGGATTTGCTGAAAGTGGCGCACGTTTTGCGTCACGACCGCGAAGCCGACATACAGAGCTGTAGCGCCGATGATCAGGTCGGGAAAGTCGATGCTGACTCCTTGGCCCATCTGCTCGCCATGGATACGACCTGCGAGTCGCGCAACTTCCAGCGTGAGCGGATGCACAGATACGGCCTGGAAGAGTTCTTCGACAAACATCTCACGGCGCTTGCGGTCGGCATCGGTTTTGGCCCGATAGATACCGTGGGTCAGTTCGACGGCGGTTACAGCAGAAAGCGCTGCCGTAGTCTTTCCCGTTACGGCCTCGACCCGCTCCAAGATCTCCCACACACTGTCTTGCCGCCTTTCGCCTGCGATCAGAATGCTGGAATCGAGGATTACTCCCATGTGGGCGGATTCCACGGTCTGCGGCTTTTAATGATCTCTTCGAGATCGGCGGCGAAGTCCGGGTCCATCCGTGGCTCATAGCCTAGCTCTGCGGCATGTTTCTTTGCTAACGCGATGGATTCGGAAAGCAGCCGGCCTGGTTCGCGTTTGGCAGAACGCATGGAGACGACGATGGGTTCATGCCCATCAATGACGATCTCTGCCCCGGCGCGGACCCGCGCGAGCACGTCCGCGAAATTGCGCGCCGCTTCTTCTTCCGAGATATGGACGACATGATCCGCCATGTGGCGATTATACCGTTATTCCCACCGAAAATTGGGAACATCCCATCTGTCCCGTGCTCGCGCAATTGGCAGCATCGTACCCGCCCTCGCAGAAAGCGCGAGAGCGGGGCACCCACGACGGCGGTGGCGTCAGCAACTCAAAGGCCGGGCCACCCGTCCCGTGTATTGAAATGGGTTGAGGAGTGTTCCCGTAGACGTGGCTAGCTTACCAAACGAGTCATACGCATACGTTCCGGCCAGTGCGCCCGCGCCGTTGCTCAACGAAGTGATGGAGCCTATCGCATCTTCCTGATAGTAGCTGGTCGCAGTGCCCTGGAGTTCCGAGAGTGGTTCATCAATATCCATGCTCCCCGCGTAACGCGCGATCGATGTGCCACTCGCGTCGGTTTCTCCTAGAACATCGTACCCATCATAGAGGTAATTTGTGGTGCCGAGCGGCCCGGACTTCTGAATGCGCCGTCCGAAGGGATCGTACTTGAACGTTGTCGTCCCGCCATTCTGACCAGGAACGACTGCCTGCGCTAGCCGGTTTTCGAAATCCCATGTGAAGCTGCGGCCCTGGGCATCGGTCAGCGTATTGCCGTTGCTGTCTATTGCAGTACCGAAATTGGGCCTCCCCTCAGGTTCATGCATGAACTGAATGATCGGGACGCCGACGGCGAAGAAAGTAGATCAAAGCTGTACTCAACAACAGCCCAACGCCAATTCCAATAAAAAAGCGACTCCCTCCCAAAGCAAATCCGTCTTCAGGAGACTCTGCGCTCTTAGCAGGTGTAGCGACCGAATGAGAATGACGCTTGACGAATGCTTCGACGTTACCGTCCTTTGCAATGCCCTGGTTTAGGTTCAGTGCTTTATGAATATCGGTGTCCGCGTCCAAAGACATTTTTCTACTAATGCGATCAGCAGCTAGCCCGGCGAACTGATAGCCGAGATAGCATTCAGGCTTCGCGTCAATGGCACGATTGTAGAGCGCATACGCTTCATTAGTCTGGTCCATTTCCTCAAGATGTATCCCCAGATTGATCAGAGCATCCAGATCCTTTGGATCCCGAGCAAGTCTTTTTTGCAGATTTTCGGGAGAATACTGATCCGAAGGAGCTTTTGCAAAATTGACCCCAGTGCAACCGTCGCCCGACTGACCAGAAACCGGCAGGCAGACAAGAAGCAGGCACGCCGTGGTCGCTAAGCGTAAGTACAGACGCCGTTGGGGCGTGCCAGCGACGCCCAGAAAGAGCAAGAATATCTTCTTGTTCATGTGCCCTCAGAAGCTGCTGTTGAAATAATGAAATGTATTCGGACCGTCGTTTGTGCAGACAGCATCAATGAATCGCGAGAATGCGGTAACGACCGGATCGTGAACACGTGTGCATCCATGCGTTGGCCTAAGATTCTTCGTATCTGGGTGGCGAGAGTGAATCATAATGCCTGGGTTGCCTGGCACTTCGAGTGGGATTCGGGCCGTTCCAAATGCCTGGTAGCGATCCCGGTTGGCATCGTAAGGACTCCGGCCAAGCGCAGTCTCCTGACCATTTTCAAAGAGCCACTGCGGTAGGTCAAAGGTGTAGACGCCATACGAAATCATAGGAAAACCATCAGCAGTCACGTTCGTGGCAGGGAACGGGCCTAGCCTCTGAGTTCCGTCGTTTGTCTCGATCATGATTTGACTGCCGTTGAAGTGAATTCGGCATAACCCCCAAGGATCCATGAATTTGAGGGGGTTGTTGCCGACATATCTGTAGCTGTTGAGGTCGTCGCTGCCCGTACCGAGGGGGTCCTCATTGAGGAATCTGCCGGTGCCGAGATCGAAGTGCCTGGCCCTATAGAAGTACAGGCCAGATTCGGGGTCGAATTCGCGCGCTGTGTATTGGAAGGGATTGGTGATTGAACCTGTTGAAGCCGACAAACTGCCAAACGTATCGTAAGAATAGGTGCCCGAAATCGTAGTAGTCGCACTTGTCAGTGAAGTGATGGAGTTGATTCCATCCGCCTCGTAGTAAGTTGTTGTGCTCGAGCGCTGTTCCGCCAGTGGTTCGTCAATGAGCATCGTCTGCGTATAGCGCGCTACCGAACTCCCACCTAGATTGATGTCCTCGGTTTCGTTGTCGCCATCATAGAGGTAATTTGTGGTGCCGAGCGGACCTGATTTCTGGATTCGGCGTCCGAAGGGATCGTACCTGAACGTTGTCGTTCCGCCGTTCTGACCAGTCACAACTGCCTGCACCAGCCGGTTTTCAAAATCCCAGGTGAAGGAGCGACCCTGGGCATCAGTCAGCGTATTCCCATTATTGTCATAGGTATAGCTGCCGTTCGAACTCGACGTCAGCTCGTTCGACGAGTTGTAGTTGTAATTCGGCACTCCAACTGACGACAGTCTATTCCCCACGGAGTCGTATGTGTAGCTCTCCGTGGTGCTACCACCTTGCGTGACTTGGGTCAGCTCGTACAGGAGGTCGTAACCATAGTTCGAGGTTACCCCGTTGAGGTAGTTGGTTTTCGACGTGCGATTTCCAGCCGCATCATACGTGTAGCTGGCCCCGTCCGACGTGTTGGCTCCAGATTGATGCGGCTTAGAGCCAGTTCGTTCTTTTGGGAAGCGTAAACACCCTCACCACTGGAGTTCACGCCACATGCGCAACATCAACGCGGGGATTCCCAGTAAGGCAGCAACAAATGCATAGTTGAGAAGTGCCCAAGGCATCAGAGCGCGAGCACCATGGGCCCAACCGTATATGAAGACCGCGATAGACAGAATCCCCGGTAAGAACAACAGCAGAACGGCCCATTTCTTCAGCTTCATCAGTCCGAACCCAACCGCCGCACAATAGAGAAAGATCCATAACAGAAAACCATAGTTAGGACCGTGGTAGTAGATGCGGGAACGAAGATTTGCCAAGAATAGCAATAGAAAAACGGCAGCCATGAACAGAATAAACCGTCCGGCTGCCCTGACCATTGAGTTCGCGTTCTCGCTCATTGACCGCAGTTTTCCTTCATAAATTCGGGTGGAAAAAGGCTTCGAAATCCTTTTCCCTCTACAGCCAAAGCCATCGTCCTAGACTCTACCGGGTCCTGGAATGGCACGTAGTTGGTGATCGGTGCACCCGTTACTGCTCGCTCGCCGGTCCAGACGAGCTTACCGAAGATGTATGCGGGTATCTGGGGACCAGGAATGAGAGTTGTCAGCCTTAGATCCGTAAACCAGTCAACCTTGACCGGTCCGAGAGCCGTGTCTGTATAGGACTGTCCCGGAACGGAGCTGTTGAATGGCTCGATGGTCCCATCGCCGAAACCAATAGCAGACATCCAAGCGGCAGTGGTCGTCGAATATTTTTGCTCTCTATCGAGGAGAGTCTTTGCCGCCTTACACTGAGCAGGCGTCAGCTTCTTCTTTCCGTTACCACCGCAAAGACCCGACGGGTCGGCATAAATGATCGGATCGTTGTTGACGTAAACGTAGAAGTTGCTGCTGCCCACGAAGCCGATCGGATCCTCACTGATGAATCTTCCTCCAGCCGGATCGAAGTACCTAGCGCGATAGAAGAGCAACCCTGTTTCCGAGTCGAATTCCCGCCCGCTGTACTGAAAGGGATTAGCGACAGTTCCACTGGATGCTGTCACTTTGCCAAAAGAATCAAACGTGTAGGTTTTGGATAGCCCGCCCGCCGAGTTGCTAAGTGATGTAACTGAACCGAGGCCGTCTTGGTCGTAATAACCACTCGTGTTAGAGCGGAATTCGGACAGCGGCTCGTCGATGCTTGGACCTTGAACGTACTTGGCGACGACGATGCTGCCGGTCTGATCGATCTCGGAGATGGCGTTGTCCCCATCATAGAGGTAGTTGGTGGTGCCGAGCGGGCCCGATTTCTCGATTCTTCTGCCAAACGGATCGTAGCGGAAGGTGGTCGTCCCGCCGTTCTGGCCAGGCACGACCGCCACAGGATCAGGACGCGGATCAAACACCAGATCAGCTAGGAATGCCAGGGAGGCAACTTTGGCGTAGGCTGCACGGAAACTCTGACTATTCATTCCATAATTCTCGAGATGTCGAGGGGATGACATAGATCATCAACACACCCGGCTTTGGCGAGCGCTTCGGACCTCCGCAGTAGTTATCACTGACAATACCCTTTACACGGACGTCATCGATCGAATAGATCACAGGGGCGGATTGTGCCTGGGGGGCATAGCGGCAGTCACGAGAGATGAAGTTGACTCCGACCTCGATCTGAGCAGGATTGGCATTAGTGACATCCACTTGGGCTTTGCCGGAAAGATTTGCTCTCTTGTCGATCGGGTCGAGGTCTCTGCGTGTGATCATGCTGCCAATACGGACGGAGGCCAGCGCCCGCCACCGCAGCGGCTGTCCAGTCTTGCCGTTTAAAAGTTGGATTGTAATCCTTTGCCTCCCGGAAGGGGTCGTTTGAGCGGCTCCCACATTCAATGCAAGTAAGAAGATCGTGGCGACGATCAATCCCTTGGCGTTAACTCCTTTTCGCATACTGGTCACCGCAGAACGACAACAAATCACTCGCGTCTCCCTTTCTCCTCGCCTCAGCAGCCGTGCTTTATCTTTAGCAACACATCTTTGATCCCATGCCATACGGCGCCCAGGGGATGGGACCAGTCCGCGAATGCGGAGTCGATATGCGCAGTAAAACTAAAATCTCCGTTGTCGGTGTTTGTTACAGACGGGTCCTTAAGAGGATTGCAAGGGGTGCCTACTGGAAAGACGATGTGAAGCGAAGCACCCACACCCGTAAAATTAGGCGAATATCGTCCGCAATAGTCTCCAAGGCTATTGGTCGAGGGATCGTATCCGGGTGGAGTATACCCTGGCGCAACGAAGTTGAAGTTATAGGCTCCGTTCCTCATTCCTAGGTCAGTGGGATCCGTACCTGGAGCATTAGGGTCGAACTCCGTTGGACCAAGATAAAAGACTGGGACTCCAAGCTTAGACGTAACGGCTGCCTGAACCTTCGTCAGGCAGTTCTTTCCCTTCTTGGTAAGCTGCTTACAAAGGCCGAAGGGATCGGAGAATAAGAGAGGGTTGTTTCCCCCATACTCATAAAAGTTCGCGCCGCCGCCAAACTGAAGAGGATCTTCGCCAATGAACCTTCCAGCAGAGGCGTCGAAGTATCTGGCGCGGTAGAAGTAGAGGCCGGTCTCCTGATCGAAATCGCGCCCCGTATAGCGGAACGGGTTTGTAGTTGAACCAGTGGACGCGGCCAGATTCCCGTAGCCGTCGTATGTGTAGGTATTGGCAGCAGTCCCGGTGCTGCTGCTCAACGACGTGACAGATCCTAACCCGTCCAGCTGATAATAACTCGCAGCAGTTCCACGGAGTTCTGACAGAGGCTCATCGACATCGGTGGTCGCCGCATATCGTGCAACGGTATTTCCGCTGCTGTCCACTTCTTCGATATCACTAGCGCCATCATAGAGGTAATTTGTGGTGCCGAGCGGCCCTGATTTCTGGATACGGCGTCCGAACGGATCGTACTTGAACGTTGTCGTTCCGCCGTTCTGACCAGTCACAACGGCCTGTACGAGGCGGTTCTCAAAGTCCCACGTGAAGGAGCGACCCTGGGCGTCAGTCAGCGTATTCCCATTGTTGTCAAAGGCAACTGTGGGCACAGGTGTCATAGCTGAATCCCAAACGCATCGTAACCGAATGGGAAGAACTTCCGATCACTTAAGAGACGACGAGAGCCCGTCGCAGTTCAAGTTCCTCGCAGAGCATTCCGTAAGAATGCTCGACACCGCTTGGTGCTTGTCGCCCTCCGACATCATTTGGTCGAGGATTGCTAGAACCTTGTGGTGATCCCGGATGATGTTCCACTTCTCAGCGATCAGTGCGGGCTTACGAAGAAAGAGTTTTTCAGCATCGTCCTCCATCTGCTCCGCGGCATCGCCGTGCGCGAGTTCAAACAAACCCAAGTACCGCCGGATCGCGTCGTCATTTCCCGAAACAACTAGTTTGTCTAGCTCATCGAGGTATGTGGAGACCGGTCCAAGTGGATGAAACGGAACTTTGTCTTTTTCCAGTTCGGGGCGTTGAGAGTACACGATCTCGTCGAGTTTCCAAAGGCTATCTGCCGACGCCTGATCTCTGGGTACTGATGCTGTGAACAATGCCGCGCTCTTTCGCCCAGTCTTAATGTATAAGCTGAGGGCACATACTTTGAGCGCTACGGGGTCCCTTAGCGATGAAGGGCAGCAGCCGTGAATGGTCTCAAGCGTTCCGTTTGCCACTTGAGTGATGTAACTGAGGTATACCCCATCAATAGCTCTCTGCTCTCTCAGGATGCCATCGGCAGTCGACTGGTTCTTGCTATAGTCGTTGCCGACCTCCTTCGAATAACGCCGATCAAGCTGAACTCTCTGCCGGTAAAGATCCGCAGGTAGAGAGCAGGTCTGCCCTAGCACCGGTGCTGCCGCCATCAACACAACGACCGCGAGCAGGTTACGCATGTCTTTCTCCTCCCGCGAGGGAAGCTCTGATTAAGTTCATTCTTGACTGTCCCGAGCGGAGCAGAATTGCCGTGTCAGGGCAATTCCGCGCTCGATTGCATGTTGGGTTGCTTCCTGCATTTAATTGCTTCCCCAGACGACGAGCCTCTTTATCGGGTCCGTTATATTTATCAACGTGAGCCAGTCCATGCAGCTATCGGTTGTCCTAATGCAGCCGGCGGTTGGGTAGCTAGGCCCTCCCTTATTGGCTCGACCCGAATGCAGTCCACACCCTTGGCATGGTGGTGGATGCTTGAAAAAGAAGATTCCATATGACCCGTAGGGTCCGTTGGGGTCGGGCGTGTGGTTCTTCCAGCCTATATATGCATACGATCCTGGCGGCCATGAGGGTTCGGTATTCGGCCAGGTCTTATTGGTGGCAGGACACACACCAAGGAAGTTGCCGAGGCCATCGTAGACATAAAGCAAGCCATTGACATACGAGACTGATGAGAGGCCCAGCGGATCGACAAAATCCAGTGGACGGTTCTTGACGTATCCGTAGAAATTGATTCCAGAATCGAACCCCATCAAGTCTTCGCTGGAGAATCTGCCGACGGTCGGATCGTAGTAGCGCGCCCTGTACTCATAGATCCCGGTCTCAGGATCGAACTCACGCCCCGTATACCGGAACGGATTAATGAGTGAACCGCTAGATGCGGTCAGATTTCCGAACGAGTCGTAGGTGTAGGTGTTCGAGAGAGCCGCTGCGGAGTTGCTGAGCGAAGTGACAGAGCCGATTCCGTCCTGCTCGAAATAGCTCGTCACGCCAGAGCGGAGTGCAGCGAAGCTCTGATCCATCATTTGGCCTTGCTGCGTAAAACGGGCCAGTACGTCTCCACTGCTGTCCAGCTCTTCAACAACGTTCCATCCCTTTTGGAACGACCCGTCATAGAGGTAATTGGTGGTGCCCAGCGGCCCGGATTTCTCGTTGAAGGTCGTTGTTACCACGGTCTGGTCGCGCTCAATTCCCCGCGGAGCTGAGATCGTATGAAATGTCCATATCCCCAACAGCAGTAACCTGTCGGAAAATATCGCGACGGTAACAGCCTCTGCATGTGATGAGGAGATGCTTTGAGCTGGGCCAACTCAGGGAAATGTCATGTCGTCCCTTGATTACAAATAAGCTATCCACATTTCCGTCGAATCGGGCAGATTTGGCTTGTAGATTAACAATGGTACTGAAGTCAGTCGTTGCTCCGCAGTTCCGCTCAAATACGTTTGCTACGATCCGACCATCCCCGGCTTCCACCCGCGACTTTACACTGTCCGCGCAGGGACTGCACGATGCCAGGAATATGGCCCAGTAGATCGTCAAGACAAAAGCAGTTCTTCTACTATTTGTAGCATCCATTTTTGTAATAGTTGTATCCGGCGATAATCTCTGCTTGGTCGTCTGGATCGTCTCCATACGGAGGACCTTCATACCAATGGCCCCACTCCGGTGTCGAAGTTCCAGCTTTTTCTTGGGCGTACCCTGCCCCTCTTAGCAATATATCGAGCGGGATGCCCCACGCTGCTCCAGTCGCCCCGAAGTTGAAGTTGCCGAATTCCTGATATGGAGAGGGTCCAAGCCCGCCTGTATCGTTAAGGGTCCATCCATACTGCTTGTAATCCCACGGCATCTTGTTACCGACCATCTTTTTGAATAGATATAAGGAAAGGATGGGGTCCGTATCGGTTACTAACTGCATCCACCGTGCCTTGTCGATGTTGTCGTTTACGTTGACGCCGTATGGAGCCTCAGGAACTGCCGGACAATTTGGGCGCCGCGGGCAGAGGCCCAGAGGATCGTTTAGGTTTGTCGGCGTGTTTTGCACATAGGCGTAAAAATCCTGCCCAGCAAGAAACCGAACCGGATCCTCAGAAATGAATCGGCCGCTTTGGGGATCGTAGTATCGGGCCCGGTACTCGTAAATGCCCGTCTCTCGATCAAATTCGCGGCCCGTGTACTGAAACGGATTCACGACTGAGCCACTGGATGAGTTCAACCTTCCAAACGAATCGAACGTATACGTGTTCGCCAGTACACCCGCTGGATTAGTCAGCGATGTGACTGAGTTGAGGCCGTCTTGCTGGAAGTAGCTGGCCGCTCCTGCCTGCAGTTCTGACAACAGCTCGTCGGCGTCCATGGTCTGTGTGTACCGAGCAATGACGTTTCTGCTGTTGTCGAATTCTTCCGTAAGGTTGGGACCATCATAGAGGTAATTTGTGGTGCCCAGCGGCCCTGATTTCTGGATTCTTCGTCCGAACGGATCGTACTTGAACGTTGTAGTTCCGCCGTTTGTGCCGGGCACAACCGCCTGCACCAGCCGGTTTTCGAAGTCCCACATGAAGCTGCGGCCTTGGGCGTCGGAGAGGGTATTGCCGTTTGTGTCGTAGGCAACTGTGGACGCAGATGTCATAGCTGAATCCAAGCGCATCGTAGCCGCCGGGTCTGGCCCAGCTCGCGCTCAAAAGGCGCCCTTCAGCGCCAGCCTATTGTGTCATTTGTCTTGTTCCGTAGTGTGTCTAGCAGATCGTTTCTTAGCCCAGGCTGCCAGGTCGTCGCCTTCATCGGACCCAGCATAGTATCCCGCGACGCAAGTTACCGGAACGCCTTGCACCGGAACGAACTTCAGTTGAGCGAGGTCTATCCGCCACGCCTCCATTGCTGGGCCCGAAGTCTTCGGGTGCTTCGCAGGCCACGTCCCGACTATTACGTCGGCGAGAGCCTTTTTATCACGACATTCCCAAACAAAAGAGCTTTCGACATCCCGTGATTGGACAACATCTCGGATGATTCCGCAGCGGTCATTGGTGTCCTTCAGCTGGACGATCGTCAGTATGTTTCGATCTTTCAACTTGAAGGCAGCTAGATATGCATTTTGCGATTTGTCCAATCGTATGCCGTAGCGCTCCGTGGCCGATTTCAGCTCAGGTAGACACTTGCTTTTCCCTACGTACTTCTGTTGCAGATTATCCTGACCCATCGCCATGATAGCGAGAAAGACGACAATCACAATCGTCACATGATTTCTTACTTTCATTCTGGTTCCCTCTCTACTTCCCTTGGCCGTGGACGGTTGGAGAAAACCCAGTTGCACCTCCGACACCCGGCGTATCCTGCAAGTGATAATGCGTCGTTTTGCCGTCGTCGTTGTACTCCTCCTGCCCGTAGGCACTGTCAAAGCAGTGTTCAAAAGCGCTTTTCACTTGGTCCGTGGTGAGCCAAGGATTGCTACCGTGGCCCATATCCGTTGCCTCTCCGCGCGCATGGGGATCGGTGTCCTTATGCCTGCCGCGTCCACAGGTAATGGTCGGCTGTCTTCCAAGTTGGATTCGGAAGCAATCTAGCGCCGATGACATGTCAGGTGTGAAGTCGCATTCGCCAGCTACTGTGCACTTGAATGGAAGAGTAGGAGCTGGTGGTGTCGGCCAGTTACGTGTCGGCGGAGGTGGAACCGGCCCATACAGCCAGTCCATCACGCCATCCCACCAACCTGGTTGTAAACCAGAGGGGTCGATCAGGTTGACGGAACTGTTTCCTACGTACGCGTAGAAGTTGACCCCACCTAAGAATTTAATGGGGTCTTCACTCACGAACCGCCCCGTGGACGGATCGTAGTAACGAGCCCGGTACTGATAGATTCCAGTCTCTTGATCGAACTCGCGCCCGGTGTACTGGAACGGATTGGTGAGTGTTCCGGTGGAAGCGCTCAGCTTACCGAAGGAGTCGTAGTCGTAGGTATTCGCAACTGAGCCTGCGGAACTGCTCAACGATGTCGTTGATCCGAGACCGTCTTGTTCATAGTAGCTGCTGCTTCCTGACCGTAGTTCTGATAGCGGCTCGTCAATCCCTCCCTTCGAGTACCGAGCCAAGACATTGCCAGAGCTGTCGATCTCCTCGATTGTCTCGGGGCCGTCATAGAGGTAATTGGTGGTACCGAGCGGACCCGACTTCTGGATTCTTCGACCGAAGGGATCGTACTTGAACGTCGTCGTTCCGCCATTCTGGCCAGGGACGACTGCCTGCACGAGTCGGTTCTCGAAATCCCAAGTGAAGCTGCGGCCCTGGGCGTCGGTCAGCGTATTCCCATTGTTGTCATAGGTATAGCTGCCGTTCGAACTCGACGTCAGCTCGTTCGACGAGTTGTAGCTGTAATTCGGCACTCCGACTGAAGACAGTCTATTCCCCACCGGATCGTATGTGTAGCTCTCCGTGGTGCTACCACCCTGCGTGACTTGGGTCAGTTGATAAATGAGATCGTAACCATAGCTCGAGGTTACCCCGTTCAGATAGTTGCTCTTCGACGTGCGATTTCCCGCGGAATCATAGGTATAGCTCGCTCCATCCAACGTGTTCGCTCCTGCCTGGTGCAGCACGCTCAGCAGATGCGATACCGAATCGTAGCTGTAGCTCGTGTTGACACCATTCGGCCGCGTCAGCGATGTCCGCCGGCTCAGCGCATCGTAGCCAAAGCCAAAGGAGCCCGCCCACGTGTTCGCCAGCCCGTTGAGCCGGTTCAGCGTGTCATATCCGTAGGCGGTGACGCTGCCGTCCGGCGCCGTCAATGAGGTTCGGTTCGAAGCCGCATCGTACCCGTAGGCGTTTTGGAAGTTGAACCCCGACAGCCAAGCATACTGCGTGCTCGTCCCGATCAGCCGGCCCATGTTGTCATAGGCAAAACCATAGGCGCCGGTTGGATCGCTCACCTGCTGAACTCTTCCGGCCAAGTCGTAGGCGTATTCGACCGAGGTCTGATCCGGATAGGTCTTCGAAGTCAGCCGGTAGAGCGCATCGTAGACGTACTGGATTGTTTGATTCTTTCGGTCAGTTTTCGAAGTCAGATTGCCGACCAGGTCATATCCGTAGCTCTCCTGCAACGACGATGGGAATGTGGTCTGCGTTACCCAGCCGCGAGCGTTGTAGGCAAACTGCGTCGTGTGATTGTTCGCATCGGTGATCGACAGCAAGTTGCTTTCTGTATCGTAGGCGTACTCCGTCGTGTGGTTTGCCGGATCAGTAACCGCCGTCAGGCGGTCGGCGTCGTCGTAAGTGTACGTTGTTGTCCGGTTGTTCTGATCTGTAACGGAGGTCCGCCGCCCGCGCGAATCGTACCCGAAACTGACGCTTGAACCATCAGGGTACGCGATGCCGGTCAGCCGGTTCATGATGTCATAAGCGAAGCTGGTCGGATGGCCGGAACCGTTAATCGGATCGATGACCGCAGTCCGGTTTCCACGCGCATCATATTGATAGCTCGTCGTGTGGTTCTGAGCATCGGTGATCGTGGCGATTAGGCCCGCAGAGTTGTAGGTGAGCGTCGTAGCGTGGTTCAGCGGATCAGTGATTTGGGTGAGTTCGCCTTTCGTGTCATAGGCGAATGTGGTGACGCTTGCAGACGTGTTGCTATTGGGCCTGGGCGTGGTGACCGTCAGCAGGTTTCCGTGAGCGTCGTAAGTATTCGTGGTGACGTTGCCCAGTGGGTCGGTCATCGTGAGCACTTCGCCAAAGCCGTTGTACGTGTACGAGGTCGTCGCCGTGGTCGAGACGTTCACCGGCTGCGACGTCGAAGTGACATTGTTGTTGCCGTCATAGGTGTACGTAGTCGTGCTGGCCATGGCGTCCGTGCTCGTTTGGATATTTCCATAGGCATCGGGCACATTCGTGATGTTGCCGCGAGCCGAGCAGGTGCTGCAGCCCGGACCGGAAGAAATCTGTGGAAACCATAGTGACCCGAGACCGGCACCGTTCGCCCCAAGTCCCCGATGTAGTGATCCCATTCACACCCCACATCTAGGCGTACCAAGTCACCGGGTCGCATATTCTGGTCGAGATGATCGTAGCGAGCCAGCGAAGTAAAGGGGCGGGGGAAAGCGGCATTGTCTCCAGCCATGGCCCACGGCCAGAAGGAGGAACCATGCGCACCTGCGCTCCAACATGCATTTTCGACGGCCGCCTCGACAGCGCGCTGTGATACGCCCGGTCGAATGGCATGCAGTCCCGCCGTGAATGCACGCACGGTCGCTGTTGCGGCCGAACGCAGGGAAGTCAACTCATCACCACTCTGGATTTCCATGAGGCCTTGGATTCGTTTTCCAACTTCCTTCGCCTCAAAAGCCGGCCACTTCTGCAGAAGAACCTGTAACCAGGTCGGGGCCGACGGCGACCTCTGACTTAGTACGCTGGATGGTAGCTCTGGGAACTTCGAGAAATCGTCGGCATAGTAGAGCGGCGGCGCCTGACCGATACGTGACGCGAAGAACTCCTCCAACTTGGACCAATCAACGACGTGTTCGATAGCTAGACGCTTTTCGGATTCACCTCCGGGTTGCACTTCCGGCTGCAAGCCGCTTTCCGAGAAAGGCGATTTGGTAGGCAGGAAAAGCCAACTCTCATCAGCCTTTCCGTCGATAGCGAGAACGGCCCCGACGGTATTGCCCAATCCCGTGAAATAGTAAAAGAACGGATCTTGGCGAAAGCCGTCAGCGGTAATGCTGAGTTCCGAGCTGGCGTGGAACAACAGGATCCCATCGTGAAATGCGGTGGCCGCGCGCTGCCGCCGTTGGCGTACTATCGTGCTGTCAGGTGTAGCCATGCATGTTGTGCCGGCAAGAACGATTGTCAGGACGATCCAGGAAACTCGCATAGCCGGATAAGTTAGCACACGGCCACGATCTACCCTACGGCCGGTTGGATCACAAGCTACTGGGAAGTGATCGGAACGGATTGTTAGATTCTTGTTTGCCGACAAACCACTCAATCCGCCCTGAACAGGGGAATGCTTTGACTTCCTCAGCGGCAGCGCCCTAACATACGGCCACCTGATGTTTCTGGGAACACGCTTGAGATGATGTTTTCATAATTCCCGAACGGGCAGCGTCTGCCTTGGTGGATCGAGATTTAGGAGTCCTCTGAGAGGAATATCCGAAATTCTGGCTACTCTCGCTCACGACCGCCACTGAGGCGACAGTGCAAAACTCGGATGGATGCGTCTGCGAGGGCTGCTGGAGGGAAGCTTCGTATTTTCAAGCAGCTAGCAACACATGGGTGAAAGTTCATCACGCTGAGGACCGGGATCGCGGAATGCACGTTCATGAGCGGGCGAGTTAGCGGCATCACTGATCGCGACATCTCACGGCGGACGAGTGCCACCTTGCTCCTTCGCGCCCAGCCTTTTCAGCGCAGCGCCTCGACCGCTACTTGATGCCTTGGATGGCCAACGGGAAGACCGGCTCCATCGCCGAAGCGCCGCCATCAACGTACAGCAGCTGGCCGGTGATGAAGCTCGCCTGGTCAGTGCACAGGAGAAGCACGGCGTTACCGACGTCGGCTGGCAGGCCGAGGCGCCTCATGGGCGTCCAGCCGCTCTCGTGCCAGTCCTTAATCATCTGGAACACCTGGGGCGGCAGCCCGCTGAGGACGCTGTCGTCGCAGGCACCCGGACTGATGATGTTCACCGTGATGCCCTTCTGAGCGAGAGCGACCGCAAAATAGCGAGCCAGCGCCTCCTTCGCTGCCTTTGCTGAGCCCATGGCGACCCAAGGCTGCCAGCTCCCGGTTTGCCCGCCGGGAGCATAGGTGATGGCGATGATGCGGCCGTTCTTGCCCATCATCGGCACCGCTGCGCGGACCGCAACCAGGAACTCCGTCGCCTGGGTGTCAAAGGTCGCCTGCCATGCCTCCAGCGGGATCTCCATTGGTTCCGCGTAGAAGCCGGTGGCGATCGTGGCCCTGGCGTTAGAAACGAAGATGTCGAGGCCGCCGAATTCGGACTTGATGGTCTCGAACATGCGCTGGATATCCGCAATCTTGCCGACATCCGCCTTGATCACCAGAGGCGCCGCACCGCGCTCTTTGAGGAGGCGAGCGGTGTCTTCGGCGGCCGCATCGTTTTCCTTGTAGTTGATTGCAATTCTTTTCACCCCTTGCTCAGCGAGCTTCAGAGCGATCCCGCGTCCAATACCGCGTGATGCCCCTGTGATCAGAGCCGTCTGCTGCGTGAGCGTGATTGGCATGACACCCTCCGGTTCGGGTCTACGGATCGATCTTCGCGTGTACTACACTCGTGTGGATGCACTTTGGTCAACGAGAAATGGCGTATGCGCTATTTCGATTCGCAGCGAAAGTAAATGTGTGCATTGCTCACGAGCCGTTTATTGTGCCGAGCTGACGATGTCGCGCACGGGTTAGAGTTATCAAGCGACACCCGGTTGCTCTGCATTCTCGCATAGGTCCCCGCTCCGGAATTCAGCACGCTCTACGCCGCCTAGAACTGGAATGTCTGACCGTGACGTTCACCCATGCCATGACCACGCCCCTGCTGCTGGCGGCAGCGGTTGTGGCGCAGCGGAGTGCCTCCAATTCCGCCACGTGATCCTTGTTACGCGGCCCGGCGGCTTATACGCATTGCGGCCAAAAGGGAGCCGCTAATTTTCAGTTTTGACTACCGGCGCTAGTCGAGCTTCCACTCCCAGAGTGTCCGCCGCCACCGTTAGATCCGCCGCTGCCCGAGTGTCCCCCGCCACCTACCACCGCGCTTACGATCGGCGCGGCGACGTCGGCTACAGCCTTCAAATCTGCAAGAAAGTTATTGATCTCATTTTCCGCACTTTCGAGTTGTACGATTTTGATATGGCGTGTCTGGTCCAGAACTGACTGCGAGACGGTTTCCGACCACAGGTCTGTTCGGTCACTCCCCCCCTCGCTCTCGCCGTTAACGCCGTAGCGATGAATCTGAGGCGAACTATAAAGGACGTCGCAATCGCCTTGGCTGTCACACCTGTCACCTTCGAGGAAGAGCATCACACCACCGTGAAAGCCACGGAGTGCCTCCGTCGACCAGGTTCTGGTGGTTCCGTTTATATTTCCGTTGCTGGAAATAACGACTTTGGTATCCATGTAATGGCTGTGACCGAGGTCATCCTTTCTCTCAACGGACTGCGGCCAGGGCAGGTAAAGAACCGTCGGGCCGGAAGGGCCTCGGCCTAACCCGCCCAGTGGGCTGCTATACCCTTGCTGAATCCATACCTTCTGGTTCGGTACTAAAGGCTGCAGGTACGGGATGTCTTGGCTTCGTGGGTTAAATTGCAGCTGTTCGCTAGCGCCGTCAACTTGCACATTGGCGATTCCACTTGATATCGAGAGGATGTGGCCCGTCGACATAGATGGCGCGGAAGTGGACGAAGAAGGAACCTTCCTGACGGAAGCTGTAGGCATGGTGGTCCCTTGCGCCGGCGCCGACAACGTGTTTTCTACCGTGGGACCGCCAGACGCTGTTATGCTGCCAAGTTTCGAGCCATCAGTCCCACCGCCCACTTGATCGCATTTACACGTACAAGAGTACTGGCCGGCATTGGTTTGTGTCACGTTTGCTGCGCAAGCCATCGGGGGATTGTGCTGCTGGCCTTCCGCATCGCAGGTAGCTTGGCATTTCTTTGTTGCCTCCTCAAGCGTCTCGTTCCCCCCGAACACCGTCGGCCCTCCAACGGTGCCTGAGGAGCCATTCACCCGAGCGTATTTCGGCTCGGGTACACCGCCCGATGGCTGCGTCAACCCCGCTTGGTTCGGCGTCGCGGTTGTTGATGTTGCGGCTACACCTGAGCTCACTATTCTGCCGCTGCTGTGTTGGCCATCGAAGGAAACCTGGTTGGACTTAAAACTGGCGTAAACGCCCTGGCCTACCTGCACTGAATGCAGCTGCGCGGCATTGTTTAAGTTGAACTGGAAGACCTGTCCGGCCGAGTTCACTTTTGCCGTGACCACGCCGGTACTGCTGTTGATGGCGGTGATGCTGCAGCAGGGTGCAGGCGTGGATCCGGACGCCGCCGCCGTGCCGCCCGCCGGTGCGGAAGTCGCCGGTGCCCGAGCCCCAGCAACCGGCGAAACTGCGGCCGCGGTACTTACGATATTGCCAGCGACGGTTCGGCTATCCAGCGATACGGTCTTGCTTGACAGGTTCGCGTACAGGCCTTGACCAACTCGCAATTGCCGGAGCTGGGCCGAATTCTTCAGCGTGAATTGAAATGTCTGTCCGGTGGCGTTGACCTTGGCCGTAACTACCCCGGTTTGAGTGTTGACGGCGATGATGTCGCAGCAGGGGGCCGCCGCGTAGGCGGCCTGGACGCAGAAGAGAACCAACGGCAACACCGCCAAGGACATGATCGACAGCCTGCGTAGAGATGAATGTGTCTTCTGCGGTTTCATATAACCTCCAGTTTCATGACTCGCTCTTGGCCCAGTTGCGTGCAAATTCCTACTGCTGAAGTCCGGCTCTGCTGTTGGACCCGCCGGAAATCGGGTCAACCGTTGATCATGGTGATACCGACGTTCCCGGACTGACATCTTGCGTGAAATCCGCAGGCGCGTTCGTTGCGAACCAGCTGCCTTGGTTCTGTGCGCCGGTCGACCCCGTCTGCTGCGCTGTGTTTACCCCGGTTGAGAATTGCTGCAGTGCCGCTGATGCGACTTGCGGGTTCGCGGCGTGCTTCAAAGCGAGGAACGAACTCCACACACTGTGCGCTTGGTTGTTGAGATTAACGACCCATTGGGCGCCGGCCACGATGAGATTGAGCGACTTGAACTGCGATCCCACTGCCGGAGCTTGTTGCGCAAACGCGCTGGTATCAGTTTGAAGAGTCTGCAGGGCTGCGCTGCAGCAATCGGCCAATACTGGTGAGACTGGTGTGCTGTCCTGCGGGAAGGCGCCAGTCGTATCGCCTGCCGGGGAAGAACCTGTGTCGGTTTGCTGAGTAAACCCGGAGCTCGCCGACGTGGAGCCGGTATCGACTTGCTGCGTAAAACCGCCGGTCCTGGGGCTTGCGGAAGAAGATGATGCCATCCCA
>Ga0335081_10003134_pt1 | contig 25994 bp, 18 predicted proteins | sample Lox_Sample_35_FD_206713 | JGI IMG/M metagenome (GOLD analysis project Ga0335081, IMG submission 206713) | Soil microbial communities from Loxahatchee National Wildlife Refuge, Florida, United States - Lox_Sample_3.5 | ecosystem: Environmental > Terrestrial > Soil > Wetlands | place: USA...
CGAATACTTTTGTCGGCCGCTCCGGTACGTAGGGAGAGAATTCTACTTAAGTCACCGCAGAGCGCATTAGTTCGAGCTGGTTAGCGCTGGTTGGCAGCGATTTCAAGGCTCTCACGGCTCCATGAGCTAGGGGGTGCAGCGGCGACAAACTCCTGACGTGCTGCAGCAGAGAATTTCGCGCAGTACGCCTGGGCCCGGCGTCGACTACACAACTGCCGAAGCAAGTTACACAGCCGCTGGGTATTGCCAATGCCACGATACTCGAAAACGCGCTCTTGCTCCGAACCGGCAGGACCCGTGTGCCCTTGCGGTCGCTTTCGAATAAAAGTTTGTCCCCGCTCTCGAGCCCCCCTATCAGTCGAATTTTCGTGAGGCACCGTAACCTGTCCCTTGCTGGTGATTCTTGCCTGCTTCTGCATAAGTGCGCTCCGATTCCTTGCTTTATAACACTTTCCTTACTGTGGGCAATCTTTGCCAGGCCATTCCAAAGAAAATCCTCTGGCCCGCGTGCCACCCGTAACCCTGAACGCAGTACAATTGCAATCGTTTCAAAAACGCTCTATCAACTTCTCCGGTCAGTAAGGGCGGCAACTTGCAATCTTCACAAACAGACTCTGAACTGACTCCCTTCATTGAAACCGCGACTCTACAAAAGGAATCCTCAGGATGCGGCGTGGGCGTAGCGGGGTATGCGGGGACGGACGTTCGTTCAGATGTGCAGGTCGGCATCGACATCGATCATTCCGGCGGCATCGAGATCGTACTCGAATCGCGGGTCAAGCCCTATTACGGAGATTCCATCCGGCTGCAGATCGAACAACTTGCGGAAGCCATCGGAATCCGGCATGCACGCGTCACCATCCACGATGAAGGGGCGCTGCCCTTCACGATCGGAGCGCGCTTCGAGGCGGCCGCGCGGCGCACCGGGCTGGGCCACGGCGTACGGCTGCTTCCGGGCAAGATTACTCTCCCGCCGCCATCCACCCGTGACCGTCTAAGGCGTTCGCGGCTTTATATTCCCGGCGACCAGCCCAAATATTTCATCAATGCCGCGTTGCATGGGGCGGACACCGTCATTCTCGATCTGGAAGACTCGGTTCACGCTCAGGAAAAAGACGCCGCCCGGCTACTCGTGCGGAACGCGTTGCGCGCTGTTGATTTTCTAGCGTGCGAACGTGTAGTGCGTATCAACCAGCTGCCGCTGGGGCTCGATGATTTGGAAGAAATCGTGCCTGAGTCCCCGGACATGATCCTGATACCCAAGGTCGAAACGCCGCAGCAAGTGTTGGACGTTGGCCGCAAGATCGCCGAAGTAAAAGATGCGTTCGGATTGACGCGTCCGATCTGGCTGATGCCGATCATGGAGTCGGCGCTGGGTATCGAGAAGGCGTATGAAATTGCCTCGGCCAGCGACGAAATTGCTGCCCTTACGATTGGCCTGGAAGATTACACCGCGGACCTTGGCGTCACAAAAACCGAGGCCGGCCTTGAATCCTTGTTTGCACGACAACGCGTAATCAACGCCGCCCGCGCCGCCCGCGTCCAGGCAATCGATTCCGTCTTCGGCGATGTTAGCGACACGGAAGGATTGAAGACTTGGGCGCTGCGATCGCGTGCGCTTGGATTTGAAGGTATGGGATGCGTGCACCCGCTTCAAATTCCGGTCATCCATGAGGCCTTCGCGCCGACATCGATAGAGATCGAAAACGCGTCACGAATTGTCGCCGCTTACCGCGAGGCGCAATCGAAGGGCTTGGGCGTGGTGAGCCTGGGCTCGAAGATGATCGATGCACCAGTAGTTCAGCGAGCCTTGAAACTTGTCGCGCGGGCAGAAGCGATGGGATTGCTGAAACAAGAATCTCGGGGATAACACTACGAACTCTAATGGCCATTCTGGAAGAAACCAAACTCGTCGTTAACGCCGCGGGCCGCGTGGTGCCGACATCGGCCAACGGTAAAACGCAGATTCCTTATCCAGGCGTGGACCAATACAAACCTCCGGGCGTCAAAGCAGCACCGCCGATCCGCAGTGCGAGTGACTATCCGCATAATGGCGACAAGCGCGTGGCCGATCTTGAGACGGCACTGCGCAAGTGCGGCCTGCGCGACGGCATGGTCATCTCGTCGCACCACCATCTGCGCGACGGAGATCGTGTTGCTTTGATGGTGCTCGAAGCCGCGGCACGCATCGGCGCAAAAGATCTCGTCTGGTTTCCAAGCGCGTCTTTCCCGTCCCAGAAAGGCGCTATCGAATTGATGCGGGCTGGCGCTCTGGAGCGCATTGAGGGCAGCATGAACGGACCGCTCGGCGACTACTGCGCACAGGGCAAAATGCGTGGCATGGGTGTGCTGCGTTCGCATGGCGGGCGATGGCAGGCCATTCAGGATCGAGAAGTACATATTGATATCGCCGTGATCGCCGCGCCGACCGCTGACCCATTCGGGAACTGCAACGGATCGCACGGCAAGTCGGCGTGTGGTTCGCTCGGCTTTGCTTTGGCAGATTCCATCTATGCCGACCGCGTCATCGTAGTCACTGACAACTTGGTCCCATTCCCCTGCATCCCCTGGCAAATTCAGGGTAACAACGTCGATTTCGTGGTTACGGTGGATTCCATCGGCGAGCCATCAAAGATTCTGTCGGGCACCACGCAGATTACCCGCTCTCCAGACCGCTTGCGCATTGCCGAACTGGTGGCATTGTTTTTGCGCGACGCCGGCATTATACGGAACGGATTTTCCTTTCAGGCTGGCGCCGGAGGAATCGCACTCGCCTTCGTCGGTTATCTCAAGCAAGTGATGAAGCAGGCAGGGGTGAAGGCGCGTTTCGTGCGCGGCGGCTCGACAAAATTTCTGGTCGAACTGTTGGAAGAAGGTTTGACCGATTACATCCTCGACGGTCAAACTTTCGATCTTGAAGGCGTGCACTCGATCGCCGAAAACACGCGCCATATCGCGACCACGCCATTCACTTCGTACAACCATCACGGAAAAGGAAACTTCGCCTCCATGGTGGACGCGGTCGTCCTCGGCGCGACCGAAATCGACTTGAATTTCAATGCAAATGTCGTGACCCACTCCGATGGAAGGCTTATGCATGGAATCGGCGGCTGGCAGAATTGCCTTGCCGCGCGCTGCAGTATCCTGGCTGTGCCGTCCTTCCGCGATCGCATTCCCGTAATCGTCGATGAAGTTGCAACCCTCTGCGGGCCCGGAGAATTGATCGATGTCATTGTCACCGAACGTGGCATCGCCATCAATCCGCGGCGCGAGGATTTGTTCGACGCTGTTCGCGGATCGAAACTCCCCATCCGGCCATTGCCGGAAATCAAGGCCGAGGTTGAACGCATCTGCGGTGGGAGACCGGAGCGCCGGCAACGTGGAGATCATCCCGTCGCCATCGTGAAGTGGATCGATGGCACCGTACTCGACACGGTATGGCAAGTGCCATAGCCAGGAACACACGACTAGCCGAATGGACTTCAGCGCTGCTTGCTGGACAGTCCCGAGAAAAATTCCCACGCCATCCCGGTGAAGTCGAGGTTCACGCTCGCGCCTGCTTTCCGGTTTTCGCTCACGCTGCCCGCCCACTCATGGCCGAAATCGGCGATCAAATCCGCAATGACGGGAACGCCTTGCTTACACTGCTGCCACGAAAGCTGAATACCCCACTCTGTTTTCTTGGCAGTCTGAATATGGCAGTCGTCGAGATATCCCCAGGTCACCCAGTTTCCGTGCGGTGTGGTCGCGAACCTGGGGCTGTTCGCCTCAAAAGCGGTGAACTGCACGTCGCGGTCGCCATGGATGTAGAAAATGGGAACAGGCCGAGTAAGGCGCGGCGGAGGGTCCATCAGTGGCGTAGCAACCGCAAACACTCCACGGATCTCTTTGGGATGTCTTGAAGCCAGCAATTGCGCAGCGCCCGATCCACTGGAAAAACCTGCGAAGAAAACCCGTCGCGCATTGCCATGATCTCGGTGCAAGACATCTTTGAGAACCGCCATCAGGTAGCCCTCGTCGTCGACGGGCAAGGCCCCGGCAGGCCAGCGATGCGTACGCGAGCCTTTCATCTCCCAAAAGGTAATGTTGTTTTTGTTCGCAGGTTGATCGGTATTGGTCGCGACAAGCTCGGGGAAGACGACGAGAAATCCATTTTTGTCGGAAACGGCGATCCAGTTGAATTCTTGCGACTCTGACTTCGCCGTGCTGCCGATCCCTCCCAGCATAAAGACAACTGCGGGATGAGCCGCAACATTCGCGGGTCGATGAATCAGATAAGGGCGGCTATAGCCATTGTGGGTGAACGGCCGCGTTTCGGTTTGAGCCCCTCCCGAAACAGCGAGCAACAGTAACACTGGCAGAACGAGAGGACCCTTTCGTTTCAGCATAAGCCGGGTCATTACTAGAGTTCCCATTGCCTTTCGTGCTGGACTTTAGTTTTGAAACGTTTTAATCTTACGGCGTTTTCGCTTCCTTTTGCACGCACGACCTTTTTTCATCGCAGGATTCAGTCGGAAGAAGATCATACAGTGACTACCCTCGCGTATCGCCAGCGGCTTCTTGTCGTTCTTTTGATGCTGTTCCTGGTTTCTAATGCTCCGGCGCAGTATACGCATTACACCCCGGAAGGCGATCAGATTCCGGGACCGGACTGTCTCATCCCCACGAAACCCATCGCGGGACCGCCGAAACTCTGTACTCCTGCCGATTACAAATTCTGGCTCGATGACATTATCCACTGGCGGAATGACGCTCGCATCCGTGCCGGTTATTCCTCACAGGAATATGACCGCCCGGAGTTGAAATGGACACAATCCAGCTTCATTCAACCGCAGATGATGGTCGAGGACCGCTACTTCTATGATGTGCAGGCCAGACACTACACCGTTGACAAATATCTCGACGACCTCAACCAGCGCTATGGTGGCATCGATTCTGTGCTCATCTGGCCGGTCTACCCCAACATCGGCATTGACAACCGTAACCAGTACGACATGGTCCGCTCCATGCCCGGTGGCATCGAGGGCGTTAAGCAGATGGTCGCGGATTTTCACCGTCGCGGTGTAAAAGTTTTTTTCCCTTTTATGCCATGGGACCAAGGCACGCACGACCCCGGCTTGGCGAACTGGGACGCAACGGCGAAGTTGATGGCAGAGATCAGTGCCGATGGCGTGAATGGTGACACCCTGCGCGGCATCCCGCGCGTCTTCCGCACGGCGTCGGACGCGGTCGGACATCCCCTGGCACTCGAACCAGAGCATGCCTTCCCTTCCCCGTTTGAACCTTTGGCTTGGAACACCATGGAGTGGGGCTACTGGCAATATCCCATTGCACCGATGGTAAGCGCCTTCAAGTGGATGGAGCCGCGGCACATGATCAACGTTTGTGACCGCTGGAACCACAGCAAGGTCGATAACTTGCAATACGCTTTCTTCAACGGCTCGGGCTACGAAAGCTGGGAGAACATTTGGGGAATCTGGAATGAGATTACTCCGCGCGATGCCGAGGCGCTGCGGCGAGTCGCTACCATCGAGCGTGCGATGGCCACCTACCTCATCAGCCCGGAGTGGCAGCCTTACGCCGAAACCATACAGGCGGGCATATTCGCCAGCCGCTGGCCACAGGGCAAGAGCACGCTGTGGACCCTCATCAATCGCACATCCTACGACGTCGAAGGCCGTCAGTTGCGCATCCCTACTCATTCTGGAATGCATTACTTCGATCTCTGGCACGGCGTCGAAATCACGCCGGAGACTGAAAGCAGCTACCAATTCCTCTCTTTTTCGGTCGAGGCACACGGCTACGGAGCAATTCTCGCAACTCCCGAAGCAAATGACGAACGCCTGCAGAAGCTGCTATTGCGGATGAAGCAACTCTCGTCGCGCACGCTGGCGAGCTACTCTGCCGAGTGGAAATTTGCGGCCCAGAAAATCGTCCCGATCGATCGAACGAAAACTGTCCCGACCGTACCCGATGGTATGGTTCGCGTGCCTGCCGCCGACTTCACATTCAAAGTTTCCGGAATCGAGCTCGAAGGCTTCAATGAAGTTGGCGTGGACGTGCAGTATCCGTGGGAAGATTCGCCGCGGCGACACCATTCGCACCAACTGCACATCGATTCTTTCTGGATCGATAAGTATCCCGTTACCAACGTCCAGTTCAAGAAGTTTCTCGACGCGACGCAGTACCATCCGAAAGATGATTTGAATTTTCTGCGTGACTGGAAAGACGGTAACTATCCTTCCGGCTGGGACAACAAGCCCGTCACGTGGGTTTCGCTCGATGATGCTCGCGCCTACGCCTCCTGGGCTGGAAAACGACTACCCCATGAATGGGAATGGCAATATGCCGCGCAAGGCACGGACGGCAGACTTTATCCATGGGGCAACAATTGGGATGCTGCTGTCGTGCCAGTTCCCGACCAAGGACGGGTTTTGCGCGGCGCCGATGCGGTCAGCGCTCATCCGACGGGCGCGAGTCCGTTTGGCGTTGAGGATTTGGTCGGCAATGTCTGGCAGTGGACCGACGAATTTATTGATGAGCACACGCGCGGCGGAATTCTGCGCGGAGGCAGCTACTATCAGCCTCAAGGATCGGTCTGGTACTTCCCGGAGGCTTATCGCCTCGATCAGCACGGCAAACTGTTGCTCATGGCCCCCAGCAAGGACCGCGCGGGAACGCTCGGCTTCCGCTGCGTAAAAGATATTGAGGTATCTGCCAGTTCCAAAAACTGAATCCGAACAGTCTGATCATTACATTGCGCAGATGTGTTGACGGATCGGGCGGAAATGAAAACTGAATGCATATCGATCCTCCCTTTCAGAACTCAAGGACACCCGGATGGCAGTATGCCGTCGGAGCCGGAGTTTTGGGATGGGTTCTGGATGCGTTCGATTTCTTCGTAGTAATTTTCCTGGTCGACACTCTCGCCGGCAATTTTCATGTCGCCAAGGCAGCAATTGTCTGGACAATCTCGATCGCGCTGGCGATGCGGCCCGTCGGCGCTCTCCTGTTTGGCTCGCTCGCCGACCGCTTCGGTCGCCGTCTTCCTCTGATCGGCTGCGTGCTCTACTTCTCCACCGTCACCATGCTGAGCGCGTTTGCTCCGAACTATGCGACGTTCGCCGCACTGCGCGCATTGTATGGAATCGGCATGGGAGGTTACTGGGGCGTCGGCGCTTCACTCGCGGTCGAAAGCGCACCCATTCGGCGCCGAGGCCTGGTTTCCGGCCTGATGCAAAGTGGATATCCTCTCGGATATCTTCTCGCCGCGCTGGCTATGGAAAGCGTGCTACCTCTCTTTGGCTGGCGGGCTATGTTTTGCGTTGGTTTTTGCATCGCCATTCTGATCACGCTTCTTGCCTTGAAAGCTCCAGAGTCCACCGCTTGGCAAATGCACAAGCAAGGCTCGATCCGGTCAATGTTTGGGGTGCTCTGGAAGCACCGCGGCAGTTTCAGTTATTTGCTCCTGGTGATGACGATCATGTCGTGCCTCTCCCATGGCACCCAGGATCTCTATCCGGATTTCTTGAAGTCAGCCCACGCATTCTCCCGGTCAACCGTTTCCATGATCGCGGTTATCTACAACAGTTGCGCGATCGCCTCTTCCACCCTGTTTGGCCATCTTTCAGAATCGATCGGAAGACGATATGCAATCATGTTGGCCCTCGGCGTTTCCCTCACTGCACTCTATCCGTGGGCATTCGGCGCTGTACCCATCACGCTCATGATCGGTGCTTGCCTGATGCAGACAGGCGTGCAGGGAACGTTTGGCATCATTCCCGCCCACTTGAATGAACTTGCCCCTGATGCAGTGCGCAGCCTTTTTCCAGGATTGGTCTATCAGCTTGGAGTTTTGGTGGCCTCGCCTGCGGTCTCCATCCAGTACGCGTTGCAGAAACGACTGGGATATCCTTGGGCTTTGACGCTCTTCGAAGGAACCGTGATTGGATTGTTGCTCGTCGTCTTCGGCCTCGGCCCCGAGCGAAAAGGACGCGATTTTCACCGGACCGATCTCTCTGCCTGAAGAAGTTGGATTACCCTTCGGCTTTCACACTTCCCATTTCGTCCAGAAAACGATCGACTTCCATCGCGCTAGGCATCGAGGCCTGGGCTCCGGCGCGAGTGACCGAAATGGCTGCCACGGCGGATGCCCAGAACGCACATTCCACCGGGTCTTCGCGTCGCATCCGCGCTACTGCAAAAGCTCCGTTAAACGCATCCCCGGCCGCGGTTGTATCAATTGCCTTGACTGTGTATGCGGGCACGAATCGGCGCGTGCCATCCGAAAGTGCGAGATAGCAACCCTTGCCCCCGAGTTTCAGAATGACGTTGCGGCATCCCGCGACGAGCAGTTTCTGTGCTGCTTCTTCTAACGAAGCCTCGCCGAGCTCGCCGGGAGGCAGGCCGGTCAGAATGCAGGTCTCCGTTTCATTCGGCGTTAGCCAGTCAACGCGTTTCAGCAATGATACCGGCAAAGGCCGAGCGGGCGCGGGATCCAGCATCAACGGAATTTTGTTCGCAGACGCGATCTCGGCAAGGCGCTCCACCGTTTCAAGCGGGATTTCCAGCTGGGTCAGTAAAAACCCGGCGTTACGAATCAGATCGAGGTTGGCATCGAGATCGCCGGGCGATACATAGCCGTTTGCGCCGGCAACGACCGTAATGGCGTTTTGACCGACTTCATCCGTCGTAATGAGAGCCACACCAGAAAAACTCGGCACGATCCCGACTCCGTCTGTATCCACATTTGCCACGATGAGATTATTTCTTAATTCAATTCCGAAGGCGTCCTCTCCAAGTTTCCCGATCATGGATACTGCAGCACCCAGACGTGCCGCGGCGACTGCCTGGTTCGCTCCTTTTCCACCGGGAAATGTACGAAAAGAAAGTCCGGTCACGGTTTCGCCGGCAATCGGGATACGCTTCGTTGCAGCTACCAGATCCAGATTAATGCTGCCAACCACGACGATGGGCTTGGACATAACTTTTGATCCAGCCTAATGCCCGACTATCGGCGCAATCGCGATCGACCCCAGGCCGAACAGGAAGAACAGGAACATGGCTGGAATCAGCTTGCGTGAGGCCGGCGGAGCATTCACAAACTCCTTCCAGATGAGAACGCCCCACAGTGCCGAAACCATGGTTGCGCCCTGACCGATCGCATACGAAACAGCCGGCCCGATGATTTGGGCGTGCGACGCGACGAGATTGAAAATCGTACCAGTACACCAGATCACCCCACCGATCACGCCCCAGACATGCCAGGCAGGTTTCGCCTCAAAATATCCCGACATATTGACGGGCGCTCCTCCGGTAAGTGGCTTTCTCATGAACAGATAGTTCACGGGAATTGCGCAAACAGCGACCCCCAGAGAAAAGAAGAAAGCGACCGAGTAAGGGCCGAGTGATGCCGGCCCGCTGATGGCCTTGGTCACCAGAGGATAGAAACTGCCCATCAGAATTCCGCACACAATGCTGATCCAGATTCCGCGAGCCGTGATAGAGCGTTGTTCTGAATCGCGACGACGATAGGCAAGCGCGTCAAGAATTATCGCCAGCACCACCAGGGCCATGCCTCCGAAAAGCAATCCAGGATGGCCCTTGGGGGCGATTCCATAATTAAGGAGCACTCCGACAACCAGCGCCAGCCCGATGCCGACCGGGAAGGCGACGGCGAGCCCGGCAATATCGATCGCAGCAACCAGGAGCAAGTTGGCTATGTTAAAGACGACACCACCTGCGAGAGCGTAGACGATATGGGAGGAATCAGCCTGCTGAATGTTGCTCAAGAATGCGAGCGGGCTGCCGCCTACGCTGCCGAGGGTAAATCCCCAGATCAGGCTTCCCAGGATGACGCCGATGACATAGTCCCAATAAAAAAGCTGGAACGCATACCCGGCCGTCAGCTTCATGGTGTTGGCCCAAGACCCCCAGCACAACATGCTGACTATCATGAACAATAGCGCAACGGCATACGCCTCGGGTTGGTACATGGCCTCCTCAATGAAGATCCAGACAATCGCCGGCGCAACGGCATGACACGGGCGATGGGGAGGTTGCCCGCGCCATGCCGTCCCTCAAAAAACAAACCTCATGTTCAGCTGGATCAAACGTCCCGGCCGCGCGCTAGTGACCCATCCGAACTGACTCTCCGGATTTACCTGGCGGTCGTCATAGTTGTTAATGGTTGCCCACTGGGTGTGATTGAAAGCATTAAATGCATCGGCGCGGAACACTAATTGCCGGCCTTCGCCAAAAACCGGGAAAGACCGTTGCAGTGCCATATCCCAGTTATTGATTCCTGGACCCCTCAGGCTATTCCGCCGTTCGTTGCCGCGATGAACGGCATAATTGGTGATTCCCTGATTGATGAGGGTTGGATCGGTGCTCGCAGCAGGCTCCACGTAGCAGTCGGTGTTGAAATAATGCATGAAGCTCCGGTCTCCGCGTGAGAGATTTCCGTCGCAGGTTCGGTCCGGAACATCGCCCATGTAATCGTAAGAACTGGTGTAGCTGTTCCAAACGGTCACCGGCGCACCCGACTCAAACGTATTGATCGAGCTGATCTGCCAATACCCGGCTACCTCTCGCAGAATCCGATTTTGCAGCGACTTTCCGGGTAATTGGTACGTAAAGGCGGCTACGAACCGGTTGGTATGGTTCGCATCCGAAGGACCGTAACCCCACTCCGGATGCCATTGACCGCCGAGCGGACGGGTCCCACCCTCACCGCTCTCGCCGAAATAATCGTCCATCTGCTTCGACCACGTGTACGAAACCTGGCTGGTCAAGCCGTGCCAGGCACGAGTCTTCAACTCGGCATTCAGTGCGTTGTAGTTATTGTCGCGAATCGCGCGAACCGTGTTAATGCCGTCCCAGCGCCCAGGCACCACGGCAGTGAGCGGACGTGCGTTATAGAAATCGACGGAATTGAAGTAAGTGCCTTGTGCGGGCAGATTCAAGTCGTACTGAATCGGTAGGTGCGTGCCCTTGGAACCCACATAACCGAGGGTTGCCACAACAGCTTTTCCCAGTTCGCGCTGCACATCGAGACTCCACCGCTGAACGTAGGGCGTGACCCAGGTTTTCGCATCAGTCGTCGCGTAGTTGCAGCCAACACAAAAACCCAAGGTTCCACCATCTGTGCCCAGCGGAACAGGCCAAGCTCCCCGGTCAACTGTCTGAGCGGCCGGCCAGATATCTGACATCGTATAGAAGGTTTGTGCCGGATCGGGCACCATGGCGGCCGATGTGTATGTCTGGCCGCCGTAACCAGGTGAGTTCCAGAACATTTGATCTAGGAACTTGAAGCGGCCCGACTCGTAGAAAATTCCGTATCCACTGCGGACTACGGTTTTGTCATTGAGCCGATATGCCACTCCAATGCGCGGCGCGAAATCCTTTTTGTCCGCCGAAAAGGGGTGGTTGCTGGTTCCAGGAGTCAGCCCCGGCATAATCATGCGCCATCCCGGATAGGTCTGGTCGAGAACGCCCCAGTAGCTATTCTCCGAGTAGGCGGGGATGGGGAGGTCGTAACGCAGGCCAAGGTTCAGAGTTAGCTTGCGCGTGGCTTGCCATGAATCGTTAACGTACATCGAGTACTCTGGCATTCCGAAGTAAAGGCTGGCGTCGCCGCTGGAAACGGGAGTTCGCTGTCCCATCTGGGTAACGAATCCGGTTTCAAATTCGGCAATCGTGTTGAAGCCCGAGCCGTCGCCGATGTTTGGCCCTTTGCTGGTGTAATTGCCGGCAAAGTAGACGGAACGGACCACGTCATTGTCGCGCTCACTCCGCCGGGCCATGTAATAGCCAAACTTCAGCGTGTGACGGCCAATGACTTTTGCCAGGTTGTCAGACAGCTGGAAGATGGGGACGTACTGATACCAATATTCGGTGGATCCCAGGCTCAGATCATTTCCAAAGTAGCTAGGATCCCATCCCAGGTTGACGCTGAAAGTGGCGTCATTGTTGATGTTGAACAGGCTCTTATCGTACGACGTAAATCCCGCCATGTTCGTGGAGGAATTTTGGAATAAATCGTGAATCCACGAGGTTTGAGAGAACCGGTTGGCTTGTGCCGGGTCGTCGCTGAAGTTGTAGCCCTTGGTCCAGCTGACATTGAACTCGTTGGTGAACGTAGGCGTGAAGGCATGCACGTAGTGAACCTGGTAAGTATTCACACGGTGCAGAGGACCGTTGCTCATGTTCAGTTCAGGAACGAGGCCGCCCTCGTTGATGACGCTGCCATCGTCACGGAGCCAGCGGAAATAGATGTTGTCGCGACTGGTGAAGGTGTAGTCACCACGGATGGTGTAGTTGTTGTTGTTGAGGCCAGAGGTGTAGCTGCCGGAATAGTTGTTGAAGTTGCCGATGGCGGGGGATGAGTAGCCATTGGGCTCGGGAAAATGTGAGAGATAGGTTAGAGCGGCGGCGCTTGGATTGGTAATTACGTTGTTGGCAAAGGGCTGCCGCAGTTCGGTTGCGGGGTTGTAGGTGCTCGGGTCATAGACTACGTAGCGGCAGTTTGCCGGGGCGTTCGCGGAACCGTCGCATTGCGTGGGATCTACCGGGAAGCGAGTCAGCCATTCGCTGAAATCTCCCTTGCGCTCCAGATCCGTGGGAACGTATGCGGTGTACTGGTGCGCTCCACGGTTGCGCAGGCGCTCGAACGATCCGAAGAAGAACAATTTATTTTTCCCATTGAACACCTTCGGGATGATGACCGGGCCGCCAATCGTGAATCCATACTGATTCTGGTGATAAGCGCTTCGCGGGATGCCCTGGTACTTACTGTAGGGATCGACCGCATTCATGCCAGAATTTTGGAACGTGTCATAGACAGTTCCGTGCAGGGCATTCGTACCAGACTTCGAAGTCACGTCGATTTGACCCACGTCACGGCCGTATTCGGCCGAGTAGTTGGAAACTTCCGCTTTGACCTCCTGGATGGTGTCCTGGTTCACGTTCATGACCGGACCTTCCACCCAGTTGTCGTTGTTGTTCAGCCCGTCGACGTAGTACCCGACGCCATACTCCGTACCACCCACATTCAATTGCATTGCACCCGGCATCGTAGCGGAGGCAAGTCCCCAAGCGAGGCGCGATGTGTCGCCGGTACCGCTGTTGAAGTTGGGCAAGATCTGCGCGTAGTTGAGGTAGTTGCGCCCTTCGATCGGCAGGTCGCCGGCGAACTTATTTTCGATGACACCCGAAACGTTAGCGTCATCGGTCTTGAGGAGGGCAGCTGCGCTGGAGACCTCCACGACCTGTTCCGTTTGGCCGACCTTCAGCGAGAAGTTCACGCGCTTGGTGGTGCCGTTCTCGACCGGCACATCGGTGGAGACCGCCTTCGCAAAACCTTCCTTCGCCACCTCGACTCTGTAGCGGCCGGAGAGGAGGTTCGGAAACTGAAACTCGCCGGCGGCGTTGGTGGATGCGCTCCGCTGGACGCCAGTATCGACGTTCCTCAGCGTCACCTTGGCTTCGGGAATAACGGCTCCCTGCGGATCGGTGACGGTGCCAACGATGGTACTGGTGATTACCACCTGCGCGAACAAAGCAGTGGAGAGGATGCAGAGGGCGCAAAGCAGAACGCCACGGTCACGACGCATAAGAATCCTCCTGAGATGCCGAGTGCTGCCGTAAAGCGGGAAAGCAAGCCTCACCGAAGCAGTACAAAAGCCGCAACAAATTGAAACGTTTCAAATTGAAACGTTTCAAACGCGGACGAAGTTTAGTTCTGCCCGCCAAACGTTGTCAAGAAAAAACGATTTCGCTCACAATCGCTAGCCAAGAGCTGGCCAGTATAGGTGTGCAACGATCGTTCAGCTTACCGGAGTTCCATTGCTGCCCCGCGTCGCTCTCTCCGGGACAGAACTGGTTTCTCATGAGGTGCTGCCACAGATTGGCGGACCCTTAGTTCCGTCGGCAGCACCAGTCGCTGCGGATCCTGTGTGGAACCAGCAATTCGTTCCAGTAGTAAACGTGCTGCTGCGGTGCCCAGTTGGTAACCGGGCTGATGCACCGTGGTGAGCGCCGGAGCCGTGAACTCGGCGAAATCGAGATCGTCAAACCCAACGATTGATAACTCCTCGGGACATTGGATTCCCAGTTCGCGTGTGGCCATCAGTACGCCCAGAGCCATCAGGTCATTGCAGGCGAAAATCGCTGTTGGCCGCGGCAACATGCGAAGCAAGCGCTTCGCGGCGTGATATCCGCTGTCACGGTCAAATCGGGCTTCTTGAATGTAATCCGCTTCAATCGGTACTTTCGCCGCCGAAAGGGCACGTTTGAATCCGGCAAGTCGCTCGACCGCGTTGGCCAGATGTAGTGGGCCCGTAATCACGGCTAGCTGACGATGTCCCAGGCGCAACAGGTGCCGTGTTGCGCTGTAGGCGCCCTCTTCGTTATCTACCACCGCCACGTCGCCCTTCCATCCCTGGGCCTGACGGTCAATACACACTACGGGCGGCCCCGGCACGTGTATTTTGAAGTGCGCAGCGATTTCGCTATCGACCGATGGAATCACCAGCCATCCCGCGGGACGATACGAACGCATTTCATTCAGGTACGAGATCTCCTTGCGCCGGTCGTTGTCGGTATTGCAAAGCACGAGACGAAACGAGCTCTTGTAGGCAACATCCTCCACTCCGCGCACCACGCCAGGGAAGAATGGGTTGGTAACGTCTGGAATGATCATGACCAGCATGCTCGTCTGATTCTTGCGAAGGCCTCGCGCCAATTCACTGGGCTGGTACCCCAGACTACGAATGGCCTCGAGCACGCGTTGCCGTAGTTTCTCCCGGACCTTGGCCGTGCCGTTGATGACATGGGAAACGGTGCCGATGGACACTTCGGCCCGCTCCGCAATCTGACGCATTGTCACCGGAGGATTCATAGAAACACCATGCGGCTTCCAGCTTGCAGAAGCAGCACGCGTTCCATCCTACTCTGCATCCTCCACACAGCGGAAGCCGAGACCTCCGGAACGATCCATACTCGGCGCCATCATCAGCAGTTTGCCATGTTCATTGAGTTTGTAGGCTTGAGGGAAGTACCAGATTGAGCCTTGCGGCTGGTAGTAGCTGCCCCCGCGCACAATCCCGCCGCGCGTGTGCTCGTCCTGAAATTCCTCGGTCCATTGCCACACGTTGCCCACAAGGTCCATCACCCCGAACGGGCTGGCGCCTTGAGGATGGGCATCGACCGCGTCCGGCCCACGCATTGTGCGGCCCTTGTCCGCTGTCGGAACTTTCTCCGCATCCCACGAGTTGCCCCATGGATAGATACGTCCGTCAGTTCCCTGGGCCGCATACTGCCACTCCCACTCATGGGGTAGTCGTTTTCCAGCCCAGGCCGCGTATGCGCGTGCATCTTCGACCGAGACCCACGTAACCGGCTTGTTCTCCCATCCGGTGGGATACGTGCCGTCTTTCCAGTCGCGCAAGAAGTTCAGATCGTCCTGCGGATGATAGTGCGTGGCATCCACGAACTTCTTGAATTGCGCATTCGTTACCGGATACTTGTCGATCCAGAACGGCTTCACCTGCATGGGATGATCGTGAAAGCGGCGCGGCGTATCTTCCCACGGATACTGCACATCCACGCCGATATCGTCGAACCCTTCAATCTCGATGCCCTGCACCCGGAAATCAAAATCCGCTGCCGGAATCTTCACCATGTCCGCGGGAGTTCCCGATGGCGGCTTCGTCGCAGCGATCGGTACAATCTGTTGCGTCGTGACTTTCCATTCATGCGAATAACTGGCTAGTGGCGTCGCAGACATACCCTTCATGGTGGACATCAGTTTCTGGATGCCCGCCTCCGGTACAGTAGGGGAAGCGAGCAACGCTCCGAAGCCATGCGCCTCAATCACGAACGACAGTTCGATTCCGCCCGCTTGGTTCTTCAGGGGTGTCAATTCAACACCATGATAGAGATCGTAGTAGTGCATGCCCTCGACGGGCGCGAGCTCGATCTGCGGACCTTCCACGTTGTACTCATTGCGATTCACGATGGTCCATAAGGTCTGCTCGCGCACTGGCCAGCGGCTGGCATACACTCCGTAACGAAGCATCGGCACCAGGGGCTCCCAACCGCTGCTGATCAGAAACGGTGCGACCGCACGTTCAATCGTGGCAACGCGGCGTGTGGCCTCGGCGTCGCGTGGAGTGACACCATTCCAGATGCCCCAGATGTTCTCCCAACTTTCCCAGCCCACGCCGTTGAAGAAGGCGAACTGCAGATTGTCGGTCTTGTCGCGCTTCCACCGGTCCGAGATGTTCACCATGTGACGCGGTTCGAGCCACTTGTACTTGTCCACCATGGGCACGAACGGATATGCATACTGGCCCCAAGTCATCACGTTCCAGGCGAGTGCTTCATCCGACGGCCCACCCTCAGGCTCAAACGCCAGGGGATGTCCGGTCTTATCCGCAGCCAACGAGAAAGCCAGCGGCACGCCATCCTGCGTGTCACCGTTGATCCCGTCGGCGCCAACCTCAGCCATCAGGCCGGCAATCGCATCGGGCCACGACATGCCGGGATCGCGCGTGCCCTGGTCCCACATCATCATTGGGAATAGCACACGCACCCCGCGTCGATGAAAATCTGCAATCATCTGGCGCACGCCTGCCACGCCTCCCGGCATCGAGCGGATCATGTCGTGCTGATTGCGGTTGTCGATTCCCATATTCGGATAGGTCGGCCAAATGAGCACGGCATCGATTCCGCCATAGCGCTTCTCCAGGTCGTCGAGATAACGGTCGACGGTGTAGCGGTGCGTGACCGGATCGTAGAAGTAGCGATCCTCGGCCATCATTTGCGGTTGAAAGAAACTAGACTGCGTCCACTTCAGAGCGGGAAGGTCGTAGCGGTCACCGTTATAGCCAATGCGAATTCGACGCTCGTTGCGCCAGTGGGTAATATCAGCGAGCCAGGCATCGTGCTCATTCTGGCCGCAAGCCGTAGACCCTCCCTCCCACGCACCCTTCATCACCAGACAGCCCGGCGTGGGAATCTGCTGCCGCTCGGGACGATACCGAGAGTCTTGGGCAGAAATCATGGTGGCTCCTGCGAGCAAAGTTGCGGCGGCGATAGACTTGATATGAATTCTCATAAGAATGCTCCCTTGACGACCGTATGCCGGGGCAAATATAAAACGTTTCAAAATATATGTCCACACCACTGTTTCTTCCCGCGTCTGCACAAACCCGCGAAGTAGCCGATGACATTCCGCCCCGCAAACTCCAAGCAGGTATCTGCATTGCTTGGCTGACTGCGTTGTTCACAGCGCTAGCATTGGGCCAGTCTCCCGATTCGCAACCACCCCCCCACTCGAGAAACGTCGAACTCTCACACGCGGAATATCTCGATCGCGTCCAAGCCATATGGACCGCACAAATGATTGCCCAGAGAACTGGTGGGCGCTTCGAGCACAAGCCCGCCTCGGTGTTGCCGCAGACGCCGTTAAGTCACCTTCCGGGTTATGCACCCGTAGACGACGATTACTACTACGAAATGGTCGCCATCCGCGCCTTCGAAAAATACGGAATCACCTTGAGCGTGGAACAACTCGGCGAACAGTGGTTGGAAAACAATGCGGGCTCTTGGGGATCAAGCGAGCAGGCGTTGCTGCTGTTGAAACGAGGCGTCAAGCCACCAGAAACCGGACACCCCCGCTATAACAAGCTCTGGTGGACCATTGGTCCACAGTTCAGCAGCGACGTTTACGGCGCTCTCAATCCGGGGATGCCGAACGTGGCGGCCGAATTGGCGCGCCGCCTCGGCCACATCAACGGCTATGCAGAAGGAACCGACGGAGCCGTCTTTATCTCGGGAATGATCAGCATCGCTTTTTTCGAGAAGGATCCGCACATCGTGGTGCGCAAAGCGGCGGCCCTGATTCATCCTGATTCGCCATATCGTAAATGCCTCCAGATGATCATCGAAATGGCGGACGCCGGCAGCGGTCCCGAGGAGATCTTTCGAGCCATCGATGAGCGCTGGGGTATTGAGTATCCCGCCACGAACAATGCCGTCGTCAATGGCGGCTTCGTGGCAACGAGCGTGTGGTTCGGTGGCGGTGACTTCCAGAAGACGATTCAACTGGCTACTCACGCTGCTGACTTCGCCGATGCGGATTGTAATGCCGCCAACGCGGAGTCTGTCGTAGCTGCGATGTGGGGTATGAAGGCCTTGCCGGCGGAACAGGTAGCCGAACTCCACGACCGCATTAAGGGATCGGAGATGGGCCCTTTGCAATTAACCCCACCGGTGGATGAAAGCATCAGTGAGTTAGCAAAGCGCACAGCGAAGTTGGGAATCACTTTCGTGCGTGCGCACGGTGCCGGCGACGACGGAAATACTCTTCGCATATCGATGCAGGAACCTCAGACTCAGCCTGCCGAGCTCTTCCACCTCGCAGACCTGATGCGTTACTGGAATCCGGATTGGACCTTGGAGCGCGCAGGCTTCGGCGGTGCAGGCGGAGGCATGCCAGGAATTCGCGGCATCACTTTTCTCGACGGAGACGTGTTGGCAACGTACCCCAGAGATGAAGTGCGAGGAACCATTCTGAAGCGAAAGATTCACTTGAGCAGCAGCCCGGTTTTCACCTTCAAGGCCGGAGTCGATCCTGGACGGACGTGGCAGCTGCAGGTTTATGTGAACGACGACAAAGTTCTCGACAATCTGATCGAAGGAGTCGCGGCGGCACAGAGCTGGCAAGATATTGATATCGATGTATTGAAATACGCGGGGCAGGACGTTGTGCTCAGGCTGTATCAGCGCGTCCTGATTCCCGGCCACGAAGCGGGCACCGCGTATTGGAGGGATTTAGTCGTCAAATGATCAGCCTCTACCTGCTCCCTTCATGGATCGTCAGGATTTGATCCACGTCTGCATTCTGAATGACCTGCCGGATGCTACTGGGCCAGCGAATCTCAATTTCCTTGATATGCCGATTCAAGCCAACGCCGAAATGCACACGGCTATCGCTTGACGATGCATAACCAACCGCAGTGGTGACTTCATTCCACTGCACATGTCCGTCCTCAGTCGTAACTCGAATCTGCGCGCCAATCCCCATTCGATTGCTCTTGCTTCCCTCGAGATTGAGAAGAATCCAGTGATTCTTTTCGCTGGAGATGTTATGAAATACCTTGACCGGTCCGTTCAGTACAGTGACGACAGCATCGACCCGTCCATCGTTATCGATATCGCCGAATGCAGCTCCGCGGTGAGCAGCCGCTCTCTCAAAATCGTCACCGGCTTCGGCACCGACATCTTCGAATCTCCCGTTGCCCAGATTGCGAAAAACAGAGTTGCGCTCCGGATATTCCCGCTCCGCCACGAGTTGGCTGATGTTATCCAGGACGTTGGAACGCGCAACAAACAGGTCCTTCCAGCCGTCGTTGTCAAAGTCGAAGATTCCATTTCCCCACCCTGACATCTGTGAAGTGACGCGTGCCAGTCCGCCGCTCACCGTAACATCGGCAAACTCTCCGCGGCCACGGTTCTCATAGAGCGGAAACGTCTCGAACTCCACGGCCGTATGCCAGATATCAGCCCGGCCATCGTTATTCACGTCGCGGAAGTCCGATCCCATGCCCGAGAGTGCCTTGCCATTCGAACCGTAGGCCACACCGGCTAATTCGCCGACCTCTTCGAATTTCTTTCCGCCAAGATTGTGGAAAAGGAAATTGCGGGTTGTATCGTTCGCCACAAAGGCATCCAGAAAACCGTCGCCGTCATAGTCCGCAAACGATACGCTCATCCCTTTGCCGAATTGTGGCGCAATTCCGGTTTCGTCTGACACGTCGGTGAACGTTCCATCCCCGTTGTTGCGATACAGCGAATTGTGGGTCGGAGCGTAGTATTTCGGATGACAATAGCCGCGGACTCCGCCGCCGATCGTGCAGTATGGGTCCTTGTTTACTTCCCACTTGCAGTAGTTGACGACGAACAGATCAAGAAGACCATCGTTGTTGTAATCAAACCAGCCACCGCCGACAGACCACATTTTTTCCCCGTCGAGAGTTGCGCCTTGCAGTCCCGCCTTTACTGTCACGTCGGTAAAAGTGCCGTCACGATTGTTATGAAGTAGCTGGTTACTGGTAACGTTCGCCACGAAAATATCTGGCCACCCATCGTTGTCGTAGTCGCCGATCGCAACTCCCATCCCATAGCCCGATCCCGCCACGCCAGCCTTCTCTGTGACATCGGTAAAAGTACCGTCGTGATTGTTGTGATACAGGCGGTTCCAGTAAGCGGGAGATTCTTTCCTTAGCGATGGAATTGCGGCGCCATTGACGAGGAAGATATCGAGGTAACCGTCGTTATCGTAATCGAGCAGCGCGACGCCTGCGACCATCGTTTCGACTTGATTCTTGTTGGGAGTAGGGGAACTGGACGTCGTGAAGTTCAGCCCTGACTTCGTCGCTATCTCTTCGAATCGAATTGCTGGCGGAGAGGTTTCGGAAGATCCCGCGACCAGCATTCCCGCGCCGATCACGACGAGGATGAGTGCACGCATTTTTCGAGGACCCTGCAAAGCCTTCGCCGCTGCAGCTTATCACGTCTCTCGTTACAAACTAGCAAGGAAGAGCGCGCCATCCGAAGATTCCGGTGATACCATCCGGATGAAATGAGGGGTTTGCTTGCATTTCTGTTGTTGTCTTCCCTGCTGCCTGCGCAGGCGAACCCTGATCGGAGGGCGATTCTCCAGCAAGGAAGGCAACTCGTCGAAGAAGGAAATCTGCCCGCAGCTCAGGCGATTTATGAGAAAGCACTGGGCAGCGATGCCGATGATCCCGACATTCGCTTCGAGCTGGGCATGATCTATTTTCGCGAGAAGAATTGGAGAATAGCGGCGGAGAACTTCAAGGCGAGCCTCAGCAGCGGACCCAAAATCAAACCTCTCTACTATCTGGCCGAGTCCTACTTCATGCAGTCGGATCTGGATCGCGCCCGGCAAACGATTGCGCAGGCAGCGAACATCGCTCCCGACGATCCACAAATCTGTCAGAAATATGGAGAATACCTCACCGCTACTATCGAAACCCGCAAGCAGGGACTCGACATGCTGCTGAAAGCCCGCCGCCTCAATCCCGGCCTTCCGCGAATCGATTTCGAAATCGGCAAAACTCAGCTCGATCTGACAGATTTCCAATCCGCTGCGGCTAGCTTGGATACCGCAGTGAAGAAAAATCTAGGCGATGGACAAGCCTCCTTTTATTTGGCCGAGGCCTATGCGAACCTGAACGACTGGGAAACGGCGCGAGACAATTACAAAGAAGCCTTGGCCCGGGCGTATGCTAATGGTCCAACCTACTACGGCCTGGGCCGAGCGCTGGTAGAGCTAGGTCAATTTGACGCCGCCATCATTCCCCTTCAGCGCGCAGTTGCTTTGCAGCCTTCGTTGATTCAGGCTCATTTCCAGCTTGGGAGGGCTTACCGTCAGCTTCGACAAACTGCTCAGGCACAACACGAGATGAGACTCTTCTCGGCGATGACCGGACGGGTTGATACGTCCGCCGATCTGAAGGGACCGGAAGAGGAAGAAGCCTGGAAACGAGTCAAGCCCCTCCTCGCAGCCAACCATGAACAGGACGCCCTGCAACTTCTCGCGAATTTGCCTGTAGCAAAGCTCCCCGATCGCGGCGAGCCACACTATCTGCTCGGAACGATGTACTACAGCATGGGGCGTAAAGACGACGCGAAACGCATGTTGAGCGTTGCTCGCACGCGTGCGCCGAAATCGGCGCGGATCGCGGCGTTTCTCGGTATGGTCGAACTTTCTTCCGGAGAAACTCCTGAAGCGGAACAGGCATTCCAGTCCGCTCTCGCTCTCGATTCCTCCGAAACTCTGGCTCTTATCGGAATGGGCAGCATTCGATATCAGCAGCAGCGATGGCCGGAAGCCGTCCACTATCTCGAAAAATCCCGCACTGCGGATCCGGGTGCGTTGCTTATGCTCTGCAACTCCTATTTCCGTGCAGGAAGAAACGACGATGCCCTGCTCGCTGCTGAAGTCATTCAAGCGTTCGCCGCGGACAAACCGACCATACTCGATGAACTGCAAAAGCTGGTAAAGCTTCAAAAATCGGACTCGCCAAAGATGCAGCCTTAAAGTGATCGACTACCAATCCTTCTCATTCACCGTCAATCTAACTTCTCGGCTCTTAGACTTAGTGACTCGGCTGCAACAGCATCGCTTCCGGATGTATAGAATCGTCGAGGGCCAAATCAAAACTCTGATACGCCACCAGGTCAAAATAAAGGACACTGATAACCCGCGATCGCGACAAGCCCGCAGCACAATGAATCAACATCCGACCCGTTGGAATTTTTTTGAGCGATCGTCCGCGTCACCTGATCAACAACTCCGAACGACAAAGATTGCGCATCCAGCATGGGGAGCTGAACGTAGGTGATGTCTGGGCTCAAAGATTGAATCTTCTCCGTGCACGCGCTCACAACCGTCCGAATCCCGAACGGGTTTGCGTCGGCCAAGTCTTTGGCTTCCCGAAGCCCACCAATGAAGAGTCTTTCAAATGAAGTTTAGTAATCACCGGCGCTCCAGCAAATAGATCGTGGATCCGCTGAAGGTCTCTATCAAGGCACCGGGGCTCATCGGGCTTACCAGGAAACCAGCACGTAAGAGAATTGTTCTTGCCCGTTCACGGTCGCGCACGATAAGGACTCCGCCGCACGGTGTACAAGCAATTGCTGCCTCGCCGAGTACGGCTCTGACTCTGCGCACACATCGGTCGTAAGCGAGGAGGCCTTCAGCTCTTCCCAAGCGATGTCGTGCTTGCGAATGATCACGCGAAGTTGCGAACAGCTTCAGTTCGGCCATCTCGGACGAGCTCGGCACATCCAAAGGCCGAGGGAAACTTGAGTGCTGTGCAAGGGTGTTCTTCAGACCAGCCAGAGTGGCCAAGCACCAACCAGTGCTTGATCGGAGTTCGAGGTTCAGGTCCTCGGTTAGAGCTATCGTTCCGACCTGAGAGTCGGTGATGCGAACGTCGAAATCATGAAGCGACTCGCTCAAATGGCGGATCTGGACCGATGGATAATACCTGCCGTTTACCATCACTTCGATTAACACGTCGTGATTGCTTGATCGTGCGTCCATAGAGGTTGCTATCTCCAATCCTTGTGAGAGACAGGCCTTAATATCAGGCACGCTCCGACGAAGCAAGCACGTCTACTAAGACCAGGATCCTTCGAAATTGTCGGCCGCCTGGCGGATTTTTACGCACAGTATGAGTAGGGCGTTTAAGAACAGCTCGCAGGGAGAAATCATCGAGAACGACTGCACACGACACCTTTGGGCCTCCTCTGCGTTGAATCTGAGTTCTCAAGCCTGGGCAGGGCTGAGTATCACGCGTCCGCGAAGTTCAATCCCGGGCTCGACGGGACAACAAACCGCGGGAGAGTGCTGCGCGGATGCTTCTCGGGTCATTAGCTGATTGCAGCCCAAGCAGGTCCTCAACTGCCCAGTGACGATAAATACGCTCCCAACTCGGTCCACGCGCGGTGATTTTAACGAGCTGCGATGTTGGCTTGGCTTCCTCAAAGAATACTCCCGGAGAGACAGACCGGACAGCGATAATGCGGATCCGTCAAGATCTCCACGCGCGCAGGAAGCTGGAGCTGTCGCTTGATCTCCCGGACCAAGTCCAGTCTCTTGATAATGCATTTGTCCAAATACAAGACATGGCGACCGGTCAGGCGATTGAAGACGCTACGGCCGCGGGGAAATTCAACATACTCTTGATCACGCGGCACTCGGCCCTCGTGCTGTAGTTCAGACCAGAATGCTTCGTGCCCGCGCCGGTGATCGGCAAACTCAGCGCCCAATTCAGCCTCGGAGAGTTGGGTGGACTCGACTAGAACACGATCGTTGACAACAAAGAGGATTCCGAGATGCACGACCGCGGAACGCTTGGAAACTTTGGTCGAGAGCGGTGGAATGCGCCGCCTTTTTTGCGTCATCCCATATTCTACCCGCGCCACAGGGAATTTGGTTAGGCATTGGGAGGGATCGTTCTTGCGAAGAACACCTGAGTACCCGTGCCAGATTATTCAGGTAATCACGGGTAACCGCACCGCCTCCCACTGTCGCCTTTCCTGTCTGTACCCGATCTGCTGCCCCCACACTCATGGAGTTAAGCGCAGGGCCCTATTGTGGACTAAACCGCATCCATGAGCACATCGGGCATCGTCCCAAATCCTCGATCTTGGTAGTCATGGGTTGCTGTCGCATCCGTAAGAGAGACGACTAGGTAGTTGCGAAACATCGCATCCCTATCCGTGGCATGACAGCAATTCTCGGTAGTTGTCCAAAGATGATGACATCGGTACAGCGGGTTCTTCGGCGGCACCGATCTGGATATCATCCTCCGCGAATGGGGAGTGGAGTGTTTCCTCCGAAAACAACTGCGAGTGACGAGAGCGCTCCATCATCTCGCTAGAAGTTGGTGCTGCGAAATAATCGCTCAGGAGTGTTCAAGTCGATTGTATGCCTTCAATCTTCTGCTGAGCGCCGAACTGGGAGTGCAGCCCTCTCCCGTCGGACTTCGGCGACTTTCTCGAGAGCGGGCGTAACGATCTTCCTCTCGAACGAAGACAGTAGCGTTTCGGTATTGTTGTATTCCAGCAATGGCAGCGCCCAATGATACTTGCGAGGTAGATCGTCAAACATACCGAAGGCAGGTTGTCCTCGCTGTAGAATCGTCACGAAGGGAACCATGTAGTCAGGCACGGTTGACTGAAGCTCCAGCGGCACCGAGCGGGGATTTGTAATGTCAGCGATCACGAACCGTGACAAACCCGTCAAGATCTTGACCGTCTCCGTCAGGTCCCGATCAGTCGGACGCTCGAAATCCAAAATTATCGGAATATAGTTGAGCAAGCGCAGCTTGTCAGAAATTTGCTCAAGCAGTTCCTTACGCTCTGTGAATCGGCCGAGGATCAGTACAGCCTTTTCCCCCACCGTTGTGATGACGTTGCGCAATTTTTGCCGGCTCAGCAACAGATAGATAAATTGGCCGACTTCGAGATCGTCTACATGAACGGTCGATTGATCATCAGGAGTGATAACAAGACTTGATTGCACGGCGCCTTCCAGCTTAACGTCCCAAGCAGAGATTCCATAAATGCGACATCCAGTAAGAGTTGCAGATTCCATGATTGTCTTGAGCAGGAGAGCCCCTCTCAGATCGGCAGACGTCAGATTTGCGCCACTAAGGTTTGCATCGCAGAGTACAGCGTCATAGAGCCTCGCACTGACCAAGCATGCATTGCGTAGGTTCGCAAATCGAAGATTAGCAGCCGTGAAATCTGCTTTGGAGCAGTTGACATCACTGAGATCCGCCTTATATAGGCTTGCGTTCGTAAGGTGCGTCCCCCGAAGATTGGCACCGCTAAGATTCACCCCGTCGAGGTTCACACTCGAGAGTTCTGCCGATTCTAGATCGGCCCCGCTGCACTTGGCGTTACTGAAATTTGCGCGGGTCGCGTCCGCGTTGCCGAGATTCACCGCGTTTAGTTCCGCCTTGGGCAGGTTCGCGCGACGCAGCTTCGCTCTCTGTAGGTCAGCTCCGTTCAGGTTCGCGAAGTATAAGTTTGCTCTATCGAGTTTTGCCTCGCGGAGGTTGGCTGCGCTCAGGTTTGCCGAGACTAAGTCTGCTTCGGTGAGGTCGGCTCGGCGTAGGTCCCCCTTGCTCAGGTCTGCCGAGGATAAGTACGCCTGAGTCAGATTCGCTTCACTGAGGTTTATCCCCATCAGCCTCGCGTCTGACAGATTGGCTTTGCTGAGATCTGGCTTTTCGAGATTCGCTCGTCTCCAATCGTTCCACGCTGCAACGCCTTCCTCTAACTTGCGAAGATGTGTTGTATTCGCCATTGACCGTTGTCGTGCTCCAATTCTGGGCAACATGACCTGCGTTCGCCTTGAATCATCGGTAGAACTTGAGCAAAAGAAG
>Ga0335081_10003135_pt1 | contig 25990 bp, 20 predicted proteins | sample Lox_Sample_35_FD_206713 | JGI IMG/M metagenome (GOLD analysis project Ga0335081, IMG submission 206713) | Soil microbial communities from Loxahatchee National Wildlife Refuge, Florida, United States - Lox_Sample_3.5 | ecosystem: Environmental > Terrestrial > Soil > Wetlands | place: USA...
GCGATGCCCACGGTCCTGCGTCCCGACCTGCCGCCGGAGATCGACGAGGTGTTCGGCCGGGTGCTGGCCAAGCGGCCGGACGAGCGCTACGGGAGCTGCCGCGAGTTCGTCCAGGCCGCCCGGATGGCGCTGGGCCTCTTCGGATCGGGGACCGAGGCATCGGTCGCCTACGGCGGATCAGCCACCGGGCCGCAGACCGGTGCCCCGCCTGGCAGCCGGGCCGGGACGCCGCCGGACCAGTTCTCCTGGAGCACCATGACCAGCCGGGCGCACACGCCCGGGTCCGTCGCTGACCCCGTCCCGCCCAGCGTCCCCTCCGCGCCCAGCGTTCCCGCTGCGTATGGCCGGCCCGGCTATTACCAGCCCGGCTCCGAACCGCCGTCCGGCCCGGGCCGGTCCGGTTCTAGTCATTCCGGCGGGACCATCGCCTCCCACCGCCGGGAGTACGGCCCCGCGGGCCCGGGGGACCTGGGTCCGCCCGCCGCCGCCCCGCCGCCGTCGCCAGGCGGACCGCGGGAGCCGCAGTGGTACCGCCGACCGCGCTGGATCGCCGTGCTGGCCGCGGTGGTCCTGGTCCTGGCGGGCGTGGGCACCTGGGTCGGCCTGAGCGGTTCCGGCTCGCACGCCAAGGCCGCGATGAAGATGTCGCAGTCGCCCAAGCCCAAGCCGACGCCCAACCCGCTGATGAGCGCGATCGCCCTGGCCAACAGGAGCGGGGACGCCGCCGGCAAGCTGCCGGCCTCGACCTGCAAGCAGACCAACGCGACGGTCGTGACCTGCACCGCTCCGGCGTCCGGCATCAGCGGGGTTGTCTTCCAGACCTTCCCGAACCAGAAGGCCCTGTACACCGCGTACACGGCCAAGGTCACGGAGCTGAACACGAACAAGTTCAGGCAGAACTTCAACGACTGCGGGTCTCAGGACACGTTCGGCGAGGTCGGCTGGAACCACCTGTTCCGGCACACCAGGAGCTTCACCGTCAACCAGATGATCATGGGCACGGTGCGGGACGACCAGGCCGCGGGCCGGGTGTTCTGCAACTACACCCAGGGCCTCGAGTACATGGTCTGGACGCAGAACGACGGCCACCTCATGGGATACGTAGCCGGCCCGGTGCACACCGACGTGTGGGACTGGTGGGTGGCGGTGCACCACAACATCGGCATCGGCGGCTCGCCGATGAACATGAACATGCCGACCTCCTCCGCGAGCGACACCGGCGCGTCTGCCTCGATGAGCCCGTCCCCGTCCATGAGCGGAATGTCCGCGTCCGCGTCCTCGTCCGCGTCGATGGGCGGAATGTGACCGCACGACCGCGCCTCGCCCGTGACCATTCCTGACCGCCGGACCGTGTTGCGGTCCGGGCTGGCCACCGCCGCGCTGGGATCGGTATGGAGGGAGCGCTACGACGTCCAACCCCGGCCAGTGGATGACCCACTGCCACAACCTCTACCACGCCCCTCAGGGCGGCATGATGGCCATGCTCAGCTACCAGACCTAAGGCGGGGGCCTGGAGGGAGCGGACGAGCGCCCCGTAGCGGCGCAGCAGCCAGGGGGCGGTCAGCAGGCCCAGGGCGATGAACACGATTCCGAGGGCTGCCGACAGCCAGGCGGTGCTGACGGTGGTCACGTGGATGAAGGCGTACCAGTTGTTGCCGTGCGCGGTGACGATCGGGTGCCACACGGCGGGCATGGCCACGCCGAACAGGCCCCAGGCGATCAGGCCCGCCGGGGCGAGCGTGAGCAGCCAGCCCGCCAGTATGTCAAGAGTGCTCCGCAAAAGGCTCCACCAGGTGTCCGGGTCGGCCATCAGGGAACCGAACAGTACCCAGAAACCCGGCTCCCGTACCTCGTGGCTGGCGGATCCGCGGGGCGGGGAGCCACCGCGGCGAAACCGCACCAGTTGGCTACGTGCCGCCAGGCCCTGGCCTCAAGACCGCGCATGGCCCGCAAGGTGATGGCGGTGAGCGGCAGGCCTACGCCGAGCGGGATGAGAGCCACCGCTGTCAGGAGCACTGTCCACAGGACGAGACTGGCCAGCGTGAACCCGAACAGGACCATACCCCGCCCGACAGCGACGGCGCCCTGGATCGCCCAGTTGCCGGAGCGGGGCTGATTGCCTGACGTCGCGTCCATCGTGATCTCTGCGTTCATCTTTTTCTCCTAACTTGCTGAGGGCATCCCGGCGGGACGTCCGAGCCCCGGCCAGGGTTCGAGTTTCCGCCGGGCCGGCCGGATTCGGCAGTGCCGCGGGTACCCGTCTGGCGTGGGCCGTCCAGGAACTGGGCATGGGCCTCGCACGCGCCGGATGTGCAAAATGCACGTCGCGGGCGTCTTGCCTTGTCCGGCCCCGACGCCCGCTATTAGCCTGACGGCGTGGCAGCAGAGGGCTAGGCAGGCGCGTGACGACCGTGGCCAGGACGGCCTACACCAGGACGGCCTACACCAGGACGGCCGGCGTTGCCGGCGAGTCGGCGGTACGGCGGGCGACGGCGCTGGTCACCGTGGTTATGTGCTTGGTCGCGGTCTCCGAAGCAGGTTACGGTGCCGCCAACGGCGGGCTCGGCGAGGTGCCGATGGTCGCGGCGCTGGTCGTCCTGCCGTTGCTGTACGTGGTTCCGGCGACCAGGCCGCTGTGGCTGCGACACAGGTACCTGCTGCTTGCCGTTCAGGCGGCGCTGACCTACCTGCCGTTCGCCTGGTTCGGCGCGAACTGGGCACCGTCGGGATGGCTGGCGGGGCTGGTCTTGCTGACGGTTCCTTGGCCGGCGTCGTGGTTCGTGGCGGCCATCCTGGCCGCGCTTGAGGCGGCCATGTGGACAGGCGTGGTTGTCGAGTTGTCTCACCAGCCCACGACGCCGGCCGCGGTGTGGGCCATGATCGCCTTCGTCTTTGACGCGCTGATCCTGTTCGGGCTGGCCCGTCTCGTCGACCTGATCACGGCGGTGCACGCGGCTAGGAACGAGCTCGCCGAGGCCGCGGTTACTGCCGAGCGGGTCAGGGCGGCCGACAGCCTGCGGGCCGCGATCGGCGGTCGGCTGGCCGAGGCGGCCGGCCGGTCCGCGGCGGCGCTGCAGGCGATCACGGGGAACCCGCCGCTGGCCCGCGGGCATATCGCGGCGACGGCGGTGACCGCGCGCGAGGCACTCGGCGAGGTACGGGAAATGGCCACCCGGTACCGGGACGCGCCGTGGCCGGAGGCCGCCGTTCCTGCCGAACCAGGGGAACTGCCGCCTCCCCGGCTCGCGCAGGCCGTCCTCGTGGTGACGCTGTGCGGTCTCGCTGGCCTGTACCCGCTCTTCGTCGCGAAGAACGACCTCGGCGTGCCGGGCGGCTACAGCACCCTGATCGTCGCTTGGACCATCGCGGACGCGGTCGCGCTCGTCATCCTGCAGTTGCGCCATTCCTGGCCGTCACATGGCTTCGTCCGGCCGCGAGGCTGGCCCGCCACCCTCCTGCTGCAGGCCGTCCTCACGTACGCGCTGGTCCCGGCGATCGGCTGGCACCCGATGATGATGTGCGGGTTCCTCGCCGGGTCGGCGCTGCTGCTGATCCCCGCCACGCCCGGCCGGATAACGTTCGCTGCGGTGATCGCCAGCATTCCCGTGCTGTGGGCGGTGAAGCCCCCGCAAACGATAACGACCCTGGAAGCGACGCTGGGCGGGATGCTGTTCCTGACCGTGGAGAGCGCGGCGCTCGGTCTGCTGGTGTACGGGCTGACCCGGCTGGCGCAGCTCGCGGTTCAGCTGGAGAGGCTGCGCGGCGAACTCGCCCGCAAGGCGGTGGCCGGCGAACGGCTGCGCGTGGCGCGCGATACCCACGACCTCCTCGGCCTCGGCCTGTCCGCTATCGCGATGAAAGCCGACCTGATCGGCAAGCTCATCGGCCGCGACGATCCCAGGGCAGGCGAGGAGACCGCCGAGCTCGCGCGGATCTGCGCCACCGCCCGGGCCGACGTGCGCCTGGTGGCGGGCGAGGCCCGGGACCTGTCGCTTGGCGCCGAGCTCGCGGCCGCCGGTGACGTCCTGGCATCGGCGGGCATCGATGTCCGCATGCGCGTGAGCGCGGACCCGCCGCCCGGGACGGCCGCCGTGCTGGTTCCCGTGGTCCGGGAAGCGGTCACGAACATCCTCAAGCACACCAGTGCCAGGTGCTGCACGCTGCAGCTGACCGCCGACGGCACCGGGCAATTGTGGCTGCTGATCAGCAACGACGGCAGCGACAACAGCGGCAGCGCGCCACTGGCTACGGCGGGCCGCAGCGGCAACGGCCTGCGTAACCTCGCGGCCCGTCTTGAAGCCGTGGGCGGGCAGCTGACCGCCGTGCGGGAAGACGGTACGTTCAGCCTGTCCGTCGAGTTGCCGCTGGTTGAGAGCGAGCCGCTCGTTTAGAGCCAGCCGGCGTCGGTGGCGATCCGCGCCGCGTCCACCCGGTTACGGCCGCCGAGCTTGGTCACTGCGGATGCCATGTAGTTCCGCACGGTCCCGTAGGACAGGAACAGCTCCGCCGCGATCGCGGGCAGGTCAGCGCCCGCCGCGAACCGCCGCAGGACATCGGTCTCCCGCTCCGACAGCGGGCTTTCCTTCATCTCCAGCGTCGCCAGCGCTAGCTGCGGGTCGATGAACCGCTCCCCAGCCGCGACCTTCCGCAGCACGTCGATCAGCTGGTCCGAGGGGGTGTCCTTGACCATGAACCCCGCCACGTGCGCGTCAAGGGCCGCGCGCAGCTGCCCGGGGCGGCCAAGCACGGTCAGGATCACCACCCGGCACGCGGGCACCCGCTCACGCAACCGCGACGCGGCGGTGATCCCGTCAAGCCCTGGCAGGTCGATGTCGAGCACCGCGAGATCAGGGCGCTCCGTCAGCGCCGCGGGCACGATGTCGGTGCCGGCCGCCACCTGGGCGACCACCTTGATGTCATCCTCCAGGTTCAGCACGGAGACCAGCGTGTCCCGCAGAATCCGCATGTCCTCCGCGACAAGGACCCGGATCATCAGCCCTCCAACCGAGCTTGCTACCAGGTCACGCCGCCCCGCCCCGCCGTTGTCTCCCGACGAGGCTATTGGCCGGGACGTTGACGGTACCAGCAACCTAAGCGTCGGCGCCAACGGAAGCAAGTCGCCGGCTGCGTCCAGGCCGGCGGGACGTGCATTTTGCACATCAGGCTGGTGGGTAACTGCACGCCAACCTGCTACCTCCGGCACTGGTCCGGCCGATCAGGCATGTCCGAGACTCGGGCTACACAACAAGCAGGTGCAACGAGGGGAAGAAAGACGTGAGTCTCCTGAGGAGTCCGGCCCGCCGGAGCGCTCTGCGCGTCACGGGGATATTGATTGCGGTGCTTCTGGTGGCCGCCGCGTCGTCGGCGTATACGTTCGCGGCGCGGCCCTTGTCCGGGCAGAAGGTTTCCGGGCAGGCGGTTTCCGGCGGGCCGCCAGCCGGGTTGCAGCGGGCCGCCGACCGGCTTGTCGCCGACGGCGTGCCCGGCGTGATCACCATGACCCGGCGCGGGCAGCAGGTCTCGCATGTGGTGGCCGGCCTCGCCGACAAGGCCACCGGCCAGCTCATGCAACCGCAGGACCGGGTGCACATCGGCAGCATCACCAAGACCTTCGTCGCCGCTGTCGTGCTGCAGCTGGCCGCCGGGCGGCGGCTGTCGCTGGACGACAGCGTGCAGAAGTTGCTGCCGGGGGTCATCGCCGACCACGGCTACGACCCCGCGCGGATTACCGTCCGCCAGCTGCTGCAGCAGACCAGCGGGATCCGCGATTACCAGGACGACCGGGTCTTCCAGACGGTGCAGGGCCTGGGGGAGACGTGGCAGCCGCAGCAGCTCGTCGACATCGCGCTGCGGCTCGGGCCGCCGATGCACGGCTGGCTGTACTCGAACACCAACTACATCGTGCTCGGGATGATCATCCAGAAGGTGACCGGGCAAAGCCCGGTCACCGAGATCCGCCACCGGATCCTGGCACCGCTCGGCCTGCGCCACACGTCATTCCCGCTTACCAGCACCCAGATCTCCAGCCCCTACGCACACGGGTATTACGGCAGCCTGGACGTCACCAACGTGGTCAACCCGTCCAGCGCGTGGACCGCCGGGGCGATGATCTCTACCGTCGATGACGTCGCAAGGTTCTACCGGGCGCTGCTGACCGAGCGGCTGCTGCCCACCGCGCAGCAGCGCGAGCTGCTGGCCACCATCCCCGTTGATGACAGCGGGGAGCTGTTCGCCGAGCACTACGGGCTGGGTATCTACAGCGTTCGGCTACCCTGCGGGACCGCGTGGGGGCATGACGGCGGGTGGCCCGGCGGCTTCAAGACCATCGCCTATACCAGCCGGGGCAGTTCCCGCCAGGCCGTCATGGTCTACGACGACTTCAAGATGAGCGAGCCGCCGCCGGCGGGCACCGGGACGGCCGCCTTCCAGCGCGATGAAAAGAAGGCGCTCGGAATCGCGTTCTGCGGCGAGCCGGCTCAGTCGTAGCCGCGGTCACGCGGGCGTCCCAGGCCTGCTCGCCCAGATCCCGGCCGGCAGGGCCTGCGAAGCCGTGGGCGGTCCGGTTATCGTGGCGGCATGGGGTTGCTGGGGGATCTGATCAAGACCGTGTCCGACGTGGTGACGAGCGGCCGCCGCCGGGGCGGGGCACCCTCGCGCGAGGCAGGACGGAGAGGCGGGCGGCGGCCGGCGTCAACGCCGGCGGCCCGTTCCTCGTCTTCTTCCCCGGCGGCTGCGGCGCACGGTCACCCGGCCCGGGAGCGGGCGCGGTCGTCCCGTACGGATGCGGAGGCCTGGCCGGGCGAGTCCGGGCCGGATGCCACCGTGGAGGTCGATCCGCATCGCATCGGGCCGGTGCGGATGAGCTACTCTCCGCAAACGGACGAGGCCCCGGATCCCGGCGAGGTCGTCTGGACCTGGGTGCCGTTCGAGGAGAACGATGGGCGGGGCAAGGACCGGCCGGTGCTCGTGGTGGCCGTCGAATCGGCAGGCACCTACCTGGCTGTGCAGCTAACCAGCAAGGACCACGACGGCGAGGGCGACTTTGTGTCCGTCGGCGCGGGCGGGTGGGACGGCGAGCACCGGCCGTCCTGGGTCAACCTGGACCGGGTGATCCGGGTGCACGAGGGCGGGATGCGCCGGGAAGCGGCCGCCCTGCCGCGCGAGCCGTTCGAGCGGGTCACGGACCGGCTACAGCAGCGGTACGGCTGGCGCTAGCCCCTGGGCTTCGCTGCCTTGCGGGCCGGAGGCACGGCCCGCAAGTACGCCGGCCCCGCCCCGGGCTACGTCCAGCCAGCCCGCCCGGGTCTCGGTCGTTCACGCGCACGGTCGTGTCCAGATGCACGAAACGTAATCATGACGATGCGCTTACGAAGACCTTGCGGGCTTTCCGAATGCGGGTCGGCGCAGAACAATTGTCACATCTAGTACATCTTTGAGCACGTGGGGCAGCCGGGGCCTCCTGATACTAGCGGGGAAGGCTGAGTTGACCATTCCGGCATACGCCCACGACATAATTCCTCCCACTCCTGCTGTCTCGTCCCGACCGGCGCGCCGCACTAATGCGCTGCGGACGCAGCCGGACCGGGCCACCGGCTCGCTGCCGCCCGGGAAGCAGGCCCGGACGGTAATTCGAGAACTGCCCGCGGTCACGTTCACGCCGGAGGCGGCGCCGTGACCGTATGGGCGTGGCTGAAGCTGACCGCGGCCTTGTGGCTGATTCGCAAGACCTTCAAGCTCGCCTGGTGGCTGCTGCTCGCGGTCGCCGCCATCGCGGCCTGGCCCGTCACCATCGTGACCGCCGCCGGGTACATCACGGCGTGGCTGCGCGGCTGGCCGCCGGTCCGGCTGTACCGGGCCGCGGCCTGGTCGTTGCCTGTCACCGCCGCGTGGCTGATCACCCTGGTGATCCAGGTGCCCGGGTTCCTCGCCTCCCGCGACCCCCGCCGGACGTGGGCGGGCGGCTGGGACCGTCTGACCACCGACCGCCTGGCGGGCGTGTTCGCCGCGCTGGCACCGGCCGTCCTCCCGGCCGGGCTGGTGCTGGCCGGCCTGGTGTGGGCGTGGCGGAACTACGCCATCACCGCCGGGCTCGGCGGCACGATGGCTTCCGCGCCGATCACCTTCGACGCCCGCCAGTGGAACCGCCAGGTCCGCACCGCCCAGGGGATCAGCCACGCGCCCGGCGCGGTCCCGCTGCTGGCCCGCGGCAACAAGATTCCCGTCGGCGGAACCATCCGTGCCATCGGCCACCCCTGGCACCCCGTGTTTACCCTCGAGCCCGGTGCGTGCGCCCGGCACATGGTGATCGTGGGCTCGACCGGCAGCGGGAAGACGAACCTGATGATCCGGCTGTGGGCGGGCTGGTTCGCCGGCACCCTGCAAGCATCCCGGGCCGGGACCGGGGGACGGCCGCTGCTGGTGGTGCTGGACTGCAAGGGCGGCCGGGACGCGCGCCGCAAGGCCGAACGGACCCGCCGTCTGCTCTACGCCGCGGGCGCACGCCGCGTCGCCATCTGGCCGGACGAAGCCCGGCTGTCCATGTGGGACCTGCCACCCCAGGACCTGGCGGTGCTGCTGTACCAGATGATCGAGTCCGGCACCGGCGGCGCCGCTTACTACGCCGACATGCTCTACGCCTGCGTGGTCCTGGCCGTCACCGCCCCGCCCGGTCCCCCGTACAACACCGCGTCGTTCCTGGACCGGCTGGACGCCAAGTGGCTCCAGCACGCCTGGGGCGACGGCCGCCACCCCCGCCAGTTCGAGCAGGCCCGCGCCGCGGCAAAGCACCTGCGCGATATCCAGCTACGGTACGCGACGCTGCTGGACCGGCTGGGGCCCGCCCTGGACGGCCCCGGCCGCCTCGATGAGGCCGATGCCTGGTACTTCATCCTGGAAGGCACCCGGGAACCGAGCGTGGCCGAGACGCAGGCGATGGCCATCACCGAACTGGCCGCCCGCGCCGCCACCGCCCTGGACGGGGAGCAGCGGGCGATGCTGCTGGCCGCCGACGACTACTCCGCGGTCTCCCGGCGGGTGCCGATGTCCAACTTGTACGAACGCGGCCGCTCGCTGGGCATCGGGGTACAGGTCTCCGCGCAGTCCTGGCAAGGGCTCGGGGCCGATGAGGACGAGCGGTACCGGATCGCGGCGACTGCCGACGGCGGTATCTTCGTGCTGCACACTCCCCACCCCGATCCGCTGGTCGCCCTGGCGGGTAAGCGGCGGGTGCTGGAGACCGCGCACAAGCTGGTCGGGAACGCCTGGGGTGATGAGGGCACCACCCGCGAGCAGCGGGCCTGGGTCGCCGACCCCGACCTGATCCGCCGCCTGGAAGTCGGCCAGGCGTGCTACATCCACCATGGCGCCGCCACCTTCGTCCAGGTTGCCCGCCCCGCCGCGTCCCCGCTTACCCTGCTGCCCCCGGCCGCCCCGGAGTCGCCCCCGGCCCCGGCGCCCGAACCCCGGCAGGAGCCCACGCCCCCGTCCTGGCCGCCCGCAGGCGGGCTGGAGGACATCTTCGGACCCGGAGACTCCCGATGAGCATGCACACGAACCCGTTCGAGATCCTTGGCCTGCCCGTCCGCCGGGACCTGACTGACGAGCAGGTCGACGCGGCCTGGCGGAAGATTGCCGTGGCGACCCACCCGGACCGGCCCGACGGCGGGGACCTCGCCCGCTACACCCAGGCCTCCGCCGCGTTCGCCGAGCTGCGCGTCCCCTGGTCACGATCCGAGGCTTACGCCGATGTGGTCGAGCAGGCCCAGGCTCGGGGTTACGACGGCCTAGACGACGCCGGCCAGCCCTGCACCGAGCCGCTGCCCCGCGTCCCGTCCGATCCCGAGAGCGGCATCCCCTATGGTGACCCGGTCGCGGTCCTGATCCAGCTGCCGTCCCGCATCAGTCGCGGCCGCCCGCTGCACCTGGCCCTCCGCGCGATCATCGCCGCCGCGCTGTCCCTCATCGTGCTGCAGCTAATCCCCGGCAGCCCGGCCGCCCCCGCCGACATCCTCGGGCTGATCATCTGGTTCGTGCTGACCGGCCGCAAAGACCTGGCACCCCCACCCGAACGCTGAGGGGGATTCAGGTGGGCTGGCAGGACGGGCACCAGTAGGTGACCCGGTCGTCCTGTCCGGCCGAACGGACCGGCGTCCCGCACCGGCGGCACGGCTTGCCCCGTCGGCCGTAGACCCAGTGCTCTTCGCCCCGGCGCATGCTGCCGGTCGTGATGTGGCCGAACCGCTCCTTGTTCGCCTCGAGCAGGCGCCGGGCGAGTTCGGCCAGCGCGCCGAGATCGGCTACCTTGCCCGTCGGCTGCCACGGGCTGAGGCCGCGCAGGAACAGCACCTCGGCCTTATACACGTTGCCGATACCGGCCAGGTTGCGCTGGTCGAGCAGGGCCTCGCCGATGGGCCGGTCCGGTTCGGTGGCCAGGCGCCGCACCGCCTCGTCGCGGTCCCAGTCCGGGCCGAGCAGGTCGGGACCCAGGTGCCCGGTGACCCGCGGCTCCTCGCTCGTGCGGATCAGCTCGACCACGCCCAGCTGGTACCCGGCGGCCTGCCACTCCTCGTTGGCCAGCAGCAGCCTGATCCGGTGACTGTCGCGCAGTCGCTCGGCCGCGGGCCGGACCCGCCAGCTGCCCTCCATCTTCAGGTGGGTGTGGACGGTGAGGCCGCTCTTGGTCCTGGTCAGCAGGTGCTTACCGCGCGAGACGGTCTCGGTCACGACATCGCCGGACAGGTCGGCAGTGGCGAGCCGGGGGACACGAAAGTCACTGCGGATCAGCACCCGTCCCGCCAGCGCCTCGTGCAGGCGGCGAGCGGTGTACCAGGCGACATCTCCCTCGGGCATGACCCCAGTGTGCGTCAGGTCAACGCTGGCGCGCTAACCGCTGGTAGTCGTCGCGCGGGTCGTAGGGTGCCCGGTGTCCGTTGCCGCGATAGCCGTTGCCCGGATAGCCGTTGCCCGGATAGCCGTTGCCCGGATAGCCGTTGCCCGGATACGCGTTGCCCGGATACGCGTTGCCCGGATACGCGTTGCCCGGATACGCGTTGCCCGGATACGCGTTGCCCGGATAGCTACCGGTGGCCTGGTGGCTGCCCCGCGGGTTTGCCTGCCGCGCCGGGCTGGTGCCTTCGCCCGGTTCCTCCGGCCTGGCGTGGCCGCCGTTGCCGTTACGCCGTCGCGGTTCGCCCGCCGGGGCCGCCTGGGCCGCCTGGGCCGCCGGACTCCCGTTTCCGTAGCCGTAGCTCTGGCCGTACGGCGGCGTGCTCATGGTCTGGGTGGCCGAGGAGGACGGGTCGCCGTAAGAAGGCGTCGAGTACGGATACGGCGAGGTGCCGGTGTCGTAGCGGTCCGCTGAGCCGTTCCGGGCCCGGAGTGACGACCGGCCGTCGACCGGGCCGCTCGGCCGCAGCGAGAAGGCCGCGCTGGTCAGCGGGTCTTCTTCGGCGCTGCTCGGCCGCCGTCGGCGCGTCTCGGTCGGCGGGGTGGCGGTCCCGCGCGGCGGGGTGGCGGTCCCGCGCGGCGGGGTGGCGGTCCCGCGCGGCGGAGTGACAGCCTCCCGCGGCAGGGTCGCGCCTGGCCGGTCGGCCGCGTTGATCGGCTGGCTGCTGCTCGCGGCCACGCGGACCGGCTGTGTGGCCCCCGGGAACGGCGGCTTCATGCCCTGGACCGGCTGGGTCGCCGCATGGGAAGGCTGTATCGCGGTCCGTTCGGCCGTCGGATCGGACGCGGCCCGCGGGGCCTGATACCTGCCCCGCCTGCCCCCGCCCGGACCCCGCTCATCGTGTTTTCTGTCGCCCGCCGGGGCCTGGACGGCCAGCGGGCCGGTGGCCGGCCCGGTGTCAAGCCCAGGAGCAGGCTCGGGAGCGGACCCGGTGATGAGCCCGGCGCCAGGCGCGGGACCGGACAGCCGGTTCCTGGTCGGCGCTTCCGGCTGGGCGGTACGCGCGGTGGTGGCGAGCGGCTTGTCCGACGCAAGATCGTCCCAGAACTGCTCGTCGCTGACGCCGCCGAACGACTCGGTCGGCCACAGTTCCTCGTCGAGGTCGGCTCCCTTGCGGAATCCTTTGCGGCGGCGCGGCTTGGCCTCCCTGTCCGCCGCCGTCCTGGCGAGCGGCCGGGTTTCGCCGGCCTCGCGCGCGGCCGTACCCAGCTTCGGGTCGGTGACGGCCGGGTCACCGGGCATCGGGTCATCTGGCCACGCGTCGTCGGGCCAGGGATTCCCGGCGTCGGCGTCACCAGGCCACGGGTCCTCGGGCAGTGCCTGCGTGTCGGCGAGTCGCCTGGCCCCGACCGTCTCCGCGGTCCGCGCGGCTTCGGGCGGGCGTGGCTTCGGCGAGGCGGCGGGCCTGAAGGTGGTGACCGGTCTGCCGTCGTCGGTGGTCCGCCGGGGATGGCCGTTGAGATTGGGTCTGCTCAGGTCGGGCCGGGGCGACCGAAGGCGCTTACCGCCACGGTTACCTGAGCGGATACTGAAGTAGAAGGCTGCTGCGATGCCGACAAGCCCGGCAACGGCCAGTCCCGCGACCAGAAACATGGTCTCCATCCACAATGCCGGGCCTGGTGGACGGCGCTCGCTAGGCACACGCGGCCATGACGCGAACCTTCCCTCGTAGTCGCGAGCGCCGTAAACCCGCTTGATCATCGATTGTTACTCACCCGCGGGGAGCGTGTCACCGGATTGAAAAACTTCCCGAAATTGCTGATTACGGCACGTATCTAGATGATCACGGGTTTCCGGTTACCACTATTCGCCCGCGCCCGATTGTGGCCGCCGCGATCGCGGTCCATACGGACTGCAGCGGCGCGCCGGTGGGCAGCTTCAGCGTGGTGTTCAAGGCATAAACGGTAAACCGGTACGAGTGCGGTCGGCCGTGCGGGCAGGGGGGGTCGTATGCAGCCTTACCTGCGCTGTTCGCCGCCTGGCGCGCGCCGGTAGGTAGCGCGCCTTCCTGGATGTCGGTCGCACCGGGATTGATGTCGAAAACGAGCCAGTAAATGGTCGGCGTGATCGGTGCCGAGGAGTCATCGACAATAAGCGCGAGGCTCTTGGTGTCCGCCGGCGCACCGGACCAGTTAAGCGGCGGGTTAATTTTCGCGCCGTGACAGGTATAGCGCTGGGCCAGCATACCCGAGACAAACGCCTCGCTGCTGACCGACATGGAGATCGGCGCCACCGGCGCGCCGTAGCCAGCGGTGCCGCAGCCAGCCAGGGTCAGGGCAGCCAGCAACGCCGCGCCAGCGGCCCGCGCGCGAAGCGGGCGCCCGCCGCGGCCTGCTCGCGGTGCTGACCGGCCTGCCGTCACCTTCTCGCCCCTTTCCTGCCGACGGTTGATATTAGAACCTGCATCACTAGGAAGCGTAGGGTGATCCGACGCGTTGAATGATCCGGGGGAATAGGGCCAGATCACGGCGATCAGCGAGGGCAAATGCCGAACGCACTGGGTATCGGGCTACTGGGCCCCTTCAGGTGCGGGACGAGACCGGGCGCCCAGTCCACGTCGGCGGCCGCCAGTTGCGGGTCCTGCTCACTTTGCTCGCGCTGAACGCCGGGCGTGTCGTCCCGGCCGGCTCCCTGGCCGGGGAACTCTGGCCCGGCTGCAGGCTCAGGCCGATCACGTCCTCCATGTTCGTCCTGATCTTCAGCACGCTGCGCCAGGTGAGCGTGAAGGTGTTCCGCATCCCGCCGAGCGGGCTGACCCTCCGCGCCGGAACGGTGGCGGAAATCGCGGTCATCGTGTGCTGCCTTCCAGTTCGCGGGTGCCGCTGTCCTCGTCGCTGTTTTCATCGCTGGAGCGGCGACCGGTGAGGGTGAAGAAAACCTCGTCCATGCTCGGCTTGCGCAAGGCGAACTCCGCGAGCTCGATGCCCCTGTCGTCGAGCTCGCGGAAAACATGCCGCACCAGGGCCGAGTCGCCCACCTGCGCGGTGGCCACGCCGGTCTTGGCGTCGGCGCCCACCTGGCCCCGGATCAGCTTCGTCATCAGCGCGGTGACCTCGGCCATCCTGGCCGGGTCCGCGGGCGCGACCTGCAGCACCTGGCCTCCGGTCTTCGCCTTCAGCTCGTCCGGCGTCCCGGTCGCGACCACCCGGCCGTGGTCGAAGACCACGATGTCGTGCGCGAGCTGGTCGGCCTCGTCCAGGTACAGCACCCGGGGGGTTGCCGACCAGGCTGGCCGCCAGGTCGAGCCTGCGCCGCATGCCGCCCGAGTAGGTCTTGGCCGGCCGTGCGGCGGCCTCGGTCAGCTCGAAGCGGGCGAGCAGCTCGCGCGCCCGGACCCGCACGTCCGCCCGATGAGCTGCCGCACCTGGTGGGCGTCGCGCAGCACGTCGTATCCGCAGACGCTGACCTGGCCGCTGTCCGGCCTGAGCAGCGTGGCGAGGATCCGAACCGCCGTGGTCTTGCCAGCCCCGTTCGGCCCGAGCACACCGAGTACCCGGCCCTGCCTGGCCGTCAGGTCCACCCCGTCCAGCGCGGTCGTCTTGCCGAACCGCTTGACCAGCCCGGTCGCCTCGATCGCATTAGCTGTCGCGTCATATCGCATGTGTCCATGGTGACCCATGCCGCTGTCAGATCGCGCACAAGAAACTGTCAGCCCTCTCGAGCCGCTGTACGCACCCAGTCAACGCCGTGCCACACCCGCGTCAGCCCGCGCCATCACGTCACGGCAGCGCGCCGGGGGCGTACGAACACCATGGGGGCACAGCCAGGCCGACGCCACCGCTCAAGATCAACCTAAGCTAAAGCGCCTGGCAGCCGGGCTAGTCGCGCTGCCGCGAGTTGCCGAACATGATCTCGTCCCAGGACGGCACCGAGGACCGTCGGCCTCGCGTTGCCTTCCGCCCCTGGCGTGCCGCCTGCTCACCCGCGGCCTCCGGCTGAGCCGGCGGGCCTGACGGGGTGGGCTCGGCAGGGGGCGCCGACGGGGCAGCCGACACGGCCCGGGACTCCTGCGCGGCCCGGGATTCCTGTGCGACGCGGGGCTCCTGAGCAGGCCGTCCATGCCGCCCGTGCCGCGCGGGCGGCGCCATGCGCGCAGGCGGGGCGAACTCGCCCGACGGCGCGGCATGTGCGGCCGTGCCGGAGACCTGGGCGGCTACCCGCGCTGGGCTGGCTGGGGGAGCGCTCGGCACCGGCGGCGCGGCGGCAGCCGGAGCCTCGGGCTCGCGCCGCTCGGGCTCCCGCGGCTGGCTCTCCCGCGGCTGCGGTTCCCGGGCCTGAACCTCTCGAGGCTGCGGTTCCCGGGCCTGAACCTCTCGAGGCTGCGGTTCCCGGGCCTGAACCTCTCGAGGCTGCGGTTCCCGGGCCTGAACCTCTCGAGGCTGCGGTTCCCGGGGCTGGGAAGCCTCCCACTCGGCGACCTTGGGCTCGGGGTCTGCCGGCCGTGCGGCGGCGGGCCGCTCATAACGCGGGCGTCCGCCGTTGCCAAGCCCGTTGCCCGCCCCGGAGGGGCCGAAACCGGATGCGGTATTCAGCCGCGGTGCCAGGTGGGTCACGGTCGCCTCACCCGGCGGCGGGGCGGCAGGCTGTGGCGGCTCGGAGCCCGGTAGCGACATCCGGGCGGCGTTGTCGTCGGCCGGAAGCACGTGCCTGCGGCGCGGATCGAAGACCCATTCGGCGGCGTGGAGGCGTCCGCCGGTGATGAAGGTGAGCTGGACTAGCCAGCTCCCGTCGCCGCGCTTTTTGGCGTCCCATTGCGCGTCGTCCGGCTCGGCACCGAAAGCCTTCATCCGTTCGGCCACGATCTCGCCCAGCCGCGGGCCCGGCGTGGCGTCGCCCTGACGCCGTACCGACGATTGCTGGGCCTGATCGGCCATGTAGGCACGCTCGGCCAGGACCGGACCCTCGAACCAGCGCACGCGCTCGACCGCGATGCCGGCCGCGTCCGCGATTTCCTCGACCGTTTCCCCGGCGCGGATTCGTGCCTGGATCTCCTTGGGTCGCAACGGGCTCTCCACTTCGATCTCGTACTGCGCGAGCCTGGAGGTCTGGCCAAGAGCAACTGCCCTGAGCCGCTCGTCGATCGGCAATGTGAAGCGTGCGCTGCGCCCGGGCACTCCGAGGACGGCGTACTGCCCGTCCTCGCTCACCGCGACGAAGCGCAGTTCTTGCATCGTCGTCCCTTCCGCTCCGGCCCGTGCGCGTGCCGGTCCTGCCGCCGTCGGGTTCGTGCTATCGAGGCACTTTCCCGGCGTACTCTAGCCGAGCGGCCGATCCGGAGGCCCCGGACCACTCCACCTCCCTGAGTCTGTCTGGTCCAGAACGCCAAGGCCAGCACCGCGCCCGGCATGTCCGGAGTTAATGCTGGCAACGTTCCGCCAGTAGTTCGCTTACAGAAGTATCTTGTAATCTTGTCCCAGAATGTTCGCTTACAGAAATATTTTGCGTGAGCTGCCGAGGCCGGCCGTCATCAGGGAGAACGCCCGGGCCCCATGGCTCGCGGTGAGCGTGGTCTGCTTCGGCGCGTTCATGGGCCAGCTGGACGCCAGCATCGTGACGATCGCGTTCCCGGCCATGCAGCGTGAGTTCAGCGCCCCCGTCGCGGCCGTCCAGTGGGTGTCGCTGAGCTACTTGCTCGGCCTGATCGCGATGCTCGCCCCGGCCGGGCGTCTCGGCGACGCCGTGGGCCGCAAGCTCGTGTACACCTACGGCTTCGCCGCCTTCACGGTGGCCTCCGCGGCCTGCGGGCTGGCGCCCTCGCTCGGGGTCCTGGTGGCGCTCCGCCTGCTCCAGGCCGTCGGCGCGGCCATGCTGCAGGCCAACAGCGTGGCCCTGGTGACGACGAGCGTGCCGAAGGCGCGGATGCGCTTCGCGCTCGGTGTCCAGGCTGGAGCCCAGGCCGTCGGGCTCGCGTTCGGCCCGACCCTGGGCGGGCTGCTGACCGCGACGGCCGGCTGGCGCGCGGTCTTCTGGGTGAATGTTCCCGTCGGCATCATGGCCGTGGTCGCCGCCCGCTACCTGCTGCCGCGGACCCGGCAGTTCAGTCCACCGGGCAGGTTCGACGGGCCGGGCACCGCGCTGCTGGTGACCTCGACCAGCGCGCTTCTGCTCGCGCTCTCCGCGGTGTCCGGGCTGAGCCTGCCGGCCTGGCTGGCCGCCGTGCTGGCGGTCCTCGCCCTGGCGGCCGCGGCCGCGTTCATCCGGCGGGAGTCCCGCACCAGGCATCCCCTGATCCCGGTGCGGCTGCTCAGGTCCCGGCCGCTGGCGTTCGGCCTGGCCGGTGCCTCCTGTGGCTACCTCGTGCTGTTCGGGCCGCTGATGCTGATTCCGCAGGTCCTAGCGCGCGGGCCGGGCGACGCGGCGCGGACTGGCCTGCTGCTGTCCGCTCTTCCGGTCGGCTTCGGGCTGGCCGCGCTCCTCGGCGAGCTGCTGCTGCCGAAAACCTGGAACGACCGGCGCCGCGGCCTGGTCGGCGCACTGCTGACCTGTGCGGTCATGGGCGTGTCGGTCATCGTACCGGTGACCCAGGACACCGTCGTGCCGCAGCTCGCCCTGGCCGGCCTGGGCCTGGGCATCTTCGTGCCCGCGAACAACACGGTGATCATGCGCGGTGCCGCCGACTCGTCCGCCTCCCTGGTCGGCGGCCTGGTCAGCATGGCCAGGGGGATCGGCACCACGTTCGGCATCTCACTGATGGCGCTCACCTGGCACCTCGGTAGTCATATTTATCAGGCCGGCAATCCTGGGTACTCTGGGTCAGAACAGGCACGGCCCGCGTTCGCCGTGCTCGCGGTCGTGGCCGCGACGGCTGCCGCGATCATGCTGGCCGGCCGTGCGCGGGCGCGAGGGCCAGCGGAGCGGCCGAGGGAGGAGAGCCCGTCAGGTGCGGATCACTGAGGGACACCTAGCGGACCAACCCGGCGTGCAGCCAGGCCCAGGTCAACCCCGCCCAGAGCAGGCCGGCCCGATTACTGTCGGCCCAGAGCAGCCCGGCCCGATTGATAGAGGCGCGGATCAGATCGGCGGCGAGCAGATTGGCCCGGAACTGGCCGATATCGTGTCCCGGCTGCGTCGGGCCATGCGCCGGGCCGCACGCGCCGCTGACCCCGCCCTCGGCCTTTCCGTGGCCCAGCTCGAGCTGCTTTCCTGCATCACCGAACACCCCGGTATCAGGCCGGGCCAGCTCGCCCGGATGCTCCGGCTGGCGCCGAGCTCAGTGGCCACCCTGCTCGGCGGGCTGCAGTCGGCGGGGTACGTGACGCGCACGCCCGGCGCCGACAGCGACGGCGACCGCCGCACCGTCAGCCTGAACCTGTCCGAGGCGGGAGCGCAGGCGGTGTCCCGGTGGCACCGGGTGAACGAGGACATCATCCGGGCGGCCCTGGCCGAGCTGCCGCACCGCGCCCGAACCACCCTGCGCGATGCCGCCCCCGCCCTGCGTGACCTGACCACCTCCATCGACGCCCAGGCCGACTAGCGTCCGCCGCGCCCAGCAGGCGCCCGGGCAAACCGGGACGGGAACGTGGTCGCCTCCGGTCGGCACGACACCCCGGATTCCGCAGTAGGGTCCGCCGAGATCGCGCCAGACGACTGAGCACTGATTGTAATCGAACAGCAGCGTATAGTGTTGCCAGGCAGGTCAGCCCCCGATCGGAGGCGTGAGCATGGCACCGGTCTCAGGCATACAGCGGAGGGTGAGTATCGTCGCGGCTTTGTCGCTGTTGGTGGCGGGCGCCATCTTGATCGTGGCGCTGGCCGCGGCGGCGGATACCCGTGCCGAGGGCAGGGAGCTGTCGGCGCGGCTGATCCCCGCCGCCGCCGCCGCGGCCGGGCTGCTGAACGACTACACCAACCAGCAGGCGTCGTTGCGGAATTACGTGACCACGGGGCAGCCGGCCGGGCTGACCACGTTCCGGCAGGCCACGGCCCAGATCCCCGGGCAGGAGGCCCGCCTGGCCGTGCTGGTCCGGGACTACCCCCGGATGCCAGGCCAGCTGGCCGCGGCCGTGGCCGCCCAGCAGGCGTGGCTGGCCAGGGTGGCCACCCCGCAGCTCGCCGCGGCAGGGCGCGGCGACTTCGCGCGGGCACGGGCGCTGCAGGCTGACATCGCGTTTACGCGGCCCTACACGCTAGCGGTGCGGACCCGGATGGCGGCGCTGCAGGCGCAGATCACCAGCATGCAGGCACACGTCACGACCCAGCTGACTACTGGGCAGAGCCGTGTGCTGGCTGCCCTGGTGGCGGTCTGCGTGATGGTGGCCGTGATCGTGGCCGGCGCGGTGATAGTAGTCCGCCGCTGGCTGCTGCGGCCGGTCAGCGCATTGCGGCAGGCGGCCGGGGCGGTCGCCGCGGGCCGCTACGACACGCCCGTGCCGGCGGCCGGCCCTGCCGAGCTGGCGGATCTGGGCCGGGCGGCCGAGTCGATGCGGGCACGCCTGGTGACCACGCTGGCCGAGGCCGAACGGGCCGAGGCGAGGTTCCGCGGCCTGCTGGAGGCGGCGCCGGACGCGGTGGTCTGCGTCGGCGCCGACGGGCGGATCGCGCTGGTCAACGCCCAGACCGAGCGGCTGTTCGGGTACGGCAGGGACGAACTGGCCGGGCAGCCCGTGGAACTACTGGTCCCCGACGCCGTCCGGGACGCTCATCCCGGTCACCGGGCCGGATATGTAGCCGATCCCCGGCCCCGGCCGATGGGCGCGGGGATGGAACTGGCCGGGCAGCGGCGCGATGGCAGCACGTTCCCGGCGGAGATCTCCCTGTCGGCGATCGACACCGACCAGGGGATCCTGGTCTCAGCCGCGGTGCGGGATGTGACCGAGCGGCGGCGGGCGGCCGAGGCGGCGGCCCAGCTCGCCTCGATCATCCAGTCTTCTCATGACGCGGTGATCGGCAAGACCCTCGACCAGGTGATCACGAGCTGGAACCCGGGCGCGGAGAGGCTGTACGGGTACACCGCCGCGGAGATTATCGGCCATCACGTCGAGGTACTCATCCCGGTGGCCGACCGCGAACAGGAGGCGCGGGCGCTGGCCGCGGTGGCCCGGGGTGAGAGGGTGGAGCAGTACGAGACACGGCGGGTCCGCAAGGACCAGACGATCGTCGAGGTGTCGCTGACCATGTCTCCCGTCGCCGACGCGACCGGGGCGATCAGGGGGGTGGCCACCATCACCCGGGATGTGACCGAGCGGCAGCGGGCCGAGGCCAGGTTCCGCGGGTTGCTTGAGGCGGCGCCGGACGCGATGGTGTGCGTCGGCGCCGACGGGCGGATCGCGCTGGTCAACGCCCAGACCGAGCGGCTGTTCGGGTACGGCAGGGACGAGCTGATCGGCCAGCCGGTCGAGATGCTGGTCCCCGACGCGGTCCGGGACGCGCATCCGGGCCATCGGGTCGCGTGGGTAGCTGATCCCCGGCCCCGCCCGATGGGCGCCGGGATGGAACTGGCCGGCCGCCGCCGCGACGGGACTACGTTCCCCGCCGAGATCTCCCTGTCGGCCATCGACACCGACGAGGGAATCCTGGTCACCGCCGTGGTCATAGATGTGACCGAGCGGCTGGAGATCCAGGCCGAACGGGAACGGCTGCGCGCCCAGACCGAACGGGACCGGATGGAACGCCAGCTGCACCAGTCACAGCGGCTGGAAAGCCTGGGCCAGCTGGCCGGCGGGGTCGCCCACGATTTCAACAACCTGCTCGGTGTCATCTCCAACTACTCCTCTTTCGTCGGCGACGAAGTCGCCAGGGAACTGCCCAGCCGGCGCTGGCAAGCCGTCCACGATGACATCGGCCAGGTTGAGCAGGCCGCCCAGCGAGCCGCCGGCCTGACCCACCAGCTGCTGGCCTTCGCCCGCCAGGAGGTCATCCAGCCGCGTGTGCTTGACCTCAACGAGGTGGTCACCAGCGTCGAGCAACTGCTTGTCCGTACGCTCGGCGAGCACGTCGAGCTGATCAGCGACCTCGCCGAAGACCTGGAATCCGTGCTCGCCGACCCCGGCCAGATCGAGCAGGTCCTGGTCAACCTCGCCGTCAACGCGCGAGACGCCATGCCGGGCGGCGGCAAGCTGATCATCCAGACCACCAACACCGATCTCGGCCAGCCCGCGGCCGGGCAGGCCCGCCTGGCACCCGGCCGGTACGTGGCGGTCAAGGTCAGCGACACCGGGACCGGAATCCCTAAGGACGTCATGGACCGGGTATTCGAGCCGTTCTTCTCCACCAAGCCGAAGGGCGAGGGAACCGGCCTCGGCCTGGCCACCGTCTACGGGATCATCACCCAGGCCGGAGGGAACGTGCGGATCTACTCCGAACCCGGCCTCGGCACCGTCTTCACCATCTTGCTGCCTGTCACCGCCCAGGCGGCAGCCGTGCCGGCGCAGCGCGGCCAGCCGCAGCACGGCCACGGCGAGACGGTGCTGGTGGTCGAGGATGAGCCCGCCATGCGCGAGGTCACCCGCCGGATCCTGGAACGCAACGGCTACCACGTAACCGCCGCAGCCAGCGGCCACGACGCGCTCCAGATCGTCACCGGCCAGCTGGAACACGTCGACCTGCTGCTCACCGATGTCGTGATGCCGCGCATGCAGGGCCGCGAGCTCGCCGACAAGATCCGCATCCTGCGGCCCGGGATACGGGTAGCGTTCATGTCCGGCTACACCCAGGGCCTGCTCAGCCAGCAGCGCGTCCTGGAACCCGGCGTCTACCTCATCGAGAAACCATTCACGGAAACCACCCTCCTCGCCAAAGTCCGCGAAATCCTCACCGCCGAGAACACCACGGCGTAGCACTGGATGGGTGATGCCGGGGGCGTTTCGCTTGTCACTCCGGGTGCTGGCCTAGGGCTTCGGAGACTCTCTGCAGCAACTGCCCGGAGTCAAACGGCTTTTCCAGGATCACGAGATCTTGGTCGACTTCGCCGCGTTCCCACAGGTCTCGCGGAAACCCGGACATGAACAGGAGGCGAAGGTGCGGCCGCAGGGAAGCAGCCTGCTCGGCGAGCTGCAGGCCTGACATCCCTGGCATGACGACGTCGGTGAGCAGTAGCTCGACCCGCGCATCTTCCCGGATCATGGCCAGCGCATCGTGCGGGCTCTCGGCTACCCGCAATCGGTAGTTGTGGCGTTCGAGTATCCGGGCGGTGATCTGGCGCAGCTGCGGCTCGTCCTCGACCAACACCACCGTGTGGCCCGCACCGTCCGTCGCGACCGGGCTGCTGGCGGAGGCCGCGATCGCCGCGGCGGTGTCACCATCGGCTTCCGGGATATAGACGCGCACGGTTGTCCCGATCCCGGATTCCGAGTAAAGCTGGATGTCGCCGCCCGCATCCTTGATGATTCCGTAGATGGTGGCGAGCCCGAGACCCGTGCCGCGTCCGGTCGGCTTGGTCGTGAAGAATGGCTCGAACACGTGCTGGCGCGCCTGGTCGGTGAAGCCGGTCCCCGTGTCGGTCACGCTGAGGCATACGTAACGGCCGGGTCTCGGTGTTGTCGCGTGCCGTTCCTCGTCGTTGAACTGGCGTTGCGATGTCTCTATGAGCAAGGACCCGCCGTCCGGCATAGCGTCACGGGCGTTGACCGAGAGGTTGAGCAGAACCTGCTCAAGGTGACTGGTATCCATCCGCACCCGGGGGACCCCGGCGGCGAGGGTCGTGCGGAACTCGATGTGCTCGCCGACCGCGGACCGCAGGAGCCCTTCGGTATCACCGATCACCCGGTTGACATCTATCACCTCACCCTGCACGAGGTCGCGCCGGCCGAAGATGAGCAGCTGCCGGGTCAGCGCCGCCGCCCGCATGGCGGCAGTTTGCACCTGCTCGACGTCACTGAGCGCCTCAGGCCGGTCTGCCACCGCCTCGGCGATGAACGCGGTGTAGTTGAGAATGATCCCCAAGAGGTTGTTGAAGTCGTGGGCCACCCCGCCGGCCAGCTTGCCAATGCTTTCAAGCCGTTCTTGCTGAGAGATCCTGCGCTGCATCCGTGCCCCCTCCCGCTCCGCCTCCACGAGGTGCAGTGCCCGCGCTTCGAGGGTCCTGCGGAGCAGGATGAACATGGTTGCGTCAATGGACAGCGCCATCAGCATGCCGGTCAGGTTGACCCAGCGGAAGATATTGTCTGGCACGCCGCTGGCCCAGCGAAGTGCTACCGATGACGACAAAACCAGCGCAACGACAAGGGTGAGCGCCACTACCTGCATCGATGCCCGGCCGCTCATGTAGGACAGGCCGAACGCCAGGAAGATGAACGTCGCGAATGTGAACATCAGCGAGAGTTCCGGAACGAACAAGCCCATGACAAGCAGCAGAAGAAGGCCCGCTATCGTGTAGACGGCAATGGCGCGTCGTATCTTCCGGCCGTCGGAGATCTGGCGCAGCACCCAAATCCAGATCACGGCCATCGCCAGCCCGGCGGCAGCCACGCCGGCGGGCCGCGCGTCGTGCAACCACCATGCCGCGGCGGTATTGATGGCAATCCACGCCACGACGCAAACCAGGTTCAGCCGGATAACGGCGCGGGCCCGGCCGATCTCATCCGGGTCGTAGCGCGATGTTCCGCTGAGCACCGCATCCTGCAGCGACTCGGCTGCCTCCCCCCGCCCGTCAGCCTGGGTGCCGTCTGAGGTGTCCTGGCTGCTTTGGTCGTCCAGCGTAGTCGTTCGCCCCGTCACCATTTCCTGCTTCCGCTCACACGCGCCGTCTGCAGGCTGCATCGGCAGTCTAACCCGTCGATCCACGGAATGTAATTGAAAGACTACTCACAGAGACGAAGCTGGCGCGGCGCGCGGTGATCGACGCAGGCAAGCCGGTGATGCCGTCGCCCGGGGTCGGCAGATGGGAATCCTGAGGCCCGCGAGACGCAGATGTTCTTCTGAAGTTTTCATCAGTCAATATCCAGGTTACCGACAGGTAGATTTCAGTTAACCTCCAGGTAGGTCACTGATTATCCATGTGGCTCCTTCCGGTGCCGCGCCGTTCGAGGCGCGCCGGGAGGCGCCCAAGAGCGTGCCCCGCCGGTAGGCCCAAAGCCCCCGGCCGGTGGGGCACGCTCGCCAACTTGATCAGGGACAGCGGGGCGATATGGTTCGGAACCATGCCGTTGATCAGCGTCGTCATCCCGGTGCACGGGGTCGAGGACTACCTGGATCGCTGCCTGGACTCGGTGCTCGGCGGGTCCGCGGCCTCGCTCGAGGTGATAGCCGTCAACGACGCGTCCCCCGACCGCTGCGGCGCGATCCTGGCCGCACGGCAGGACCCGCGGCTTCGGGTGCTGACCACGACGACCGCGGCCGGTCCCGGGCCCGCCCGGGACCTGGGCGCCAAGGAGGCTACGGGAGAATACGTCTGGTTCGTCGACGGAGACGACGAAGTGGCGGACGGCGCCCTGGCCGCGGTGGCCGGGGCGCTGACCAGGCTGCGGCCCGACGTCCTGGTGATCGACTTCGAGAGCCTGTACCCGGACGGGTCGGTCAGCCCCAGCGGCGGCGCGGCGTACCTGCGCGGGCAGGAAGCCGGGACACTCGCCGATCACCCCGCGCTCATCCACCTGACCATGACGGCGTGGAGCAAGGTGTTCCGCCGCGACTTCCTGGCCGACCTGGGCGTCTCGTTCGGCTCCGCGGGGCCCGCCCCGCACGAGGACGTGCCGGTCACGACGCTGGCCCTGCTGACCGCCGGGCGGATCGGCGTGCTGGACCGCGTCTGCTACCGCTACCGCCGGTCGCGCCGCGGCTCGTACCTTGCTGCGGTCAGCGACGCCAATTTCAATATCTTCGGGTCGTATGAGCAGGTCTTCAACTATTTTTCCGAACGGGCCGAACTCCGCGCCCCGGTAACGCCACCTGCTGTTTACGCGGCGGTATTCGAGCGCGCCATCTGGCACTACACCACGCTGATTCCGCTGGTGCCCCGGCGCCGTCGCAGGGAATTCTTCCACCGGATGTCTGCTGACTTCCGCCGCTGGCGGCCCGACGGGTTCCGCTTCCCGCCGGGCCCGCGCGGGGTGAAGTTCCGGCTGACTGCGCGCGATGCTTACTGGGCGTACGCCATCCTTGACCCGGTGAACCGGCTGCGCGTCGGGCTGCGTTCAATCACATGACAGGCTGGGGCAAGGTCCATGATCTCGGGCGTTCTCCGCCGTAAGCTTGCCGTCGATGAACCTCTAAGGGGTTGAGCGATATGCGCCATCTAGTGGGTGTGATGCTCGCGATCGTCATGGCCGCCGCGGTGTTCTTCGCGGCGTCGTGGGGTTACCTGAAGCTGCTCATCGGGCCCACCGGGCTCGGGCGGCTGCCCGGCGGCGGCGGTTCCCTCCTGCATAACCACGCCGTGCTGGAGGGCTTCGGCGTCCTGCTGGGGGTGGGCCTGCTCGCCGGGCTGCTGATGGCCGTGCCGCGGATCTCTCCGCTCGCGGCCGGGCTGCCGGGTCTCGCCCTGCTCGCGTGGACCGGGCTGTACCTGTTCAGCGTCCGGCAGGCGGTCCAGTACATCCCGCTCAAGACGTGGTCCTACGGCATGGGCTTCAAGGCCCTGCTCTTCGACGGGGTGCTGGCCCTAGCCGGACTGGCCATGGTCGTCCCGCTGTTCGTCCCGTCCCGGTGGCGGGGCCGGCGTGAGGTGAGCGAGCCGGAGCCGTACGCGGGCACCACGGCCAGCTTCCCCGACCTGCAGGCCACCCAGACCCTGCACACCGACAGCGGCCTGCTCTCGGACTGGACCCAGACCAGTCCGCAGCAGCAGGCCGAGCCGGGAAACCCGGGCCCGCCCAGTTCCTCGCAGGCACCCTGGGGGCCCGCCGAGCACAGCTGATCCCGCCGGGCTCAGCGGATGTGCAGCAGTTTCCTGGCCCTTGGACCAGGTGAGCGCGACGTCCGTCGGCACGGGGCCGCAGACGCCGGCCAGCAGCGGCGTTTAAGGCACCGATACCGCGGCGCCGCGATACCGCGGCGCCGCGGAAGCGGGCTAGGCGGTGTGGAACTGCTCGGCCTCGGTGGAGCCGGACAGGGCCACCGTCTCGGCGTTCGGGGAAATCGCGGAGGTCACCCGGTCGAAGTAGCCGGTGC
>Ga0335081_10003136_pt1 | contig 25989 bp, 25 predicted proteins | sample Lox_Sample_35_FD_206713 | JGI IMG/M metagenome (GOLD analysis project Ga0335081, IMG submission 206713) | Soil microbial communities from Loxahatchee National Wildlife Refuge, Florida, United States - Lox_Sample_3.5 | ecosystem: Environmental > Terrestrial > Soil > Wetlands | place: USA...
ATCGCGCATCCGTTCGACGCGGCGGCCGACATGCTGCGCTTCTACCGCGACGCATGCGCGACGCTGTCGGACGACCTCACCGTCTTCGCCGCTGCCGTGCACGCGCCCGACGGATCGGGCATGAAGATCGCGGGGATGGTCGTCTTCCACACCGGAACGCCCGAGGAGGCCGAGCGCGAGCTGGCGCCGTTCAAGGAGTGGGGCTCGCCGCTCGTGGTCGAGGTCGGGCCGATGCCGTATCCGGTGATGAACACGATCCTCGACGCGGGATATCCGACCGGCTCGCTCAACTACTGGATGTCGAGCTTCGCGAACGGGCTGTCGGACGGGCTGATCGAGACGATGATCGAGCGGTTCGCAACCGTGCCGTCGCCGATGAGCGCGATCCTGCTCGAGCACTTCCACGGCGCGGTCTGCCGCGTGCCCGTCACCGGCACGGCCGTTCCGCACCGCGAGGAGGGCTGGAACCTCGTGCTCCCGTCGGTGTGGATGGATCCGGCCGACACGGAGGCGAACATCGCGTGGACGCGCGAGACGCACGCGGCGCTCGGCGAGCACCTCACCGACCGCCGCTGGCTCAACTACCTCGGCGACGACCAGGACTCCGCCGTGCGCGCGGCGTACGGCCCGAACTACGACCGGCTCGTCGAGGTGAAGCGCCGCGTCGACCCGGACAACGTCTTCCGGCACAACCACAACATCGTGCCGTAGCGCCTACGCGGCCTCGAGCATCGGCTCCGGCTCGGGGACGCGCTCCACCGGCGCGGGGCGCGCCGGCTGCGGCAGCAGCCTGCTCCCGGCCGCGACGCCCGCGGCGACGACGACCTGCGCCGCGAGGACGACGACGAACGCGTCGCGCACGCCGAGCGACGACGCCGACGAGAGCGAGAGGAACAGGCTCCCGAGCGTCGCCACGCCGAGCGCGAGCGCGGTCTGCTGGGTCGTCGCGAGGATCCCGCTGCCGACGCCGGCTCTCGCCGCGGGCACGCCGGCGAGGACGAAGCTGAACAGGAGCGGCATGACGAAGCCCTGTCCGACGCCGGCGACGACCATCCCCGGCGCGAGGTTCAGCGCGTCGACGTGGGGCCAGTGCTCGACGAAGTCGACGGCGAGGACGACGAGCCCGACCGCCTGGATCGCGCCGCCGACGCCGAGGACGCGGCGGCCGTACCGCGCCGCGAGCCGCGCGGTGCAGAGCGACGCGAGGAGGAACGCGACCGCCATCGGCGCGAGCGCGAGCCCCGAGTGGAGCGGGCTCAGGTGCGCGCCCTCCTGCAGCGTCACCGCGCAGACGAAGAAGAACGCGCCCATGCCGACGAAGAACGGGACGGCGAGCGCGAGCCCGCGGTGCATCCCCGGCAGCCGCACGAGCGACGGCGGCACGATCGGGTGGCCGCCGGTGCGCTCGAGCCGCCGCTCGACGAGGACGAACGCCCACAGCGCGGGGAGGACGAGCGCGAGCAATGCGATGCTCCACGCGGGCCAGCCGAGCGCGCGGCCCTCGGTCAGCGGGACGAGCAGCGACAGCACGGCCAGCGCGAGCAGCAGCGTTCCGGCCACGTCGATCCGCGCCGGCTCGGCCGAGCGCGTCGACGGGACGAACCGCCACGCGAGCGCGAGCCCGATGAGCCCGATCGGGACGTTGACGAGGAAGATCGGCCTCCAGCTCTCGTCGCCGACGTCCGCGGCGAGGATCGCGCCGCCCGCGACCTGCCCGACGACGGCCGCGACGCCGGCGGTCGCGCCGTAGAGGCCGATCGCGCGGGCGCGGCGCGTGACGTCGCATGCGGACTGGATCGTGGCGAGCACCTGCGGGACCATCAGCGCGGCCGACAGACCCTGCAGCGCGCGGAACGCGACGAGCGTCGCGGCGGTCGGCGCGATCCCGCAGAGCAGCGAGAAGACGGTGAACGACGCCATTCCGGTCATGAACAGGCGCCGGCGCCCGAACAGGTCGCCGAGCCTCCCGCCGAGCACGAGCGCGAGCGCGTAGGGCGTGCCGTAGCCGGCGACGACGAGCTCGAGGGTCGCGGGCGATGCGTGCAGCTCGGAATCGATCGTGGGCAGCGCGACGTTGACGATGAAGAAGTCGGCGATCGAGAGGAACGCGCCGAGGAGGACCGTGGCCAGTCCGATGTTCGAGAGCGATGCGCGCGGGTTCATGCCTCCATCGTCGCGGCAGCGTGTAACCCAGTACCAGAGCGGCTTTATCCTGGTACCAGCGCCACCCGGCTGAGACTCGCCCGCGTCCGCAATACTGCGTGCGTGGCCACCGTTGCGACGCTTCCGAAGCTCGACGCGGACGCGATCCGCAGGCGCGAGCTCGGCGACTTCCTGCGCCACCGGCGTGAGCGGATCGCGCCCGAGCAGATCGGGCTGCCGCCGTCGCGGCGCCGCCGCACGCCGGGTCTCCGCCGCGAGGAGGTGGCGCTGCTCGCGGGCGTCGGCGTCACCTGGTACACGTGGCTCGAGCAGGGGCGCGACATCCATGCCTCGCCGCAGGTGCTCGACGCGATCGCGCGCACGCTCCTGTTCGACGCGCCGGAGCGCGCGCACCTGTTCACGCTCGCGGGTGCGACCGACACGCGTCCCGCGGCGGACTGCTCCTCGATCTCGCCGGCGACGCAGCTCGTCCTCGACAAGCTCGAGCCGTTTCCCTCGCTCGCCGTCAACGGGCGCTACGACCTGCTCGCGTACAACCGCGTCTGGGCAAGCGCCTTCCCGGAGTTCGACCTGGTGCCGGTCGAGGAGCGGAACTGCCTGTGGCTGATGTTCACGAACCCGGCCTGGCGCAGGACGATCCTCGACTGGGACGACACCGCCGCGCGGATGGTGGCGCAGTTCCGCGCCGCGATGGCGGAGCACGTCGCCGAGGCGGCGTGGAAGGAGCTCGTCGCGCGGCTGCGCAAGGCGTCGCCGGAGTTCGCCGCGTTTTGGGAGCGCCACGAGGTGCAGCCGCCGGAGAACCGCGTCAAGCGCGTGCGCCATCCCGACGTCGGGCTGCTCAAGCTCGAGTACACGTATCTCTGGCTCGGCCAGCGGATCGGGACACGCATCGTCACGTACACGCCGACGGACGAGGAGACGCGCAAGCGCCTCGACCGGCTGCAGCTCCTGCTCGACGAGCGCGCCGCCGCGGCGTAGCTACGACGCGGCCCGCAGCGAGCTCCGCTCGCCGAGCATCGCGCGCGCCGTCTCGGTCGCGGCGTCGACGAACGCCTCCGCGAGCGGGCCGAGCAGCCGGTCGCGGTGCCACGCGAGCGCGACGACGCGCGCGGGGATCGATGCGTCGAGGTCGACGGCGACGAGCTCCTGCGACGGCTCCGTCGAGAGCGACGGCACGAACGCGCGGCCGAGCCCCGCGGCGACGAACGCGAAGATCGAGGCGACGTTCTCGCAGCGGCGCGCGACGTCGAGCGGCCTGCCGCCCGATGCGATCGCCCCCTCCACCGCGTCCTGCGCGCGCGAGCGCCCGAGCGTGAGCACGCGCAGCGACGTCAGCTCCTCCAGCGAGATCGTCGCGCGCGACGCGAGCGGATCCGTGCGCCGCACGACGAGCGCGAACGGGTCGCGATACAGCGGCGTCGTCGCGAACGGCCCGTCCGGCACCGGCATCGACACGAAGGTGAGGTCGAGCTTGCCGCGCTCGACGAGCTCGAGCAGCGCCGGCGAGTCAGAACCCTCGCACAGCACGACGCGCGCGTCGAGCCCGCTCGGACGCAGCTCGCGGAGGATCGCCGCGACGAGCGCCGGCGGCGTCGTGCCGAGCGTGCCGACGTGCAGCGCGCCCTGGCCGAACGCGCGCAGCGCCGTGAGATCCGCCTGCGCAGCGTCGAGCCGCGCCGTGATCGCCGCGGCGTGCTGCAGCAGCATGCTTCCCTCCTCCGTCAGCTCGAGCGGCCGCGTCCCGCGGATCCGGACGAACAGCCGCGCGCCGATCAGCCGCTCGAGCGCGAGGATCTGCCCCGACACGGCAGGCTGCGTGTAGCCGAGCCGCGCCGCGGCCGCGCTGAACGACCGCTCGGCCGCGACCGCCTGCAGTGCGATCAGATGACGTAGCTCGACGCCGTGCCAGTTCGACTCTGACCTGCCCGCCGAAGCGCCGCCGCTGCTGACGCGCTCCACCATTGCCCGCTACGACGCAGCAGCACGCGGTCGGTCTGTGCGATGAACCCGGAGGGAAATCAGTTCGCGGGGACGTCGAGGAAGCGGAGCACCGCGTCCGACGTCTTCACGGCCTGCTCCGGCACGAGCCGGTAGAGCACGTAGTAGCCCTGGCGCCGGCTCTCGACGAGCCCGGCCTGCGTCAGCTGGCGCAGATGCTTCGACACGGCGCTGTCGCTGATCGAGAGCAGCTGCGCCAGCTCGCGCGTCGAGCGCGAGCGCGCGGCGACGAGCCGCAGCATCGTGAGCCGCGTCGGATCCGCGATCGCCGCGAGTCCCTGCACGAGATTCAGCGTCGGCGACACGACGCGGCCGTTCATCCCCGGCGGCGGGAGCACCAGCCCGAACATCTGCGGCGGATTCCAGAGCGTGAACACGTGCGGCGCCGTGAACAGGCTGAGCACGAGCGGGAGCGACCCGTGGTCGGGGAAGTCCGCCGCGAGCTCCGTCGGGAAGTTCGGCGTGATCGCGAGCCCCTGCTCGCCGAACCGCACGCGCGGCGAGCTGCGCGCGAGGAACGCCGGCAGCCCGCCGTTCGCGAGCTCGAGCTCCGCGTCCGCGCGCGCCAGCAGCAGCTGCGGCTCGAGCGACTGCCACTCGTCCTCGAAGTAGCTCCAGTAGTCCCGGAGCAGCCGCGCGAACCGCTGCGCGACCGCGCGCGGGTCGCGCTCGAGCTCCGCGAGCAGCTGCGTGCGCGCCGCCGCGCGTGTCGGCTGCTTCGGCACGCACGTCTCGGTCGCGACCTCCACGAGGCTCCACGCGAGCGCCGAGTCGTCGTCCTCGAGCGCGCGGATCGCGCTCGGCGCGTCTCCCTGCGCCGACGCGTCCGGGAACGTGAACGCGCCCGGCACCGGCGGCCCGAACAGGCAGCGCAGCGCCGAGAACTCCGACCGGAACGCGGGCGGCAGGCGGCGCCGCATCCGCTGCACGAACGGCTGGTGCGGCACGTGATGGCCCGGCTCGCTGAGCACGTGCAGGCTGAGGTAGAGCTCGGTGAGCGGGTAGCTGGCCAGCGTCGCCGACGGCGGCCGCTCCCCGGGGAAGCGAATCCGGAGCGCCATCTCTACGGCAGTTCTACCTGCAGAGCCTGCCGCTCCGAAACCCCCGGAAGGGAGCCGCCGCGCCGATCCGAGCGAGCGGCTCCCTTCTCGAGGCTGCCGGGTCATGCCGGGCTCAGGACTTCCACTTCCACTGCTCGATGTTCCAGGCGAATCCGACATTCGACGGGTTGTTCTTCATCCCGAGGATCGACGACTTGTAGATCAGCGGGTTCGGACGCGAGTACATCGGGATCGACGGCACGTCCTTCGCCATCAGCGCGTCGGCCTGCTGGAAGTCGATCGCGCGCTTCGCCGGGTTCAGCTCCGACTGGCTGGCGTTGAGGAGCGCTGTCGCCTTCCGGTTGCAGTAGTTGAGGTAGTTCTGCAGGCCGCCGCAGCTCCACGTCGTGACGAAGCCGGCGGGATCGGGCGCCGTCACCCACGCGAAGTCCGCGAGGTCGTAGTTGCTCGACGGGATCCCGGTCGGGCCGAAGACGACGTTCGCCGGCAGCGACGCGTCGTCGATCTCGATCCCGATCGACTTCAGCTCCTGCTTGATGATCGCCTCCTGCGTCGTGCGCGTCGCGTTGCTCGACGTCCACGTGAAGCGGAACTTCGCCGGCAGCCCGGCGCAGGTCCAGATCGACGAGTTGCTCTGCGACACGGTCGCCGGACCGCCCGTGCAGTGCTTCTTCAGCAGCGCGAGCGCTTTCGCCGGGTTGAAGTTCCACAGCGCGAAGTCCGGCCTGTACGCCTCGTCCGACTGGTAGTAGAGGAGGCTGTTGAGCGGCTTCGTCCCGGCCGCGAGCGGGCCGTAGACGGTCGTGATGATCCCCTGCCGGTCGATCCCCATCATGATCGCCTGCCGCATCCACGGCGACCGGAGGAGCGGCTGTCCCTTCTGGCCGAACTGGATGTCGATGTGCTCCTGGTACAGGCCGGGGACGACGCTGAACGTGACGCCGCTCTGCCCCTTCAACGGCGACAGGTTCGAGCCGAACGTCGGGTTGATCGCGTCGACCTCGCCGCCGCGCATCGCCTGCACCTCGGTGTTCGTGTCGGTGATGATCCGGAAGTCGACCTCCTTCAGGCCCGGCTTCTGGCCGTACCAGAACGGATTCGCCTTCAGGGTCAGCCCCTGGCCCTTCGTGTAGTTGGTGAGGATGAACGGGCCATCCGAGACCGGCTTGCCGTCGTTCCCGCAGACGCAGTTCGCCCAGATCGTGTTGAAGTTCGTACCGGCGAGCGCCGCCGACGGGTACACGAGGCCGAACAGGTCCTGCCAGTCGGCGTACGGCGTCTTCCACGTGAACGTCACCTGCTTCTGGCCCTTGTGGGTGAAGCCGGTGATCTGGTCGTAGCCGTTGCGCGAGATCACGTCGTTATCGGGGTTGACGATCTGCTGCCACGTGTAGACGAAGTCCTTGTACGTGACCGGCAGCTTGCGCCCGCCCCAGTTCCAGTTCGCGTCGGGCCTGATGTTCAGCGTCAGCGACGTCTTCGTCGCCGACGCGCTGGTGATGAGATCGGTGACGTGCTGGAGCGTGTTCGTGATGTTGTAGGCGCCGCGGATCACCGGCGTGTTGCCGGTCGCGGCCGCCCAGAACTCGTTGCAGCAGGTCAGCGTCGTGTTGAAGCCGTCGATGTCCTGCTCCATGCCGAACACGAGCGTGTCCTTCGCCTTCCGCGCTGCCGCCGTCGCAGGCACGCGCGCCCACGACTCGGCGAACGGCGCGGCGGCGGGCGTCGACCTCGCGGCCGAGCCGTGCGCAGCCGTCGCCGACGCTCCGAGGAGCAGCACCGTCGCGGTCGTTCCCGCGAGGAGCCACAAGCGTCTGTGCATCGATTCCTCCTCATCGGCCGCCCGTCGGACCGTGCGGCCGCTCTGGTTGACGCGTCTTATGACGCGGCGGAGAAGGATTAGTTCAGCTTATAACAAAGGATCGTAGGGCTAGTGCCCGGCCGAATAGGCAACGTATAGCCGGTCGCGTTGGGGCAAGTCGCGGACCGCATTGCCGTGCGCGCCCGGCCGCATCTAGCGTCGGTCGGGTAAGGCGATCAACCCTCCGTCGAGGCCGGCGCCCGAGCCGCAGCGGGCGCCGGCCTCGATTCCCTCCCGAAACGACGCGTGCTCACGTTCATCACCAGGCGGCTCCTCTACAGCGTCCCCGTCCTCGTCGCGTCGACGTTCCTCAGCTTCACCTTCGTCTCGCTCGCGGGGAACCCGACGGCGAAGCTGCTCCAGAACCCGACGTACTCGCCGGAGACGCTGGCGCACCTGAAGCGCCAGTACCACCTCGACCGGTCGATCCCGGTGCGGTACTGGTACTGGGTCGAGGACGTCTTCACGCACAAGCTGGGGCGCTCGCTGACGACGCTCCAGCCGATCTGGCCCGACATCACGCGGACGATCGGCCACACGGCGCAGGTGATCGTCCTGTCCGAGGCGCTCGCGTTGATGATCGGCATCGCGGTCGGCGTGCTCTCTGCGGTGCGGCAGTACACGTTCTTCGACTACTTCTCGACCGGCGTCAGCTTCATCGGCTTCGCCATCCCGACGTTCTGGCTCGCGCTGCTCCTCCAGGTGCTGTTCGTCGACGTGTACCTGCGCTGGCACGTGCGGATCGTCTACACGTCGGGGCTGAACAGCCCGCATCACGGAGCGTGGTCGGTCGACCGGCTGCAGCACATCGCGCTGCCGGTGATCACGCTGTCGATCATCAGCTTCGCGCTGTACAGCCGCTTCATGCGCGCGTCGATGCTCGACGTGATCAACAGCGACTACATCCGCACCGCGCGGGCGAAGGGGCTGTCCGAGCGGCGCGTCATCGCCGGGCACGTGATGCGGAACGCGCTGATCCCGATCACGACCGTCGCGGCGCTGAACGTCGGCGCGCTCCTCGGCGGCGCGATCGTCACGGAGACGGTCTTCTCGCTCGACGGGATCGGCTACTACTTCGTCCAGAAGCTCGGGCAGCTCGACCTCTACGCCGTGATGGCGTACCTGCTCGTGACGTCGGTGATCATCATCGTCTTCAACCTCGTGGCCGACGTCCTCTACGGCTACCTCGACCCGCGAATAAGGGTTTCCTAGGCCGCTTCGTCCGGTCCGCGGCGTACCCTCGGGAAGGTGGCCAAGCCGCTCGAGGAGTGGACGGTGGAGGAGCTTCGGGCCGAGCTGGTGCGGCTCGGGGAGGAGCTCGCCCGGCGGGCGGTTACGCCGGCGCGGAAGCAGAAGGCCGACGTCGCGCGCGCCTGCGAGGGCTGGGTGCGCGGGTACGCCTGGGACGAGACGTTCACGCCGGCGATGGTCGAGGACGAGCTGTCGCTCCACGAGCGGAAGACGGGGCAGCGTCTGTCGACGGCGGACCGCGAGCGGCTGCTGCAGCTGTGGGACGCGCTGCGCGCCGAGCGCTACCGCGACGCTGCCTAATAGAGGCTTGCGCGAACCGTGAGCGCGCCGCCCTCGGGGCGGACGCTCGTGATCCGCGCCGAGCGGCGGAGCAGCGCGAGCGCGGCGCGGTTCGACCCGTCGATCGTGGCGGTGACGAACGCGATCCCCGCGGCGCGCGCGTCGTCGAGCAGCTCGCGGGCGAGCGTCGTCGCCACGCGCTTGCCGCGGTGCCGGTCGGACACCGCGAAGACGATCTCGGCGCCGTCGCCGTCGCGCACGAGGCGCGCGAATCCAGCCGGCGTCCGCTCCCCGTCCACCCAGGCGACGACGGCGTGATGCCGCGAGTCCTCGGAGGCGAGGTGCGCCAGCTCGGACGGGCCGAGGCAGGGGAAGAGCGCCGCCACCGTCGCCGTGTCGCCGTTCTGGAGCGGCGCGACCCGGAGCGTCGGCCCGAACAGCCCGGTCTTCACCACGTGTGCGTGCATCGCGACTCCTTCGCTCCGGGTTGGAAAGTCAAACCTAGACGAGTCGGTTGGAAAAGTCAACCCACTTGTGCGAGAATCGGCGCATGCGTGAGGCGAGCCCCAGGCCGTGCACCGTCGCGGCCGCCCTGAGCGTGATCGGCGAGAAATGGTCGCTGCTCGCGATTCGCGAGCTCGCCTTCGGCGTCCACCGGTTCGACGCGATCGCCCGCAACACCGGCGCGCCCCGCGACATCCTCACGAGCCGGCTACGGCGGCTCGAGGCCGCGGGCGTCGTCGAGCGGCGGCAGTACCAGGAGCATCCGCCGCGGTCCGAGTACCACCTGACCCGGGCCGGGAAGGAGCTGCGCCCGATCCTGCTCGGCCTGAAGGAGTGGGGCGAGCGCTGGGCCGCGGACGGCCCGACGATGTCCTACGAGCACACGTGCGGCCACGAGCTCGAGCTCGTCCACACGTGCCGCGCCTGCGGCGGCGAGGTCACCGGCAGCGACCTGACGCCGAGGTTCGCGTCCGGCTGGTCCCGCCTCGGCCCCGCCGAGCCCGACGCGGCCTAGATGCGGTCGGGGGCGGTGTCGATGAAGTTCTCGAGGAGCGTCTCCGCGCAGTCGTCGCAGAGGGTGCGCTCCGCGTAGCGCACGCGCCCTCGGAAGACGACGAGCCTCAGGTCGCCCTCCGGGCCTGCGCCGCAGCGGTCGCAGCTGTCGTCGGACGGCGCCGAGAGCGCCGCTTCGTCCGGTGTCGTATCGCGTACGCGCATGGTCACAGCGTAGTCGCACGGGCGGCGGGCGCCAGAGGTACCGGTGGCGGCATCGGCCCCGGCTTAGACTCGCCGCATGGTCCGCGTCCGCTTCGCGCCGAGCCCGACCGGCTCGCTCCATCTCGGCAGCGCGCTGAGCGCCGTTGCGAACCGCCGGTTCGCCGACGAGCGCGGCGGCACGCTCCTGCTCCGGATCGACGACACGGACGCGGCACGCAACGTCGAGGGCGGCGCCGAGGCGATCGTCGCCGACCTCGAGTGGCTCGGCGTCGCCTGGGACGAGGGTCCCGTCCGCCAGAGCGAGCGCTTCGTCCGCCACCGCGAAGCGGCGCATCTGATCGGCGCGCCGGACGCGGAGGGCGCGCTCCGCTTCGACCGCACGACGCTGCTCCGTCCCGACGGGTCGCCGACCTACCAGCTCGCGAGCGCCGTCGACGACGTCGACTTCGGGATCACGCACGTGATCCGCGGCTCCGACCATCGCGCCAACGCCGAGCTGCAGTCGGAGCTGATCCGCGCGCTCGGCGGCGAGCCGCCGGAGTTCGTCCACCACGGGCTGCTGCTCGGCGAGGACGGGACGAAGCTGTCGAAGCGGCACGGCGCGTCGTCGCTCTCCGACCTGCGCGAGGCGGGGATCCCGCCGGAGGCGGTGCGCGCGTACCTCGACGAGCTCGGCCTGCCGGCGCACGACGTCCATCTCGACCTCGCGCGCCTGCGCCGGCTCTCGACGGACGCGCTCGGCGCGCTGTCCGACGAGGAGCTCGCCGCGCGGGCGGGCGTGCCCGTGTCCGTTGCGCCCGTCCTGCGCGGCGCGCGCGACCTCGCCGAGGCGCGCGAGTACGCGGCGATCGTGCTCGAGCCGGAGCACGTCGACGTCGACGCGCCCGAGACGCTCGCGCGCTTCCGCGAGCTCGTCGAGTCGGGGCTCGATCCGAAGAGCGTCGTCCGCGAGCTGAAGGCGGTCGGCGGCGACCTGAAGGCCGTGCGCCTCGCGCTGACGGGACGCGAGCGCGGCCCGGAGCTCGCCGCCGTCATCGCCGCGCTCCCGCGGGACGAGCTGCTGCGGCGCACCGTAGGCTAGAGGCGATGCGTCTCTACAACACGCTGACGCGGCGGCTCGACGAGCTGCCTGATCCGCCCGGCCCGGTGCGCATGTACTTCTGCGGCCCGACGGTGTACCAGCGCGCGCACATCGGCAACGCGCGGCCGTTCGTCGTCGGCATGTGGCTCCGCGCGTGGCTGCGCGTGCGCGGGTACGACGCGACGCTCGTCCACAACATCACGGACGTGAACGACAAGATCTACGACGCCGCCCCCGGCGAGAGCGCGCAGCTCGCCGCCGACGCGACCGCGTGGTACCTCCGCGACACCGGCGACCTCGGGCTCGGGATGCCGGACGAGCTCCCGCTCGCGACCGAGTCGATCCCGGAGATCGTCCACTTCATCGCGCAGCTCGTCGATTCCGGGCACGCGTATCCGGTCGAGGGCGACGTCTACTTCCGCGTCTCGCGCGACCCGGAGTACGGCCGGCTCTCCGGCCAGCGCCCCGACCAGATGGAGGAGCAGGAGCCGAACCCGCTGAAGGAGGATCCGCGCGACTTCGCGCTCTGGAAGGCGAACAAGCCGGGCGAGGACACGGCCTGGGACTCGCCGTGGGGCCGCGGCCGCCCCGGCTGGCACATCGAGTGCTCGGCGATGGCCGAGGCGGCGTTCGGGCCGGTGTTCGAGCTCCACGGCGGCGGACTCGACCTCGTCTTCCCGCACCACGAGAACGAGCTGGCGCAGTCGCGCGCGCTCGGCCACGAGTTCGCGCGGCTCTGGATGCACAACGGCATGCTCGAGTTCTCCGGCGAGAAGATGTCGAAGTCGCTCGGCAACGACGTCACCCTCCGCAACGTGCTCGACACGTGGGGGCGCGAGACGGCGCTGATGTTCTTCCTCTCGGCGCACTGGCGGAAGCCGGTCGACTTCACCGACGAGACGCTTGCGCAGTCGAAGGCACAGGTCGAGACGTTTCGCAACTTCTTCCTCGACGGCGAGGAGGGCGAGGAGGAAGGCCAGCCGATCCTCGCCGACGAGCTGGCCGCGGTGCTCGACGACGACTTCAACACGCCGGACGCGCTCGCGCTCTTCCACGACTGGCGGGCGCGCGAGGAGGCGGCGTCGCTCCGCTGGGGGCTCGGGCTGTTCGGGCTCGGCTCGGTCGCGGAGGCGGCGGCGGCGCCGGCGGAGCTGGTGGAGCTGGCCGAGCGGCGGCGGGAGGCGCGGGCGGCGAAGGACTTCGCCGAGGCCGACCGGCTGCGGGACGAGATCGCCGCCGCCGGCTGGGAGGTTCGCGACGTCGCCGCGCCGCCGGGCTACCGGCTCGTCCCCCGCTCGTGAGCCTCACCGCATGAGCCGGGAGCAGGTCTACGGGAGGCGGTCCGTGCGCGAGGCGCTGCGCGGCAGCCGCGAGGTGCTCGAGCTGTGGGCGACCGAGCGGGCGGTGAAGTCCGAGCCGTGGCTGCGGGAGACCGAGAAGCCGCGGGTCCAGGTCAAGCTCGACCGAGACCTGAGCGATGCCGCCGGCACGCGCGACCACCAGGGCGTGCTCGCCTGGTGCGAGCCGTACCGCTACGCGGACGCGTACGAGCTCGCAGCGGCCGAGCGGCCGCTGCTCGCGTGCCTCGACCAGGTCAGCGACCCGCGCAACCTCGGCGCCGTCTGCCGCAGCGCGGAGGGCGCGGGCGCGACCGGCGTCGTCGTCCCGGCGCACGGCTCCGCGCGCGTGACGCCCGCCGTCTGCCGCGCGTCCGCCGGCGCGGTCGAGCACCTGCCGGTCGCGGTGGTGACGAACCTCGCCCGCTACCTCGCCGAGATCAAGCGCGACGACCTGTGGATCGCCGCCGCCGCCGGCGAGTCGGGGACGCCGATGTGGCAGGCCGACCTCTCCGGCGGGCTCGCGTTCGTCTTCGGCGCCGAGGGCAAGGGGTTGCGCCCGCTCGTGCGCCGCACCTGCGACCTCGCCGTTTCGATCCCGCAGCTCGGCCGCGTCGAGTCGCTCAACGTCAGCGTCGCCGCCGCGGTCCTCCTCTACGAGGCGCGGCGCCAGCGATCCTCGTAACACTGTGTTACATGGAAGGACATGGCTGAGCCGACGCTCTACCTCTTCGACGGGTTCAACCTGCTGCACGCGGGCGGCTTCGGCTCGCCCGAGGAGCTGCGCGACCTGCTCGCGAGCTGGGTCGCCGCGAAGGGCGTGCGAGGCGTCCTCGTCTTCGACGGCCACGGCCCGGACGAGCAGCACGGTCCGCTCGAGGTCCGCTGGGCCGAGGACGCGGACACGCTGATCGAGCGGCTCGCCGCCGAGCACCGGCGCGAGGAGCAGGTGGCGGTGGTCTCCTCGGACGCGGCCGTCCGGGGCACGTCGGGGGTCGAGGTGCGCAAGCTCGCGTCGAAGACGTTCCTCGCCGAGCTGGCCCGGCCCGCGCACGAGGAGCGCGCCCGCGGCGACCTCCGCGACCGGCTCGACCCGGCCACGCTGGCCGAGCTCGAGCGCTTGCGGCGCGGCGGCTGAGCGAACACCTGTTCGTATCAAGATGGGTCCACTGCAAAAGGGGTTGTAAAACCTTGGACCCGTTGCTATCTTCTCCCTCAACTTCAGGGTGAGAGTTCCATGAGAGCGAGGAGGAGCGCTTGTGGAATTCACCCGCAAATGACCGGGGGAAGCCCGTTGGCCGCTCGCACCGCGCCCGCGTACTCGCCGCAGAAGGCTCAACGAGAGCTTGAGGATCTTCAGCTCGTGCTGAAGGCGCGCAACGGCGACGGCACGGCGATGGACGCGCTGATGCGCCGCTACACCGGCTTCGTCCGCCTGAAGGCGAGCTCGTACTTCCTCGCCGGCGGCGACGGGGAGGACCTGATCCAGGAGGGCCTGATCGGCCTGTACAAGGCCGTGCGCGACTTCCGCCCGGACAAGGAGACCTCGTTCCGGAGCTTCGCCGAGCTCTGCGTCACCCGGCAGATCATCACCGCGATCAAGACGGCGACCCGCTTCAAGCACGCGCCGCTGAACACGTATGTCTCGTTCAGCCACACACCCGCGGGCCAGGAGTCCGAGGGCGAGTGCACGCTCGGCGACGCGCTCCCCGGCCCGGCGGTGCACGAGCCGTCGGTCTGCGTGATCTCGACCGAGGAGCTGCAGAGCCTCGTCTTCACCCTCGGCACCGGCCTCTCACCGCTCGAGGCGGACGCGCTCCGCCTGTACCTCGAGGGCTCGTCCTACGAGGAGATGGCCGAACGGCTCGGCTGCGACACGAAGACGATCGACAACGCCCTCCAGCGCGTGAAGCGGAAGATCATCACGCACCAGAAGGGGCGCGAGGTCCTGCAGTAGCCCGGCAGCCCGGTACGCTGCAGCCGTGCCGGAGTAGCTCAGCTGGTAGAGCACCTGATTTGTAATCAGGCGGCCGTGGGTTCGAGTCCCACCTCCGGCTCTCTCTTTCTCGTTCTTCGATTCAGCAGCCGCGCTGCGCGACGAGCGTCTGCGTCTTTCCCGCTTCGACGACGACCGCCCTTACGGCGACCGGCTGGTGCAGGCCCTTTGTCTTGATCACTGCGACCCAGGGTGCCGCGATCACCTTCCGCTCCAGGGCGCCGTTTGCGTAGAAGCTGACCGAGAGGATCGCCGGTGTGCCCCGCGTGACGGTCGCGCGGAGCGTCTTGCCGGCGCTGCAGGCGAGCGAGAGCCTGGCGGGGGCGGGGGGTGGCGTGTTGCGGGTCGTCGTCTGCGTGCTCGTCGTCTGCGGGGCCGTCTGGTGCTGGATCCAGTTCCCGTCGTCCGGGAGCAGGTCGTCCGCGTTCTGGTGGAGGTTGCCGGTCGACGGGTCGGTCGACCACGCGCCCACGATGACGCCGATGTCGGGCGCGATCGGGAGTTGCGCGGCGCCCGTCAGGTCGGAGAGGTGGAGGCGGACGGAGAAGCCGCCGTTGTACTCCGACAGCTCCGGCAGCTGCCGGACGTCGACCCAGGCGCTTCCGTTCCAGTTGTCGAGGTAGCTCGGATCCCCGGTCGCCCAGATCGAGAGGTTCAGGTCGGCTTTCCCGTCGTCGTTCACGTCGACGAAGACCTGCACGCTCTCGCCCGGATCGAGCAGCTGGCGGTTCGCGAACGCGACCGCGAAGGAGACCGTCTGGTCGGCGTAGCTCGTGATCGTCAGCGACGAGAGATCGGCGCCGGCCGAGTCGCCGGCCGGGTCCTGAACCGTGGTCTGGTTGAGGATCCCGCTGTCGGAGACGACTCCGCGCGCACCTTCGGCGCCGGCAACGGCCGCGGCCGCGAGAAGGACCGCGAGGACGAGGATGCGCCGAAGTGCCTGCCTGCGCCGCACGCGACGACTATCGTCTCGGCGCCGTGGCGTGTCAATGACCTCGGCGGGCCACCTCAGAGGCCGAGCGCGAGGCCGACCCAGAGGAGGCCGATCGCGATCACGCCGCCGATCGCCGCGGCCAGGGCGGCGCGGCGGCGGCGGTTCAGCGCGAACTGTCGCGGCAGGACGCGGAACGCCAGCGCGGCGAGGAAGCCGAGCACGAGCGGCAGCAGCAGCGCGTTCACGACCTCGACGTCGACCGACAGGCGGACGAGCGAGCCGCTCGTGAGCACGAGCGCCGCACCGCCCGCGACCGACGCTGCGAACAATCCGTAGAAGAGCGGTGCGCGGCGGACGCTGAGGTCGAGGCTGCGCGGGTGTCCGACCGCCTCGGCCACGGACCAGGCGAACGCGATCGAGACGACGATGCTCGCGAGCAGCGCGGCGCCGCCGACGCCGAGCGCGAGCACGACGCGCGCAACGGAGGCGCCGAGCGCGGGCGAGAGCGCCGTCGAGATGTCGGCGACGGTCCGCAGCGGCGGCGCGTGCCTGCCGTGCAGCGTCGCGGCGGCCGCGATCAGCACGGCGGCCATCACGACCTGCGTCGCGACCGCGCCGAGCGCGGTGTCGAGGCGCGCGTGGCGGAGGTCGCGCGGCGTCAGCCCCTTCTCGACGACGGCGCCCTGCTGGTAGAAGACCATCCAGGGCATCACGACGGCGCCGACGTTCGCCGCGATCAGCGCGATGTAGCTCGGGTTGCCGAGCGGCTGCGCGGCGACGACTCCCGAGGCGAACGCGTGCGGATCCGGCCGCACGAGCACGGCGGCGACGACGAAGGCGAGCTCGAAGAGGCCGAGCGTGATCCCGACCACCTCGACCCGCCGGTAGCCGCCGGTCACGACGAGCGCGACGAGCGCGATCGCCGCCGGGACGACGGTGGCCGTCGCCGGCAGCCCGAACAGCCGCCCGATCCCGGCGATGCCGGCGAACTCGGTCACGAGCGCGCCGACCGCGCAGACGAGGAGCGTCCCGACCGACAGGTACGCCCAGCGGGCGCCGAACTCCTCGCGGATCAGCTCGGCGTGCCCCTTGCCGGTGGCGATCCCGAGGCGCACGGTCAGCTCCATCACGAGGTAGAGCACCGGAATGAGCACGAGCTCGAGCAGGAGCAGCCGGTAGCCCCAGCTCGCTCCCGACTGCGCCGCCGTCGCGATGCTGCCCGCGTCGGTGTCGGCGAGCATGACCATCAGCCCGGGGCCGAGGACGAGCAGGAGCACCGGGATCCGGCGCGGGCGCCGATGCGCGACGACCTGGTCCGCGGGCCGCAGGGCGGGCAGCGTGGCCACGGTCAGGCGCGACGTCCGAGCCGCGCGACGCAGAGCTCGGGCTCGACGAAGGCGTCGAGCCGCTCGAGATCGAGCGAGCTGCGGAGCTCCTCGAGCGCTCCCGAGATCAGGCCGCGGTGGACCGCGCAGACGATCCCCGCGCTGCTATCGGCCAGCTCGCGGAACGGGCAGGTGTGCATGCGGATCTCCCCTCCGCCGGCCTCGGGGCGGAAGCCCTCGTCGGCGAGGAGGTCGACGACCGCGCGGGTCGCGGCGGCGTCGCTCGTGCGGACGTTCGGCGGCAGGCGGCGGACGAGGTAGCGGCCCCAGGCCCGGCCGGCCTCGGCGGCTCGGGCGGGGCCGTCGTCGAGCTCCGCCATCGTCCCGGCGAGAATCTCGGCGAGCAGCCGGTAGTTCTCGTGGCGCGCGGCGTCCGTCTCGCTGCGGAGGGCGTAGACGACGCGCGGCCGGCCGGGGGTCGTCCGCTCGCCCGGCCGCGAGGCGACGAGGCCCGCGTCGGCGAGGATTCCGAGGTGCCAGCGGACGGTGTTCGCATGGAGCGTGAGCCGACGCGCGAGCTCGTGCGCGTCGAGGCCGCCGGGGTTGCAGTCGAGCTCCTCGACGATGCGTGCGCGGTGTTCGTCGCCGAGCGCGCGGTGGACCCGATGCTCGTCCTGTTTCTCCAATCCACGTTGGAGATTCGCGCGCGGGCGGAGCCGCGACATCCGCAGGAACCCGCGGTGGTCGTGCGGGTTCCTCCGAGATTCGTCGTGCGTCAGCGCTTGTCGAGCGCGCCGGAGACGGCGTCGAGCAGGCGCCGCTCCGTCACCGGGACCTCGACCACGGTCGCGTCGCCGAGCTCGTGGCCGTCGCGCTCGAGCACGGACTTCGTCGACTCGACCACGAGCGCGGGCGCGCGCCTGCGGCCGAGCGCCGCGAGGATCCCGCGGCTCTCGCGGAGATCGGTCGTCGAGACGACGACGTCGGCGTCCTCGACGAGCGAGCAGCGGCCCTGGACGAGCAGCGGGCACGCCTCGGCCTCGGCGCCGTCCGACGCCTCGACCGGCCCCGTGCAGACGGCGACGTCGTACCCGGCCTCGCGGATGATCTCTGCCTCGGCCCAGAGCGCCGCGCGGTCCGGGTGCTCGATCAGCACGCGGGCGCGGCCGGTGCGGCTCGGCCATTCTCCGGGCTCGATGCACCGGGTTTCCGAACGGCGACGCCAGAGCAAGATGTTCATGTCGTCCTCCTGTCGCGCAGCCACCTTCGAGCCAATCGTGACGAGCCGGGCGCCGGAGTCATCCGGGGAGGCGACGGTTGCCCGTGCGGGTTTCTACGGAGCGTCCGGCGGCGGCGGCGCGACCTCGGCGGCATAGCGGCGGATGTCCGCGAGCGACGCGTCGCGGTCGGACGCGTCCGCGGCGGCGACGCCGGCGAGGAACGAGACGAGGGGCGCGGCGGTGCGGTCGCCCGTGCCGTGGGCGGCGACGCCGGCCAGCTCGAGTATCGACTCGATCTGAGCCTCCGTGAGCGGCGGCGCGCCGATGTGCACCGCGAGCGCGTCTGCGAGCTCGGCCCTCGTTGCGGTCATGTGCTGCTCCTTTCTCCGTTTGTCGCGTCGGCGTAGGTGGGCCGCGCATGTCCGTTCGTGCGGGCGCAGACCGCGCAGAGGTCGAGCGGGGCCCCGGCGAGCTCGGGGAGGAGCTCGCGAAGTCTACGGCGCATCGGCCGCGGCGGCAGGTCGGCGCCGCAGCGCGTGCACCGCTCCGCGTCGCAGGCGAGCACGCCGAGCGGCGAGGCGGCGTCCTCGACCGCGGCCGCGGGAGCGAGGCGGAGGACAGCGTCGACCGTCGCCGGCGAGCCGAGGCCCCGATCGGCCCGCATATCGGCCCAGCGTCCCACCGGCCCTCCGAGGAGTCATCAGCGAGGACCGCTATCAGCGATCCGTATTTCCAATCAACGCTGCCTGCTGCTGGGCTCAGTCGGTGCGCGCGCCCGCGGCGAGCTCGGCGAGGGCCGCGAGCGTGTCGGGGAGCTCGTCCTCGATCCGCGCCTTGCGGACGTAGTCGGCCGCGCCGGCGTTGCGGATGTCGAGCACGCGCTCCTCGTAGTCGCGGCCGCTGATCGCCACGATCGGCAGCCCGGGATCCGCCTCCCGCAGCTGCCGGGTCGCCTCGACGCCGTCGAGCACCGGCATCTCGACGTCCATGACGACGGCGTCGACGCTCAGCCGCGCCGCGAGCCGCACCGCCTCATGGCCGTTCTCCGCGCGGCCGACGACGGCGAAGCGGCCGTCCGCCTCCAGCAGCTCCGTCACCAGCTCGAGAAACGCCTCGTCGTCCTCGGCGATCAGGATCCGGTACGGCTTCGGGTCCTCCAACTCGACTCCAGGCTAGCGCCGGTCCGGCCCGGCCGCCGCCGGCGCTTGCGCCGAGCTACCAGCCCGGCCGCGAATGCGGCCGGCTTCAGGGGTCTTCGCGGCCGCCGCCGGCGCTTGCGCCGAGCTACTCAGCCCGGCCGCGAATGCGGCCGGCTTCAGGGGTCTTCGCGCGTGCCGGGATCCGCGCGAGCGGATCCCGGCGCTTGCGCCGAGCTACTCCAGCACCGGCTGGGCCTCCGGCTCGGGGCCGCCCTCGGGGGCGACGTGCGGGAGCCAGTCGAGCGCCCTCGGCAGGTACCAGTTCCAGTCGCCGAGCAGCTTCATCGTCGCCGGGAGCAGGACGCCGCGGATCACGGTCGCGTCGAGCAGCACCGCCACCGCGAGGCCGACGCCGAGCTGCTTGATGTCGAGCGTCCGCAGCGACGCGAACACGGCGAACACCGCGACCATCACCGTCGCCGCCGCCGTCACCGTGCTCGCCGTCCGCCGGATCCCGTGCGCCACCGCCGCCTCGTTCGGCTCGCCGCGGTCGACGAGCTCCTTGATCCGGCTGACGATGAAGACGTGGTAGTCCATCGACAGCCCGAACAGCACGGTGAACAGGAACAGCGGCAGCCACGTCACGACTGCGCCGTTCGAGTGGAAGCCGAGCAGCCCCTGCAGGTGCGCGTCCTGGAAGATCCAGACGAGCACGCCGTACGCCGCCGCCACCGACAGGAGGTTCAGGCAGAGCGCGGTCAGCGGGATCACGATCGACCGGAACGTGACGAGGAGCAGGATGAACGCGAGCCCGAGCACGAACGCGAACACGAGCGGGAAGCGGTGCTTCATCGTCTCGTTGAAGTCGTGCGTGCCCGCCGTCTCGCCCGTGACGGCGTAGGTCGCGCCCGCGACCTTGCCGACCGTCGAGGGAAGCACGTCGCTGCGCAGCGTCTCGAGCGCGTGCACCGACGCCGAGTTGTCGCCGTTGCCCGCGAGCGGCACGGCCACGCGGACGACGGTGTGCGCCGGGTTCACGAACTGCTCGATCGGCTGGAACATCTGGCCGGTGGCGAGCGCCTTCTGCTCGAGCGCGCCGATCGCCTGCTGCACCGGCGGCGACGTCACGTTCGGCGCGGAGATCACGACCTGCGCCGGCGACTGCGCGCCGGGGAACTCCTTCTGGATCGCGATGTACGTCTTCACGATCGGGATGCTGCGCGGCAGGTCGGTGAAGCTGAGCAGCTTCGTGTGGATCGTGCGCGCGGGCAGCGCGAGCACGACGAGCAGCGCGACCGCGAGCGCGGCCGAGATCGCCGGGAAGCGGAGCACCGGGGCGAGGATCCGCGCCCAGACCCGCGACTCTGGACGGTCGCCCTTGATCCGGTGCAGGTACGTCTGCCGGTCCCGCAGCCGGACGAGCGTCGCGGGCCGGCTCCCCCACATGCGCGTGATGCCCAGGAGCCCGGCGGCGGTGACCGCCACGATCCCGCGCTCGACGCGGTCGCCGAGCTTGCCGAGCAGCGCCGGCAACACGGTCAGCGACCCGACCATCGCCGCGAACACGACGAGCATCGCGCCGATGCCGATCGACGTGAAGATCTTCGAGCCGGAGAGCAGCATCCCGGCCATCGCGATCAGCACGGTGCCGCCGGAGATGAGCACCGCCTGGCCCGACGTCGCGGCCGCGCGCTGAAGCGCGGAGCCCTCGCCGTGCCCGGCGCGCCGCTCCTCCCGCTCGCGCTTCAGGTAGAAGAGCGAGTAGTCGACGCCGACGGCCATTCCCATCAGCAGGATCACGGAGTTCGTCGAGTCGGACGCGTGCGCGAGATGGCTGACGGCCTCGGCGAGGCCGATCGAAGCGAGCACGGCGGTGAACGCGAGCAGCACGGGCACGCCGGCCGCGACGAACGACCCGAACACGATCAGCAGGATCAGGAACGTGATCGGGACGGTGAGCCGCTCCGCCTTCTGGAAGTCCTTGCCGATGGTGTTGTTCAGCTCGTGGTTCGCGCTCGCGAAGCCGAACTGCGCGACGGTGAAGCCGGGGCTCTGCTTCTGCAGCGCGGCGACGGCGTCGAGCACCGGCTGGACGCGCTTGTCCGCCGTGTCGGCGTTGCCGCGCATCGAGAACTGCACGAGCGCCGCGTGACGGTCGGCCGAGACCGCGTGCGCGCCGAGCGGCGTCAGCGGCGAGCGGATCTGCTGCACCTGCGGCAGCGTGTGCAGCTTCGCGACGACGCGGTCGACCGTCGCGCGGAACTGCTGGTCGGCGACCGTCTGCGTCGCGCTCTCGACGAGGACGTTCTCGGCGGCCGGCTGCGTGAAGCCCGCGCCCGCGAGGATCGTCTGCGCGCGCGACGCTTCGCCGGTCGACTGCTCCGCATCCGAGAGGTTGACGATGCCTGCGGCGCGGCCGATCGCGACCGCCGCGATCACGAACGCGATCCACGCGAACGTCGCCGTCTTCCAGTGCTCGGCACTCCAGCGGCCCGCGCGTGCCGCGAGGTTTCCCTTGTTCATCTCGGCCCCCTGCCGTCTTGCTCCACCCTTTCGTCGAGTGTGCCAAGAGGGGCCGAGTCTGTGTATCCGGAACTCCCCGGAAGGAACCCTGAGTCGTTACGCCTTGGTGAGCGCCTGCGCGAGGTCGTCCCAGAGCGCGTCCGCGTCCTCGAGCCCGCAGCTCAGCCGCAGCAGGCCGGTCGGGACGCGGTCGCCCTCCCAGCGGTGGCGGCTCTCCATCACGCTCGTCACGCCGCCGAGCGACGTCGCGTTGACGATGAGCCGCGTCGAGGTCTCGACCCGGCGGGCTGCGTCGCCGTCTGCGACGTCGAACGAGAGGAGCCCGCTCAGCCCCGGATACCGGACCGTCACCACCTTCGGGTGCGCGGCGAGCCGCTCGGCGATCGTCGCCGCGGTTGCGCCCTGACGACGCACGCGGAGCTCGAGCGTCCTCAGCCCGCGCATCAGCTGCCACGCGGGGTCGGCGGCGGCGACGATCCCGGTGCGTGTGCGGAACGTGTGCACCTCCTCGGCCGCGGCGGGGTCGCGGCAGACGACGGCGCCGAGCAGGACGTCGTCGTGGCCGCCGAGGTACTTCGTCGCGGAGTGCAGCGCGAAGTCGGCGCCGTGCTCGAGCGGGCGCAGGTGCACCGGCGTGGCGACGGTCGAGTCGACGACGACCGGCGCGGGGTGCGCCGCCGCCGCCTCGAGGTCCGGCATCGTCAGGAACGGGTTCGACGGCGCCTCGAGCCAGACGAGCTGCACGCCGCCGGGCGGCGGCCCCGTCTGGTCGAACTCGACGAAGCGGAGCCCCCAGCGCTCGAGCGTCCGGAACGTCACGCTCGTCCCGAAGTAGCAGCCGGCCGCGAGCGCGACCGTGTCACCGGGGTTCAGCGTCGCGAGGACGAGCGCCGTCGTCGCGCCGGAGCCGGACGGGAACAGAAGCGCGGTTCCCCCGTCGAGCTCGCCGAGCTGCGCCTCGGCCGCGGCCACGGTCGGGTTCCCGTAGCGCGAGTAGAAGAAGTCGCGCGGCTCGCCGCGCTCGTCGTACGGCCAGATCGTCGACCGGTCGATCGCCTCCATGAGAGGAATCTATCCGGGCGCGTTACGCTGAGGGAGATGGCCGCGACGGACGACCAGGAGACGACCGAGTCCAAGCTCCGCCGGCTCGAGGAGCTGCGGCGCGAGGCGAAGCACGCCGGCAGCGAGAAGGCGGTGCAGCGGCGGCGCGACGAAGGCCGCCTGCTCGCGCGCGAGCGGGCCGAGAAGCTGTGCGACCCGGGCTCATTCGTGGAGCTCGATCGCTACGTGCGCCACCGCGAGTGGCACTTCGGCATGGCGGACAAGCGCCCGTATGGCGACGCGGTCGTCACCGGCTACGGCACCGTGTTCGGGCGCAAGGTCTTCGTCTTCTCGCAGGACTTCACCGTCTTCGGCGGGTCGCTGAGCGAGGTGTTCGCCGAGAAGATCTGCAAGGTGATGGACCTCGCCGTGAAGTACGGCTGCCCGGTCGTCGGCATCAACGACTCGGGCGGCGCGCGGATCCAGGAGGGCGTCGTCTCGCTGGCCGGCTACGCGGAGATCTTCTGGCGCAACGTGCAGGCGTCGGGCGTGATCCCGCAGATCTCGCTCGTGATGGGCCCGTGCGCCGGCGGCGCCGTCTACTCGCCCGCGATGACGGACTTCATCTTCATGGTCGAGGGCTCGTCGTACATGTTCATCACCGGGCCCGACGTGGTCAGGACCGTGACCGGCGAAGAGGTGACCTTCGAGGAGCTCGGCGGCGCCGCGACGCACGCGTCGAAGTCCGGCGTTGCGCAGTTCACCGCGGCCGACGAGGACTCGTGCCTCGAGGACGCGCGCTATCTCATCTCGTTCCTGCCGCAGAACAACACGGAGACGCCGCCGTTCGCGCCGCCCACGGATCCGCGCGACCGCGAGGATCCGGAGCTCGACACCCTCGTCCCGGACAACCCGAACAAGCCGTACGACATCAAGGACGTGATCACGCGCGTGATCGACGACGGCGAGTTCCTCGAGGTGAACGAGCTCTGGGCGGAGAACATCGTCTGCGGGTTCGCGCGCCTCGGCGGTCACGTCGTCGGCGTCGTCGGCAACCAGCCGCGCTCGCTCGCCGGCGTGCTCGACATCGACTCGTCGAGCAAGGCGGCGCGGTTCGTGCGCACGTGCGACGCGTTCAACGTCCCGCTGCTCACGTTCGTCGACGTCCCCGGGTTCCTGCCGGGCACGGCGCAGGAGTGGGGCGGGATCATCCGCCACGGCGCGAAGCTGCTGTACGCGTACTGCGAGGCGACGGTGCCGAAGCTCGCGGTGATCACGCGCAAGGCGTACGGCGGGGCGTACGACGTGATGAGCTCGAAGCACGTCCGCGCCGACTTCAACTTCGCGTGGCCCACCGCCGAGGTCGCGGTGATGGGGCCCGAGGGCGCGGTCAACATCATCTTCCGGCACGAGCTCGAGGCGGCCGACGACCCGGAGGCGCGCCGCGCCGAGCTGATCGCCGACTACAAGGAGCAGTTCGCGAACCCGTACGCGGCCGCCGAGCGCGGTTACGTCGACGACGTGATCGAGCCCCGGCGCACGAGACCCGTGCTGATCGACGCGCTCGAGACCGCGCTCTCGAAGGCCGAGCCGCGCCCCCGCCGTAAGCACGGCAACATCCCGCTCTGAGCGGGTGCGCGCGGTGTCAGACACCGAGAGGCCTGCCGGTGCCTGACACGAAGTCGTGACGAAGTGCCTGGCACTTGACGGCCCTGAGGTGCCAGGCACCTGAGGGGCGTCAGGTGTCAGACACCAAATGGGCCTCAGGTGTCAGGCACCTGGCGGGCCGGCGGTGTCAGGCACGCCGGCATCGGCCGGCAGCCCCTCGACCGTCACGCGGGCGGGGGCTATGACGCGAGAACCGCGGGGGCGGGCGCGATACGCAACCCGAGCTCGGCCGAGAAGGCCTCGACGATCGTCGGGTCGAACTGCGTCCCCGCGCAGCGCTCGAGCTCGGCCAGCGCATCGGCCTCGGAGAGCGGATCGCGGTACACGCGCTCCGACGTCATCGCGTCGAAGGCGTCGGCGACGAAGATGATCCGCGCGCCGAGCGGGATCGACTCGCCGCGCATCCCGTCCGGATAGCCGGCGCCGTCCCAGCGCTCGTGGTGGTGGAGCACCCACTCGGCGATCGGCTCGACGCCGAGGCTCTCGAGCATCCGGTAGCCGATCTGCGGATGGCGTTCGAGCACGAGGCGCTCGGACTCGCTGAGGTCGCCCGGCTTGCGGAGGATCTCCTCGGGGATTGCGAGCTTGCCGAGATCGTGGAGGCTCGCCGCGAGCCGGATCAGCTCCGTCTGCTGCTCCTCGACGCCGAGGCGGCGGGCGATCCTGGCCGCCAGCTCGCCGACGCGCTCCGAGTGGCTGCCGGTGTACGCGTCGCGCGCGTCGACCGCCTTCGCGAGGCTCGCCGCCGCGCGGTACCGCGCTGCGCGGTCGGGCCCCGACGCGAGCTCCTGCAGGCTCGTCAGCTCGAGCGCGCTCGCCTCGTACGTGCGGGCGCGGTTCTTGCCCTCCTCCTTCGCCCAGTACAGCGCGCTGTCCGCGAGCCGGATCAGCTCGTCGCGCGCGACGCCCTGCGACGGGTACGTGGCGACGCCGGCGCTGACCGTCACCTCGCCGATCTGCTCGAGGTCGAGCGCGCCGACCCGCTCGATGATCGACTGCGCGACGGCGACGGCTGAGCGCTCGTCGAGGCCGGGGAGGAGGACGGCGAACTCGTCGCCGCCGAGGCGGAAGCTCTCGCCGCCCTGGCGCAGCCGCGAGGCGACCTGTCCGAGGACGCGGTCGCCGGCGGGATGGCCGAAGCGATCGTTGATCCGCTTGAAGTCGTCGATGTCGACGAGGCAGAGGCTCAGCTCCTTGCTCTCGTGCTCCGCGGCTGCGAGCTCGCGCTGCAGCCGCTCGTGGAAGTGCCGGTGGTTGCCGAGCCCGGTCAGCGGATCCGTCAGCGCCAGCCGCATCGCGCGCAGCGCGGCGAACGTCGAGCGCTGGTAGAGCGCGATCGCGAGCAGCGGCCCGACGAGCGCGATCGACAACGCCGGCGAGCGCTGCCACAGCACGACGAGCATCAGCGACGCCGACGCCATCAGCGCGAACGGCGCCGCGGTCTGGCGGGCGCCCGTGAGCACCATCTTCGGGAACGGCTGCCCGGAGGTCACGGCGAGGACGGCGCTGATCAGGACGAGGTTGAGGAGCTCGTAGACGAACGCGCAGACCGCGACCTGCCCGATCAGCGCAGCCGTCGAGCCGCCGTGGATCTGGGCGACCGTGAGACCGCTGCCGAGCGCGCAGAGCGCGAAGGTCGATCCGTTGTAGACGATCCGGAGCAGCGGCTTGCGCGCGATCACGCGCGTGACCGTCGTCGCCCCGGCCGCGACGAAGACGCCGGCCTGCCACCCATAGAGCACGATCGTGGCGACGGCGAACACGAAGACGAGCGAGATCCCGGTCTCGAGCCCCTCGATCGGGACGGGGTAGCGCTCGGCGACGAGGACGACGACGAAGAGCCCTCCGATCGCGAGCAGCTCGCCGAGGCTGTGCGGCGTCCGCGCGA
>Ga0335081_10003137_pt1 | contig 25986 bp, 21 predicted proteins | sample Lox_Sample_35_FD_206713 | JGI IMG/M metagenome (GOLD analysis project Ga0335081, IMG submission 206713) | Soil microbial communities from Loxahatchee National Wildlife Refuge, Florida, United States - Lox_Sample_3.5 | ecosystem: Environmental > Terrestrial > Soil > Wetlands | place: USA...
GCAATCACTGCCAGAATGATGGGCGTGATGCATAAATAAACAAGCTGATTTCTGAGCGATCATTGTACATGTTCTTGATGAGAAATCAGGCTTATGAAGTGAGGCTGTTGAAATGCTGCAGCCTCATTTTTTTTGTCCAATATCCTCTTATTTAATTCATTATCTAACCTGAGAGGCAAGTGTTCACCCAACTGACTGAGGGTTAGGACTCCGCACTTGGTATCTCGAATTCCTGATGCTTAGGGAAACGGCCATCCATCTTCCCTCAACTACCGATCTTCTAACATTTCTCCAAATAAATTCCAAAGCCTGAGAGAGATCCATTGTGCCCGAGGCCATGTTTTCCGTTTCCGTCTTTCCAGTACGCAAATGCAAAAAGTGTGAAGTTATATACTCATGAAATTGACTACTGCTAATATATATGATTAACTTTAAGCACCTCCTGACATAGCCATACCCTTTATGAGAGGGGTAAGGAAAGCGACGGATCTGGAAAAACGACAACGACTGAGCCTCTGAAGGACGCTCTTAGTATCCTTTGCCTTTATAAATAAGGTCAAGATTGGTACGTTGAAGAAACACTTTTTCATGCGATCTTAAGCCGTAATCCTATTAAAACCTTTCCAGTTTGTCTTGGTCAGGAGGATCGCCATGGATACTCTATCTTTTGTCGTTCGTAGTTTGCCGCCCATCATGAGGCGGAAACATCTTAGCCGCACGCTCATCGCGGTGTCTATCGTCGCTGGGTTCAATACGGACATGAAGTTACAAGGGAACGAAAAGACGTTCTATCACGAGACCAGCTGGAACGGCGGGATGCTGTATGCTGCCGTCTATTTCTGATGGAGCAGGAGACATGAAATAATCAATCTTGATCGGACGGTTCAGGGTAAAAACTCGGAATGCTGAGCAGCTTCGTCAATAAATAGGGAACAAAATAAGTTAAAAATTTATTATTTTCAGGAGGCGTATTGACCATATTAAAAAATATAAGACAGTATTATTATAGCGCGTTCGATCTATTAAAATTGGATAAAATTGCAGGGAATCCTGATGGGCCTGTGGTATCTCTGACAACTGTTCCTCAGCGCATTGATAATATCAAACCAACGCTAGTCAGCTTATTGCGGCAAACAGTTAAACCGAAAAGAATTGAAATAAACTTGAGCGAAGAATTGTTTGCGAGAAGAGAAATACCTGTGTCGCTTCTAAACTTGAAAAATGTAAAGATATGTTGGCAAAAAAAGGATTATGGCCCTGCTACAAAATTGATTGCTACAATCGAAAGATATCAAACTCAAAACGAGAGAATAGTTATAGTTGATGATGATATGTATTATTCGAAAGATTTAATATCGGATTTAATGGCTGCTGACATGAAATCAAATGGTAAACATGTTTTTTGCATCAATGGCTTCTTGTTGCCTAGAGATCTTAAATCAGAATCTGTTGGATCGGACAAGGCACTAAAGTCTGGCACAAGAAAAGTAGCAGTTATTGAGGGATGTGGTGGTTACATATTACGTTCTAGCCATCTTGATTGGAAGTTACTGTTAAATCTTGAAAATGCGCCGAAAAGAGCCTTGTTGAACGACGATATTTGGTTTAGTGGGCATTTAAGTAAAGCTGGAGTTGACAAAATACAGATCCCGACCGGCAAAAGGAAGTCTCTTGTCAATTCCTATAAAGGATCAGCTATTAGTGACGACAGATGGCATTTTCAATCGGATTTGATGCTTTTTTTTAAAAATGATTGGAGAGATTATGAGTATGAACGTGATTAACCATCACGAGCAGGGTTAAAAATAAGTAACTATTCAGCAAAATAGTTGATCAAAATCTAACCAACTGAATTTGAGGGGCTTCATGGGCATATCTCTCATCGGGAGAACGACGCTATGGACGAGAGAGAATGAGTCTCTTAACTTTGATCATCCTGAATATCTAGCGACGAAAGCAGCGAGATAGGCATTAGCCCTCACTCTTCTTCAGTTTCTCACTCCGAAGGAAGGCATCGAGATTCTGTACGATCTGCCAGCACTTCTGCGGTGGGAGTTTTTCCCCTTGGTTGAACCGCAGCCAGAGGCGGGTGTCTTGAGTCCGGTCGTGATCCTCACACGAAATATTACAACCTGAATTCGTCAGGGATTCAATCTATCGAAACCTGCGTAGTTGCAGGTGAAGGTCGCAACATTCAAGTAATTGCCGAGTGATTTGCTTCAGGATGTATTTCTCGCTAATACAGTAGGAGTTAATTCGCAGAATATCTTACTTTCGGGTTCACAACCCGAAGGTCGTCGGTTCAAATCCGGCCCCCGCTACCAACCAATTCAAGGGGTTACATAGACAGATGAAGCCCCCCTTTTTTGCTCGGTGAACTAATGCCGTTTGAACCCGAACAACTGTTCCGATGAGCAGACAGATTATTCCAATATAGCGAAACCTTTTACAATACCCAGGAAATAGTCCACATGGGGCATTGACTTGAGTCAATAAATTTGATAGCATAAATTCAATAAACAACTTTTATAACAAGATGTAATAGGAATCACAGATTATAGGCCACTTTTCCGGTAAGATGAAATTAGCCCGAGAAGCTAGTGTCATACGATCTTTAACAACATTCGGAAGATTTATGGTTTTAAATCTTTCTCTGCTCAGAGCAAACCAGGGGAAACCCTGGGACGCAGAGCAACGGGACTTACCAGTTACTGGATTCAAAGTCCGCCGAGCCGCCAGAGAGTATTCTGGCGGCTTTTTGCGTTTTGAAGTAAGAAGGGATGCATTACGCTGTAAAAAGATATTCTTTATACTTACTTATCATAAATTATTGAAATATTCGACAGGATACGGAGTCAGCAATCTGTCAGAGCCGGCAAATAGTAAATCATTTGCTGGTGGCGGTACGGCTTCCGGAGCAGCAGTGTGATCATGGCACGCAGCGAAAACATTTACAGACAATTCATCTCTCACTCCTGCAGGCTATAGGATTTATTATGGGACATTATTCAAAATTTATAAAACGGTTGATTGCTGACACATGTATATAGCCATTTGCGGAATTATTAAAAAGTGAGAAAGATACAACGTGTGGTTAAAACCATTTACAGTACAGGGAGGTATCTATGAGAAACGTATTGTGGACTCTCGCATTGCTTGCCCTGCTGTCTCTGGGTCGGTTGCTCGGAGCTGCGGCGGCGGGGCCACAGGAGGCGCCCGCAGCGTTCGATGGCGCCACCAATGGTCTCGCGGATGAAGCGACGCATACGGCTGACGCTGGAAAATTCGATGAGATTGAACAGATCTCCGATGGCCTCGGCCCGCTTTACAACGCCCAATCTTGCCGCGAGTGCCACCAGAATCCGCAGTCCGGAGGTATCAGTCAGGTCACAGAGTTGCGCGTGGGGCATCTCGACAGCAAGGGGCGCTTCGTCAATCCCAGTGTTCCTATCGCGGATGGCGCCGCGGTGATCACGGGTCGAACCCTCATCAATGACCGTGCAATCTGCCCGAATGCCTCCTTTCCGGACCTTGAGATCCAGGAACGTGTTCCTGACACAGAAACGATCCGCACGCTGCGCACATCGCTGAACCTCCTTGGAGACGGGTTCGTGGAGGCGGTGTCGGACGAGACGCTGAAGGAGATCGCTAATCACCAGTGCCGCGAGACGCATGGCAGGATCTGCGGTAAGGCCATCTCCGTACCCGTACTGGAGGCGCCAGGAAAGTATCGGATCGGCAGGTTCGGCTGGAAGGATCAACAAGCCACCTTGCTCTCTTTCGCCGGCGATGCGTATCTCAACGAAATGGGGATCACCAACCGCCTCCAGCCCACCGAAGTCACGACGCTGTGTGACACCGTGAAGGACCCCGAGGACGTAGCCGGGTCAGACGGGTTGGCGGATATCGACCACTTCGCCCGGTTCATGCGCGCCACCAAAGTGCCTCCACGGGACGCGAAGCTCGCCCAAACCAAGGACGCGATGAAGGGGTCGACCATCTTTGACTCCATTGGCTGCGCGCAGTGTCATGTGCGCATGATGCAGGCAGTACCGGCTGGAACGCAGATAAATGGCGGCACCTTCACCGTTCCACCGGCATTGGGGGACATGGTGTTCCATCCTTTCGGCGACTTCCTGCTGCACAATGTTGGAACAGGAGACGGCATCGCCATACCCGTCATAGAACACTACGGAATGGCGTACCGCGAGATGCAGCCGCAGTACTACATGACCGCCAACAGAATGCGCACAGCGCCGCTGTGGGGCGTCCGCACCCGGAGCCGTCTCATGCATGACGGCAAGTCGCTGACGTTCACCGACGCCATCCTGCGGCACCGGGGAGAGGCGTCCCTGGAGCGGAAAAAGTTTCTCGCTCTGAAGGATCGCCAGAAGCAACAGCTCTTAACGTTTTTGAGGTCGCTTTGACCTGCGTACCTTGGTATCTTTAACACAGGCGACAATGATCCATGGCCCCACTCCCACAATTGTGGTGTGGCAGGAGGGAAATTTACCATGTGGATTTTGTCCTGTGCTGCACTTCTGCTTGATATTGATATCAAGCAGAAGTGAACGTTAGGCTGCCTAAAATGTATCGAGTGCGTAACACTGAAGAGAACAGATTTAGGGAAAAGGAGGACGGGATGGCGAACAGTACCACCTATTGTTAATAGCTGAAATTCTTCCCAAAAATTTTGTTGCTCTCGTGGCATCGTACACAAATAGATAGTCAATAATACTATTTAGTAATTATTATCTATAACATCGTAGCCAGATATGATAATGAGGTTATCAGAATGAGGATTTTTGAAAACTATGAATAAGGAGGAACTTGGGACATGCCTAAAAAAGCACGCAGCAAAAGCAAGCCGAAGGCAAAGAAATCCACTCCACGCAAAGCCGTCAAGAAGTCCGTGAAAAAAAAGAAAGCTCTCAAGAAAAAGATCACAAAGAAGGCAGTCAAAAGGACCATACCAAAACCTAAGAATATGATTGCGATTCCCGGCAGCGAGCGCTCTGCCTTTCTTGGAGCCCGCGTTGTGGGTCCGGCTGATCCAAACGAACGTATCCTGGTGACAGTACTTGTTCGACGTCGTTCCTCCAGTGAAGGTCTCACTTCTATGATCGAGGAGATGGGCGCCCGCAAGCCCCATGAGCGCAAGCACCTCAGCCGTGAAGAATTCGCTGCTTCGCATGGCGCCGACCCTGATGATCTGGAAAAGATTGAGCAGTTTGCCTACGGCTATGGAATTAATGTTGTAGAATCCAATGTTGCACAGCGGCGCATAGTTCTCTCCGGAACCGTGGCTGCATTCAGTACTGCCTTCGGCGTTAATCTGGCTCAATACGAACATCCCGGGGGCACCTACCGCGGACGTACAGGGCCGGTACAGGTGCCTGAAGACCTTGCACCCATTGTTGAAGCTGTTTTAGGTCTTGATAATCGTCCACAAGCCCGGCCCCACATGCGTTTCTCGAAACAACAGGACGGACGAGCTGCAAGGCCTCGTGCCGACGGAACTTCTTACGTGCCGCCCCAGATAGCACAGCTTTATGATTTCCCACAGGGAGCAAACGGCAGCGGCCAGTGCATCGCCATTATAGAGCTTGGCGGCGGATATCGCATGAGCGACCTCGATGCCTATTTTTCACAACTAGGCATTTCCACACCAAAGATCAAAAGCGTATCCGTTGATGGCGGCAACAACCAGCCCATGGTGGATACGAACGCCGACGGCGAAGTGCTCCTTGACATTGAGGTGGCCGGCGCAGTCGCCCCTGGCGCGCAACTTGTGGTATATTTCGCCCCCAATACCGATGCCGGTTTCCTTGATGCGGTTAAAAGCGCTGTCCACGATAATAGCAACACGCCTTCGGTGATCTCGATCAGTTGGGGAGGGCCGGAAAAGGAATGGACTCAACAGGCAATGCAGGCCATGGACCAGGCATGCCAGGAGGCCGCAACGATGGGTGTAACCGTGTGCTGTGCTGCCGGAGACGACGGTTCGTCCGACCTCCGCCCGCCGGAAGCGGATGATGGGCTTCTCCATACCGATTTCCCTGCCTCCAGTCCTCATTCCCTTGCCTGTGGCGGTACCCGGTTGAACGGGTCTGGAACTGTCATCACAGGGGAAGTTGTCTGGAATGATGGGAAAGACGGCGGTGCTACCGGAGGGGGAATCAGTGATGTTTTCGATCTTCCGACATGGCAGGCTGGCGCCAACGTTCCGCCATCGGCCAACCCCGGTGGACGCGTCGGGAGGGGAGTACCCGACGTGGCAGGCGACGCCGATCCAGTAACCGGCTATCAGGTTTTGGTGGACGGACAGCAGGGCGTCATCGGTGGAACCAGTGCAGTGGCGCCGCTCTGGGCCGGCCTCATTGCCCTTCTGAACGAGAAATTAGGTCACGCCGTCGGCTATCTGAATCCCCTGCTCTACAGCCTTCCTGCTGCTTCTGGTGCATTTCACGACATCACTGCGGGCAACAACAATATAACCGCAACCGGGAACAACGGCGCCTATAAGGCTGGCCCGGGCTGGGATGCCTGCACGGGGTGGGGCACGCCTGATGGAATCAAGCTGCTGAACGCTCTAAGCGCAACATGAGGGGAAGATAAAAAACTAGAAGATGGAGAACACGATGGCAAAAGTCAATAAACCCAAATGATAAAAAACAAGAGCGCAGTAAAAAAGGTAGCTCTCCAAAAGGCCTTTTTTGCAAACATGGGATCGAGGGTGTCTTCTTCAATCCAAAACCATGTTTATTCATAGGCCCATACTGCGTTATTAAAAAGGAGGCTATTTATGCCCACTTCTGACTTTACAGCCACATCGAAGCAGGGCCTCACGTTGACTGCATACCCCGGTGATGGCGACATACTTCTCGGATACAGTCTTGATCAAAATGTTCTGCAGAATAAAAACCTCGCGGGGTTCACCATTCAATGCAACCCTCCCACCGGTCAGCCTTATTACATCCCGAACCGGCTTAATTTCAGCCAGGCAGTAACTGCAAACACGACACCAGAACAGCGTGTCTGGACCACATCCGATAAGGCACCCTTCCAGAAGTTTCACTGGGTCCACTTTCCTCCGGATGTATATCCTGGCGCATACCGTTACAAGGTTACAGCCCGGTTTTGGCAGGGCTCGAATTTGGTGGACGGCCCGTCTGCCGAAGTGCCTGTGGAGTTGATCCCTGCGAGCGTCGGCCGCTTCGAGTTCGGATTCACCCGTGGCTATCTCACTTCCCAAGCATATGCTGACAAATTCAATAATAAGGACATTCGACAGGAGCCCAAGACTCTGGATTATGACACCAAGCCCTTTGAAGCACAATACCAATGGCTCGGTTATCACGCTCGTAAGATGATCTTCAACCTGCTCCAGGAATGCGTCACTGACACTTCCATTACCGTCGACTTGTTTGCCTATGACCTGGACGAGCCCGACATTCTGAAGATGCTGGAAACCCTGGGGCCACGGCTGCGCGCTTTTCTCGACAACGCACCTCTGCATACCGGCAAAGCCCTGGAAGTCCAGGCGCATGACCGCCTCGTTAGGTCGGCCGGCGCTGCAAATGTCAAACAAGGACATTTCAAACGCTTTGCCCATGACAAGATCATTATTCAGAAGAAAAACGGGAAAGCGTTCAGGGTCCTGACGGGCTCGGCTAATTTTTCAGTACGGGGAATCTATGTGCAGGCGAACAACGTTCTTTTGTTTGATGATCCCACTGTCGCTGATCTGTACGAACAAGTCTTCGAAAAAGCATTTACGGATATGAATGGCTTTGTCAGTTTGCCGCTTGCCGCCAAATGGTTTGATTTCCCGAAGGAGGTCGGTGTTCCCAATTTTTCCGTCAGTTTCGCACCACATGCAAATGCCTCTATTTCGCTGGACAAAGTGAACGCAGCTCTCAGAGGTGCAAACTCCTCCGTGCTGTTCGCCGTGATGGAGATGGGTGGAGGAGGAGATGTACTGCCTACACTCCAGCAGCTGCATCTAAGCGGCAAGGTGTTTTCTTACGGAATAACACAATCTGATTCCGGATTTACTGTTTATAAGCCAGGACAACCAGGCGTCCTCGTTCCATTTGCGGCTTTGGACAAGTACGTTCCGCCACCGTTTAACAAGGAATGGCGCGGAGGCCCTGGACAAGTAATTCACGACAAATTTATCGTCATTGATTTCAATGACGCGAATCCAGTGGTCTTCACGGGGTCATCCAATCTTGCAAAGGGCGGAGAGGAGTCAAACGGCGACAATCTTCTCGCTATCTACGACAAGGACACCGTGGTCGCCTATGCGGTCGAAGCGATTCGGCTCGTTGACCACTATCACTTCCGTGCCTCCATGGAGGCTGCCACGGATACGAAGCCATTGATGCTCAGTCCCGGTACAAGCCCGCAGAAGTGGTATGCGAGCGACTACGATAAGAACGACATACACAACGTAGAGCGTCTTCTGTTCGCCAGCGGACCCTCAAGTGTGGCCGCTATTCATCTAGGAGTGTCAACTTCCGTAGGAAAAACAGCGGGCGCACTCGCGGGAAGGAAGAAGTCGCCAGTCGCAAAAAAGAAAAAAACAAGCCAAAAAGCGCGTCAAAAATCTAAGGTAAAACCTACGAAGGAGCAGGCTAGAAAACCAAAAAAGAAGACCGCCAAGAAGACGATAGGGAGAAAAACGAAAGGCCGAGCAAAGAGGATGATATGAGATTTCTAGCCAAGGTCTCTTTTTAACCAGTGCGTGAAAGCGGGATTGAACTGAAGTGAAGATCTTGGTTGAAACTTGCCGTGTCAGCTACTTCTTGTAGGTGTGAATTTATCATCAGTTCCCTACTCAACCCATAGAGAGGCGCCAACTATGCACGTGCACACCTCGGCTTCCGACTCAAGTCAGGCATTTGAGCCACTGTTCGCCACGCCTAATTCTGACGACTTATCGAGCTATGTTTATCGACAGTTGATCGGTAGCTTGGGTCTGGTATTGCCTGTCATGCTCTGGCTCATCGCCGGGTTAAGGCCCACCGAAGGGTTGCCGCGATGGGAGCTTCTCGGTTCGGTCAGCGCCTATTACTATACTGGGGCCGTAGCAGCTTTCGTTGGGATTTTGGTCGCACTGGGCGTGTTTCTCTTTACGTACCATGGCTATAACAACAGCTATCGCAGGCACGATCGTATAGCCGGTATCGTAGCAGGCGCCACCGCTATTCTTGTGGCCTTCTTTCCTACCCGCGCCCCAAAAGGTTTGTCAGAGCCTTCCTGGTGGATTCCGCGAACGGGTACGATCCACTATATCTCGGCCGTTGGCCTGTTCTGCGCATTCAGCTATTTCTCTTTGTTCCTTTTCACGAAGTCGAACATTGGGAAAGATGAAAAGTTTCCACTAGACAAACTGGTGCGGAACTGGATCTATATCTTCTGCGGCATCGCAATGGTGGGCTGCATGTTGTGGACGGTGAGTGCGTCCATTAGGGATGCGTCGATCTTCGTACCCGAGGCACTGGCTCTCGAATTTTTTGCAGTGTCATGGCTGGTGAAAGGCCGTGCGGATAGGACCGCAGCTGCCGTAGGAAGGCGGACTTTGTACTACGGACTTCATCCAGGGAAGTTGGTTCGTAAAGTATGGGGCGCATTCGCGGCTAGCGGGTTACCAAGTGCATACAAACTGGAGACTAAAAATATAACCAGTCCGTCGAAAGGGTCGCAACAAAATACACCCGCACGTCGGTGTTGATGTGAAGAATTCAATCGGTATTCTGCAACTCATATTCATTGGTTGCCGGTGCATGCTTGTAGGTGTTGTCGAGATAGACATAATTTTTGATAAGGTGTAGAATCGCAGTTGAAGCATTCAATGCGGACTCCTTCCGGAAGTTATTGTTCTTGACTGATAGACCAGAATGTATGTTTCACTCCGAAGTGTTACCAACCACCCATAAAAACTCTTCAAGTCCTTGCTCATAACGCAGGCCAGAAATACCCAGTTCTTTAAAGCTGGGGATGAAGGCCGCCCGGAACGAAGCGGAGGCTAAATCGGCTCCGTTTCTTCGCGCGGAGACCATGGACTTAAGCCCGTGTGTAGTTCATTTCCTTAAGTTTTATCCATAATGTTCCGATGAGAAGACTACCTGATACAGTTATATTTTTTTAATGTAGTGCATAATTCTGTATCGTCTTTTAGTAAGTCAATCCTCTTAGCCAGTACTCGCGGCTTAAGGAGAGCCTATGTTTTCTTATTACCAGATGTCCACAGGTTTAATTGCGGCAGCAATTCTTTTTTCCCTCTGTTCTTTCAGCTCTTCAGCCGACTATTACAAATGGACAGATGAGAGTGGGAATCTTCATTTTTCTGACTCCTTTCAAAACGTCCCCGAGAAGTATCGAGACCAGATTGAAAAAAAAGTGTTTATGGATAACGCGCATTCGTCATCGGAACCGCTTGTCAAAGTACATGAGGTAAAACATTCTTCATCATATGAAGAAAGTAAAAAAAAGCCATCAAAGAGGTTTGAAGTACCATATAAACCTTACGAAGGTTCAGTTAAACGGGTGATTATTTCAGTTGTATTAAATGACTCCGTAACTGCCCCTATGGCGATTGACACAGGAGCGCCAGAAACGGTGATCTCAGTGAAACTTGCAGAGAAACTGAGGCTTTTCAACGAAGACCAGGGAAGACTGGTCATTAGGGCGGGAGGAATCGGGGGTACGACTCCGGCGATACGATCGATTATCGACAGTATTCATGTAGGAGGCGCAAAGGGCGAATTCATCCCGACTACTGTAATACATTCGATTTCCGATTCTTTTGACGGACTTCTTGGATTGGATTTTGTCTCGAATTATTCTGTGACCATTGATTCGAAACGAATGATGGTCGTCTTCGAAGAACTTCCCATCAATCCTGACCATCCCGGCGGTCACGACAAAGAGTGGTGGACCAGTCATTTTATGGAGTTTGCTGAATCGCGTGCCAAATGGAAGACTTATAGCGAAGTCCTTGAAGAGAAGATTCATGATTCTATGCAATACATCGGAAATGAAGATTTGAAAAAAAAGGCCTTTGCGGACTTTCAGTACAAAGAAGCCGAAAAACTGCTTGACAAGCTTAGCCGGTATGCAAGCGAGAATTCGGTTCCTACGGAGTGGCGACAATACTGACCAAAGTGAACAAAAAAAGGGTTCTGCGTATGAAAGATGCTTAATTCTATGAATGGCAGTACATTCATTTCCTTGCTTACATAAATATCCCTCATAAAATAACAAATAGCTAAAGATTCCACTCGTCATTCCGATAAGAAGAACGAAAAATACTGCATCATCTATAATTTGATTAGCAAGGTCGGGTTACGCCCCGTTACCCGACCAACCAACTGAGGAGAGCAATGGAAGGTGGCAATATTAAGCAAAATAAGACGACGAGAAAATCCCATTGCATTGTATGCGGCAAGAGGCTGAGCGTGAAGTCCACCTCCGGTACGATTTACTGGCAGCCCGGCCACATTGACGACACCGGGATCTATTGTGAGACCTGTTATATCCCCAAAAATAGCGGCAAAAGACTGAAGAGCGATCTCATATGATGAAATCAGCATGAGTATTTACGTATGCTTCGTGTACTAAGAAGAAGTTGCGACCTATGTAAATTATTGAATACAAACAGAAATTCCTCGTCTGTTAATCAGCATATATAAAATGCTCCGTTATGTTCTTTATATCTAAGTCAGCTTTTGGGCATTCAAATCTTATAGCAAGAGATAAATATTAGCATGAGTGTCCTGGAAACCCAAAATTCCATGCCCTGCACGGACATTCCAAGGGGGACCAAGTGCTAAAGAGATTTCTCTGTATTTTGCTCGTTGCCAGTGCGATCGTTACCTGTCTCATGCTTCCCAGCATCGCATGTGCCGAGCAGTTTAAGATCGCCATCATGCATGACCAGCAGGGCGCGGCCGCCAAGTAAAAACCCTGTTCGTCTATCTGGCTAAAAAAGGTGTTGATGTGTTGTTCGTCCAACAAAGGACTACCCCGCAGCAGTGCCCTCAAAATCGTAAGAAACATCCTCATAGCACTCCGCTTCCTTGGCGGAAGAGCCGTGCTCCGCTCAAACGCGCACTACGCCACGCACCCGCGCAGGGGACAACGCCTCGCGCGAGGCAAACTTAATTCATTTCATTCCATTCGTTCGAGTTCATATTGCACATTGATATTAATAAAATGTCAGGTCACAGTACTCTTACATTCCCTCAAAGACCTTTCCAAGCACTTACCTCATCTTTTCATCCGATGTAAGGTTTATAGTCCCGAACCGCATATGACCACGAATGCAATAATGTGAAAAGTTGCATATCCTGTAAATTGACAACTCTTCATGTCCGTGATTGAATTGAATCAATCCCCGATAAAGCCAAACCCTTTGTGAGGAGGGGGCGGAAAGCGGCGGATCTTATAAGACCAAGATGGCCGAGCTGCCGAAGGATAACCTTTAGGCAAGTTCGGCCATTTGTTTTTAACATGATGATCTAAGTCACGGAGGAGGTGGACCATGAAATCTGGCCTGAGCAGGAGGGAGTTTCACACCGTGCCTGATGACACAGACGAATGAATTGGTCGGCGTGCTGCTCAGCGCACTATTACTGCTGATCGGACCAACGCGACCAGCAGCAGCCGTACCGGAGGACGATCAACCATGGACCGGGTCGAGCAGGAGTTTGGTAAGGCCAACCCCAACGCGCCTGCAGCACTCTCCCGGTTCGCGCTTCTCATCGGCAGATGGCGGTGCAAAGCGAGAGTGAGGTTGGCCAATGGAGAGTGGCAGAGACTGCAGGCAACGTGGCGCTGTAGCTTCATCCTCGACGGCTATGCAATCGCGGACGAATACGGGATGACAGACTCCTCTGGAGAGCTGATCGTGCTCGGCATGAATCTCCGGACGTATGACGCAACCAGGCAGACTTGGAACATGAAATGGTTAAACGCATTGGCTGGAACGTGGGTGGATCTCGGGCCGGAGGAGCTCGGTGGAGTCACGTTCGATGGTCAATCCATCATTTACGTCTTCAAAGAGCCGGTAGCCGCCCACGCTTATACGCGCGCAACTTACACGAACATTTCCGAAAAGCACTTCACGTGGCGAGGTGAGAAGTCTGACGAAGGGAAGTCGTGGAGCGAACTCATGGTGCTTGAGGTTTATCGTATTAAGGAGTAGCAGCCTCCATTTATCCTACTCTAGCCTCTCAGGAGAGCATTCTAGTCAACAAATATGACAGTATGAACTTGGAGGATGGTAACGAAAACGGACTTTATGTTAAAAAGAATGGGGCAGTGGTTTCTAGTACTAGTGGTATTCGTAATGCTTTCCTGTTTGGGTTGCGGCACGATCACTACGAGATACGTGGGCCCGAACTGGAGCCCCCCTGAACCACCACTACCAAGAATATACAGTGGCACTGTGTTCGATTTCAGTTGTTTCTTGCACCCGGAAATGCACGACACGCAGGGCATAGGAGGTTTCTGTCTGATTGATGTGCCATTCAGCATCATTGCCGATACCGTTATACTTCCCCTTACGATCTATGAACAAATTAAATACGGCAGCTACTCAGAAAGCAAATGAACAGAAGGTATTAAGCATCCTCATGCTGTAAATTAATGATTTTCATCCCATACCTCTTGACGTCATGCTTCCTGTATCTAATGAAGATTCCATTCTCTGAAACACTTCAATTTTCAAACTGTATTCGTTAACGTTATAGCATTTTTTACCGATACAACATTCCCAATTTACAGCATTGACAGTACCATTAAACAAGAATATATTCACGAAGCATGGCGATTTTTAATATGCTGATTTTACGTTCATTCATCAGGCGCGTCATGCGCCTTCATGTCGTCTTAATCATTGCGTGGCTGGCTTTTTTGCTCGTTCCGGTCACGATGATTGCTGGACATTCGGGTTCGCACGGACTGAGCTGGACGCGCGATTACATCAGCACCTATGCCGCGCATGCCCTTCATGCCAACTGGATCACGGCTTCCATGCTGCTATGCGCTTTGGTGCTTGTATGCATCGGTGTCTCGATTGCGGGACATCATGAACTCGGCAGATATCACCTCGGTCAGGTCATATCGATGATTATTGGTGCTGCAGTGTCCGGGCTTCTTCTCCTGGTCTCTTTCAAAGAGACCGCGCCGAGTGGAACTGTACTGCAAAATCTGGACTTTGATGCTATTCGTCAACAAACGTTTCATGAAGCCGGGTTTCTATTATTCTTCTACAGCTCCATTACTGGAGTGCTCACTGTAGGCATTGCGGTGATGCTAACAGGAACCAACCAGGTCCGCAGGGCAATCGGCGGCGTCATCGCGACCACCGGCCTGGCTGCCATGGCAGCAACGTCCTATTCATGGCCAAGATACTTCGGGATTATCGGTGAGAGTGGCGGAATTAGACAACGGGCAGCTTTTCTCTGTCTGTGGATAGGCTTGTTGTTATTGCTGGCTTTGATTACCAAAGGTTCTGAAAAAGAGGAAGGCGGCAATAAGCAATATTGACGACAAATTCGCGATTATACCCAGGTCGGCAGGGGCATCGGCAGAACCATTGCTGAAGAGTTCGCCGTCTCTATTTCTCATAGCAACTGGTGAGTAACAGTATTTCTCATAGCCGCAGAAACCGGGTTACTATTACGTTCTACCGATTTTGCCCATAAAAAATTCGCTTTTGCGGCACGCATTTGAACTTCCGGACACCATGGCCTCGCGCGATAGTTTAAGTACGAGCTCGTTGATTCCATCCCGAAGCTCTCAGGGACTGCCCATAGAATGCCTGAACAGCATTGCTGACAACTCACCAGATAATATATAAAGTAGTAGCAAAATTCGGCAATAATGCATGTTGAGCAAATTAGCCCCCTGCTATACACTCATTTTGTGTTGCTCAGCCGGAGGTCAACTCACTCAATTTCAGGCATCTTCATCACGCCACAGCTACTATCACTGGAGAGATTAATGCCCAAAGGATACTGGATCGTTCGTGTCGATATCGCCGATCAAGAGAAGTACAAAGCTTACGTTGCAGCCAACGCTGAACCGCTGAGGAAGTACGGCGCACGGTTCCTTGTCCGAGCCGGCCGCTTCGAGAATCCGGAAGGAACGAGCCGAACGCGCAACGTTGTGATCGAATTTCCTACCTATCAGGCTGCCCTCGACTGTTGGAACTCACCGGAGTACCAGGAAGCGATCAAGCTTAGACTACCTGTGTCGACAATCGATCTCGTAATCATTGAGGGCTACGAAGGTCCGCAGCCATCCTGATTGAAAAGGTCATGCTTCCGCTCTTTCCATAGATGCCTACACCTTCCTCACAGGAACACCTTTTTCCATTACCAGGTTAACGGCATTTCTTTTAAACTCTTGACTGAATTGATGATGTTCGCTCTTCGCCATAAGCTCCTCCTCTCCAATTAGACAACTGCTCGAGGTGTCCATCAAACCGGCGGAGGCGCAAGGAGAAGGTTGCAACATTCAAGTAATTGCCGACCGATTTGCTTCAGGGCGTAATTCTCGCTAATGCTGGGGAAATCAATTTATAGAATATTTTCTATCGGGTCCATAACCCAAAGGTTGTCGGTTTAAATTCGTCCTCCGCTACAAACGAACTCAAGAGGTTACGGGATATCAGGCTGTTGAAAAACTCCTAACGAAATCTGCTATATTACTCGTAAATCTATGTTAACGAGGAGGGACACTTGTTAGGAGAACATAGCCGAAGCGAGCCGATGTTCTACTATATACGGATGGAAGAATTAGTTCCTGAAGATCATCTTCTCAGATTGATAGACAAGCACATAGATCTAAGTTTCGTTCGGGACAAGGTAAAGCATCTTTACAGTTATACGGGCCGTCCCTCGATTGATCCGGAAGTACTCCTCCGCATGTTGCTCCTAGGCTACCTGTACGGGATCACGTCAGAGCGGAGGCTGTGTGAAGATGTTAAGATGCACATCGGTTACCGCTGGTTTGTGGGGTTAAGCCTGGAAGATGCGGTACCGGATCACTCCACATTTTCAAAGAACCGCCACCATCGGTTTGGCGAAAGCGATCTGTTTCAGCAGATTTTCGATGAGATCGTGGCTCGGTGTGTTGCTCATGGTTTTGTTACGGGTGACCATCTTACGGTGGACAGTACCTATATCAAAGCCAATGCTTCACTCAAGAGCCTTGAGCCCGTCGTTGTAGCCTGTAAGCCCAAGGACTATATCCGGAAGCTTGAGCAAGAGACTCTGGTCGAGGACAAGCCGTGGGATCCCAATCAGGATGCCCCTCTCCGGGGGCAGAAATTCAGCAACTCCTCTCACCGCTCCACCACCGATCCTGATGCAAAAATTGCAAGACAAAAAGGGCACGGCTCAGCTCATCTCAGCCACGCTGCCACGTATGTCATGGACAATAAACACCGTATCATCGTCGGGGCAGATGCGGGAAGTCCTGATACACACACGGATTGCAATCTGGCCCTCAAAGAGATCCGGAGACTAAAATGGAGATACCGCCTCAGACCGAAAACGCTGGGGGCAGATAAGGGGTATGGGGCTGCGGAATTCATTCGATCCCTGCTCTCGGAAAAGATCCAGCCACATATCCCGGTTGTCGAGCAGCTGCGACACAAGGCGCAAGGCATGTATGGTCGGGAACGGTTTACGTATGATAGTGAGCGTGACCTGTATCTCTGTCCTGAAGGGAACGAGCTCAAATACCATGGTGTCCATACAGCCAATCGGCAACATGTGTATCGAGCCCAGGCAAAAGCGTGTCGGGTTTGCCACGAAAAATCCGTATGCACTAAAGATCGGGCGCGATCGATCAGTTTCCATATCTATGAGGATTCCATCGCCAGGGCAAAGGAACTCAGCAAGACCAGAGGATACTATCTGTCGCAACGGAAGAGAAAACAGATTGAAGAACTTTTCGGAGAGGCGAAAGAGTTTATGGGACTCCGCAGGGCGAGATACCGGGGCCTACGCTTCGTTCGTGAACAAATTTTGATGACCGCTGCAGCCCAGAACATCAAACGGATGATAAAGCTCCTGTCGCGAGGCAGGCCGAAAGCCCCGGCTTTACTAGTCGGACCAATGCAGATGGGGTCAAACAACGAGGGGTTATCAGCTATCGCTATCCATATCCTTCGGTTTCTCGTTGAAATACTACGTGCAGACGGTTATTTCCCGCTGAAACGTAGTTTTTCAACAGCCTGATATGCTGTAACCCTATTGTTTAGCGTGTACTAAGAGTTTGAAAATTTTAGTATATTTCTCTTCAACCGCTGTTAACGCTCATTTTCAAACTACATGTCATTTCCTCCCGCTTTTTAGACATGGAATGTTACTTTATTTCCATCCCCCATAAATACCCCTACTTTATGCGATTAAAACATTTACATAGATTTCATTCTGTGATATCTTCTTATCAATAAGGCATCTGCTTACTTCACCCACATAACCCATCACAAAGCATTCTATCCCGGTTTTTGCCATTCTAAAAAAATCGAATCAGTACTATTTTGTTCATTCGCATTCAGGCCGCTTTGTTTTTTCTTTTTCTAGCTTGCATCGGATGTCCAAATTACCAGGATAGGGAAATCCTAAATCTAGGGAAGCGATCTTCGGAACCAGCGTAATTTCATGATGATATTCGTTCTTTTTTGGGAGCAGAAGACGCCTTGCAAAGACAAGGCGTATTGTCTTGCAGGTGACGCAGATAATTAGGGGGGGGCTATGGAAGAGTCGGGCGCATGGAAGGGAGCGAGCGTGAAAGATATTACAAGGCAATCCAAAAGAAAGATCCGCAGAAAGGCATGGCTTCCGGTCATGTTATTGGCCATCGCTCTTTTGCTAATCGGTAGACCGGTATCGGCCGATATCACGATGTCGTTTACACAGCCTTCAATAGCAATAGGCTTTTATCATAGTGTGGCCCTGAAGAGCGATGGGACCGTGACGGCCTGGGGTTATGACTATTATGGCCAAACTGATGTTCCTGCGGGCCTTACCGGTGTTACCGCTGTATCTGCAGGGGGGTACCATACGGTAGCTCTGAAGAATGACGGGACCGTTGTAGCCTGGGGCTGGAACAATTACGGTCAGACCACAGTTCCTGCGTTCCTTTCTGGCGTGACGGCAATAGCAGCAGGTGCCTATCATACCGTGGTCCTAAACGGCGACGGGACGGTTGGAGCTTGGGGCTATAACGACGAAGGTCAGAGCACGGTGCCCGCCGGCCTTTCCGGCGTTACGGCTATAGCAGCGGGTGCCTACCATACTCTGGCCCTGAAGAGCGACGGGACAGTGGTGGCTTGGGGCTATAACACTGAAGGCGAGAGCACTGTGCCTGCGGGTCTCACCGGTGTTGTAGCTATCGCAGCGGGGGGGTATCATTCGGTCGCTCTGAAGTCGGATGGGACTATTGTCGTCTGGGGTAGGAACGTGGAGGGTCAGTGCAATGTGCCTGCGGGCCTTACAGGTGTTGTCGCTATCGCAGCCGCAACGAATCATACGGTAGCTCTGAAGAGCGATGGTACCGTCGCCGCCTGGGGTGATGATACATACGGTCAGATCGACGTTCCAGCGGGTCTCACTGGCGTGACAGCTATTACAGCAGGAAAACAGCATACGATGGCCCTGAAGGGCGATGGGACCGTGGTGATCTGGGGCAGGAACTCCTACGGTGAGGGCACGGTGCCTGCCGGACTTAACCTTATAACCAGATACCGCGTGACGACAAACACACCGGCTTTGGCAACGGGAGCGCAGCATACCGTGGCCCTGAAGAGCGACGGGACCGTGGCGGCCTGGGGCGATAACACGTATGGGGAGAGCACCGTGCCAGCCGGTCTGAGTGGTGTTATCTCGGTCGCGGCCGGAGCGTATCATACCGTGGCCCTGAAGAACGACGGGACCGTGGTTGCCTGGGGCGATAACGTGTATGGTGAGAGCACCGTGCCAGCGGGCCTGACCGGTGTAGCCTACATAGCGGCAGGAGGGTATCATACCGTGGCCTTGAAGAGCGACGGGACCGTGGTCGCCTGGGGCGATAACTCGTATGGCGAGAGCACCGTGCCTGCGGGCCTAAGCGGTGTAGCCGCAATAGCGGCAGGAACACATCATACCGTGGCCCTGAAGGACGACGGGACTTTGGTCGCTTGGGGAGATAATACGTACAGCCAGATCGCCGTGCCCGCTGGCCTAAGCAGTGTTACCGCAGTATCGGCGGGAGCGTATTACACCATGGTCCTGAAAAGTGACGGGACCGTGACCGCCTGGGGCGATAACTCGTATGGCGAGAGCACCGTGCCTGCGGCCCTCTCGGGTGTCATTGCCATATCCGCAGGAGGGTCTTATGCGGTAGCCCTGGAAAGCGACGGGACCGTGGCGGCCTGGGGCGATAACTCGTACGGCGAGAGCACCGTGCCTGCTAGCCTAAGCGATGTTATGGCAGTGGCGGCAGGAGCGTATCATACTGCGGCCCTGAAGAGTGACGGGACCGTGACCGCCTGGGGCAACAATGATCAAGGTCAGACCACCATACCAGCGAATCTTAACCTTGGCCACGGCCGTATCTCGTGTATCCCAACATCTGTGGGCTACACCTCGAACTCAGTATGCACTATAACGCCAGGTATAGGGTATCAGGTTTTAGACGTGCAAGTTGGACCGACAGCAGGAGGCATGAGTTCAGTGGGCGCGTCCACCTCCTACACCATAGGCAACATTACCGCTGACATGTCCATAGCGGCAACATTCGGAGCGGATCCGGGTTCAGACACCACTCCGCCAATAACGACAGCATCCCCTGCAGGAGGAACGTATAGTGTTGCCCAGGCCGTTACTTTGACCTGCAATGACGGTGGTGGAAGCGGCTGTAATGCTACCTACTATTGCCTCGGCACGGGGTGTACCCCTGCAACTTTATACCGTGGGGCTTTCATAGTATCAAACTCAACAATTCTGAGATTCGCCTCGATTGACAATGCAGGGAACACCGAAGCCATAAAAACCCTGACATTCACCATTACCTTGGTCGATCCCACGTTGACTGCCACCGCCGGACCAAACGGCAGCATCACCCCCTCAGGCACCATGACCGTCCTCCCCGGATGGACTGGAACATTCACCATCACGCCGAATGCGGGGTACCGCGTAGCCGACGTTCAGGTAGACGGGGCGTCAGTAGGGGCGGTAACCTCGTATGCGTTTGCCAACGTCACTGCGAACCACACTATCAATGCAACCTTTACCCTGGATGTCTATACCATCACGGCTGCGGCCGATGTGAACGGAAGCATCACGCCGTCTGGCACGACAACGGTGAATGACGGCGCCAGCCAGACCTATACGATCGCGCCAAATCAGGGATATCAGGTGCAGAGCGTAATCGTTGACGGCGTGAGCAAGGGTGCAATTACCAGTTACACATTTGCGAACGTTTCGGCGAGCCATACCATCAACGCGTACTTCACGGTGATGACATACACCATCACGGTCAGCGCGGGAACGGGGGGGAGCATAACATGGCCCGCGGGCGTTACCACTTTCAACATTGGTGCCAGCCAGACCTACACCATCACGCCCACGGCAGGGTACCATCTCGTGGATGTCCAGGTTGATGGGGCGTCAGTCGGTGCGGTGACCACCTATACCTTCACGAACATCACGGCCAACCACACGATTGCAGCGACATTTGGAGCCAACCCATCGTACATCATCACGGCCAGCGCGGGAGCGAACGGCGCTATATCGCCTTTGGGCAACGTGTCAGTGCTGGGCGGCACCAACCAGACATTCACCATCTCGGCGAATGCGGGGTACCGCGTAGCCGACGTTCAGGTAGACGGGGCGTCAGCAGGGGCGCTGACATCGTACACGTTCTCCAACGTCCAAACAACCCACACTATCAATGCGACCTTTACCCTGGATGTCTATACCATCACGGCTGCGGCCGATGTGAACGGAAGCATCACGCCGTCTGGCACGACAACGGTGAATGACGGCGCCAGCCAGACCTATACGATCGCGCCAAATCAGGGATATCAGGTGCAGAGCGTAATCGTTGACGGCGTGAGCAAGGGTGCAATTACCAGTTACACATTTGCGAACGTTTCGGCGAGCCATACCATCAACGCGTACTTCACGGTGATGACATACACCATCACGGTCAGCGCGGGAACGGGGGGGAGCATAACATGGCCCGCGGGCGTTACCACTTTCAACATTGGTGCCAGCCAGACCTACACCATCACGCCCACGGCAGGGTACCATCTCGTGGATGTCCAGGTTGATGGGGTGTCAGTCGGTGCGGTGACCACCTATACCTTCACGAACATCACGGCCAACCACACGATTGCGGCGACATTTGGAGCCAACCCATCGTACACCATCACGGCCAGCGCGGGAGCGAACGGCGGTATGTCGCCGTCGGGCACCGTGTCAGCGCTGGGCGGCACTAACCAGACATTCACCATCACACCGAATGCGGGGTACCGAATAGTCGATGTTCAGGTAGACGGTACGTCCGTTGGCCCGGTGCCGGCCTACACCTTTGCCAATATAGCTGCCAACCACTCCATTTCGGCGACATTTACCCTGATACAGTACTACGCCATCACTGCCAGTGCGGGGCCGAATGGCAGCATATCGCCGTCAGGCACGGCATCCGTGAAGGAGTTCACTAACCAGACATTCACCATCACGCCGAATGCTGGGTACCGCGTAGCCGAAGTTGACGTTGACGGGGCATCAGTGGGAGCGCCTACCTCGTACACGTTCACCAACGTTCAAGCAACCCACACGATCAGCGCGACCTTTACCCTGGATGTCTATACCATCACGGCTGCGGCCGACGTCAACGGAAGCATCACGCCGTCAGGCACGACAACGGTGAACGACGGAGCCAGCCAGACCTATACGATCGCGCCGAATCAGGGATATCAGGTGCAGAGCGTGATCGTTGACAGCGCAAGTGTAGGTGCAGTAACCAGCTACACCTTCGCGAACATCAGGGCGAACCATACCATCAACGCGTACTTCAAAGTGATTACCTATACCATCACGGCAAGTCCAGGAACAGGGGGGAGCATATCGCCACCGGGTACTACCACGTTGAACATTGGTGCCAGCCAGACCTACACCATCACGCCTGCCGGAGGATACGGTATCAGTGATGTCCAGGTTGACGGCGTGTCAGTCGGTGCCGTGGCCACCTATACCTTCACGAACATCACGGCCAACCACACGATTGCGGCGACATTTACTGCGAACCCATCATACACCATCACGGCCAGCGCCGGAGCGAACGGCACAATATCTCCGGGCACGGTGACAGTGCTGGGCGGAGCAAACCAGAAGTTCACCATCACCGCTGCCACGGGGTACCGTGTAGCCGACGTTGAGGTTGACGGTGCATCAGTGGGAGCCCCGGCCTCATACACGTTCACCAACGTCCAAGCGACCCATACGATCAGCGCGACCTTTACCCTGAACGTCTATACCATCACGGCTGCGGCTGACGTCAACGGAAGCATCACACCGTCGGGCACGATAACGGTTAACAAAGGCGCCAGCCAGACCTTCACGATCACGCCGAATCCGGGATATCAAGTGCGGAGCGTGATCGTTGACGGGGCAAATTGGGGTGCAAAAACCAGCTTTACCTTTACAAGCGTCACGGCGAACCACACGATCAACGCATATTTCAAGTGATGCCCCGCTAAGCTTAAAAAATTTGAGAAGGCCAGACGGTCATGTCTGGCCTTATTTTTTTTCACAATTATATAGAGGGGAGCGGACAAGGGAACCATCTTGCAGAGATAATGAGTCACCATAGGAGTTCGGGACGTTTTCGCTTCGTACGATTCTGTCGGTCGCTATTGATGGCTGTCGTAAATACTTCCTTTAAAGTTCTTCGCCAATAATCACCGGCACCTAGTAAGTGATAAAGAGTGTGCGCCTTTCAGATGTCCTATTTGAACAGTATCGCTCTCCGGATGAGCGGACATATCTATTTTAAAGAGGCAGATGGTACATCCCATCTCAGCATGATAGTCTTAATCAGCACAGCAGTTAATAAACAGATGCTTGGATAATAGGTCAGCACATTCCGGAAAATCGCAGTATTAAACATTAGGCTTCCGGAAAAAAATTCGGTAAGCGTATAAACCAGGATGAAAAACATTGCATAGCACAGAACGGGAGTAGCTAGTAAAATGAATTCCCTTGTCGGTCGCCCGGCTAAGACCGTAAGAATCGGGATAAAGAGGAAAAAAACATTGAAATCCCGAAAAGAAGCGAGAAGCGAAATGACTTTCCACGCCATTTCGGGCCGAAAGGTAAAGTTTACCGTAACATAATCGGCGCCAAACCCGAGATGATGTGAGAATTTAAATACATACCAAGGCACTGCCAAAAGCAGACTTGCAAGCAAGGGAACTGCTGATCTTTGAAGGACGGTCCCTTGGCCTCTGTTCTGCCAAAAGAAAATAGCGGCAGCCAGAAGAAGAGGAAGAACAAAGAAGGGTGCCTCATCTTTTGTAAATAGCGCTTCTGCCGAGAAGAGACCCATCAGTGTCCAATACTCATATCCCCCCCTCATGGCAAGGAGAAACATTATGAGAGAAAAAAGGATATAAACGCTGAGTGGGACATCGCTGTACACCTCAATCGAATGGATTGACAGAAGCGGGGAACTCAGGAAGAGCACAAGCATTGATAATGCAATCAGACGTGAGGTCTCACGTGCCATGACCACATACAGATAAACAGACATGGCGAGCAGATAGAGAGGGCTCCAGAATTTCACAAACACTTCATCAAAATGTCCAATCCAGAGACTCATCCAAACCTGCATAAGGGGGTTGTGAGGCGGATAATTCGCGTTTCTGTTCAGAAGTCCCTTGCCGAAAAAATCCTCGGGCGAGGTATCCAGGAGTAAGCTATGCGAGTAATAGAAGGCCTTTGCCCCCGCCGACCAGTTAGCGAAAGAGTCCCAGGCAAAAATCGGCCTTAGATACGTTTCCACAAAGATAGATCCAATTTTAATGATGACGAGAGCGGTTAGAGCAATTAGAGATATCTTCTTGAGCCAGTGGCCCTCCGTACCGAAAATCTCCTTGAAAAGCCCGAATGAAGGTCTTTTGATGAGAGCGACCCTCTTTTTTACTGTCCATAAGTAAAGGCCGGCAATTTCTATTATGATCGGTATGGCAACATTTAAGAGCGTTAATGAAACGCGCATGAGGGCCAAAAGAAACATCTGTACTGTTAAAAGGCCCATGCCAAGCGGGTACGCCATACAGAGACGTTCGGACAACCCGCTCGTGCTCTCATCGCGGAGCAGAATGGATACGATGAGAAAACCAAGGATGGCCGGTATGACTAAAGCAGCGAGCATGAGCATCATTCGACCTTTAAGATATATGCACCAGGATCATAGCGGAAGAGGAGTTCCGCGTTATCCGTACGCACATCACCTCTGATGAACGTTTTTGTACGGTCATCATAGACGACATTATCATATAAAACGATAATGTTTTTTGCATTGGCTCTGTTCCGCCGGGGTAGCAAGTAGTACTGGGTCATCAATCTAGTGGCGTCATCGGGGGCATAGATAACATAATCGTTGTTTTTCAGCACTTCCCGTGCCACCCTGATAAAATTGTAAAGAGGACCAACAAATATCCCCGTTTTTGCCTCTGTGGAATACCCGGAATAGGTGTTAATATCTTCACAGAACCATGTATACCAAGTCCTTTCCGAATAAACTAAATAAAGGAATCCCGCACAAAAAAAGGCGATGACAATCGATTTTCTGAAAGCTTGCAAGAGGAGATTTTTTTTCATGACAAAAAACACAGCACTCACCGTCGTAATGCCGATAATAATGCAATAGATCATCATGGTGAAGGAAGACGGGATTTGTATCCAGCCGTTCACACTTCCTCCATGCATTGGTTCAATCGTAAACAGGTCTGTGAGATTAAGGTCCATGGTCTTTTGTAAATAAATCTCCCTATATCCGTGCCTTATGGCCCCCGGGCGTAGCACCTATCTGGACGCCGTTAGCCATTATATCTTTAAATTGCCTTTACCTTGAAAAACGAATAATGTTCATAGGATGATTGACGCAACAATGGCAAAAATTGGTCATTTCCTTCACCAGTCCCTCAGAGGTTGTCTCCCGTCAATACAAAATCTCCCTCGTTTACCAGAAAACTATATCACAAGTCTTTTGGCATGTTGGAAAGTTCCAGGATACCATTTGTGATATGTTCTACCATACACTTACCTGACCTGATGGCATTTAATTATTCATAGGCTGCAAACTTGTGCATATATATCTTTTCATCTATTCCTAGTGGAAACAGAAAGGTTCGATAGATTCCAACAGCATTAAGTATCTCTGTGTATTTCGGAAAATTATAGCTGAATGCGGCTGTCCGGTAAAGGACAATTATTCGAGATGAACCTTGCGATTTCCAAAATGGCACAACTGCTGCGGAGTACAGCTTACTATAAGGATGTAGAAAGGTAAACATGGCAACTTCTTATCTGTTAAAGTTTATTTAACTGTAGGTTGCGATTAGCATTATTGATCGCTTGAAAGTGTCAATCGGTAACGCACGATACCGGAGGCACTGCAAATTATTATTGAAAACCGAACATAACAGTTGTATATTACGATGCTCCAATGCGGAAAGCGTTTCGAAAAAGCCAAGGACGGGAAATATTCCCGCAGACTATTCGATGACCGTGGTCCGGAAACACCGGATGGTGCACTGGTAGACATGAGCATTATGATCTCTTCTCTTTTTAGGCAGCATCGAAAAATATTCTTTTGCTTAATCCTCACAGGTGGCGTTGTAGGCTTGATGCTGGCAACCGTGAGGTTCAACATTACCCACAATTACGAAGGCATATTTCTGCTGAAGGG
>Ga0335081_10003138_pt1 | contig 25986 bp, 24 predicted proteins | sample Lox_Sample_35_FD_206713 | JGI IMG/M metagenome (GOLD analysis project Ga0335081, IMG submission 206713) | Soil microbial communities from Loxahatchee National Wildlife Refuge, Florida, United States - Lox_Sample_3.5 | ecosystem: Environmental > Terrestrial > Soil > Wetlands | place: USA...
TTACTTGCGGATCCCCAGTTTCTGGATAACGCTCTTGTAGCGCTCGGTATCGGACTTTCTGAGGTAATCGAGCAAGCTGCGACGCTTGCTGACCATCATGAGAAGACCGCGCCGGGAGGCATGGTCTTTCTTATGGGTCTTGAAATGCTCCGTCAATTCACCAATCCGCTCGCTGAGGATGGCGATTTGCACTTCCGGCGAACCAGTATCGGTCGCGTGCGTGCGGTGTTGGTCAATCAGGGCGGCTTTTTTCTCTCGGGCTAACACTGATTCGGCTGCGCTCCTACTCTTTTATCGTATGTTGTTACGTTATCAAGGATAACATGCAAGGGCGGGAACGGCAAAAAGGGGCAGGCGTTCTGGAGCATACGGAAGCTCACGGTGTGATCCCGAAAGCAACGCTTGCGCCGCCCCTGAGATTTCCGCTGGTCACGCCGTAGAGATTGCCCGCAGCGTCAAATACCATCCCGCCTGCCGGATTAGTACCATCGTTTCCGGAGAATGAATGCAGAATGGTCTGCGTCCATTGACCACCCGCGCCGGGCGTAAATTTGAACACAAACCCAAAGCCGTTTGTACCGCCAGCGGCGGTTGCCACATAGACGTTGCCGGCGGAGTCGAGCGTAGGGGGACCGTTCGGACCGGATCCATCGTTGGTCCCACCCTGAAACTGATGAATCACGGTTTCACCCCAAGTACCATCCGGGTTCGGCGACAGCTTAAACAAAACGCCGCATCCGCCGTGGCAGCCGCCTGAGCCACCATAGATCGTTGTTCCGTACAGGTTGCCGGCAGCGTCGATAGCTACGCCGCCCAAGGGTTGATAGCCACCATCGCCCCCAAATTGAAAAGAGTAGATGGTCGAGTAGGTCCAACCGAAACTGCCGGAGTTTGGCCGCAGTTTGTACACGGACCCCGCGCTGCCGCTCCCGCCGGTTTGAGTCGTACCATAGGCGTTTCCCTCAGGATCGAAGGTCAAGAAACCGATGTTGCCTGTAGGGTTGAGAATAGTTGCGTGCCACGTGGAGATAGATATTTGCCCCAAGGTGATGAAACCTACCGCCGCGCCGGCATATAGCCGACCCCCATTGAGCACCAGTGCTGACGTGTCACTGTTGTAGATAGTCGAGAAACTCCATCCCCGACCAATCCGCCCAAGTTGGAAGGCGGTTCCATTCTGCCACGCCGTGGGCCCATATAGGTTTCCGAAACGGTCGATGGCAAGGGGTCCGCCCGGCCACCCTCCGTCCGCTCCGCCCGTAAAATAGTGGAGCACATTGTAGTCCCAATTGCCTTCACCGGCAGGAGTCAATTCGAAGATCGTGCCGCAATAATAATTTTCGTAACACTGATAGAATCCGCCCTGCGCGGTCACACCGAAGAGGTTACCGTTACTGTCGAGCGTAAGAGGACTCGGGCCGTCTTGATCGTCGAATGTATACAGAATGTGGTAGCTCTGTGCCTCTGTTGCTGTCGAGACAAGCAGAAACAATATCGGGACCATGCTCCATAGGAGCGAGATTTTCCTGCAATTCATGGTTCGCCCCTCCTATTCTGAAGGCTAAACCCAAGGTAACTCTATATCCGTGCGTGACTGGAGTCTATCGACAAAGAGGGGGATTGTTTGAACCCAGCGACTTTATGACATCACTCTAGAGCCTAGGTCTAGCTCTTGTGCGTGCGGCGGGCGGAGCTCTTACGGCGCGCGGCGCTAGCCGTGCGAACAGTAGCTGCGTGGCGGAGATGCGTATGCAGCGGATGGACCTCGGCGCGTACCTTAGCTTCGGCCTGCCAGGGGTCGTAGTCGTAGGAGGGATCGAGCATGGCGACGACCGAGACCGCGCGCGTGCTGTAGCGCCGCGCCCAGTCGCTATGAATCAGCGTGCCCTGTACCGCATCCCAGTACTCGGCATTGGTGACCGTCGGCTGGGCAGGATCGTAGCTCACGCGATTGTTGATGGCCGAGAGGAATTGCGTAAACTCCTCGAGGTTCACGCCCATCTGAAAGACCAGTTGGCTGAGCGCCATCTGCTGCGGCCCCGTGAGCTGATCGAAATACCGGCAATAACCGCGCGCATTGTAAACGGCCTGGATGGCCGAGATGCGCAGCAGCCGCGTCGCGTCCTCTTCGCTAATCTGCGCCTCCAGCGAATTGGTACGGATCCGGCGGCGATAACGCTGCTTGTTCCACTCTTGCAGATTGCGGTCAAACTGCTGGAGAACCTCCTGCAGCTGCTGCAGGTCGAGCCCGGCCGCCTCCCACAACTGCGCCGAAGACGGCTCGAGGAACGGGTGGGGATTCATGGGATCGCGCTGGACGTGCATGCGCTCGGGAATATCCAGACTGAATCCCGCGCCGATCAGTGGACGGCTGGTCTTGGGGTCGGGATAGGCCGCCAACACCCAGCCCTCGTGGCGCGTGTCGCGCAGAGTGGCCATCAGCGTCCCGAGGTTGAACTTGATGTCGGAATCTTTGAAGTTGACGAGTGGATCGAGCTCCCAGTTGGCGCGCGGGGAAAAAGAAGTTAACGCGGAGCTTTGGTGCTCCAGCGGGATGCTTTGCGGCGTCGAGAAGCTCACATGCACCTGTGGCGAAGGTACGACTTGGGATTGCGCGACGGACGTCGTAGCAAACGCCAATGCTGTGCTGCAAGCTAAAACGAGATTGCGGCCGATTCCCATCGCCGTGGCCCCATCCTGAACAGCCGTGCTGACTCCACAGTAGCCCAATTTTTCCACGGCGCAAAAGGATTTCTGCAGTTACTGGAGAAACACCGTCCGCTCGAAGGAAATTCTTTACTGCCCCCATTGTGGTAAGTGCTAGGACAGCTCGGATTCAGTCGATGCGACGACACCAGCGGCTGAAGCCGGTTTTACTTGTTGCCTCGGCGGACGGCCTGAAGGCCGTCCCTTTCAAAGCAGCTTTAGGATTCAGAGGTCACTAGGACAGCAGCCGCGTAACAGCGGCTTCCACATGAATGACCGTCGTGTCGAGCAGCGGCACCTCCGGCACGTCTTGCTGGCGCAATATCAGCGGCAACTCGGTCCCGGCCAGCAGCACGCCCTGAATCCCATCTTCCTCGCGCATCCGGCGAATAATGTGTAGCAGGTTTTCACGTGTGGGATCGAGGAAGACGCCCGGGATCAGCTCGCTCACATACTTTTCGTGGATGAACGACTGCTCCTCGTCGGTGGGAACAACCAGCGCGATACCCGCGCGCGAGAAGACATCGGGATAGAAATGCGCCTGCATGGTGTAGCGGGTGCCGAGCAGTGCTACCTTGCTCATGCCTTGCTGCTGCACCGCCGCGCACGCGGCTTCTACGATGCTGATGAGCGGAATGGGCGACCGCGGCTGCACCTGGTCGAAGACAATGTGCGGCGTGTTGGCGGAGATCAGGCCGACGGTTGCGCCCGCTCGCGTGAGCTGGTCGATTCCGCGCGTAAAATAATCGGCCAATTCAGCATACTGTTGCCCTCCCAGCAGCCGTAACGCCTTACTTACATCCAGGCTGGTTATGACGATGGCGGGGTAGCTGTCGTCGGTCGTGCGCTTGCGATAGGCCGCAATGAGTTGGCGGTAATAATCGATAGTGGATTCGGGGCCGAGGCCACCAATCATACCCAGGGTCTGCATATGCTGGAACAGTCTATCGCGTCGCCTTTTCCAGCAGATACATGTACGAGCGGTAGATCTGCCCGGTGGCGCGAGTCATGCCGATCTCGCAGGTGCGGCTGCTGGAGTAGCACTCGTCGGGATGTATCGCGATGATCTCAGCCGCTTCGTGCTTGGTCGCCGATTGCGTCAGCTCCGGAACCAGGAAGCCGCGATCGCCGGCGAAGGCGCAGCAACCGGCGTTGATGGGCAGTATTACCCGCTCGCTGCAAGCGCGAGCGATGCCCTCGAGTTTTGCTGTGATCCCCATCTTCGTCACCGAACATACCGGATGCAGCGCCACCGACTTCGCTTTCGATTTGATCGGCAGCTTGGGCAGCACTTCGTCGTACACGAACTCGATGGCGTCGACGAAGGTCATCTTGTCGAAACGAGATTGGTTATCCGGCGTGAGATGGGCGCGCGCGTTCCTGAAGGCGTAGGTGCAAGGACTGGTATCGACGACAATCGGCAGCCTGCCCTTGTCCGACCATCTCCAGAACTTCTCCACGGCGGAATTGATGGCGATGACATGAGCTTGCGTCAGCCCTTTCGACGAGAACGGCGTACCGCAGCAGGTGCCGGCGACGTCGCGCGGAATGTAGACGGGCATATTGGCACGACCGGCGACATCCACCATAACTTCCATCAGCGAGCGTTCGAGCGGCTCGCCGGGCAACCGTCCCATCACGCGCGAAATGCAGGATGGGAAGTAGACAGCCGCAGCTCGCGCCTGCTGCGTCTTCGGAATCGAGCCGGCGGCATACGGAGTGTCGGGCAACCATTCGCTCAAGTTGTCCCCGAAGACGCGCTTCATGGCCCGCGTAATGGATTGCATGCCCTTCAGGCCGATGGCATTTTCCGTTGCATGTCCCAGCCGCAGCGCTATCCGCAACACACGCTCGGTCAGCTTGAAGTTGTTCGCGATGCGGACGGCCCAGGCTTGCGCCCCTGCCGATGCGCGAACTTTGCGCAAGCGTTTGACCAGTTGTCCGGTGTCGATGCCGACAGGACAGGCGGTGGCGCAAAGACCATCGGTCGCGCAGGTGTCGAGCGCCATGTAGGGGAACTCGCGGTCGAGGCTGGCGTAGAGACCGTTGGAGTTGCTGCCCACCTGCAGCCGCGCCATCTCGCGACGCACCACGATGCGCTGGCGCGGGGTCAGCGTCAGCTCGCGGCTGGCGCACTTGGGCTCGCAGAAGCCGCACTCGATGCACTTGTCGATCTCCGACTCCACCGAGGGAAGCTGTTTCAAATTGGCCAGGTGAGCTTCGCGATCCGGGTTGATGATGACGCCGGGATTCAGCAAATTGTCGGGGTCGGCCAGTTCCTTCAGCCGGCGCATGATTTGGTAGCCTTCGCTTCCCCACTCCGTTTCGACGAAGGGAGCCATGTTGCGCCCGGTACCGTGCTCGGCCTTGAGCGCACCGTCGTAACGCTCGACCACCAGCTTGACTACATCATCGATGAAGCGCGCATAGCGATCGATGGCCGGCTGGTCGTTAAAGCCCTGGGTGATGACAAAGTGGAGGTTGCCATCCTTGGCGTGGCCGAAGATGATGGCATTATCGTAGTCATGGCGGCGGAAGAGCAGCGTCAGATCGTGAGCGGCGTCCGCCAAAGATTCCACCGGGAAGGCGACGTCTTCGATGATGACGGTCGTCCCACTCTGGCGAACCGAGCCGACCGACGGAAACATGCCCGCGCGAATCTGCCACAGCACAGCCTGCTCTTCGGCGACATGGGTAAAGCGCGGCGGCTCGTGAAGCTTGAGCCCGCCGACAGCGTCGGCCGCGAGTCTCTCCAGTTCCGTCCGTTCACTTTCCTCAGCGGATTGAAACTCGGCCAGTAGTCCGGCAGCGCTCTCCGGCAAAGTGCGCAGGGTTGCCGGCATTCCCGGTTTGTTCTCCACGGAACGCAAGGAAGCGCGGTCCATGATCTCCAGAGCTTTTGCGCCCGCCTGCCGCAGCGGCACGATGGACGCCGCTGCCGCATAGAGATCCGGGAACAGCAGCAGGCCGGTGTATTTCACTGGCAGATCGGGCACGGTATTCAGCACCGCTTCGGCGATGAACGCGAGCGTGCCTTCAGCGCCAATCAGGACGTGCCGGAAGATGTCGACGGCGCGATCGAAATCGAGGAAAGCATTCAGCGAATAGCCGGTGGTGTTCTTCATCCGGTACTTGGCGCGGACACGGTCGCGCAACGCCGGATTGCGTTCCAGCTTCGCCTTCAGTTCCAGAATGCCGGCCGCCAGCCGCGGCTCGCGCGCGTGAAACTCGTCCTCGGCATCGGGACGAGCCGTGTCGATCACGGTGCCGGACGGCAGCATGAACGTCAGCGAATGCAGGGTGTGATAGGCGTTCTGCTCCACCCCGCAGCACATCCCGCTGGAGTTGTTGGAGAGAATTCCGCCGATGGTCGCCGTGGCTATCGAGGCGGGATCGGGGCCCATCTTCGTCCCGTAGGCGGTTAGCGCCTGGTTGGCACGCGATCCGATTACTCCCGGCTGCAAGCGAACCTTTCTACCGCCCTCTTCCACCTGCAGCTCGCGCCAGTTACGGGCGACGTCGACCAGCAGCCCGTCGGAGATCGACTGCCCCGAGAGACTGGTCCCGGCGGCGCGGAAGGTCATGGGAATGCGCGTGTGCCGGCTGAAGGCGAACAGCGCGCGGATCTCCTCCAGGCCTTTGGCCTGCACCACGGCCTTGGGAATCAGCCGGTAGAAGCTGGCATCGGACGCATTGGCGATGAGTTCGATAGGCCGGACCAGCACGCGTTCGCGGGGAACCAGCCCGTCGAGTGCCAATTGGATTTCTTCCGAGGACAACGGAGGGGCAACCAGGGTTGCTGCCATGTTCTTCCCTTCAGGCTGTAGGCCAGCCATGCGGCCAGGCGCGACAAGTCGCGACACGGCCAGAAATGCGCCTGCCTTGAATCTAAGCGAGAGGAGCGGCGGTGGCGTGGAAGCAGGTCACAACGACTTGTGATCGAAGGCACAAAGCGGATGGCGGGGAGAAGCCAGCTCGGATGGAAGACTGAACCGTGGAGTTAGGGCTGCGTCTGGCGACCGGGGCTCGCGGGCTCTGTCCTCAGTAGCCAGCCGCTCCCGCCATCGACCCGGACGAAGCGGTTGGATGCCAGCTCGATGAGGCCGACCGGAGTGGTTCGTCCCGTGTGGGCAATGGTCAAATCCGGCAGGCCATAGACGCCACAAGCCCATGGCGAGAAGATCCACAGCGACTGGTCGCGCTCATCGTCGCCACTGGTGCACCCACGCTGGGGCGCAGCCATCAACCTGGCGGTGACCGCACCATAGTCGGTCGCGCGCCCGACGACGTCACCGTTGGCGATCAGCTGTCCCGATCCCCGGTAAACGCCGGCCCCTCCCACCTGAACGGTGTTCCAGTCGCTGGGCGAGGTTCCGTAGTCATCCCAGGCATTGGTCGGCATCTTGGCTTCAAATACTTCATTCATGGAGGCCAACGCGCGCAGATGGGCGCTGACGGATATCTTCTTGCCTTTTGCAACCAGGTAGTCGAACTGCAGGCCGAGGCGCGCCGCTTGCCCGGGCGTGGCAGGTGCGACAGTGACGATGTGCCCAACCACCCGCGTGTCTTTAGGAAGCACGCTGCCGTCAGGCAAGGCCACATCCTGTTTCAATCGCCCGCTGATGGCCTGGCCGGGCTTGTCATGACGGGAATCCAGCGTCGTGCTCAACATTACGGGAAGAACCGTGCCTGCCGGAATCTGTTGTGCCGCGGCCGCAACCGCCAACAGGACAGTCACCAGAATGTCAGTCACACTCCATCGCATAAGGCCGCCTTCCAGACGATATAGATGCAAGAGCGGCGTGGCCGATGCGGACAACTTCGCAGCTGCACAGCCGTGTAAACAGAGTCGAAATCCTCTTCACCATCTTCGTCGAGCAGCGGTATAATTCCCCGTTCTTCCACCTCTGCGTTGACTTCGAAAACTGCTTAGTACGGGCGTGAGGCGAGCTTATGTTTCGATATGGTTGCTTCGCACTTAGTCTGTGTCTTCTGATAACTGCGGCGTTTGCGCAGACCGATCAAAGGGCCTTGCTCCAGCAGGACCTGGCTTCGCAATTCAAGTTGACCCGAATGACCGCGGACAGAACGGATATCGTCCGCGCCGGCTCGGTGCTGGAGCTGCAAAAGGACGGGCTGCTGATGACCAGCGTCGACACCGTCGCCCCTCCCACCAGCACCTACAAGAACGGCAAGGTGGGAATGAATTTCGGCGCGCAATTGTCCTGGAACATGCAGCTGGGAGGAACCAACTCCGACGCCGTTCCCAAGCGCACCTTCGTCGCGGGCGAAAAGTTCTGGATTACTGCCTTCAACGTCGAGGACGATGGCGTAGTTTTTACCTTCTTCAGCGATCCCTACAACGATGTTCGCTACTACGGCAAACTAAAGGTACCTTACCCCAATAAGCACGCTATCCCTCCCGCCGACGAGATGATGAAGACCATCGCGCAGGTAATCGCCGTACAGGCTGATGACAATGCCGCGACACAGCCCACGTCGGCGCCGGCTCCGGCCCAATCACCACAGCAAGCGATGAAGCCCATTGCACCCCCACCGCCGCCGGCCGACGAACCGCCGGCTCAGCCCAAGACCATCTCACTCGGTATGACCAAAGAACAGGTCAACGCAATCCTGGGACAGCCGCAGAAGGTTGTCAATTTGGCGACTAAGGAAATCGACTACTACCCGGACATGAAGGTGATCTTCGTCCACAACAAAGTCACAGACGTGCAATAGGCCGCTGGCGCAATATGTGAGCGAAGGAGTCCGTAAATGCGAACGTTCGCCTGCCTGATTGCAGTCGCATTTCTGGCCAGTGCCGCCTCCTGGCTGCCAGCCGACAACACTAATCCGAAAGCTGAGTTGCAGGAGAAATTGCGCGAGCAATTTGTGCTGGTCAAGCTGACCGCCGACAAGAAAGACATCGTCAAGGCGGGTTCCGTGCTGGTGTTCCGGAAAGACGGCATGACGATGTGCAGCGTGAATATCCTGCTGCCGCCAACGAGGTTTTATCATGATGGCGAGATCAACGAGCCTCGTGCCGGCGACATGGTCTGGAACTACAATCTGGCCCGTGTACAGCCGGGAGTAAACTCCGCCAATGCGCCCAAGCGCAACTTCATGGCCGGGGAAAAAGTGTGGGTCAGCGATATCACGGTGCGGAACGAAGGCGTGATCTTCCGCTTCTACAGCGATCCCTATGACGGCGTTCGCTACTACGGCGACCTGGTCTTTCCGATCAACAAGAAGTCGATGCCCTCACCGGAAGAGATGCTGAACACCATCGCGGAAGTGGTGACTGTGGATTCCGCGAACAACTCTTCCAGCGGGGCCGCACAGGCTAACGCTGCGCCGCCGTCTTCGGCGCCGTCACAGGAAACTCAGGTTCAGCCCCCGCCGGCGATAACGCCGCCTTCGCCGCCGGCTGACACTCCGCCGGCAGCGCCGAAAACCATCTCCGTCGGTATGACGAAAGATCAGGTTGTGGCAATCCTGGGACAGCCGCAGAAGGTGGTCGATCTGGCGACCAAGGAGATCGACTACTACCCGGACATGAAGATCATCTTCGTGAAAGGTAAGGTCAGTGATGTTCAGTAGTTGACCGGTGGCGGAAGACATCCATACTTCAAAAGACGGGTCCGCAGCAACGGACGCCAGTGCCCGGCGGGATATCTAGCGCAGTTGTGCAAGCGGATAACAACAGCAGCTGCAGGAGAGCAATGCCACATAGTAGCTGCAACCGGGCGAAAACCTCGGCGATTGAAATGCCGTTCGTCAGTCCCTGCATCAAGTAGGCCCTGTTGCGTCGCAAACGGATCGTGCGCAACAGGGCTTATTTTGAGCGCAGCTGATTCACCGCCATCCGCACCCAAACAACCTTACCCGAGCGCGATCAAGCCATTACTTAGCCGGCGCTTTACAGGTGCTGGCTACCGACTTGACGGTTTTTACCTTAAAGACCGGCTGCTCTTTCGCACTAGACTCGGCACCCTGGACAGTAGTGTCAACGGTCCTCACTCCCGGCATACCAGTAACCTGGATCTGCTGGCCCACATAGTGGGTGAGCTTGTTGGCTTCGTTCGAGAGCTGATGAACTGCCCCGCTGCTGTCGGTGAGCCGGTAATGACTATCCGTGTACTGCAGGCAGCCTTCGATTGTAGTGACGGTGGACGTCTTGCCGCTGGTTTGGCCCGCAGCTTGCGCTTGCATCCAAACGGCCGAGATCAGTAGCATCAAAGTAACTAACATTGCCTTGCGCACAATAAACCCCCTTTCAGCGTACGTCTTAGCCAGGGACCATCCCTGGCCGTAAAACGATTGTGTGTCCCGTTTCACGGGACAAACTGATTCTCCTCTCCGCTAAAAGCTTAGAGGACATCGTATCGATGCGACCCCGCTGTTGCTTACGAGCAAGTGCTGCGTACTCTCAACACGGTTGGCGCTTCACTGGGCTGGGGACTTGCAGGTGTCTGCTACTTGCTTCACGCTTTTTACCTCGAAAACCACCTGCTCAATTACACTCGATCCAGCACCCACGCTCGTGCTATCTATCGTCTTTATGCCTGGCTTGCCGGTAACTTCGATTCGGTGGCCCGTCTGGTGGCCGAGTTTACTAGCGGCCCCTGAAAGTTGATTGGGCGTCCCATTGTCCTCCGTCAGTATGTAGTGACCATCCGAGATCTGCAGGCAGCCTGTGAGTGTTGTCAGGTTGGAAGTTTTGCCGGAGGTCTGGCCAGCGTTGGAAGAGGGATTAGCCGATTGCGCTTGCAGCCAAACGGCGGAAATCAGGAGTACCAGAGTCAGTCTCACTACCTTACACACAAAGAGCCTCCGTAGTAGTTTTGCGGTGTCGCATTAGTTTAAGCACACAATATCTGCCCGTCAAAAATAGCAACTGCCGCCAAAGTTATGCGAAGAACGGGCGGCTCGCTTGCGCGGCCGCCCATTCCAGTCCAGTACTTCACTGGGTTGCTAGAAGGTGAAGATTGGCCCAAACTCGGTACGCCAATCGGTTGCATTGCAGACCGCCTTATTGGCGACCTTGGTGGCATTGCAGATGCCAGCATCAGCACCGCTGATCGCCGGCACAGCATAGCTGGAGTAATCGCTCTCTTCAAAGCCGAACTGCACCCAGGGGTTCATCTTGTAGAAGATGGTTGCGGCTTTGATCGTGCTCTTGACCGGTCCGGCACCCTCCGCTCCAATGCCCTTGGCAAGATAGAAGTCATTCGCATTGACAGCGTCGATGCCGTATTCGAAGTACGCTTGCCATCCGGCATTTCTGCCTTTTGGATCAGCGTTGAACCAGCGCGAGAGTGGGAATCCGGCTTGAACGAATCCGCCGTAGCCGCGCACGGGCAGTTGCGGAGCAACTGTGGGCGTGCCGTTCCTCATGCCAAAGACGGCAGGGTTGTAGTCGACGGAGTAGCCGTCCGCCACGCCAGTCAGCCCGACCGGTTGGTTGTAGTAGGACAGAGTCTGGCCACCAAAGAAGAATCGCAGGTCGGCTCCCATGTAGCCGCTGGCCACAACTGTCGCCCAGCGGGTCGGGAGTGAGACTGCAACCTGGTTGCCATAACCGTTACTGTTGAGGTCAACACCGCTTGGAAACGCCGCCGTATAGGCCGCCGGAACTCCTCCGGCCGTCACGGTCATCTGGCGAGTCGTATAGAAGCCGCTCCACAGGATCTGAGCCGGAACTACGCCAGGTGCTTTATCCAATTGGAATTGCAAAACCAGTCTGGATTCCAGCTCTGGCTTGGCGGCGTCTGCGCCTTGCCGCTCGCCGTATCCGAGTTGGCTGGTGAGTCCGAGGTTGGCCAGGGTACAAACCGGCGATACCCCCGTCTCGGGAGCAGGGCAAGTAATTCTGGTTCCAGGAAGATCGCCCTCGGACGGCATCATGAGGGCAAACTCAGGAGAGAGCTTCCAATCACGCGAGCCGCCTAGTTTCTGGACCAGTCCCAGACGGAACTGGGGAGAGCGTTCATAAACGTTGCCCCAGTAGGCGCCGTAGAAGGTCGTTTCCAACAGGTTCATCAGCGCGCTCGATCCGAAGATCGACCAGTCCTGGCCGGCTTCGAAGAAGATGTCCGAGTTGGGCGCCGCCGTCCAGTCGATTCTTCCATAGGCCAGACGCAGTTGCAGCGCATTGCTCCGGATGGTGGAGACGCTGCGGTTGTCGACTGCGCTGAAGTTGCCCTCGAAGTCAGCTTCGAGTTGGCCGGTGACGGTGATGTTCTTGGAGACATCCGGCCACTCAAACTTCGAACCTATACGGCTGGAACGTGCTTTCAAATGGAAGTCCGGATTGCTGCCCGGGCCAGAATTGGTGCCCCCGGCCAGGAAGAGAGGTTTGATAAAGTCGTCGCCATAGGGCTGGTAGGAGTCGTATGCTGCGGTGGACTTGATAAAGCCATACGGCGCGATCATTGCCCCCGAGGGTAGCTTCCAAGCGTGAGCCAAAGCATCTTTGCTCGGTGGATCCAGCGAGAGCACCCGCACAGGTGCAATAGCTGGAACGACCTTTGGTCCGGTCGGCTCCGGAGGTTTGGGTTGCGTCGTTTGACCTGGAGTCAAGCTGTTAGCCTGTGACCCGGCCGATTCTATCTCGACGAAGGTATGCATCGAGGCGGCATCTGAGACAGCACTCTTCAGCTCAGCCGCTTCGGAGTCACTCACTAGGCCCTTAGCCTGTAGCAACTGAAGCAGCTGGTTCATTCCTGCGGAGCCTGAGGTGCTGCGCAGGCTATTGGCTTCCGATGTGGTCAAAATACCTTTCTTGACCAGCAGGTCGAGCAAGGTTGCATTGGGTGTGGCTAGTGCCCCTGCATTGGGGTCGCCGTTGGTGGTTGCTGCGGCCGCAGCCGTAGCGCTCGCTGGAGCTGCCGGGTTCGCAGGATTGGCATCTGCAGCCGATAGGATCGCCGGCATCAACAGACACCCAATGACAACCAGCGACAACATGGTTGACCGGAAATAAGTAGACCGGAAAGAATCTCGCATCTCGCCTCCGCAAAAGTCGGGCACAATTCGGGATCCAGCTCTAGTGCCTGGTATCACCAGGACGGATAATGGCGTCCCGCCTAATTGAATTGGCCTTGTGCGGAACTTTACGGGAAGGCAGTTGTTAGCCAAACGGACATGGCTCACGTCTGATTGTGACAATGGCACGGCTAGTTTGTGACAAAACCGGAGGGGATAGGCGGTCGAAGACTATAACTATAGGGATTAGACTGGGTTGCAGCGTGCTTCCTGAATAGTTTTCCGCCTTACAACTTTGGTGGGAATTTCTCAGTGTAAGCTGTCAATCCTCTGGTCTAGGATCTTCCGGCCGCTCGTTCGACTCTGGAGCAAGGTTGCAGAATGGTCACATATCACAACCATCCGTGACGCAGGTCGCCAACTTTTCTTGCGCTGCGTGCTACATGTGGGTCTTCATCGCGGCCCCATTCTCTTCCAGGAGTTCCCTCATATGCCGGAGCAGCAAACTCTTTCCAAGCAGACCAAAATGGCCATGATCTCCCAGTTTCTGGGATTCATGCTCGATGCTTATGACATGGCGCTGGTGCTTGTCATGGCTCCGATTCTGGTCAAGGTCTTCGTCTCCCCCAAGGGCAGTGCAGCTTGGCAGTACATTGTCATCGTATTCACTTATTCCATCACCATGGCTGCAAGACCCATCGGGTCGGCTTTCTTCGGACGCTTCGCCGACAAGATCGGGCGCCGGTTCCTTCTGATCCTCACCATCGGAGGCGTGGGCGTGATGTCGCTGCTGGGCGGCTTTATGCCGACCTACGCGCAGATCGGCGTCTGGTCCTATGTTCTCTTCTGTGTCCTGCGTCTGCTGATGGGCGTCTTCTTCGGCGGCGAGTATGCCGTTGGGCATACCTTCGCCATCGAATATGCGCCGCAGAAGAAGCGCGGCACCATCGGCGGATTCATCCAGTCCGGCTTTCCTCTGGGTTATGTCTTCGGATCGTTGGTGTTCGCCCTGGTCTCTTACCTCACCACCAAGGAGCAGATGGCGGCGTATGGCTGGCGCATAGTCTTCATGACCGGCGTGGTCCCGGTTTTCCTGGCTCTCTACATCCGGAAGAACCTCCAGGAATCGCCCGAGTTCGAGAAGACGAAGGCCAAGGGCGCGATCGAGAAGTCGCCCTTCCTCAACCTGTTCAAGCCGCCGCAACTGTTCGATTTCTTGCAGGTCTTCTTCTTCATGACCGGCTTGTTCCTGACCGACTATTCGGTCTATGGATTCCTGCCCAATATTCTTACTTTGAAGGGACGCGGATTCGGCACCACTACCTATAGCTTGATCTATGGCTTCGCGCTGTTCATGGCCTTCCTCGGCTATAACTTCTATGGCTGGCTGTCCGACCGAACCGGCAGGAAGATCCTGACGCAGTGGTACTGCGTATTCCTGGTCGTTTTCGGCATTCCGGTTTTCTCGGTTCTCTATCACGCCGCCATTCAGCGCAACTTGTGGCTGGCGGTTCTGGGCACCGTGATGGCTGCCATGCTGAAGCTGGCGTGGGGCGTGGTTCCCGCGTACCTCTGTGAACGCTTCCCAACCAAGCGGCGCGCGGCCGGCGTAGGCTTCGGATATTCTTCCGGCGCATTGCTGGGCGCCTGGTTCAGCGTCTACGTCTGGTGGGCCCACAAAATCCCCTTTATCGCGGCCATCGAAAAGCAGGATATGTGGCTTTCGCCCGCAGTGATCCTTACGGTCGGCGCGATCATGACCTTTGTCAGTCTGCTGTATTCGCCCGAAACCAAGCATCTCCAACTGGACGAAGTTGGCGAGCGCGAGCGGGCGGCGCAGAAGGCGAAGGCAGCTGAAACCGTCTCGGTCTAGCGCAACCGCTGTTTCGATACTCCCTGAAAAGCCACGGCAATCGCCGTGGCTTTTCTGCCGCTTGGACAACTTTGCGGAACTTTCGACACTATTCCTGGCAATTATCTATGCATGCTGCTTATCAAAGACCAGTTTGAGAGCAGCTTTTTCACAAAACTTTACCAATGCGTTACCAGACTTTACCGTCGAATCCCGTTCGCTGGGGTTTCAACCTTTGACAGACGAACTGTCGAGAAGGAGAACCAAAGAATGAAGACTAAGTATTGGAGCGTTGCCGTCGCTTTGCTAGCGATCATGCTGTGCGGCACCGCCATGATGTCCTTTGCCCAACAGAGCGATGAAAACGGCGGCGGGGCTGGCTGGAGTGGCCATCGTCACGGCCACATGGGCTATCTGGCTCGCGAGCTCAACCTGACCGATGCCCAAAAAGCGCAGATCAAAACCATGATGCAGGCACAGCGTACGACCCTGCGGCCGCTGATGCTGCAGATGGCGCAGAATCGCGCGGCCATGCTGACGGCCACCGCCAGCGGAGCTTTCGATCAGGCTAAGGTGCAGCAGCTCGCCAACCAGCAGGCGCAGCTGACGGCGCAGCTCGCAGTGCAAAAAGCGTCGCTCCACAGCCAGATCTACAACCAGGTGCTGACCGCGGACCAGAAGACCAAGGCCGACCAGCTCCGCCAGAACCAGCTGGCGCGTGTCAATGAGCGCATTCAGAAGCTCTCGCAGCCGGGCGCGGAAACCCCATCTCAGTAGCGCAGTCGCGCGACTCGGAGGCTCCTTCAGGGGATCGAAGCCTCCGCCAGAAAAGCGGTCCGCTGCAAACGGACCGCTTTTGTTTGCTCTTCACTTTTCGCTAGTCGCAAAAGTTGCAAGGAAGCACACAGGAAATGTGCATCGCACTCCGATGTATGCTTTGCGTTCTGGCGAACCGCGAAGAGCCAAAAGGGGAGTGGTCACTTCCCCGCCAATCCCAACTCGTGGGCGATTCCTCTCATCGCCTCGATGCAGAACGCGATGTGCTCATCCAGATCGATGCCCAGCTCCGCGGCGCCGTTCACGATGTCCTCGCGGCTCACCGCGCGCGCAAACGCTTTGTCCTTCATCCGCTTTCGCACCGACTTCGCATCCACTTCGGCCAGCGACTTGTTCGGCTTCACCAGCGCGGTCGCGGTGATGAATCCCGCCAGCTCGTCGCAGGCGAACAGCGCCTTTTCTAGCTCCGACTGGCGCGGCACGCCGGAATAATTCGCGTGCGAGAGAATGGCCCGCCGCACGTCCTCGGGATAACCGCGCTCCTTCAGGATCTCGCTGCCCTTGAAGGGATGCTCTTCGGCGCTGGGATATTTTTCGTAGTCGAAGTCGTGCAGCAGCGCGACGATGCCCCAGCGCTCTTCGTCGCCGCCGAACTTGCGCGCGTAGGCACGAACGCACGCCTCCACTGCCAGCGCGTGCTTGCGCAGACTTTCCGACTGGGTGAACTCAGTTAGTAAACACCAGGACTGGGCGCGATCCATTCCGTGTTTCTCCTGAATTTCTCCGGTTTGTTCCGCTTTTCGGCGCGGCATCTCCGGAGTTGCTCCGGATTTTCCGGTTTTCCACCGACAATGTACTTGACTCTAGCAGAGAAATCCCGCAGAGTACGGCTTAAGCAATTGGTGCCTTGCTCTGGCACTCCGACAACCCGAATGGCTACGACTCTCGCACCCGTGGATTCCCGGGAAGTGGTGAGATGCGATCAATGCCATCTCGTCCAATTCAGAACCGTTAACAATCTTTGCCGCCGGTGCAAAACCTCGTTGGATGAGGACGAGCCCGAGCCGATCCTCACACCTGCCCTGCCGTTGGTGGCCGCGGAAGACACCAGCCGCTCCGAAGTGCAAGTGGCGAAGGCCATCCGCATGCTGCGTCAGCGCGGCGGTCTAAGCCAGCGTCAACTGGCCATGCGCATGGGCGTCCCGCGCACCTACGTCTCGAAGATCGAGAACGAGAAGGCCACGCCAACGCTGTCGTCGCTCGCCCGTCTGGCGCAGGCTCTCGAGGTCACCGTACCCGACCTGTTGCACGAGTGCGGCCCCTCGCGCAACGAAGAGGTCCAGGCGATGCTCGCCGACCCATTCCTCGCCGAGTTGATGGAGTTCACCTCCAAGCTGAACGCCATGCAGCTCTCGAGCGTACTCGCCCAGGTGCGCGACATGGTGCTGCATCCGCGGCGCGGAGCTTAACCCACAAGTCGAATCCTCCATAGCCAACTTGCCACTTTGCCGAGGCTCCGGCCTCGGCATTTTTTCCGCGCTGCGGCATAACCTGTACCGGTATCTGCCTCGTCAACGCTGGTTGCAGCGTGATGATTGCGAAGATCCCGACTCCGAGGGTTGCTGTCCTTAAGGAGTGGAAGAACGGCAGCATTGCGAACTCCTCGGGCGCTGGGAGAGCGCTCTCTTCCAGCCCGCCCGTCACACCTTCGCGCTATCTGCATGAACTTCATTGACTGCCCTGCCCGCCTCTGCTACGCTTCGCCAAAACACACACACAACAAGCGCCACGCGGGCCCTCACAGCTCGAAACGGAATCGTCACGTCGTTAGGGGCAGGATAACCGTTTTGCGGGGAGGACTGATGCACCTCAGGGGTAGTGAGGCGCTAGGCTTTTTTCTCGTCTGGATTCTTCTGGGCGGACTGATCGCGGCCTGCGCGCAATCGCCTGCTGCTCAATCCTCGCCACCTGCGGCACAGGCCATGACTGGTTCGGCCGCCGGAGGCTATGCCGAAACCGACATCTGCAAGACCTGCCACGAAGATCTCTGGAACAAGCACTTCGCGGGAACCCCGCACGCTGCGCTGTTGAAGGGCGATCAGCACGGATGCCAAGCCTGCCACGGCCCGGCCCAGGCGCACGTCGACGGTGGCGGCGACGTCACCAAGATCATCCGCTTTGAGACGCTGAGCCCGGCGCAGAGCGCCGCGATCTGTACCAAGTGTCACCAGTCCAGCCTGGAGACGCAGAATTTCTCTCGCTCCGAGCACCTGGCCAGCGGCGTCAGTTGCACCTCATGCCACAGTCCGCACAAATCTGCCGACGTCAACTTCATGCTGGTGAAGCCGCAGACTGAGCTCTGCTACGGCTGTCACGCGCGCCAGAAGGCGGAGTTCGCCCGGCCCTATCGTCATCGTGTCGATATCGGGCTGATCCAGTGCAGTGATTGCCACAATCCGCATGGCACCGAGACCGGGCATCAGGTACGCACTGCAGCCGGACAGTTCGTTGTGTGCACCAAGTGTCACACCGACACCATGGGCCCGTTCGTCTTCGAGCATGCGCCCGTCAAGACCGACGAAGGCTGCTTGTCGTGCCACACCCCGCACGGCTCAACCAACCCGCGTCTGTTGCAGGTCAACAACGTGAACTTCCTCTGCCTTCGCTGTCATACGCCGAACATGAACGGCGCGGCGCCGGGCGCTCCATCGTTCCACAACCAGGCCACCAAGTATCAGGCCTGCACCAGTTGTCATACGCAGATTCACGGGTCGAACTTCGATCCCGTCTTCTTCCGCTAGCGGGAGGAACGCGAATGCTGTGTCGAAAGAGTCTCGGCGCTTGCGTAGCCGGTTTCGCCCTGGTGATGGCGTGTCTCGCCGCCGAAGTATGGGCGCAGGCTCCCGCCGCGGCATCGGCTTCCGCCTCGGCTGACTCAACGTGGGACTCGGGCGAAGGCAAGAAGATCGGCGACTTCCAGGTCAACCAATCCGTCGAACTCGGCGGCCGTATCGCCGACATCTCCGGCAGCCAGCCCATGTACGACACGCTGGTGAATTATCAGACCGGCGCCCGCATTCTTGAGCAGACGCTCACCATGCGCTCGCTGACCCACGAGGACCTGTTCGACACGCTCACCCTCAACAGCTTTGGATGGGGCGGCGATCCCGAGCAGGCTGCACGCCTGCGCGTCGCCAAGTACAACTGGTACACCTTCAGCGCTTCGTATCAGCACATGCAGAATTATTTCGACTACGATCTGTTTGCCAATCCGCTGAATCCACCGACTGCGTCGCCAGCCGTGCCCATCCTTTATTCCCCGCATGGCTACTACAATCGCCAGAATCTCTACAACTACGATCTCGTGCTGTTCCCCATGCACAAGCTTTCCTTCCGCGTGGACTACAACCGCAACCGCTTCGATGGTCCGGCCTTCAGCAGTGTGCACGAAGGAACGGAGGCCTTGCTGAACGAAACAACCGATAACACGCTGAACGGCTATCGTTTCGGTGCGGACCTTCGCCTCGACAAGAAAACTACCCTCAGCTATACGCAATTGCTTCAGTACTACAACGGTGGGACGGGTTACGGGCTGAGCCCGTTCAACTCCTGGCCGCTTTCCAACGGCAGCTCGGTCAGCCTGGGACTACCCTGGTTCAACAATGGCAGCCCGTGCTCAACACCGCTGATGAACGGCATCGCCAATCCTACCTGCAACGGCTTTTTCGACTACGGTCTGTCACAGCACATCAATACGTTCATTCCAACCGAACAGCTCAACTTCGCCTCGTCAGCCCTGGATTGGCTTGACTTCAACGGCCAGTTCCAGTACAGCCACGCGCAGATGAACACGCCTTTCGACGAAACCTTCGCCGGCCTGGTCAGCCGCGGTTCTGTGCTGGGTTCCAACACGGCGGCCAGCAGTTCCAGCGCCAAGTGGAATTCGGCATCCGCCGATGTTTCGGCCATAATTCACATCAACGATAAGCTGCGCCTGATCGAGACCTTCCGCTTCCGCAATTTCAGCGTCGCCGGCGATTTCCTCGATCTGCAGAACAACTTCTTCGCTGCGGCGCCGGGACCCGGCTCCCTGCTGACGCCGACCGCATTTTTCCCGCCGACCATCCTGGCGCACAGCTCGAGTTCTCCCGCCGATGTCATCAACGAGATCAATGCCGAAATGCTCGGCCAGAACACCAAGCAAAATGATTTTCAGGTGCAGTACGACATCTCGCGCAACTTCGGCATTCGCGGCGGCTTCAAGTGGGAGAACGACATCATTCAGCCGGGCAACACTTATCAGGCTGCGCTCGGCGACATCTTCTACCCCAACATGCCCAATCGCGGCGACTGCGCCGGCCTGCCCTTGAATCCCAACGGCAGTTGCACCTTTACCGCGATCATCACGCCCTGGGGCGCTCCTACCACAGAGATCAACCGTTATTCCGGTGTAATTGGCGCATGGCTGCGCAAAGGCAGCACGCTGCACGCCAACGTGAACGCGCAGTTCGGCGGGGCCGACAACTGGATCTACCGCATCGATCCCCTCAGCTCCTTCAACATCACAGCCAACGTCGGCTATGCCCCACGGTCGTGGCTGACACTCAATGGGAATCTGCTGCTGGAGCACGCCAAGAACAGCGACGGGGACATCGCCTACAACCAGCACAACTACAGTGTCATGGTTGACGCTACCATCATGCCCAACGAGCGCTGGGGGCTCGATCTCGCCTATAACTTCGATGCCATCCAGCAGAACACCAATGTCTGTTTCGCTGGAAGTTTGCTTCCTCCCGGATCGTTTCCCTGCGTCGGCGACGACTCGCTGATGGAAACCTACGGCTTCTACGAGACGCACACCCAGTATGGATATCTGGCCTTCACGCTGTCGCCAGTCAAGCGGGTGAAGATGCGTCTCGGATACAGCATCGTCGACAACCAGGGCAATACGACTATGTTCAATCCCCTGCTGCCGCTGGGACCGCTATCATCGACCTTCCAGTCGCCGCTGGCGGGCTTCGACGTTGCCCTTCATAAGAGTGTGATCTTCAAGGCGGCGTGGAATTATTACCAGTATGGCGAAGGATCGTTCGTGGGGCCGACGCTGCCCCGCTACTTCCATGCCAACAACACCACGCTGGCCTTGAAGTATTTCTTCTAAAGAAAAAGCGGGACGACTCGCGTCCCGCTCACGCAGATCTTACAATGTCGGCGTTATTCGTGGCTCTGCGGCGCGCAGCCGTTCAGCCGGTACACCATCGCCGTCTTGGTACAGCCCAGCGCCAGCCAATCCTCTACGTCACGTTGCAGCGAGACGTAGAACTGCGCCGCCAGCTTCTTCTGCTTTTCGGCCACAGAGGCCCGGCTGGGGAATTTGACCTGAAAAGCGAATTCACCCACTAGCGGCTTATGCTCGCCGCGCGTGCGCCACAAGCCGATATCGCACTTGCCCACCAGCCCCTTGCCGAAGTCCAGCTGCCCCAGGGGCAATAGCAACTCCTCGACGATTCCTCCGTTTACCAGCGAGATCTTCTCGTCGTCCGACTTCTTCAGGTCGGCCAGCGCCGGAAACACCTTGGTCAACGTCACCATCGAGGCATCGCCGCCTTCGTGCATCTGGCTCAACCCGAACTGGCAATTGTGCGAATACAGAATGCGATACCCGCCAACGGAGTCCTTCAAGGGCAGCGCCTCCGCCTTGAACTTAATGCGATACTTGCCGGCGATCTTCGGCCGCACGTCGACCTCTGTAGCCTTGGCCTCGTCCGGATGCCGGTACTTGAAGACGATCTCCGGATCGCCCACGGGAAATCCGTCGACATACGAAATACGCCGCCGAAGGATAAAGGCATTGTTGTACAGCCGGAAGTCGGGCGTATCCCCGAAGACGATCTCCCGCACCTGCGGACGCAGGCCGGTCTCGCTGTCTTCAATGAAGCCTACGCCGACCTTCTTCGCCGTCTTCTGCACCAGCTTGCCGAAGTTGCGGAAGCTCTCCACCGAGGTGAAGCGGTCCGGCTTCAGAATAAGCTTGGCTTCCAGATAGGTGATCTGGTCGAGCGGCACTCCGTCCGCGTAGGTCCCGGTGACCGTCGCTGCCGGTGCGGCAACCGCCGCCTTGCCATTCTTCTTTACCTTGCTCTTCTTTTCCTCTTTACCGCTCTTGCTGTGCTTGCCGTTCTTTGCCACATCGGCCTCCGAGATGATGTCAACAGTCAGATAAGGACCCACGGTCCTTCCGGAAAGACCTTCTCGCGCCGTTACGATATTCCGGCGATGCCCTTGTTCTGCAGAATTCTCACTACCACGCGCCGGTTCTGCGCCTGGCCCTCAGCAGTTTTGTCGTTGCCTACCTGCCGGCTCTCGCCCATGGCGCCCGGCGCCAGCATGTTGGTCAGCGGAATGTGCCCCTGCTGGATCAGGATATTGGTTACGTTGTTGGCGCGGTCTTCGCTCAGCTTCTGGTTCAAGGCAACGCTGCCCACCGACGACGCATAGCCCTTCACCTGGATCATGTAGCCGTTGATGGTCGGCGCCTTCTGCGCCAGCGCAGTCAGCTGCGGAATGTACTTCGGATCAACCTTCACCTGCCCGTTGGCGAAGTAAACCGTCACCTCATCCAGGATGTAGTAATCGTCCAACTGGCCGAAGCGTGCCACGGCGGCATCGATGGCCGCCTTATTGGCCGCCAGCTTCGCCTGCTGCTCGGTCAGTTGCTGCTGTTGCTGTTGCAGAGCTTCGTTCTGCGCCTTCAGGGCCGCGTTCTGCTGGGCTAGCTCTTCCTGGTTCTTCTGCGTCTGCACCTGGGTCTCATGCAATCCCGCTTGGATCGACTGGGCCTGCTCCAGATCGTCGCCCTTGAACGCGACCTTGCTGGCCACCAGCTGGTTCTGGTCGTTGTATGTGCCTTCCACCTGCACCGCCAGTCCCGGGATCAGCGCCGCCATCGACATCTGCTTGCGCCGCGCTTTGAACACCCCTTGCACCTGCCCGACCTGAGTGCTGTCGGTCAACAATACGATCAGCTTCGGCGTGTCCGTGGTCTGCAGGATCATAGTTGCGCCGCTACGGCCCTTGATCAGCCCCTGCACCTTCACGGTCTGTGCAGACAGCACTGCACTGGACAGCAGAATGAGCATAAGAATTGCACCGGGAAATAATGCAAACTGCTTGCGTTGATTCATACGGTCTCCTCGCTTACGCGGCTTTGTGAGTGATCTTTGAGCTGCTGGAAAGCAACGGCCCGCGTCTTTGGCGCATGCCAGAACGCCAGGACCGGATCAGCTCCCTGATATTTATAGTCCCGGGAGTGCCAGCCGACTACTGGGAAAATTCCTAGTCTTCCGTACAGTATTACTAGGGGGCTCAGCCTCCCAGCGCGATCGCTAGGCCCACCATCGCCACCCCAAGCACCACCATGGCCACGCCTACCCGCCAAGGATGGGGGGCGGCATAGCGTCCCAGCGCGCAGCCCGCCAGAAACAGCAGCACGATCGCGATGCCGTTCGAAATCCGCAAGGCCAGCTTGGCGTCGGTCATGAAGGTGAACGGAATCAGCACTGGCAGGATCGACCCAAACGCCAGCACGAACACCGCTACCGCTCCCTGCAAATCGTGCTTCACGATGGGCGGCCGGATGGGAGGCTCGGGCATTCGCTTCACCTTCTGGTGCAGCAACTCGAACTCCTCCGCCCGCATGTTAGCGGCGATCAGAGGAGGCAAGGCGCTGGAGATGATTTCCCGCGCCTCCTCGGGCTCGTCGGTCGCCCGCACCTGTTTCAGCAGGATGAGATTGTGCCCGCGCTCGCTCAGCGAGCCCAGGATATAGAAGACCGCATCGATCAACCCCCAAGCCACGCTGCAGCCGACAGCTCCCCACAGCATCGTGCGTACGGACCGCTGGTCCGGACGCGTGAAGCTGAGCGAGCAGGTGAAGGTGAGGACGATGATCAGCCCGAACAGTACCTCGGAAATTCGTTCCAAGGGCTCCAGTACGCGCTTAGACTCCCGCATGGTCGTAACCATTCCGCAAGGCCGAGGCCTCGGAAGACTTGTTTGGATTTACGGATTCATCTTAGCTTAGGCTGCAACTGCCGGAGTGACTGGCGGCTGGCATCCCCACAAACTTCGCGCGTAGCTTCAACATCGCACTACAATCAAGAGAGGAGAAATCTTTATGCGAAGACTCGTGCTATTCGGCCTGCTGTTGGCGCTTACTGCAGCCGCGGTAGCGCAGACGTCCCAGACCGTGCAAACTCCGGGCGCCACCGTTCAACCCAACACCGCTTCGGAACCGGTGATCAGCAGCAACGGTCCGGTCGTAGCCGGCTTCGGCAATGCAATACCGGCCAACGTTGCTCCCGCCGAAGCGGCCATCGCCAAAGAGGTCCGCCACGAGCTACTGATGCTGCCGTACTATTCCCTTTTCGATGATCTGGAATACAGCGTTCAGGGCCGCACTGTCACCCTCAGCGGCAGCCTGACCGCAGTTCATGCTGAGACGAAGAATGCCGCCGAAAATGCGGTGAAGCAAATCGAGGGCGTCGAGAAGGTCATCAACAACATTCGCATTCTGCCGCCCAATCAGTTCGATGAACAGATCCGCATGGCGGCGTACCGCAAGCTGACCAACGCCGGCGGGCTAGCGCAGTACTTCTGGCAGGCCGCGCCCAGCATCCACATCATCGTCGACAATTCCAATGTCACGCTGAAAGGCTACGTGAACAGCTCGGGCGACAAGGACCTGGCGGGCATCACCATCCGCGAGATGCAGAACGTCTTTAATGTGAAGAATGAACTTCAGGTGATCAAGTAGTTCGGCGCCGCTTCAACGCGCCGCCGATGGCTGAGACTGCGCTCCGCCGAAGCGGTCAATCAGCAGGCCGTGCCTCAGCCCGCGGTCGCTGACCGATATTTTGTCCTTGCCCAGCTTCTCCATCACGGTCCTGACGATGCACGCGCCGGCAAGAATTACGTCGGCGCGCTTCGGTTGCAGTCCGACGATGGCGCGCCGCTTCTCCAGCGAACTGCTGCGATAAAGCTCGATCTGGCGGTCGACCTCGGCGCGGTCGACCTCCGATCCCTGCACGATGTTGGGATCGTACTTCGCGAGCCCGTGCTTCACGGCTGCCATGTTGGTGACCGCTCCGCCCATGCCCACCAGCGCGCTCGGCGAAGGCCGTTTGTCCAGGCGGACGAAATCGGCGGAGAGCGCCTCCAGCGCGGCTCGAAGCTTATCCGCAGCGACCACGCCGTCCAGCCCATACTGCTCCGTATATCGCACTGCGCCGATATTCAGGCTGAAGCGCTCTTGCACCACAGGACCCTGACCGAAGGTGAATTGCGTGCTGCCTCCGCCCGTGTCGAATACGGCGAGTGAGCCTTCCGCGAGCCCGAGCCCCGACTTCACCGCGATGTAGGCCAGCCGTCCTTCCTCTTCGCCGGGAATAACTTCGATGTGAACGCCGCAGCGCTTTTGCACGGCATCGATGAACTGCTGGCTGTTGTGCGCCGTCCGCATTCCCATAGTGCCTACGGCCGCGATCGCTACAGCTCCCTTTTCCCTGGCTTCGGCGGCCATGCCGGCAATCGCCGCCACCGTCCGCTCCATAGCCTCTGCGCTGATTTCGCCGGTCGTTTCCAGACCCTCGCCCAGCCGCGTGATCTCGGCACGGTCCACAATCGTCTGCCATGAGCCGTCACTGCCCCGCTCGCTGATATTGAACTTCACCGAATTCGTGCCTACATCGATGACGGCGTAGCACGGCATAACGTCAGCCCTTCCATCCGATCAGCTGCTTGAGTCCGCGCTGATAGTTTGTATTTGCGAACTGATCCAACCCTACCTGACGCACGGTAGCAATCACCCGCGCCGGGTCTTCCAGCTCCAGCGCGACGGTCCGCGTCCGTTTGCCATCGGCGACAAGCTCCGTCATCTCCGCCAAGCACCCCGAGATCATGTAGTGCGCACGCTTTTTGTGCACCTGCACCACGCGCAGCTGCGGATCCGGCTTCGCCAGTTGTTCAATAAACTCCTCCAGGCTGTACGTTCCGCCGCTGAGCGTTGGACACTCGACCGCCAGAAAGTCGAATACCTTGACCACTTCCCTGACCGGCAGCGGGAAACTGCCCTTCATCACCGGCTTCCACTGCTCCAGTCCGTCGGAATTCACGTGCTGCAGCGTCTTGATGTCCATCAGCATGTCGCGAACTTTCACGTTCGCGTCGCCCGCCGACGACAGGAAGTACGTCTCATTGCTCTCCGTCACTTTGCTCGGCGCGAGCGCGGCAAATTGCTCATCCGCGCTGCCGAAACTCGGTCCGAAGGTACGCCACTCCCACCGAGGGATGATCTCCGCCATCATGCAACTCCTGTGAAAATGGGATGGTAACCGACAACCACAACTGTCTACTGCTTTCCCTTGAACAGATATACCAGCTCAATGACCAGAATAATCACGACCATCACTTCCAGCACGAAGCCGCGGCTCTGGTGGAATTCGTCGATGAGGAAGCGATAGAGCTCACCCGCCGTGTGCAGTTTTTCGTCGACCAGGCTCTTATACTCCGGCACACCGACTTTCGCCGCAGCCAGCCGATACAGTCGTGCCGAGTACATATCGCTGACGAACTTAATCGCCGTCTCCGAACGCTCGGCCAGTTCG
>Ga0335081_10003139_pt1 | contig 25983 bp, 21 predicted proteins | sample Lox_Sample_35_FD_206713 | JGI IMG/M metagenome (GOLD analysis project Ga0335081, IMG submission 206713) | Soil microbial communities from Loxahatchee National Wildlife Refuge, Florida, United States - Lox_Sample_3.5 | ecosystem: Environmental > Terrestrial > Soil > Wetlands | place: USA...
CGACGGTGGTCAATATCCCGGATACGACCGGCTACACGGTGCCCGAGCAATACGGCGGACTGATTTGCCGCGTCCGCTCCAAGGTTCCCAACATCGACCGCGTGACCATCAGCGTGCATTGCCACGACGATCTCGGTTTGGCCGTCTCGAACAGCCTGGCTGGAATACAAAACGGAGCGCGTCAGGTAGAAGGAACCATCAATGGAATTGGCGAACGAGCGGGCAACGCGTCGCTCGAAGAAATCGTCATGGCGCTGCGAACTCGCCGCGACTACTTTGGGCTCGAAACGGGGATAGACGCACGCGAGTTCCGCCGCACCAGCCGCCTGGTGGCCGACCTGTTGGGAATCCCGGTCCCGCCCAATAAAGCCGTCGTGGGAGCCAACGCGTTTTCGCACAGCTCGGGCATTCACGTTGATGGCTTTCTCAAAGAGCGCACTACGTACGAAATCATGCGGCCCGAAGACGTAGGGTTGAAGGAGAGCCGCGTGGTGCTGACGGCGCGCACCGGCCGCGCCGGCCTCCGCGCCCGCCTCGAGAAGCTCGGATACACGCTTACCAAAGACGAAATGGAAGCCGCCTACCACCGTTTTCTGGCAGTGGCCGACAAAAAACAGGAGGTCTTCGACGAAGACCTCGTCGCCATCATGCACGAAGAACTGCACCCGGTGCCCGAAGCCTGGCAATTGGAGTATCTTCAGGTTTCGAGCGGCACATCGGCGATTCCGACGGCGACCGTGCGCCTTCGCGTCCACGGTGAAACCCGTGAGACGGCCGCGATCGGCAACGGCCCGGTAGACGCCGTCTATAAAGCCATTGCCAGCCTGGCCGGCAACTCCGCAACCCTGGTCCGGTACGACATTCACGCCGTAACCAGCGGGACCGGCGCGATGGGCGAAGTCACGGTGCAGCTCGAATGCGGCGATCGCCGCGCCATCGGCCGCGGCGCGTCCACCGACGTCATCGAAGCCAGCGCGAAAGCATATTTGGATGGGCTCAACCGGTTGGCGCACCACTCTAGCTGAGCCAAGTCTCTGGCAATCGAAATAACGCCCGTTAGGAGACCGTTTTATGGCCGAGCAATCGACACAGGCGCGAAAGGCCTGGTGGGAAGTCGCCAGTGCATTGACGCCATTGATCGTCGGCATCTGTGTTACCGGGGCTGGCGTCTATTTCACGCAGGTCTACAACTTTCGGCAGTTGCAACTGAATCAGCTCTCGGCGCTCGATAAATTCCGGAACCTCCTCGTCTCCGATAACCCTGAAGATCGAGAGTTTGCGTATCAGTCCTTCACGGCTCTTGGATACGAGAGTCTTGCGATCCGGCTCATCCAACTGAAGCAAGACAGTGCCGGCCGGGGAGTCGCTCTGGAAGTCGCAACGGGCGCAACCGGCGCCACCGGCCCCGCAAAGCAGGAAGCGTCTGCGATTTTGTCCAAACTGCCGCCTCAAGTGTATATTCAGATCGCAGCCGAATCGCAACTCTCCACAGCTCAGGCGATCCGTAGCACCATACAGCAACAAGGGTATGCTGTGCCGGGCATTGAGAACATCGCGGGTAAGGCGGCGCCTCCGAAAAACACCAACGTTCGTTACTTTAACGATGGGGACAAAGCAGTCGCGGAGGCGATCGTCTCGTTGTTGCGGCAGGCGGGAATCATGTCGGCGTACTCATACCGTGTCTCGGGCCTGAAAGCCAGGCCCGGCAGCCTCGAAATCTGGTTCTCTCCCGATATCAAATAGACCTATGGCCGCTCCCAGTTACGTCTCCGGCGCCAGCACTGTTCCGCTGATCGGCGAAACTATCGGCGTGCATTTTAACAAGGCTGCCGAGCGCTGGGGCTCGCTCGAGGCCCTGGTGGTCCGCCATCAGAACATTCGTTGGACGTACGCCGAACTGAGCGAGCGCGTCAACGCCGTCGCTACCGGCCTGCTCGCGCTCGGCCTTTCGCCGGGCGACCGCATCGGCATCTGGTCGCCGAATAACGCCGAGTGGGTGCTCGCCCAGTTTGCCACCGCGAAGGCCGGGCTGATTCTGGTCAATATTAATCCGGCGTACCGGCTGATCGAGCTCGAACACGCGCTCCGCCGCTCCGGCTGCGCCGCGCTGATCACCGCAGACCAGTTCAAGGGGACCGACTATCTCGGCGTGATCCGGACGCTGATCGCCGAGCAGCGCCTGCCGCAATTGCGGACCGTCATCCATCTCGGCGACGCACTGCAGCCCGGAATGATGGCATTCGCCGAACTCGCGCAGCGCGGCGGTCCGGCCGAACGGGCTCGGCTCGAAGAGTTGGCCGGCACCCTGCAATTCGACGACCCGATCAACATCCAGTTCACCAGCGGGACCACTGGGTTGCCCAAGGGCGCCACACTCACTCATCACAACATTCTGAATAACGGCTTTTTCTGCGGCGAAGCCATGGCGCTCCGGCCGGGCGACCGCCTCTGCATCCCGGTGCCGCTCTATCACTGCTTCGGCATGGTGCTCTCCAATCTTGCAGCCATCACACACGGCGTGACGATGGTGTTCCCCGGCGAGGCCTTCGCACCGCTGCCTGTCCTCGAAGCCGTGGAAGCCGAGCGCTGCACCGCGTTGCATGGCGTCCCGACGATGTTCATCGCCGAAATGGAGCACCCGGAATTTTCGCGGTTCGATCTGAGTTCGTTGCGTACCGGGATCATGGCGGGGGCGCCTTGCCCCATCGAAGTCATGCGCCGCGTCATCAGCCAGATGAACCTGCGGGAGATCACGATCGCCTACGGCATGACGGAAACCAGCCCGGTGAGCTTTCAGACAGCAATCGCCGATCCGCTCGAGCGCCGCGTCTCAACGGTCGGCCGCATCCACCCGCATCAGGAGGTCAAAATCGTCGACCCCGCCGGCCACATCGTGCCGCGCGGCACGCCCGGCGAGTTACTCACCCGCGGCTACTCCGTGATGCTCGGCTATTGGGAAGACCGCGAGCAGACCGCCAAGGCGATCGACCCGGCCGGCTGGATGCATACCGGCGACCTCGCCACCGTCGACGAAGACGGCTATTGCAACATTGTCGGCCGGCTCAAAGACATGGTCATCCGCGGCGGCGAGAATATCTACCCGCGCGAAATCGAGGAGTTCCTGTTCCGCCATCCGAAAATCGAAGCCGTCCAGGTCTTTGGTGTTCCCGATCGCAAATTCGGCGAAGAACTTTGCGCCTGGATCAAAACGCGGGCCGGCGAATCGCTCACCGAGTCTGACGTGCGCGCCTTCTGCGAGGGACAGATCTCGCGTTACAAAATCCCGCGTCACATTCGCTTCGTCGATGAATTCCCGATGACGGTGACCGGCAAGGTGCAGAAATTTGCCATGCGAGAGCTTATGATGAAGGAACTCGGAGCCGCGGAACAACAAACCGCGTAGGAGGGAACCATGAAGCTTCTCGTTTCTGCCGTTCTGGTAGTCGCGCCGGCGGTGGCCGCGACCCCTTGCGAAAACCTGACCACCCTCAAAGCCGCCAACACCACCATCACCTCGGCCCAAGCGATACCGGCGGGCGGCTTCGTCCCGGCCGGAGGGCCCGCCGACGGACAGGCGTCTTTCGATTTCAAGAAAGTGCCGGCATTCTGTCGCGTGGAGTCATTCATCCATCGGCCGACTCCCATATCGAATTTGAGGTCTGGCTGCCGGCGTCCGGCTGGAATGGCCGCTACGAAGGACTAGGGAACGGCGGATTCGCCGGCTCCATCGATTTCGGCGGACTGGCGGACGCGGTCGCGAACGGCTATGCCGCCTCGGGCACGGATACCGGACACAAGGGCGGCGCTGTCAATGCGCAATGGGCCCTTGGCCATCCCGAGAAGATGACGGATTTCGGCTATCGCGCGATCCACGAGACCGCCGATCGGGCGAAGTCGATTGTCGCCGCTTTCTACGGCAATCGCCCGAAACACTCCTACTTCAGTTACTGCTCCAATGGCGGCCGCCAAGCGCTCATGGAAGCGCAGCGATTCCCCGACGATTACGACGGCATTCTCGCCGGCGCGCCCGCCAACTACTGGACCCACTTGCTGGCCACCGCCGGTTACGAAGACGTGTTTCTGAATGACCCTGAGACGCGCATTCCGCCTTCGAAGATCCCGGCGATCGAGGCCGCAACCCTGGCCGCGTGCGATGCCCAGGATGGCGTCAAAGACGGCGTCATCAACGACCCGTCACGCTGCCGCTTCGACCCCTCGCAACTTCTGTGCAAAGGTCCCGATTCGGATAGCTGCCTGACTGCGCCCCAGGTGGCGAGCCTGCAGAAGATCTATCAAGGACCGCACGACGCCAGCGGCAAAGCGATCTTTCCCGGCCGCGTTCCGGGTGGTGAAGGCGGGTTCGCCGGCTGGGGCCTCTGGATCACCGGCCAGCAGCCCAAAACCAGCCTGATGTATGGCTTCGGCACCGGCTTTTTCTCCGATTTCGTGTTCCAGGATGCCGCCTGGGATTACCGAACCTTCCAGTTGGACCGGGATGTCAAAATCGCCGACGACAAGCTCGCCCGCACCCTCAACGCCACCGACCCAGATTTGAAAAAGTTCAAAGATCACGGCGGCAAGCTGATCGTCTACCACGGCTGGAATGACCCGGCCATCTCGCCTTTGAACTCGATCGACTATCTCCACAGCGTGCAGGCGAAGATGGGCTCCAAGCAGACTGACGATTTCATGCGGCTATACCTGGCGCCGGGGATGCAGCATTGCGGCGGCGGACCGGGGCCCGACAGCTTCGGCCAGAACCGGGTCGATGCGGCTGATCCGCAGCATAGTGTTACAAAAGCCCTCGAGCGCTGGGTGGAAAACCACGAGGCGCCCGGCAGCATTGTTGCCACCAAATACAAGACCGGAGCCAATCCGGCGAGTGGCATCGTGCGCACCCGCCCGCTCTGCCCCTACCCGCAAATTGCGAAATACAGCGGCTCCGGCAGCACCGACGAGGCTGCTAATTTCTCCTGCGTAGCGCCCTAAAGTCGTGCATAATAAAAAGATCACATGACAAAGATTCAGAAGCAGTTCCGTCTATCGCGGCCACTCGACGAGCAACTCCTCGAGCGCATTTCGAACGTGCATTCGATTTACGGCATCCTTCACGTCCAGGTGGCGTCTTCGTTGGACCGTTTAACGGTTGAATATGACGCCACCCGGCTCCGTCCGGCTGAGGTCGACATGGCCCTCGCCCGGACCGGAATTCCGATCGAACCCACCATCCCTTAGTGGCACCCGAGTGTCTGGGCCAACACATTGACTCTAAAGAGCCGGAAAAAGATTTTGCATCTCCGGTGTAACATTTGAGCCGGGCCTTTTCGCCCACCTATCAACTGTGAACTTTTCGGAAGGTTTCATCCGGCGCCCAATCGCTACCAGTCTGCTCATGCTGGGGATCGCGATGTTTGGCGTCATCGCGTATCGCGCCTTGCCCGTAAGCGACCTGCCGCAGGTCGACTACCCCACAATCCAGGTGGAAGCGAACCTTCCGGGCGCCAACCCGGAAACCATGGCGTCTTCGGTGGCGACCGTGCTCGAACGGCAGTTCACCACCATCGCCGGCCTGGATTCGATGATCTCGCAGAGCGCTTCGGGGAACACGCAGATCACCCTGACCTTTGATCTCAGCCGCGACATCGATGGCGCGTCTGTGGATGTCGAGACGGCGATCGCCGCCGCCATGCCGCTGCTTCCTCCCGGCATGCCGACGCCGCCGGCTTTTAGTAAGCAGAATCCCGGCGACCAGCCGATTATCCAGCTCGCCATGAGCTCGCCGACCATGCGCCTCTCGGATGTTGACGAATACGCCGAGACCTTGGTCGCCTCGCGCATTTCCATGGTGCCCGGGGTCGCGAAGGTGAACATCTGGGGTTCCGCTAAATATGCGGTGCGCGTCCAGATGGATCCGAATGCGCTCGCTACGCGCAAAATCGGCTTGAACGAAGTCCAGAACGCCATCAATAACTGGAACGTGAACCTGCCGACCGGGACGCTGTTCGGCCCTCACACCGCATATAACGTCCTCGCCAACGGGCAACTGCGGCATGCCGCTGACTACGGCCCGATTATTGTCGCCTATGTCAACGGGGCTCCGGTGCGGCTCAACGAAGTCGCGCACGTCATCGACAGTGTCCAGGACGATAAACAGATCGCGCGGATGTATGGCCGGGAGTTCGGCAAACAGGGCGCCGATGTCGTGCAGCTTCAGGTGACGCGCCAGCCCGGCAGCAACACGCTCGAGGTCATCGATCACATCCGTGCTCTGCTGCCAACCTTCAATCAGCAGATTCCACCGAGCGCGCATCTGATGATCCGCGGCGATCGCGGCAAGAATATTCGCGAAGCCTTCCAGGACATCCAGTTCACGATGATCGCAACCCTGGGACTGGTGATCATGGTGATCTTCCTTTTCCTGCGGAACGTTTCCGCCACCCTGATTCCCGCCATGGCGCTGCCCTTCTCGATCATGGGCACCTTCTCGGTGATGTATCTGCTGAATTTCAGCATGAACAACATCTCGATGATGGCTCTGATCCTGTCGGTGGGCTTCGTGGTTGACGACGCCATCGTCATGCTCGAGAACATCGTCCGGCACATCGAGAAAGGCGAGAAACCCCGCACCGCGGCGCTGCTCGGGTCAAAAGAAATCGGCTTCACCATCGTCTCGATGACGCTCTCGCTGGCGGCGGTGTTCATTCCGATTCTCTTCATGTCCGGCATTCTGGGCCGCCTGTTCCGGGAGTTCGCCGTAACCATCTGCGCGGCGATTCTTATCTCGGGGCTCGTCTCCATCAGCCTCACCCCCATGCTGTGCAGCCGGTTTTTGCGCGAATCGAAGCCGGAGCGGCACGGGTTGATGTATCGTGCCATCGAGCGCGCCTTCAACGGCACACGCGATCTCTATGGCGTGACGCTGCGCTGGACGCTTGCGCACCGCCCGGTCATGCTGCTGGTCTTTCTGGCGGTAATCGGAGCCACCGCGTACCTTTACGTCGCGGTGCCTAAGGGCTTCATTCCCGATACCGACAACGATCAGTTCAATGTTCAGATGCAGGCCGCTCAGGGGACTTCGTATTACCAGATGATCAACTACGGCGAGCGCGTGGCTCGCGTGGTCATCCAGGACCCGGATGTCGACAGCTTCTTCATGCGCACAGGCGGCGGCTGGGGCTCCTCCAACGGCGGCTTCCTCGACGTGATGCTGAAACCGCGCCGCGAACGGAAATCCACCGTTACCGACATTGTCAACCGCGTGCGCCCCCGGATTTCCAACTTCCCCGGATTGCGCGTCACCACGCGCGTTCCGCAGGCCATCCGCGTCGGCGGCCGCAACTCGGCATCGAGCTACGACTACACCCTTTACGGGCCGGACACTGAAGAAATGTATCGAGTGGCGCCTAAGCTGGAAGAGGCCATGCGAAGTCTCCCCAGCACCGTGGATGTCATCAGCGATCTGCAAATCAAGAATCCGCAGATTCAAATCACGATCGACCGCGACCGCGCCGCCGCCCTCAACGTGGACTGGAACAACATCTCCAACATGTTGTACAACGCGTTCGGCCCGCAACTGGTCTCGACGATCTACGGCACCAACAACCAGTACCGCGTGCTGCTCGAGATCCTGCCGAAATATCAACGCCAGGAAGATTCGCTCAAGCTGCTCTACCTGAAGTCGAATACCGGCCAACTGGTTCCGCTGGATGCCATCGCCAGCTTAAAGCTGAACGCGGGCCCCAACAGCATCCCGCACTCCGGCCAGTTGCCTTCCGTCACCATCTCCTTCGGCGTGAAGAAAGGGTATTCGTTGGGCCAGGCGACCGACCAGATCGAGCAAACCGCTCGCGAGATCCTGCCCGGCACCATCACCGGCACTTTCCAGGGCTCCGCCAAGCTCTTCCAGGATTCGATGAAAAACATGGGCTTGCTGCTGGTCATCGCAATCCTGGTCGTGTATATCGTGCTCGGCGTGTTGTATGAAAGCTACATCCATCCGCTGACCATCCTTTCGGGGCTGCCGTCAGCCGGATTCGGCGCGTTGCTTACACTTCTCCTGTTCAAAATCGAATTGAGCATCTACAGCTTCGTGGGGCTTATCATGCTGATCGGCATTGTGAAGAAAAATGCCATCATGCAGATCGATTTCGCGCTGGAGGCCGAACGTTCCGGCAAACCTCCGTTGCAAGCGATCTTTGACGGCTGTATGATCCGTTTCCGCCCGATCATGATGACCACGATGGCTGCTCTTCTCGGCGGCATCCCCATCGCGCTTGGCTACGGTTCCGGCGGCGAAGCCCGCCGCCCCCTAGGTATGGCGGTGGTCGGCGGTCTCGCTTTTTCACAGTTGATGACCCTCTACCTGACCCCGGTGGTTTACACGTATATGGCCGGGTTCCTCGAAAAATGGCGACGCGTCCGCAAGCCTCGCCGGACGCTCGAACCCGCCTTGCAATCCGGCGACTAGTGGTCTGGTTCGAGGCCAAGAGGGCCGGCCGCACGCGGCGTTTCTATCGGGACCCTTCTGGTGGACAGATCGATGGCCTTCAGCACCAGCCTCGTACTTTGGCTTACATGGGCCCACAGTAGCCCTACTCCAACCACAATCAGCCCATCAATCGAAAGAAGCGACCAGAAGATGAGTACGTGTACGCGATTGGTAAAATCGGCCAATTGCGCGAACCCCCAAATAAAGATCACCTCGATGGCGGTCAGCGCGATCGCAAATGTATAGCGGCCCCGCTCCGAACGGTCAAGCCGGTCTAAAGCTTTCTGGCGAGCGGTTTCCGATGGCGATTCTGTCATGTGTGAGTTCCTCTTCAAGTATTCATTTGCGTGCCGGCTGTATGTCTGCGCAACCGCGCGAGACCATAAGCTAACCGGGACTTCACAGTTCCCGGCGAAATCTCGAGTACCGCGGCGACTTCATCGAGGCTCATCTCCTCCAGGTAGTGCAGCACGATGACGGCGCGACTCGCGGGCGGCAGGTCATCCACCCACTCCAGGAGACGGGGCTCCCATTTCTGCGGGATGCTCTCGCCGGCGCCCGTCTCTAAAGTAGCCAGGTCGAGTATTTCCTCGCCGCGACGTTTTCTTGAGCGCAACTGCCGGAAACATTCCCGGCTGGCAATCCGAAATGCCCAGGGACTGAGAAGCTCGGGATCCCGTAGCCAGACGATCTTCTTGCAGATTCGAAATAGCACCTCTTGTAGGGCATCTTCTGCCGTCTCGCGATGTGTGAGCAGCCTCGAAATGTAGCGGTAGAGCGGACCTTGCAGTGCAGCAAGAATACCGTCCAGCACCTCACGGTCGCCTGCGATCGCACGCGCCACTACCAAGCCGTCCAGGTTGCGAGGCTCTGTCATGTACCCACACTTGATAAGAGCGTCACACCCGGAGAACTGTTCGCACCGTGGCGAGAAAAATCTGCCCGTGGATGCGGGAGCGGGCTAGCACTTGAATAGTCCAACATAGCCGCAGGGAATGGTGTCCAACCGTACCTCGGCGACTGAATGAATTTAACAGGCAGGGTTATTGCCGTCACGCAGGCTGCGGGAAGGACACTTCAAAACCGGGGCGTCCGCCCAGCGCAATCCCACGAAAGGGCTATTCCTGGCCGTCATCCCGTCGTAACCGACTAACCCACTGATTCGCCTAAGAATATAGTGGGTTTCTCTGAGGGCTTCATCAAGCGGCCGATCGCCACCAGCCTGTTGATGGCGGGTATCGCGCTCTTTGGCGTGATCGCCTACCGATCCCTGCCGGTCAGCGACCTTCCGCAGGTCGACTATCCAACCATTCAGGTGCAGGCGAACCTTCCGGGCGCCAACCCCGAGACCATGGCTTCGTCGGTAGCCACGGTTCTGGAGCGCCAGTTCACCACCATCGCCGGCCTAGACTCGATGATCTCTCAGAGTAGTATGGGAAGCAGCCAGATCACCCTCACGTTCGATCTGGACCGTGACATCGATGGCGCTTCCGTTGATGTAGAGACCGCCATTGCCGCCGCCACACCCCTGCTCCCGCCCGGCATGCCGACGCCTCCGTCGTTCAAGAAGCAAAATCCCGGCGACTCACCGATCATTTACATGGCGATGACGTCGCCAACTCTACGGATGTCGGATGTCGACGACTACGCCGAGAACCTGATCGCCACTCGAATCTCGATGATCCCCGGCGTGGCGCAGGTGCAGGTCTGGGGCTCCGCCAAATACGCCGTGCGTGTGCAGATGGATCCGAACGCCTTGGCATCCCGCGGAATCGGGCTGAACGAAGTACAGGACGCTATCGGCAATTGGAACGTGAATCTGCCCACCGGGACGCTCTACGGCCCCCACACCGCGTACAACGTTCTCGCGAACGGGCAACTGCGCCACGCCGCCGATTACGGGCCGATTATCGTGGCCTATCGCAACGGTGCTCCGGTCCGGCTGAATGAAGTGGCCCGCGTCATCGATAGCGTCGAGGACGACAAGCAGATCGCCAAAATGTACGGCAAGGAGTTTCCAAAGAATGGCGCTCCGGTGGTGCAGCTCGCGGTCAGCCGGCAACCGGGAAGCAACACTTTGGAAGTCATCGACCGTATCCGCGCCCTGCTGCCGACATTCAACAAAATGATTCCGCCGAGCGCCCAGTTGATGATCCGGGGCGACCGGGGGAAGAACATTCGCGAAGCGTTTACCGATATCCAATTCACGATGGCTGCCACTTTGGGCCTCGTGATTATGGTGATTTTCGTGTTCCTGCGGAACATGCCCGCCACGCTGATTCCCGCCATGGCGCTGCCGTTCTCGATTCTCGGCACGTTTTCGGTGATGTACCTGCTCGATTTCAGCTTGAACAACATTTCGATGATGGCCCTGATCCTCTCCATCGGCTTCGTGGTGGATGACGCCATTGTCATGTTGGAGAACATCGTCCGGCACATCGAAAAGGGAGAGAAACCGCGCACCGCGGCAATCCTTGGGTCTAAGGAAATCGGCTTCACCATTGTTTCGATGACGCTGTCGCTGGCGGCGGTCTTTATCCCGATCCTGTTCATGTCCGGAATTCTCGGCCGCCTCTTCCGGGAATTCGCGGTTACCATTTGCGCCGCCATTCTGATTTCGGGCCTGGTTTCGGTCACCCTCACCCCGATGCTCTGCAGCCGGTTCCTGCGCGAACCCAAGCCTGAGCGCCATGGGGTGATGTATCGCTGGATCGAGCGGGCCTTCGACACCACGCGCGATTTCTACGGCGTGACGTTGCACTGGGTGCTGGAGCACCGCGCCGTCATGATCCTGACGTTCTTCGCCGTCATCGGGGCTACCGCGCTTCTTTATGTAGCGGTGCCGAAAGGATTCATTCCCGACACCGACAACGACGCGTTCAACGTCAACATGCAGGCCGCGCAGGGGACCTCGTATTACCAGATGATTCAGTACGGCGAGCGCGTCGCCAACATCGTGGTGAAAGATCCCGACATCGAGAGCTTCTTCATGCGGACCGGCGGCGGCGGCGGTTCCTCGAACTGGGGCAATCTCAACGTCAACCTCAAGCCGCGACGCGAGCGGAAGGCGACTGTCGTCGATATCGTCAATCGTGTGCGGCCGCGCATCTCCAATATTCCCGGTCTGCGCGTTTCGATGCAGATCCCGCAAGCGATCCGCGTGGGCGGCCGCAATTCCAACGCGAGCTACGATTTCACGCTGTACGGACCGGACACGCAGGAGCTGTACGCAGTCGCGCCCAAGCTGGAAGAAGCCGTCCGCCATCTGCCAGGCCTGGTCGACGTCATCAGCGATCTTCAGGTCAGGAATCCGCAGATCCAGATCACCATTGACCGCGACCGCGCCGCCTCTCTCAATGTCGACTGGAATAACATTTCGAGCATGCTCTACAACGCGTTCGGCCCACAGTTGGTCTCGACCATCTATGGCACCACCGCGCAGTACCGCGTGCTGCTCGAGCTGCTCCCCAAATATCAACGCCAGGAAGATTCGCTCAAGCTGCTCTATCTGAAATCGAACACCGGCCAGCTTGTTCCTCTGGACGCGATCGCCAACCTGAAACTGAACGCCGGCCCGAACAGCATTCCGCACTCCGGCCAGTTGCCCTCGGTAACCATCTCCTTCGGGTTGCGCAAGGGTTTCTCGCTAGGCCAGGCGACCGACGAGATCGAGCAGACGGCGCACGAAATTCTTCCCGGCGACATCACCGGAACGTTCCAGGGCTCCGCCAAGCTCTTCCAGGATTCGATGAAGAACATGGGCCTGCTGCTCATGATCGCCATTCTGGTGGTGTACATCGTGCTCGGCGTGCTCTATGAAAGCTACATCCACCCGCTGACGATTCTCTCGGGGCTGCCCTCGGCCGGCTTCGGCGCATTGCTGACGCTGCTGCTATTCAAGATCGAGCTCAGCATTTACAGCTTCGTCGGCTTGATCATGCTCATTGGCATCGTCAAGAAGAACGCCATCATGCAGATCGATTTCGCGCTCGAAGCGGAGCGCTCGGGCAAACCACCGCTCCAGGCGATCTACGACGGCTGCATGATCCGCTTCCGCCCGATCATGATGACGACCATGGCTGCCCTGCTCGGCGGCATTCCGATCGCGCTGGGCTACGGCTCCGGCGGCGAAGCCCGCCGCCCGCTTGGCATGGCAGTTGTCGGCGGTCTCGCGTTCTCCCAATTGATGACGCTATATCTCACACCGGTCGTCTACACCTATATGGCCGCATTCCTTGAGAAATGGCGCCGGGCCCGCAAGCGCAAGGGAGCCCGCGAAGTACTCGAACCAGCTCTGCAATCCGGCGACTGACGATGTACCCTTCCGTCCCTATTTCAACGCCTCGTTAATCTCGATATCTCTCTTCAGCACTTCCGTCACGAGATCCGACAATTCGACACCCCGCTGCTCGGCCTTGCCGGAGAAATACTCCCAGACGCTTCTCTCGATGGAAACCGGCATCAGAACCTTGGCGCTCGGTGGGACATGGTGAAGCCCCCGAACTCCTTTGCTGAAATCGATCTCAGCAGGCATATCGTCTTCCTCGGCCGGTCGGTTCTTCATAGGCACTCCTTGTACATTCCAGTTTCGGCCTTCGCCTCGTCCCATTGGAATTCAAAGAGCCGGTCATTCACCACTCTCTCATATCATGCGCCCCGAAGGGTCGGCAACCGATTAGGCATAGGCTGTCCCGTCTTGAAGGCATTCCTCGAGAAATGGCGCCGCGCTCGCAAACGCAAGGGAGCCCGCGAAGTACTCGAACCAGCTTTGCAGTCCGGCGATTAGTCATCCCGGCAAGAAAAAGTTGCGCTGGCCGCGCAACGTTTGCCTCAATTCGCGCATGTAGGTAGTGAGACACCGCTTCCGGGCCGGCTTCGGCAGATTCGAATCGGTCACCGGAAGCAGTCTGCACCTGGGGGACTCCCGAACAGGAGGCAATCGAATGGCGACGACAACTAGCGGGATGCGGTCGCAGCGAAAGGCGCTCGAACTCTTGCGCGGCGGAAAAATGCCGGATGCATTCCTACGCCGCCGCATCGCCGATGTGAAGCGCACAATGACCGCACGTTTCCAGGAGAAGGAGGCGATCGACAAGCAGTACGCGAGGTACTGGGGCCAGATTCATAAAGCCCCGAAGACGGATCCCGGCCCGCGAGTTACTCAGGCCATGAACGGCTTGCTCGGGATTCACAAAAAGCTGGCACGCAACAAGCTCACTCCCCCGGAGATTCTGGGCGGCATCGGCGGCGTTTTGGCCGGGCGCTTCGGAGCAACCGTCGTTCCGCCTTTCGACTATGCCTTCACGATTCCGTTTCTCAACTATGGCAATCCCTCGCTCACCGGTTCGGCGAACAAGAACACCGGACAAATTAGCGGCAGTGCCGTTAGCGATTTTCAAGCTGCCAGCTTTGGCACGATGTACACCGAGATGGGCATCTACTTTCACCCCATCTTCGGGCCCGCGAATTTGTACGTATCGGCCCATCCGGCGTTTTCCATCGAATGGTGGACCAATTCTCTTTTCGCTGACAGCACAGTGGTCTCCCTCGGAGAGGGCGCGTTGGGCATTTATGCGCAGCAGGGCGAGATCGGCCCCAGCACCGGGGGGTTCGCGCCCTTCGACTCGTGGGACGAAGAGATGACGCAGCAGGTTCGCTTCGATTTCGGGTCCAATCCGCACATCCCCGTCGCCGTCGAAGCGCAGGTCGATCCGTCGTTCAATTGCGCCATCTTCGTCTCCACCGTCAATCACGTTCAAAACGTCGGATGGCCGGGGAGCCTGGCAGGTTCGATGATGTCGGTGACCTTGCCCTCCATCACGTTTGAATTGGATCTCATCCAAGTCGCGAATCCGGGTTAGAGGAACGAGCGCCATGCCTGACCGCTTCCACCAGATCGTCCTGTACTGGGACCACCATTTCGAGGGGGGACACAAGCATGTGTTTCGGAGCCTCCCGTATGTGGGCGATGATTGGAACGATCAGACTTCATCCTTTGCCGTCCTCGGCGGCGCCTGGGCGCTGTACAAGGATTCCAACTTCGGAACTGCCATGGGCGGGGTCTTCGCCCCGCGCATTCGCGGCTATGGGTGGGTTGAGGATTACGAGGTTCACAATGACGCGGTGTCGTCGTTGGAACTCGTGGACGACGATTCCCGGCCAGTGCCGCACCTGATCCTTTTCGACAACGAGTCATTCACGGGAAATCACCATCACATCTTCACCGATGTCTCTGACGCGAAGCGGTATGTCTCCTTTCAAGTTTTGAGCGGCACCTGGCAGATAACCACAGTTGGCGGCAATACATTCGATGTCGGTCCGGGCGACGGAAGTGAACAACTAACGGACCGGATCGATACGATCACGCTGCTGTCCGATACTCCTCTCCAGCTTCCGATTCCTCATATCATCGTGTTTTCGGACAAGGATTTCGGAGGCGGTCATCGGCATGTGTTTCAGGACTCGATTTTTAACGACGACTGGTCCGATACCATCTCTTCGTTCGCCATTGAAGGGGGGACGTGGCAGTTTTTCCTCGATTACGATACTCAACTGCTCGCCGGGCAGGTGCTGGGACCAGGTCTCTACCCATGGGTAGACGACGTCGAAATCGCGAACGACCGGATTCGCGCCGTCTCCCAGACCGCGCTGCAAACCGCAAGCGCCGATTTGGTCGCGCAGAGTCTCAATAACGGGCAGGACTTTCTGACGTTTCATGGGGATCCCTACCGGCTCGGCTGGAACTCTCACGAATCGACCCTGACGCCGGACAATGTGCGCGTCCCATATTTTGGCAAGCTGTGGTTCCACCCGTTCGATTCCGACGAGCGGGTCTACGGCCAGGTGCTGCTCGCCTCGGGAGTGCCTTCGCCTCCGACGGGCGGCCCGAGAGACTACCTCATTGCGGCCTCCGCAAAGAATATCGTCTACGCGCTTGACCCTGCGACCGGTTCGCCGGTCTGGCCGAGCCCGACACACTTGCTCCGCCCCGACGGCGTGACTCCGGCAGCCTTCCTGGACTCGGATGAGTTCAATAAACCTCTGAAGCAAAAATGCGTGGACATTTATCCGAATCATGGCGTCAGCAGTACGCCGGTGATCGACAAGGGCCTGCAAATTATCTATGTCGCGTTCCTCGCGCAAACCAGCGACGCCGATAATTTCAATCAGAGCTACTTTCTTTCAGCTATTTCGCTGGCAAGCGGCACGCCGCTATGGACCATCGAGTTGACCTGGCCGGGGCCGCCATTTGCGTTCCAGCCATTCCTGCATACGCAGACCGCGGCCTTGACGCTGCTCAAAGCCAGCCCCACCGGAGCGGCGCCGACTGGAGACCTGGTCCTGATCGCGTTCGGATCGCGATGCGACAGCCACAGCAAGAGCAACGATACCTGGCGCGGCTGGGTGTTCGCGGTCCCCGTAACAAACGGGGCCAGGCCTGCGGACGGCTCTTGGCGGGCGATTCCCACAACCGTGGGCAGCTCTCTGAAAGACGAAACCGGAGGCGGCGTCTGGGCGGCCGGCGGCATCGCGGCTGACGATGCATCCAACATCTATCTCGCGACGGGGCACGGAAATTTCAACGGCGCCACCGACGCCACGGATTTCGCTACTTCTGTTTTGCGTTTTTTCCGGGACAACATCGCCATTCCCCCGGTAGATTCCTACACGCCGCGGAACTGGCAGACCTTGAAGAGTGACCGTTTGGATTTGGGCGGCTCGAACCCGGTTTTGCTGCCCCTACAGACTCTCGGGCCGGGTTCCGGCTTGCTGAACCTGCTGGTGTGCGGCGGTAAAGACGGGCGCATTTACGTGATCAACCGCGAACAGATGGGGTTCTTCCATTTCGAGGGCACCGACGGGCTTGGGCACGCCGTCTGGCGTCCGCAGGTCTTCTCGGGGAATCAAGACCCGTCGAACGGAGGCATCACGACCAGCGCGGCGTATTTCGACGCAGGGTCCGCCGGGCGATTCGTCTATTTTTGCTCTCCCAGCGGATCTCCTAATCACGGGATTGTCGCGATCAAGTTCGACGATTTGAACGGCGAGACTGATCTCGGCATGCGCGTGCTCCAGTTAGGCGGCGGCCCCATGAACCGGCCAGCCAGTCCTTTCGTGTCGAGCGATGGCCCCGACGCCGGCATCGTTTGGGCTGTGGAGTCACGACGCCAGGAGACCGACAATCCTCCCGTCCCCAGCATTCTCCACGCTTGGGACGCGCTGAGCGGGCGGTTGCTTTACAGCTCGCCGCTCACCACCGATTCGGGAATCACCGGTTCCGGGGAGAGTTTGGGCGATGGGCGAAAGTTCACGCCGCCAATCGTGGCCAACGGGCGCGTCTTCATTGGGACCAACGGCGTCGCCGCCTACGGACTGGGGACTACGGACCCGCCTTAGAGTTCCGGCTTAATCGCCGTCCACAGGACCGCCGGCGACAAGATCGCCGGCGCCACATTCGGGACGCTAACGTCTCACGAAGAACGACACTGCCAGCCCGAAGCCGATTACAATGACAATCCGCCTCACCACGCGCGCGCCCATCTTCCGCGCCAGTCCTGCGCCGCCATATCCGCCTGCGATTGCTCCAACTGCCATCAACACGACGTCCGGCCAGAATACCATCCGGTTGGCCATGAAATAAACCACCGCCACGCCGTTGATTGTGCCTCCGAGCAGCACGCGCAGGCCGTTCATCTGGTGCATATCTGTCAATCCCATCACCCCGAGCGCGGCCAGCATGAAAATCCCGATCGCGGCTCCAAAATATCCGCCGTAGACCGCCACGAAGAATTGGAAAATCATCGCCCCGGCCAACCAATGCGAGGGGCGGCGCGCCGCGGTCTGCGCGGTTTTCATCCACCGCTGAACCGAATCGTGCACCATGAACAGGACGGTGGCGAACAACAGGAGGTATGGAATCAGCCGGTCAAATACCGCAGCACTGGTGAACCGAAGCAGCCACGCTCCCGCCAAGCCACCCATCACGCTCGGAATCGTTAGCCAGAACAGCCGCGGCTCCACGGTTCGCAGTTCCCGGCGGTATCCCCAGACACTGCCGAGAGTGCCCGGCCAGATCGCCACCGTACTGGTGGCGTTCGCCGTCACGGAGTTCAGTCCCAGCCAGATGAGGGTGGGAAAAGTGACGAGCGTCCCGCCGCCGGCCACGGAATTGATGAGCCCGGCCAGCAAGGCCGCTCCGAACGCGGCGCCCGCATGCAGCAGATCGACTCCGTGCACGTGGGCTTAGACGGCTCCGGCGGCTACGTTCGCGGTCTGCACGCTGCGGATAAACTCCGCCACCGGCAGCGTCCAGCCGAAATAATTCTCTACATTCTGGACGGTTGCTTCATGCAGCGCCGGCGATCCGGCAGCCATCGCTGCATCCGTAATCAGAATGGGCCAGTAGTCCAGGAAGAACGCGTCGCGCAGCGTCGACTCCACGCAAACGTTGGTGGCGATCCCGGTGAAGAACAAGTAGCGGATCCCGCGCTGGCGCAACTCGGCATCGAGCGTTGTGTTCGAAAATCCGCTGTAGCGCTTCTTGACGATCACCAGATCGCCGGGCTGCGGCGTGAGTTCGTCGACGATGTCGAAGTCCCAGGTGCCGATCGTCACCAGTTTCCCCTTGAGCTCGGGCCGGCAGTTCATCATCCGGATGGCGAGTTCCTTGTGCCAATTGGGTGAGCGTGGCCCTCCGCTGTCGCTCAGATCCGCCTTGTATCCCATCTGCAGATAGACGATCGGAATTCCGGCCGGCCGGGCGGCCTCGAGAATGGTCTGGATCGATTCGACCACTTGCGGCGCGCCCGAAATGTCGGCGCCCGCGAGGTCCAGCAAGCCGTTCTTGCTGGCGAATGCGTTCTGCATGTCGACAACCACCACTGCCGACTCGCGGAAATCCACTTCCACCGGCTCTGGCTTGGCATTTAGGTTCGGCATCCTCTCAGTGTACTGCCGGCGGTTATCATGGTTATATCCGTGGCCGGCGTCTACCTGTCGTATCCGTTTTGCGCCCAGAAGTGCACGTACTGCAACTTCGCTTCCGGCGTATTTCCGGCCGCCATGGAGAGGCAATATCTTCAGACCCTCGCCGCGGAGCTGAAAGCGCATGCCTGGGCGTGGACGCCCGAGACTGTCTATCTGGGCGGCGGGACACCGAGCACGCTGGCGACCGAGGATCTTCGCGCGCTCTTGGCGCTCATCCCCGGCCGACCCTGGGTTGAAGCTACTTTGGAAGCCGCGCCCGGTAGCGTCACGGCCGAACGCGCCCGTGGGTGGATCGAGTGCGGCATCAATCGAGTCAGTCTCGGCGTCCAGTCGTTCGTCGAAACCGAAATTCGCCGCACGGGCCGCAAGCACACCGCCCAGACCGTCAAAACGGAAGTGCGCATTTTATGCGAGGCCGGCATCGACAACGTGAATATTGATCTCATCGCGGGATTGTCCGGCCAGACCGAGGCAAGCTGGAACGAATCGCTCGACTGGATTGAGCGGCTCGCTCCCCCGCACGTTTCCGTCTACATGCTGGAAGTCGACGAGGAGAGCCGCCTCGGAAAAGAAATGCTGCTGGGCGGAGTGCGGTACGGGGCCGCAGAAACTCCTCCGGAGGATCAGACCGCCGCCTTCTACGAAGCGGCTGTCGCGCGCCTGGCCGTTCTCGGCATTCCACGCTACGAAATTTCCAACTTCGCCCGCCCCGGATTCGAATCGCGCCACAACTTGAAGTATTGGAAGCTGGAGCCCTACGCCGGATTCGGCGCTGATGCTCATTCGTTTGACGGCCGCGTGCGGCGTCAAAACCCTGAATCAGTAGAAGAGTACATTGCAGGCCGACCTTCGGAATCAACTCCGGCCCGGCCGGACGAAGAACGGTTCTTCGTCGGCCTCCGGCTGGCTGGCGGCATCCGGCCGGAGACCAGCGACTGGCTCCGTTTCGCTACTCCGATCCGCCGATTCCTCGATGCCGGCCTGCTCGAAACCGAAGACGGCGTTCTTCGCCTTACCGGGCGGGGCGTGCTTCTCTCCAACGAAGTCTTCCAGGAGTTCTTAATTCCATGATTGATCTGCGCAGCGATACCGTAACCAAGCCGACTCCCGCCATGCGCCAAGCCATGATGGAGGCCGAAGTGGGCGATGACGTCTACGGCGAGGATCCGACTGTTAACCGTCTCGAAGAACGCGCCGCCGAAATCACCGGCAAGCCGGCGGCTTTGTTCGTCCCCACAGGCACGATGGGAAACACCATCGCGGTCAAGATCCATACCGAGCACGGGCAGGAGATCATCTGCGAGTCGCGCTCGCACGTGCTCAATTACGAACTGGCAATGATGGCGTGGTTTTCCGGCTGCGTCGCGCGTCCCATTCCCGCCGACGACGGCATCCTTTCCTGGGACCAGATCAAGCGCGAAATCCGGCCGCTCGGCCCGCATTGGGCGCCCACCGGTGTGATCGAAGTCGAGAATACGCACAATATGGCCGGCGGAACGGTCTACCCCATGCGCGTTCTCCGCGAAATCTGCGCCGGCGCCCACGAGCGTGGATTGAAAGTGCACATGGATGGGGCCCGCGTCTTCAATGCGTCGGCGGCCACCGGCGTGCCGGTTCGCGACATTGTGGCGCCGGTCGATACCGTGATGTTCTGCCTCTCGAAAGGCCTCGGCGCCCCCGTCGGCTCGATGCTGGCCGGCCCCGCCGATGCCATTGCCCGCGGCCGCCTCTATCGCAAACGGCTGGGCGGCGGTATGCGCCAGGCGGGTGTGATTGCCGCCGCCGGCCTGGTCGCCCTCGAAGAGACCCCCAAGCGGCTTGCCGACGATCATCTGAACGCCAAATTCCTGGCGGAAGGCTTAGCCCGCATCCGGGGAGTTCAGGTCGATCCGGCCAAAGTCACGACGAACATCGTCGTCTTCAATGTGAGCGGTACTGGATTGGTGAGTTCTGAGATCAGCCTTCGTCTGAAGCAATCGGGAGTTCTGATCAACGGGATCAACGACCGCGAGATGCGCGCCGTGACCCACTACGACGTAGACCGTGCCGGATGCGAGAAGGCGCTCGCCACCATGGCGCAGGCGGTCGCCGGAAGAGCCGTCGCCTAACTCAGCAGCGCCGTCAGCTCCGAGACTTTTTTGATCTGATCGAAGTCTCGGATCATCGTCAGAATGGATTCGATCCGTTTCGCCGGCAGTCCCGAATCCGGCATCAGCGCCTTGTACTTAGCCTCGATGTCGGCCCACTCGATGCCGCGCGGCGCCGAACCCCTCGGCGCATCCACCGTGTTGGTAAACCGCTCGCCCGAGGTGGTGACCAGCGTGACCGTGGCGCCCCAGCTCCATTTGTACTGCACCGCCGGCGGCGCCGGGTCCGTCTGCACCAGACCGATCAGCCGGGCGACTTCCGGCCGGTGAATCTTTTGCGGAGTCGTGTGGATCCACGAAAAATCCTTGTCGGCGATCGCCGATGCTACGAAGTACGGCAGGCTGTGGATGGCTTCGATCATGTCCTTGGGCGCCGGGCTGCCCGCCCTGACCCGAATCTGCGGCCCCGATACCAGAATCTGCGCTACCTGCTCCGGCCGCACGTTCGACTGCCGCGCCACATTGACCGCCGCTTCCACTGCCGGCTGCAGCGCGTGCGCGCCCGGTACCAGCTTGACGGCCAGGTATTCGGCAATCTGCCAGCGTCCGTCCATCGGGCGCGTCAGGGCTTCCGTTTTGACCCCGCCTCCGAACACCGCGAGAAACCCGCGCTGTGCCTCCAGCATGTCGGGATTGACCGTGTACCCGCGGCTGGCTGCCAGCACCGCGTTCACCGCGCACTGCGCCGCATTCCCGGCATGATATTCGCGCGCCCAACTATTGGTCCCGATCGAGAGGCCGCCCATCGTAGTCGCCGTGATTCCGATTGCCTCGGCCATCTGCCCGTCCGTAAGGCGTAGCAGCCTTCCGGCCGTGACCGTTCCGCCAAAGGCGACAATGATCGACGCATGAAACCCGGTCCCGAAGCTGCCGCTGACGGCTTCGCCGGCCTGCCCCAGCGACGAGCCTACCCGCCCCGCCGCTTCGTACCCGGCCACAATGGCGGCAAGCACCTCCTGCCCCGTGGCCCCCACACGCTCGGCGAGCGCCAAGCCTGTCGACGTCAGGCACGTGCCCGTGTGCGCGACGTTACGCAGATCGCTGTCGTCCGACGCCGCCGCATCGCTCTGCATCGAGTTCACGCGGGCCGTCAAAGCGGCCGGCAGCTTGGCTCCGTCGAACCAGATCGAAGCCTCGGGCTTGCCGCCCTGTTCCTTCGCGAGATCGCGAACGATGCGCGCGGACCCGATCCCCCGCCCTGCCGCCGCGCTGGCGAGCGTGCTGGCGATGATCATCTTGGCGTACTTGACCGGCGTCTCGGGCAATTCGCGAAAAGTGATTCGATTGAGAGTGCCGGCGAGCGCGAGCGCGGCGGTCGGAGATCTCTGCTGGGCCCAGGCTGCGATCGGGAGACTCGCCAGCGCCGCCTGTAATGCAGAACGCCGCGTCAGCGCGTATGCTCGATTTCGACCCATCGGCCTGGAAGTATAGCACTCCTGCGGTCGTACGTATCATGACATCGAACCGTACGTAATATAATGCGAAGCGAGGTTGTCGTGCGAGTTACCGCGTCTAAACTTCGGGAGAATGTCTATCGCATCCTGGACGAGGCTCTTGCAACCGGCAATCCGGTCGAGGTGATCCGCAAAGGAAAGGTCCTGAAAATCGTCCCAGAGCAGCGTCCCGATAAGCTGGCCAATCTGAAGAGGCGAAAGGGATTCGTCGGCGATCCCGACGATATTATCGACATGGATTGGTCAAAGTACTGGACCGAACTTCAATGATGTATCTGGACACTCACGTCCTAGTAAAACTCTGGCTGGGAGCCGTTGATGACCTGGGCCCAGTCGCTCGAAAAACGGTTTCAGCAGAAGAGCTGATCGTATCTCCCGCAGCCATACTCGAGCTAGAACTGCTTCACGAGATTCGGAGGCTTACTCCGACGGCGAACAAGCTCGTTGCAACTCTGGGGGAACAGTTCGGCCTGCGGGTTTCAGATTTGCCTTTTCAGACAGTCGTCCAGCACGCTATTACGGAAAAATGGGGCGGCGATCCGTTTGATCGTTTGATTGTCGCCAACGCCACAGCGGACAACGCGCCTCTGCTTACCAAGGATCAGAAAATTCACCGCCATTACACTCGCGCCATCTGGTGAGGCCGCGCACTCCCCTTTTCGCGCCCGAATACGCTCTTCCGGCACGCTGCGCAGAACGCCACGCCCTTTACGTCTAGCCGCTCGACCGCGTGGCTTGAGGTCATGACGCACTGCCAGTCCGCGCAGTGGCGCAGCCCTAACGTGTGGCCGAGCTCATGCACGGCTTCTTTCAAGAGCCTTTCTCGCAGAAGCTCTTCGCGAGCCGGCATACCATAGGCCTCCTCGCGGAGCCGCGCCAGAGACACGGTGGCGCAATTGCCTTCCAGTTGCGCCTCGCCAAATACAAACGTGAGCACCGGCACGAACAGGTCGTACGTTGTGACTCCCAAAATGCGTGCATCCGGATCGCACTGGCGCTCGAGGCGCTGCAGAATTGCCGTCGAGTAGTATTGCTGCCGTCCCGCATTCAACGCGAAAGAGACGTCGAACAGATCGGGCCGGATGCGGCACGGCGTCTGGAACACACGCGCCAGCGCAGCCGCCAGACCCTCCAGCAAACTGAGTTCCGGGCCCGTGGCGCCGCCATCCGCCAGCGGGATGATATGGATGGGCTTCACCGCATTCCGTAACGCCGAAGCTTGTTGTATAACGTCGTCCGATCGATATCCAAAATCCGCGCCGTGCGCGACAGGTTATGCTGTGTCTCCCGCAAGACGCGCTCAATGTGCGCCCGCTCCACGTCGTCCAGCGTCCGGCCCGCCGCGGGCGCCGCCTGAAATTGAAACGAAAAGTCCGATGCCTTGATCTCCGGCCCGCGCCCCACTACCAACGCCCGCTCGACGGCGTTCTCCAGCTCGCGCACATTCCCCGGCCAGTCGTGATTCATCAGCAGATCGAGCGCCTCGATCGAAACCTCCGGAACCGGCCGGCTGGTGGCCGTGCAGAACTTCTTCAGGAAATAGCTGACCAGCAGCGGGATGTCCTCGCGTCTCTCCCGCAGCGGAGGCAGGTCGATGCAGAACACGTGCAGGCGATAATACAGGTCCGGACGGAACGAGCCGACCTTCACCAGCCCCTCCAGGTTCTTATTGGTCGCCGCGATGCAACGGAAGTCCACGCGGATCGGCTGGTTTCCACCAACCCGTACGATCTCGTGTTCTTGCAGAACGCGCAACAGGTCGGTCTGGGTTTTCAGGCTGATGTCGCTAATCTCATCCAGGAACACCGTGCCTCCATCGGCGACCTCGAATTTCCCTTTCTTCCGGTACTGGGCTCCCGTGAAGGCCCCCTTTTCGTGCCCAAACAGTTCGCTCTCCAACAGAGTTTCCGTGAGGGCTCCGCAATGCAACGTCACCATCGGCATGTACCGCCGCGGGCTGGCCGCGTGGATGGCGCGCGCCACCACCTCCTTGCCCGTCCCGCTCTCTCCGGTGATGAGCACCGTGGCTTCGGTCGGGCTGACCATTTCGATCAGCTCCAGCACTTTTTTCATCGCTGGGCTGCTGCCGATCAGCCCCGTGCCGGGCAGAATGTCCTGCAGGCTTTCTCGCAGCCGGACCACCTCGCGGCTGGCTCGTTTGTGCTCCAGCGCGTTCCCCACCAGGTGGGACAGCTCGTCGGGATCCACTGGTTTGGTGATGTAGTCGTACGCGCCGCGCTTTAACGCCTGCACGGCGGTCTCCACCGACGCATAGCCCGTCATGATGATGACGGTCAGCTCCGGATCGGCCTCCTTCAAACGGGCCTGAAGTTCCATCCCGTCCATTCCCGGCATTTTGATATCGATCAGCGCGATATCGAATTCTTTTTTCTGGATCGTTTCCAGCGCGTCGCGGGCGCTGGGCACCGGCTGCGCCGTGTACCCCTCGCTGGTAAACCACTTTCCCAGCGAGTCGCGCACTACCAGTTCATCATCCACAATCAGAATCCGGCCTTTGGTCTTCACGGCCGTCGGATTCTCGACCACGGTTGCCATGCCTTCCTCCTGCTTCCCGTTACTGGAATTCCCCATTACTTTCTCCCCGCTGAAACCGCCGCAGCGGCCGGCAGCAGCACCGTAAACTCCGTTCCTTGGCCTGGCGTAGAGCGCACCGAAATCGCGCCCGCGTGCTGCTCCACAATGCTGTGTGCCACCGCCAGGCCCAGCCCCGTGCGAAGCTGGTCTTCCTTGGTGGTGAAGAAAGGATCAAAAATATGCGGCAAAACGTCCTCGGGAATCCCCCGTCCGCTGTCTTTCACCCGCAACGCCACCCACCCTTCATCCGGCTGAAGCTCGGTCGAAATCTCGATCGTGCCGCCTGCTTCCATCGCTTCGGAAGCGTTCACCAGAAGCACCAACAGCGCCTGCTGAACCTGGTTCGCGTCGCATTCGACCGGCGGCAGATCCTGCGCCAGGTGCTGCTTCAGCTCGATGCCTTGCAGATCCAGCTTGTGTTTGATCAGCGCTACTGCGCGCTGAATCACCGTCGCGATATCGTTCAATTCCCGATGGCTGGGCGCCTGCCGCCCGAACGTCAGCAGATTCTTCACCAGATCGCCGCAGCGCTTGCTTTCGCGTTCGATGATGCCGAGTTGTTCCAGCATCTCGTCCCGCCCCTCGATGTCGTGCTTAGCGAGCGCGCGAAGCACCAGCCGCGCGTAAGTCAGAATGCCAAAGAGCGGATTATTGATCTCATGCGCCACCGTCGCGGCCAGCTTCCCGACCGACGCCATCTTCTCGGTCTTCAGCAGCGTCTGATACACCCTCTCCAGATCGGCAGCCTTCTTCTGCACCTGCCGCTCGATTTCCGCGTGCGCCCCCGATACTTCCACCGTCATCTTGTTAAATGACGCCGCCAGATCCCCCAGTTCGTCGTCGGCCCGAACCGGCAGGCGATAATCGAGATCGCCGCCTGCCACGCGGTGCATGCCTTGAATCAGCTCTTTGACCGGCCGATACACCACTGCCCAAATGAAGAGCACCGCGATCTGTGACGCGAACACCACGGCGGCCGCCAGGAACCAGCCGAGCGTGGCCTGATGCTGCGCCATTTGTGCATCCACGGTGGCCAGCGACAGATTCGCATCCACCACGCCCAATACTCGCTGGCTTGTCGGGTGCACATGGCAATCGCTGTTCGAGCACGCGGGCGCATTCTCGATTGGCCGGATTACGCCTAAAATCCGTTCTCCTCGTTTCTCTGTAAAGATGCGGGCGCGGTCCGGGCGGTTCAGTTTTACCAGTGGCGCCGATTGAGCGTGGCAGCCGTAACAGGCTTCCGCCCTTTTGTCGACCACTTTGTCGATCTCACCCGGATCGGTTGAGACCGTGATCCGCCCTTCCTTGT
>Ga0335081_10003140_pt1 | contig 25969 bp, 18 predicted proteins | sample Lox_Sample_35_FD_206713 | JGI IMG/M metagenome (GOLD analysis project Ga0335081, IMG submission 206713) | Soil microbial communities from Loxahatchee National Wildlife Refuge, Florida, United States - Lox_Sample_3.5 | ecosystem: Environmental > Terrestrial > Soil > Wetlands | place: USA...
GTGCCGAGCGTGCCGGGGGAATCTGCGTGGTTGCAAAGTGCTTCCACCGCATCCCTGAGTAACTACTATGGGATGAACTTCTCCGGCTGGGAGGTGCTAACGCCCACCAACCCCGCATCGCCACAGGAGTACTTCTTCTACGTTCCGGTCCCGGAGCCTCACGTCATGTTTGACCTTGGCAGTGGGCTGCTGTGCTTTGGATGGCTTCTGTACGCGCCCCGGCTGCGCCGGAACCTGGCGCGCGGATCGTCGCGCGGAGTCTAGCTCAGAGGACAGCAGAGCGGCCTGACATTATTGTTTGAGCGAGGCGCTGTACGCCGTTGTGTTCTGGCTCACCAGAGGTAGATAGACAGTTTCGTACACCGTTCCGAACTTGAACTGTTGTAGCAGGCCCTCCAATTTCCGCTTCATTTGCGACAGGCCAATGTATTGCCGGGCTCGGGAAACCACCGATGCCTGCAAGCGCGGCTGCTCCTCGTCGATCTCCCAGGGATGAAGATAGAGTATCGCCGGCCGGGATTCTTTCGCGTTGATGCTGCCGACTCCACTACTCACTAACCAGCCGGGCAGTATGCGCAAGTAAGCCCCTCCGCCCACAGGAAGGTTCTGTCCCAGCACCCGCCAGGTCGCGATCGGCAGTTCATACAGTCCGGCCGCAATGCGATGGGGCGCGCGATTACCTGCATGGTTACCATAGAACGGGTGGTGAACCGGATTCAGGCTCGAATCATATTGAAAGCCCAGTTCCCGGAGAATGTCGTACGCCCATGCCACCGCACTATTAATCGAAAAGCAGGGCGCTCGATACCCCGCCACGGCACACCCGGCTGCGTCTTCGATCACCTGTTTCGCACGCCACGTGTCCTCGCGAAACTCGACCGGCCCGAGGCGAAACACAGGGCGATGCCAATAGCTGTGGCACGCGACCTCGTGGCCAATTTCGTGGGCCTCGCGTACCAATTGCGGATAGCGCTCCGCCGTCCAGCCGACGAAGAAGAACGTTGCGTGGGCATTGTACTTTGCGAACAGCTCGAACAGGGCACGCGTGTTTGCCTCGACACGCGAAGGAAACGCGCACCAGCCGTTCCGCGGTGCAACGGCTGACATCGCCTCCGTCTGGAAGTAATCTTCCACGTCGACCGATAGTGCGTTACTTAGTGGCATCTAATTTCAAACTGCATTCGACTCGCCAAATGGAATACGAACAGTCGAGGACAAGGATTTGTCTAGAGCAGCCTGCGACGCAGAAATAAATTTCCCGAACCAGCATTCCCGTGCTGTACGGGGTAGGTAGTAGATCACCAGAAAATGGTGATGATGTACGGATGATTAAATTGAAGGGGGCATTTATTCCTCATCAACAGTGACGTTTGAACACTTGCGGTCTGAAGTGAACTGCTTTACCGTTCAAGTGCTAAATAATTGCAATAAGCTTTCGGTTGCTGTTCCAACTGAATTGCGCCCGGTCCTTCTGGGAAGCCGTACTGGTGACCCTGCCACCAAGCAGTTCCAGCCCGTGCGTGATTTGCCTGATCGGCAATTTACGGTGACTCCAGGGCTTCAGCCAGTCCTGGAGGCGAGGGAATTATTTTCTTCAGCCGCTGACGCAACGGGGTAGGTGTCAGCGCTAACAAGAACAGACCGGGGGAAGTACGCTTGGGCGGCAAACTGTAAACGTCACTTCGAAACGTCTAGAACTCAACCAACAAAGTCCCCCAACTGCAGAAAGAAAAGACTATGGCCACTGCTGTTGTGAGATCGCACGTTGTTCCATTGATCCTGGTTGTTAATCACGAGTCCACTGGTCTAAGAGAACTAATCTCTGCCAATTCGGGCGAGAGCTATCGCGTAGAAGCCGCTACATCGGTCAGCGACGCCCTCGAGCGGCTGCAGCAACGGCCGCTGCCGAACCTGGTTCTGATGAACGTAGCCATGCCGGGCGGCAATGGGCTGGAAGCGCTGCGCAACGCCCGTGAACTACATCCCGACCTGAAAGTGGTCGCTACCGGGAAGGTTGACGACACCCGGAGTGCGACCCAGGCCGTCCGCCTCGGCGCCCTCGATTACCTGCCGGAACCGATCGCCGATGCCGACCTCGAATCGCTGGTGCAGCAGTACGTGACTCCTCCGGCGCCTTCACCACAGGTGGCGGAAGCTGACGACTCGAGGCCGGCCCTCGTCGAGCTGCCGGATGACCAGGCCTTCGTCTGCGGCAGCGCGGCCATGCGGCATCTTTACGAGCAGGCCGCGCTGATTGCCAAGTTCGACATGCCCGTCCTGATGCTGGGCGAAACCGGCACCGGCAAGGAGGTACTGTCGCTGCTGATTCATCATCTGTCCAACCGCTCCAAGGCGCCCTTCCTGAAAGTCAACTGCGCCGCCGTCCCAGCGGATCTGCTGGAAAGCGAGCTGTTCGGCTACGAGGCTGGAGCCTTCACCGGCGCCACCAAGTCCAAACCCGGCAAATTCGAACTGTGCGAGCAGGGCACCATTCTGCTGGACGAAGTGGGCGAAATGCCGCCGCCGTTGCAGGCCAAGCTGCTGCACTTCCTGCAGGACCATCGTTTCTCGCGCCTCGGCAGCCGCACTACCAGCAAAGCCGATGTACGCGTGCTGGCCGCCACCAACGTGAACATCGAACAGGCAATTGCGTCCAAGGCGCTCCGCGAGGACCTCTACTACCGCCTCAGCGGATTCACCATGCTCATTCCACCGCTGCGGGAGCGCAAGAAGGAGATCCCGCTGCTGCTGGAGCATTTCATGCAGCGCAACTCGGCGCAGTTTTCAAGTGCGCCGCGGCCGTTCAGCGCTCGTCTTTTGCAGGCTTGCCTGAGCTATTCCTGGCCCGGCAACCTGCGCCAACTGGAGAATTTCGTGCGCCGCTACCTGATCCTGGGCGACGAACAACTTGCCATCTCTGAGCTCCAAAAGAATTCGCGTGGCCCGAGCGATACGCGCAGCCCGCTGGCGGGAGCGGCCGACGTGACCGACCTTACCGGACTGAAGTCGCTGGCCCGCTCGGTGAAGAATGAGGCGGAAGCGGCGGCGATCGCTCACGCCCTGGAACAGACGAATTGGCACCGTCAGAAGGCCGCCGTGCTGTTGCGGATCAGCTACAAGGCGCTACTTTACAAAATCAAGCAGTACAACCTGCATCCGCCGGAGGACAACTGAAGGCCCCCGTTTCGGTTGCTGATGCGAAGTGGTCTTCCACTTGCAACCTCCAGTTGCGGCGACACGGCAATGCTTGCGCGACTCTTAAGTCCGTTCCAGGAATTCGGTGTCTTTGCGGGGACGATTTATTGCATCGACCGCGTTCTGCAGCGCCTGTCGCCGCATCTGCGGCTGCAATTTTACGAACTACTTGAACAGCCTATACCGGAAGAGCCGTTGCTTCCGCCTCGGCTGGCTGGGTCCCTTGAACTCCGCGAAATCCAGGCCGGCTCCCCCGAGCTCGCCCGGATGCCGGCCCGTCCTGACATCAAGGCCTCGCGCTTCCGGCAAAACGCCATCTGCCTGGCGGCGTACCAGAAAGAACAACTCGTCGGGCATATCTGGTTTTGCTTCCGTACCTACCGGGAGGACGAGGTCCGCTGCACATTTCTCTTGCCTGACGAGCAGCATTCGGTCTTTGACTTCGACCTGTACCTGTTCCCGGAACATCGCATGGGAATTGGGTTCGTCGCCATTTGGAACGCGGCGAATGAATTTCTGCGCGCTCGCGGCGTTCGCTGCTCGTACAGCCGCCTGACGCGATTCAATCTTCCATCGCGGCGGGCGCATCTGCGACTGGGCGCGCGTTGTATCGGGCGGATGTTCGTCCTGCAGATGGGAAAGGTGGAATGTACGCTGGCTACGCTGCCGCCGTACGTTCATGTTTCGTTTAGCGAGCGCGATCGCACGCATTTGAAACTGCGAGCCGGCCGACCCGCAGGGAACAAGCCGCGCGGCAGTCTGGTCGGCCAGCACGCGGGCTAGAGCAGTTTCAGGAGAGGTGTAATTCGCTTTGAAAGGGCACGCCTTCACAGGCCGCTGAAAAAGTCGGATTCGGGCTGCTTTGAAGGGGCGCAGCTTTAGCTGCGCCGTTCTAAGCCCTTTATTTTTGTCATCCCGCGCGGCCTTCAGGCCGCGAGGGATCTGCGTGCTCGACTTTTTCAGCGGCCTCTTCAGGCGTGCCGCAACGAGGACAAATGAAGGTCGGCTTCAGCCACTGAGGGAACGGTCAACGCAGCTTCTAAAGACGGGCCCGGCTGCGTGCTATGCCGACACGGCTGAAGCCGTGCCCTTTCAAGGCTGGGCGCAGCAAGGCTGAAACTCCTCTAGGAGAACGACCCGGAAGGGAAACCGCCATGGGCGAATTGCAGATTCTTTCGCAGTACATACGCAGCGAAACCGGCTATGAAGGCGAGCTTCCGGCCGACCTCGACCTGTTGGAAAAACACATCCTGGACTCGTTCAACATCGTGCAGTGGGCGATGTTCATTCAGGAGCAGTTCAAGATTGAACTTGAGGCCGAGGAGCTGGTACGCGAGAACCTCTCGAGCCTGTCACGAGTGATGGCGTTAATCGACAGCAAGCGCGCGGAAGCCGCCAAGCCGAACTGATTGGTCTGCGCTTCTATGCGCGAGGAGAACTTATGCTGGGCCGATCCATCCCCGAGTTTCTATGCGACATTGCCGACCGGCTGCCGGACAAAATTGCCATTGTCTCGAATGAACGGTCGGTTACCTTTTCGCAGCTTTATGAAGAGGCGCTGGCGACCGCGGAATGCCTGCGCGGCATCGGCGTCGACGCCGGCGACCGCGTCGGCATCTGCATGGAGAAGACGCTGGACCAGGTCTCGGCCATCCTGGGCGTGTTGTGCGCGAACGCCGTGGTGGTTCCCATCCTGCCCCGGCTGAAACAGCCCAACATCCGCCACATCATCGAGAACTCGGGGATGATGGCGCTGGTCACCGACTCCGAGCGCATGGGCGAAGTGGTGGAGTTCGGCGACCTCACGCGGCTCATCATCGGCCACGGCCAACTGGAACAGGATTGGCCCAACCTGCCCTACATGCGCCGCTTCATCCGCCCGCAGATGTTTTTCGATCGCATCAGCAACGACAATGCGGCGATTATCTATTCCTCGGGTTCGACCGGGCGTCCCAAGGGCATCCTGATTTCGCATCGCAACCTGGCCGATGGCGCAGATATCGTTGCCCAGTACCTGGGAACGAACGAAGACGACCGAATCGCCTGCGTACTTTCCTTCAACTTCGACTACGGGCTGAACCAGATCTGGCAGACGTTGCGCAAGGGCGCGACACTCTACCTGCACAATCTCGCGCTCCCCAACGATCTTTTCGCGCTGCTGGCGGTCGAGCGAATCACCGCCTTGCCGGTCATGCCCGTCATCATCACGAAGATGTTTGACAAGCGGCTGAAGCTGGCCACCGGACAGCGCGATTTTTCCTCGCTGCGCTATGTCTGTTCGACCGGTGGCAGGCTGTCGGACGACATGCTTCGCGACCTGAAGACAACTTTTCCGGACGCCAAGGTTTATTCCATGTTTGGCCTGACGGAAGCTTTCCGCTCAACCTATCTCGATCCCTCCAAGCTCGACTCCCACCCGACTTCAATCGGCAAGGCGATCCCCGACAACCAGATATTTGTGATGGATGAGAACGGCGACGAGTGTCTGCCGAACGTAGTCGGCGAGCTGGTGCATCGCGGGGCGACGGTTACCAAGGGCTATTGGCGCGATCCGGAAAGTACGGCGAAAGTGTTTCGCTCGCACCCAAGTTTTCCCGGTGAGACGCTGGTCTTCAGCGGCGACAAAGTCCGGAAGGATGAGGAAGGCTATCTCTACTTCGTTGCGCGCGGCGACGAGATGATCAAGACGAAAGGCTTCCGCGTCAGTCCGACGGAAGTTGAAGCGGAAGTCGTGCGCCATCCTGAAATCGTGGACGCCGTTGCGTTTGCCGTGCCGAACATCGCTATCGGCGAGGACGTAGCCTGCGCCTACACCACCGTCACCCGTCAGCCGATCGCGGAGCAGATTCTGAAGCAGTACTTGAAGGCGAACTTGCCCAGCCACATGGTTCCGGCTTACCTCATGCACTTCGAGAGCTTCCCGATTACCGGGAATGCCGGCAAGCTGGATCGCAAGTCGATCAAGGAAGCCGCCTTCGAGCGGCTGCGCGTCGAGGCTGCCGCGGTTCACGCGTAAGGAGACGAAGGTGGAAAGTTGCCGCGGACGGGTGGTGATCGGCGTGATCGGAGACGACATCCACATCGTCGGCAATCGCATTATGCAGTTGGCGCTGGAAGAATCGGGTTTCCAGGTGTTCAATCTGCGCGCCCGCAACCGGCCCGAAGAATTTTGCCAGGCGGCGCTGGAAGTTAATGCGGATGCGGTGTTCGTTTCGTCGCTGAACGGAGAGGGCGAGTACTGGTGCGCCGACCTTCGCAGCCTGTTTCGGCAGTATGGCCTGGAGCATGTGTTGCTGTATGTGGGCGGCAACATCGTGGTGGGCGATCGCCGGAAAGACGAAGTGGTAAAGCTCTTCAAGCAGTTTGGATTCGACCGGGTCTATCACCAGGAGCCGGACATCGGCGCGGCGATCAAAGATCTGCAGGAGGACCTAACGCGTGGCGCTTCCCAGCGCAGAAGCCAGACTTGCCGACATTGAGCGCTACCGCGCCCAGGTGCTGTCGAGTCCGCTGGCACAGGGCATCTCGCCCGAGGAGGTGCGCGAGCATCTCGCCGCAGTTCCGGCGGAGCGCTTTCCCTGTGTCACATACGCGAAGCGTGGCCCCGATCCCTGTATTCAACCACGTGGCGGATTTCCCACCTTCGAAGCGCAGTACCGGCTCACCCGGCAGTTGGACGCGGCCGGAGCTGACTTCATTCCTCTCACCATCGACAGTTACACGCGCCACAACCAATACGAAACCGCAACCCAGCTTCTGCACCGCAGCGAGGAAGAAGGCAAGAACTACCTGAATGGCTATCCGCTGGTCAGCCATGGATATCAGTTGACGCGACAACTCTATTCCGGCCTGAAGAAACCGGTCAGCCTGCGCCATGGCACACCCGACGCCCGCCTGCTGGCCGAAGTGGCGATGGCTTCCGGCATTGCCGAAATCGAAGGTGGCGCGATCTGCTATTGCCTGCCCTATTCGGAAGGCTTTCCGATTGACCGCTCGCTGCTGTATTGGCAGTACGTCGATCGCGTTTGCGCGGAGAACTCGACGAAAGACCGCCCGGTCCATCGTGAGAGCTTTGGCCCGCTGACCGCGACGCTGGTGCCGCCTGCGATCGTCGTCGCCATCGAGATCATCGAAGCGTTGCTTTCCGCCGAACAGGGCGTCACGTCGTTTGCGGTCAGCTTCGGGCAGACCGGTTCGGTATTGCAGGACATCGCAACCGCCAGCGTGCTGAAGAAGCTGGTCCGCTATTATCTCGACCAACTGGGTTTCGGCCTGGTCCGGACCTACCTTGTGTATCACCAGTGGATGGGGCAGTTCCCGGCACAGCGCGAGCGCGCCGCCGCTCTGATTGCCGGCTCCGCCATTGTCTCCAGCATGGTGGCGGCGGACAAGGTTGTGGTGAAGACGGTCGACGAGGCGCTCGGCGTGCCCCGCGCAGAAATCAACGCCGAAGCATGCGACACGGTTGCTTATGTGCTGCGCACCTTCCGCTCCGCCGGCGCGGTTACCTCGCCGCTGATCGAGCGCGAGGCGGCGTTGATCGAATCGGAAAGCAAAAGCATTCTGGATGCGATCTTCGCCTTACCCGGCACCGCTTTCTGGGAGAGCATCTATCGCGCCTTTCAGATTGGCTATCTCGATGTGCCGTTCGCGCCGCACGGCGACAATGCCAATCGCTTGCTCTCCATGCGCGACGCCAACGGCTCCATCCGCATCGGCGCTCCGGCCAATGTACCCATTTCCGAAGCGGACGCCGAACTCGAGGCCGAGTTGCTCGAATCGCGCGAAGATCGCAGCGGCAAAACCTATCGGCAGATGCTGTCCGACATTCGGGTGATGGTGTGAGCGACCTGCACAACTCGCGCGCAGCGCTCGACATCGGGTCTACAGTGGTGAAGGTCGCGATGCTGGACGACGCCGGCCGCCTGCTTTGGCAGCGCTTTTATGACCGGGATTTCGACGCCGGAATTGTCCGCCAGGTCGAATCCATCCTTGATTCGCTTTCGCTCTCTCCCGACAGTGACGATATCCAGGTCTGTTCGTCGGCGAATGGTGGTCTGCGGGTGGGCATCGTCTCTCTCACCCGCCGGTTCAGCGGCGCCGTGTTGCGTGATCAGGCGCTGCTCGCCGGCGCCAACCCGATCTTCCTGCACACCTTCGACGAAGAGCCAAAGCACGCCAGCTATGCCGATATCCTGCTGATCGGCGGCGGCATCGATGGCGAGGATGCCTGGCCCATGCGAGAGCGGCTGGAGCGCTTCGACGCGGAGAAATATCGCTACACGACATTAATGTTTGCCGGGAATAAGCATCTCGCCGGGGAGTTCCGCCAACGCTATCCATCCGCCGTTGTTGTCGCGAATCCGTTAAGCCGATCTCTGGTCCGGTCCGGCAATTCGGTGTTCGAGACCATCCGCCGCGCCTACCTCGACGACCTTGTCTACAAGGAAGGCGTGAGTGAACTTCGCGGCAGCCTGGCGCTGGGTATCCGGCCTACGCCCGAAGTGGTGAGCCTCGGATTCCAACGTGCGGTGCTGAACAACTCCGCGATTGAGGTGATCGCTCCCTGCCTGCTGCTGGACATCGGTGGCGCCACGACCGACGCACACTATACCGTGGAAATCCTCAAAGACAACAATGGCGCGCGACCCATCCCGATGGCGGGAACTTCGGTCGGCCGCTACGTCTTCACCGACCTGGGCATCGTAGCCTCGCGCGACAGTTTGCTGCTGCAACTGAGAAGTCATCCGCGGTTGTTCGAATTCCTTAGTACGGTGCTGTCGGACGACATCACAGAGAAATACCGGCTCTTCCGCGAGGGCGAGTATCAGCCTGCGCCTGAGGTCCTCGCGGCTGGGTGTCTGTTTCTCGCGCTCGATCGCTTCGCGCAGGGCCGCGGCCCGGGGTTAGCCGCGGGCGACTTGTCCCAAGTGGCGCAATTGATTCTTACCGGCGGGGCCGCGCAGGCCCTCTCGGAGGTGATCGCCGAAAAGGTAGCGGGTCTGCTGCTTCCCAAGAGCAGCAAACCCGCTATCCTGATCGATAGAAAGTATCAGGTCTGGGTGGAGGGTATGACCTTTGCCGGGCGCAAGCTGGCCGCGGCCGCCGTATAGAAGCACTCTAAGGAGGCTGTGATCAGGTCCGGTTTTGAAGGGGACGGTCTTCGAAGACTATGTCACAACCGGAAATGAATTTGCGCAGTGGAAAAACAGTCAGAATTGCAGCAGAAACAGCCGCGCAGCGGCGGAATAGTGTTAGCCCGACGCGCAAGAGGCTGTTACGAAACCCACCCTGGAGGCACGCCGGTGGAACAGAATAGTCGGGATCGGCGATCAAACCAGCCGCAACGCGGCGGAATGATGTTAGGCGGGGGCGTAAGCCCCCGCTCCAGGGGAAAAAGTGCGAGCCCGCGTGAGCGGCGACACGAGTTTCGTAACAGCCTAGTAAGCGCCGGGTGGGAGTGGGAAAGGACCGAACCGCGGCAGCGGCGCCACCCCTCGCGACACAGTCTGTTCAAATGCGCCCCTTTTGATGGCGGCTTTTAGCCGCTGCGGGACCTTAATCAGATTTTCCCTTGCGACTCATGCAACACTCTGCCAGCACCGGTTTCTTCGGGGTTCCCGCTTCCGGCTTACATGCCTTGGCCGAGCGTTATGGCACTCCCTACTTTCTTTACAGTGCCGACGAAATCATCCGCCGCATTCAGCTGATGCGGGATTCGTTGCAGGGACTGGTCGAGGTCTTCTATGCCGTCAAGGCCAATCCCAACCTCGAACTCTTGCGGCGCTTGCGCCCGGTCGCCGAAGGGGTAGATATTTCCTCCGCCGGCGAGCTGAAGCAGGTCTGTCTCGCCGGCTTCAACATGGCTGCGGTCAGCTTCGCCGGTCCGGCCAAGACGGCTGCTGAGCTAACGGCCGCGATCGAGCACGGTGTCGGCTGCATCAGCATCGAATCGGCACGCGAGCTGGCCGAATGCGCAACCCTGGCTCGCGCACTGGGACGCAAGGCCAACGTCGTCCTTCGCATCAACCCGCAAGTCCTGAATCGTGCCTTCGGGATGAAGATGGGCGGCAAGCCGGTGCAGTTCGGCATTGACGAGGAGTGCCTGGATCCTGTGCTTGCTGACGTTCTCACCAATCGCGGCGCTCTCGCGTTTCGCGGCATTCACGTCTATGCCGGCAGCCAGTGCTTCGAGCCGGCGGGCATCGTGGCCGGGGTGCAGAACTGTTTTCAGATTGCCCGCAGAATCGAATCGTCATCGGGCCTGCGATCGAGCGTCATCAACTTCGGCGGCGGCTTCGGTGTCTCGCACACGGAAGAAGCACGTGAACTGAATGTCGAAGCGTTGGCGAAAGAGCTGCTTCCCGTGCTGCGCGAATTTCTTGAGGCATCGGAGGAGAAGCCGAAGCTTGTCTTCGAACTCGGCCGCTATCTCACCGCCGACGCCGGAATCTACGTGGCGCGGGTGATAGGAGAGAAAGAGTCGCGCGGCAAGCTGTTCTTCATGGTTGACGGCGGTCTGCACCATCATCTGGCAGCGGCGGGTAATTTTACCGCTGCCTTCCGCGCGAACTACGTGTTGGCGAACCTTTCCCATCCCGATGGCGAGAAAATCCTCTGCTCGATTGCCGGACCATCCTGCAATCCCACCGACTTGCTGGGCGTCGATGTCGAGCTTCCGCGCCCGGAGATCGGCGATCTGATTGGCGTCCTGAAATCCGGCGCATATGCGTTTACAGCCAGCCCACTGCTGTTCCTGGGACGGCAAACGCCGGCCGAGCTGATTTCGCATCGCGGGGAAATCACGCTGGCACGGCGCCCGCGAACAATTGGTGATTTCAATTGAACCGGCTCCTCGAACGCGAGCGCAATTCGTTGGCACAGGAACACTGCTACTCTTCCGCGCTGAATAACCTGGATTATCCCTCGCCAGGAACGATATTGAAGTGTCATCCCGACCAAGGGCTTCAGCCCGCGTGGAGGGACCTGCTGTTGGCCCCGAGCAGCGTGCCACCGCGCGCGAACAGCAGGTCCTTCGACTCCGCGCCCGCCCGACTCCCACCCCATCGCGCGCTCTTTTCGCGTGATGGGGTGGGAGTCGGGAAGAACACGCGGGCACTCCGCTCAGGATGACACGTTGTTGGGATTTGGGGGCGTGACGAACAGTCCGGACTGAGTGGCCGCTAATGGGTAAGTTTTGGAGGTCCCGTTGAAAACGCGCTTCATTCTCGTGCTCCTGCTCTTCCTGGTAATCGCTCTTTCTGCGCAGGAAACACCTTCTCCATCCGCCGGCCTTCCCGCAGGCTCTGGCTGGCATCGTCTGCCCAACACTCAGATGCGCAAATCAGTCTGTCTCGGCGACGTTCCGGATGGCATGTATAAGGACGCGACGATGACCGCAACAACCGAGTACCCCTTCAATTGCAATCAGTTTATTCCCTGGAGCGGCGGCGCGGAGGACGATGCTCATCACCGGCTGATTGTCTGGGGCGGCGGACATAGCGACTACGCCGGAAACGAAGTTTCGGTCCTGAACCTCGACGGCACGCCTGCATGGGAGCGGTTTACCCCTCCCACCATGCCCGTTCCCTATATTTGGGACGGGAAAAACTGGGAGGGACTGAAGCCGTATTTCTTACGCCCACACGATGGCGGAAGCTACGTGGCGGGATCCAGTCCGTCTTCCCGTCACACCTATAACGGCCTGCAATACGATCCCAAGCAGAACAAGCTGTACTCTTTCGGCGGATCCGTGGCCAACGGAGGCTTTCTTTCCGCCGAAGTCTGGACCCTCGACATGGGCACCCGCAAATGGACAATGCTCGGCCCTCCCTTCTCAAAATCGCCGGAATATCCCACAACCGCCTATGACCCCAACAATGGGCACATCGTGATGCACGACAAGAACTGGGCCTTGCTCGATTACGATCCGGAAAATAACAAGTGGAGGACGATGAACACCGCAGTCCATGTTGACGACGGCACCACTGCCGCCATTGATCCCATCAACCACTTGTTCGTAGTGGTCGGCGCAGGCGGCACGCCTAGCAACACCGGCTATCCTTCCGTTCCCAAGGGTCATACCCTGCAGGTATTTTCGCTACCCGGCGGCGGCGTACAGATTTGGGGCAACAATGGCTGCGATCTCATTTATCGCAATGGCGGACTGGCGTGGGACTCGGCGCTGGGCCTGATGGTGGGCTACCCGGGCGGCGGCAACCAGATTTATCTTCTCAACACCAGCACCAAACCCATCGACACGACTTTTGGTAGCGTGCCTTCCCACAAGTGTCTTGACGTGACCGTCAGTACGAAACCTTCCCCGCAAAGCGGAATCGATTTTCCGCCGGACCTGGAAGGAACTGGCCATCAGGGAAATCTCGGGATTTTTGGGAGGTTCAGGTATTTTCCGTCGCTCGATATTTTTGTGGTCGTCAACGGCCGCGACCACGACGCCTGGATTCTGCGGCTGACGGAGAAAAAGGCGACGCCGTAGAAAACCTGATCGGGCATGGAGTAGCGTTGGTAACAGTGAATTGGAGGCCTCGAGAATCGGGCATTCAAGGACCGAATTGCGGGCACTCAATGTGCGTTTTCCCGGCGTCATGGCGGGGACATTAACTCTCGCATACCCGCCAATTCTGGGATACTCGCAATTTTGGAATACGTGAAATGGTACGATGCCTTGATTCCGTTAAGTTCTCTTCTCTGAAGTAGGGACGGCTGGACAACAGGGGAGCCATGAAAATTGCATTGGTCAGCTTTGACATCTTCCAAGGCCGTGCCAGTGGTCTGTATCCTCCGCTGCATCTGTGTAACCTGGGCACCAGCCTCGAGGACGCAGGATACGAAGTCCGGGTGCTCGACTACGCCGGACCATTTCAACAGATCAATTCGTTCTTTGCCGAGATCGCTGACCTCAATCCCACTGTCGTAGGTTTGACCTGTTATACGCCGTATGTTGGCCAATTCCACCGATTAACCACGGAACTTCGCAAGTTCCTTCCAAAGGCCGTCTTTATCGTCGGGGGAGCACATAGCACGGTCTGGCCGCAGTGGTCGCTCGAGAAAATGCCTCAGTTCGATTACGCCATGGCCGGCGAAGCCGATCGCGGCATCCTTGACTTTGCCCGAATGTTGGAAGGTAAGCGGTCGGAGGATGAGGTGCCTGGCCTTGGCTTCCGCAGGGATGGCGCAATCCGTGTAAACGAGCGCCGGTTTATTGGAAACTTGGACGAATTGCCCCAGGTTCGTCGTTGTCTATTGGACAAGTATTATCGCAAGAGACTCTACTGGGACGTGGCTGCGCGTGGCAATCTCGACATGATGATCACCAGCCGTGGCTGCCCCTACTCCTGCACCTTCTGCTTCAAGCTGGAACGAAAATACCGCTATCGTGGCGTCGAACACTTGATGGCCGAGTTCGAAGAACTGCGCCGTCGTGGCGTCACGTCCATCCACATTCAGGACGACGCATTCACTGCAAACCGCAAGCGGTGCTTCGCTGTTGCCGATGAGTTGAGCAAGGGCAAATACAATTTTGAATTGAAAATCCGCAGCCGGGTCAACAATGTCGATGCTGAGCTGCTGAAAGTCTTAAAACAATGCGGAGTCCGCCAGATCATTTACGGGTTCGAGTCTGGCTCCCAGGCTGTGTTGAATTGTATGAGTAAGCGCACGACGGTCGAGATGAATGCACGTGCGGTAGAACTGACGCGCAAGGCCGGCATCGCATGCTATGGCGAAATCATGATTGGCATGCCGGCAGAGACCCCGGACACTTTACGGCAGACGGCTGAGTTTCTGCTCAAGTACAAGCCCTTTATCGGTAACATTCCGGTGCTTTATCCCCTTCCGGGTACGAAAGTATATGACGACGCGAAGGCCAACGGAACTTTGCAAGGGGATTGGACCATCGAAGGACAGTGGCCTTGGGTAAGGCTCCCCTGGACCGAAACGCGCGACCAACTCGAGCGGGAAGGGGCTCGCATTTCCAGGATGCTACAAACCAATCCCGCCTACCTGATTAGTTTCTTATACCACCACATTCCAAACTTGCGTGGCAGGCAGGTCGCTTTTTTGGTGCGCCATGCCCTACAGCTCCTTCGTCATTAAGAGACTTCCCCCTGCTTCGGTCGTTGCTGAAGCTGATCATTCGTGTGCCTTGACAATGCCAACGTCGTCATACACAGGATGACATGCTATTGAAATTTTCGCGGCGGTTCAGCCGTGGCCGTCTCCCGAGCTGGTCGCCTTACCCTTACCACCGGCAAACCAGGAGACGAAGGCATCGATGCCCTCGCGGAACGGCACGCGCGGTGAGTAGCCCAGCAGTCGCTGGGCCTTGGAGATATCGGCATAGGTGATGGGAACGTCGCCCGGCTGATCAGGCAATCGCTGGACAATCGCCTTTCGTCCCAGGCTCTCTTCCAGTGTGCGGATCAGTGTCTCCAAGCCGATGGGATGGGAGTTTCCGAGGTTGAAGACCTCGTAGGGGCAGTCGTAATGCAGCGCAACCACGACGCCGTCAATGGTATCGCTGTAAAAGGTATAGTCTCGTCCGCTGGACCCGTCGCCGAAAACCGGAATGGGCTTGCCCGCCGTAATCAATCCGGCAAATTTGCGGATGGCCAGATCCGGGCGTTGGCGCGGCCCGTATACCGTAAAAAAGCGCAGGCACACCGTCCGGATGTTGTAGAGATGGGAATAGGTATAGCAGATCTTCTCGCCCGCAATTTTGGTTGCAGCATAGGGCGAGATGGGCAGGTTGACGGTGTCCTCTTCGCTGAACGGGACGCGGTTGGCGATGCCGTAGATGGAGCTGGATGAGGCGAAGACGAACTTCGGGATTCCCAACTGCCGCGCCACTTCCAGCAGCACGGTGGTTCCGCGCACGTTCACCTGTTCGTAGAGCAGCGGGTTCTCCAGAGATGGCCGGACGCCGGCACGCGCTGCCAGGTGAATGATGGCATCGGGCTTCTGCTGGCGCGCGACCGCGAGCATCTTCTCTTCGTCGCAAATGTCGGCGTGATGGAAACTCGCGGGACCGGCTGCCATGACGGCTTCGAGATTGGCGCGTTTCAGCGATGGCGAATAGAAGTCATTGAGGTCGTCCACCATGGCGACCGCATGTCCATCGCGCAGAAGGCGCTCACACAAATGCGAGCCGATGAAGCCGGCCCCTCCGGTGACCAGAATTCGCATCCCCGAGCAACCTCGATTGAGATACCCCTGCCGATAACGACGCGGCGTGGGCGATCCATAAATATAAATGTTGTGGCCTTATAGATGGCTGAGTCAAAGATCTCCACTTTTCAGAACTACATGCGGGTGAGCTGAGGAAGCGCGTCAAAGTGGGTGTCACGGGCGAACAGGACCAGCGAATGTTGCAGGACGAGGGCTGCGATCCACATATCGTTCGCCGGAATGGGAGTGCCTTGCTTACGCAATTGCTGGTAGACGGCGGCGTAATGATGCGTCGTCTGCTCGTCGGCGTAGAGTACACCGACGCCGGGCTTAAGCAGAAACCGGCGAAGCACGGCTTCGTTACGCGTGCTTTGGCTACCCACCGCAAATCCGGCGCGCAGCTCCCCCCACACGATGAAGGGCAACCAGACTTCATCGGCGAGCTCGACCGTTTCGACGACCGGCACATCGCCGCGACAAAGATCGGTATAACGGTTGGTGTCCAGCGCCAGCCTCAAGGCCACATTCCTTCGTCAACGGTGTCGTGCTCGGCCAGGGCGCTGTCGAAAGCGGGATCGTTGCGCCACGTGCCTGCGACGTCGCTGAGATCGCGCTGGCGGCTGCGCTCACCCGCCACGCCAGCGCCACGCGCTAGAGCTTCAATCGCTACTTCGTTCAAGCTCTTGCCCCGCTCCCGGGCGGCGCGGCGAAGAGCTTCGTCCAGAGTACGCGGCACGTTACGAATCGTGTACTGCATACATTCATTGTAGGCGCTGCAGGCAATGAATGAAAGCAAAATTACGGGGTAATTTGGCAACTCGAATGTTGGCAAACTTGTTGCATGCCTCCCCCGTCCCAGGACGAGACCGTCGCATTTCATGAAGCGCCGGGGGCCGGTCCGACTTCAGAGCAGACGCGTGGGTCCAAGGTAAGCCGCGCAATGGACTGGACGGCGCGATGGTCCGAGTGGCTGCTGCTTGTGGCACTCATCGCCGCCTGCCTACCGGCCATCCTCGTCCGCCGTCACTCTCTTATCGACGTTCCCGTCCCCATCAATTTCGTCGATCAGTCGTGGACGCTCGACATCGGCTACAAGGCAGCGCGCGGCGTCTGGCTGGGCCGCGATTCGCTCTTCACCTACGGACCGCTCTATGAATGGCTCTCGGGAGCGCCCGCGCGATGGCTGGGCGCCTCGACCGGGACAATCCTGGCGACCGCCAACATGCTGCCCATGTTGGCCGGCATCTTGGCCATCTTCATCGCCGCGCGATTATTGCTGCCCGGGGTGAGCCCGTGGCGGCGGCTGCTGTTTCTGGCGGTGGTGCTGTGGACCTTCCCCGGCATTCGCATCGCCATCTGCCTCGGTGCCTTCGCCGCATTCCTGCGGCTGGCGGAGGCGGTCGCGTGCCGTCGCTCCGGGGTCGTGTTGGCGTCACTCGGAGCGGCGGTCATCTGCGTGGCTTCATTCCTGATCTCCACCGATGCGGGCATCTATACGGCGGCTGCCCTTCTGCTTTGCCTGCTGGCAACCGCGCTGGTGAAGCGACAGATACCGGGCGCGCTTGCCCGTACCGCCGGGTTTTTCCTTGCAACCACAATGGCGCTCGCGATTCTCGTTGTCGCCGTAAATGCGCTGATGGCATCGCCGCTGGACTTCGCGTACTGGAAGTCGAGCCTGCTGCTCGCGGCCGCCTATCGCTGGTTGGAGCCCAGGCCCATGACGCCCGCCTCGACTTTGCGGATGTTCGCCGCCCTGGCATTTGCAATCGCCGTTTTCGGCATTGCCTGGTGGCGCCGCCGGCCGGTCGAGGATCGCTCGACGCACCGGCCCGTCTTCCTGCTGTCGGGCTTCGCGCTGGCTGTGCTCATGATGCAGAGCGGCATCGTGCGCTCCGACGTCATTCACGTGGTCAACGGCATTTATCCGCTGGTCTTTCTCAGTGGCGCGATATGCGTGGCCGCGCAGATCAGGCGCCGCTGGCTATCGGCAATTCCGTTGGCGATCTTCATAGCGACGACGCCACTCATCACCATTCCTCAATCGCAATCGTTTCCCGCCGGGATTCTTGCAACCGCGCGCGAAATTGTTCGACCGCATCACACTTGCCCGCCGGCCAAGCAGGCGTTTGACGGCGCTTGCTACTCAGACAAGGACGCCAAATTCTTCGCCGAGGTTTCCGGTTATGTTGATCAGCACACGCAGGCTGGCGAACCCATCCTGGTCTTTCCTTATCAGAACGCGCTGGGCGCAATGTCGCGTCGCACGGTCGCGAGTGGGGTCTTGCAGGCGTATCTGGTGAGCGGCGATTATCTCACCACGCTGGACCTGGCGGGGGTGCGCAAGACCACCCCGCGGTTCGGACTTTACTTCCCTGAGCCCGATCCATCGTTGGGCCTGAACGCCCCTGAGGCTGCCTACAGTTATAGTTTCGATCTTGTCCCGAACTTCACGCGCAGCCCCGGGATATGGTTCTACCTTCTGCGTCACTATCGCGCAGAGCCCAGCGTCCCGCCCGGTGTCGTCGCACTGGTCCGCGATGATACCCGCGAGAGGCTGAACTCTGCCGAGCAGAAGGCCGGTGACGCTCCGGGAACCATTCCCCTCCGGCAACGCTGGACCCATCTGGAGCTTGGGCAGATCCATTGGCCCGCGGGCGGAGCCGACTTCCTCCGGCTGCGGTTTCGCGCCAACTATGCCCCCTTGTGGAAGCTGCGAAAGCCTTCGTCGCTGGCGCTGTGGATGTATTTTGCGGATGGCTCGGCGCAGGCTCTGCACTTTGTGGTCGAGCCCAATCGCGATTGTGAAGTCTGGGTTTATCCCGGAGATTTGCGAGCGATGGGGGGGTATTTCTCGGACGACAGCTCTCGCTGGCCGACCGGCCCTGCCCCTACCCGCCTGGCGATGTGGATTACCCCCTTCGATTGGGTCTCGGTCACGCCTCGGAGTGTGACCATCGCTGCCATCGACGCCGTTCGGATCAGCCGTAAATAGAGCCAGAGCGGCCGCGGTTACGCGGCGCTAGACCTGCATTATTCATGACGCTCGTGAGATTCTCTCAAAGGGCGCGGCTTCAGCCGCGCCGTTAAGGGCGGACCGGCTCGGGCTTTAGCCCCTGAGGTAATTCGCAGTCTGTGGAAAGGGCGAAGTCCGTCAGCGGCTGAAGCCGCGCCGAAACCGGGCATTCTACGCCACAGCTTAAAGCCCGTGCCCCTTCAAAGTTTCCACCATCATGAATAATCCAGGATAAGCGCCGCACTACCCGCACTGACCGGAGCACAGTGACTCCTAAACGGCCCTGCATCGCGCAGTCCGTCGCCAAGGTCGCCGCATACGACGGCCTTCTCCCCGAATTGAGGAAATGTTTTTCCCAGAGATTCGGAAGTTTCCTGCTGCACAAGTCGAATCGGCACTGAGTTTTCCGCCTTAACTTCATGGCTCAGAAACCCTTGCCGACAATGTCGGACCATGAGCCCGGCGCACCGGGCCGACGACTTCCATCATCAAGACGCTAAATTACACGGAATCATACAGATAGCTGCCAAACCGTATATCGGAGCCGCGCCGTCGCATGGCGGCCGACTCACGCGGGGATACGGGAATTCTGGCTACCTTCGTGCTAGTACCCGGTTAACCGATCGAAACACACTGGGCGCGAGAAGAAATGTGACTCAGAGGATAGAGGTGTGGCTATGGGGTCGTCGCAGTGGGTAGCAACCGCAGAGATACCGCAGCAACCGCCAGTTGCCTACTCGGCTGAGGGGGCACAGTGGTACGCGCTACACACCAAGCCGCAACATGAGAAATCCGTAGTCGCCCACCTTCAGCGCCAGGGGCTCACCACCTTCCTTCCTCTGGTCAGCGAGATCCACCGCTGGAGCGATCGTCAGAAAGTCGTACAACTGCCGCTGTTCTCCTGCTACGCCTTCGTTTACATGAACTTGGTGCCGGAATCCTGGGCGCGGACCATGAGCGTCACCGGCGTGCTGCGGTTCGTCGGCGGACGGCGGGGCGGCATCCCCATACCGGAGACCCAGATCCATGCCGTGAAGACACTGCTCACCAGCAAGTTGCCATACAGCATCTGCCCCTTTCTGGAAGTGGGTCAGCGCGTGCGGATCCGGGGGGGCGCTTTGCACGGAGTTGAGGGCATCTTGACGGGACGAAACGGCGACCGTGTGCTCATCATCTCCGTCCAGCCGATCCAGCGTTCGCTTTCGGTCCGCATCGGTGACTATGGGGTCGAATTGGTCTAATCCTAGTTTTTGATGATCAGTGTTTATCCTGGCAATTATGGTTGCAACAGCAACCCTGGCTGCCGGCATCTCCAACGCGGTTAGGAACCAGGACCAAAGCGGTTGTGCTTACGAAGCATTCCATTCTGGCAACTCTGGCGGCGACCACGTTCTCGGTCGATATCCAATTGCAATATGGAGAGGCACAATCGTGACGCGTTACACGGCATTGTTCGCTATTGTGTACCTGACAACATGTGAGGCGTTTGCGGAGACGCGAGCTAGCCAAGTGACTAACATCGCCGCCATTACCCAGGGCGGCCAAACATTCATTACATATACCGAGCCATATACGGGTGCGGCGTCTGCCACTATCCGCTACCTAATTTATCGCCAGTCTAATACAGCCGCTTGCCCCATCACATCTTCGAACCTGGTGAACGCAACACAAATTGAGATCGCACCAAACAATGGCGGCCAGCTTAACCCAAGTAGTGGTACGACCGATGAATTTACGCAGGCCTTCCGGCAAGACCCCACTCAACAGATGGTTTCTATTAACGGATCTGCGCCGTTGGCTGCCTTTACCGGTTTGGCGGTTTATACCGCGCTAGCTAGCGGGACCGCTTGCTACGGAGTAGTAACGCACGACACCAGCGGGATGTTGGCCGACTCGAATCCGGTCTCAACATCCAATGTCACCGAAACAACCGGAACACCGCAGTTTGTCGTGCAGTCGGCACCCACATCTTGCTGTAATCCAGATAACCATTCCGGCTCGGCTTTTATGTATTACTTTCATCCTTCGTCGAGCACTGGAACTTCGCCTGTCAGTCCTGGCGTTGGCTACACTATGGCCTATTGGGGCGATACTACAATGGGCTGGCAAGATGGGTTACAACAACTTGTTGATGTGTGGTACGACACAGTCGACTTCAATGATGGTTCGACCAACCTTCCGGTGATTGAATTTCGGCCTTTCGATGGAGTGTGGTATCACCCCTATACTAATACTCTAGTATCTTCCACGTGTTCATCCGGTGTAGATACAGATGGCTGCATTCAGACTTATTGGACTGGATTGGAGTACAACGGCACAGTCTATCCCTGGACCGTAAACAAGCTTGGCCCGTCTGGACGGTGGGCCATCAACCATTGGTCTGCGAACCTAAATAAGATTTACGCTTATGGGGTCAGTATGGGAGGAGGAGGAATCGGGCAATGGGCGATCAAACAGACCAACATCCCTTTCGTGATCGCGCAGCGTCCAGTGTGGTGGTGGGATGGAAGTATTCCCTCCCAGACGAACGGAGGAGTTGCGGACTATAGCAGCGATCCGGTTGAGGGGAGCTCCCAGAATTTTGGAGTCTGGTCAAACGTAGCGGCGTGGATATCCGGTGCCGACTGCGCGCAGCTGCCCTTTGTGGAAACCGCTATGGGTAGAACTGATGTGACGCTTCCGGATGATGGTATGTGGAACAACGAGATGTCTGTGATCGCAGCAATAAAGGCCTGCCACGGTGGGTATGCGTTCGCCTGGAACGACCAGGGTCACGGCAACGAACCCGACCTAGTCATTCAGATGAGCGCCAATGATACGACCGGAAAATTATTTGGCTTTTACATGACCGCCTTCGCTTTGAACACGTCCTATCCCGCATTCCAGGACTTTTCGCTTGACAACAATCTGGCAACTGACTGCACAAGCGGCACCACCACCTGCACCATAAACGCAGGATGGCACTGGGGGTCAGTAACAGATACTAGTGGCCAATGGAGCGTTTCGGTCACCAACCCGAATATCGCGAGCAGGGCTACAGCTGCGGTTACGGTTCGCAACGCGCAGAACTTTATCGCCGTTCCGGGCCAGCAAGCTACTTGGACGGCGACAGGCAGCCAAGGCGGAACCATTACAGCCGACGCCTATGGTTTATTGACGATTCCATCGGTTACATTTACGAGTAGCGCAACTGTTATCACTCTCGGCTTAGTACCTCGTGTCGGCAGCACGCCGTCGATCACTGCCTCGCCCAATCCCTCGACATTTGGAGAAGCGGTGACCATAACCGCGACGGTAGGTCCCTCCGGACCGCCAGTGCCGGCCGGGACAGTGAGCTTCACGTCGAACGGAAGGGCAATCTACGACTGCACGGCTGTGCCGCTTACTTCCTCACTGACCGCGACCTGTCTGACAACGACCCTGGCGGTGGGGACGGATACGGTCGTGGCGACCTATTCGGGTGACGGTAATTATGCCGGCAGCAACGCTTCGCTCTCGCAGCTTGTGAACCCCGTGCCGTCGGCGGTGCAATTTGTGCCGCTGCCCCCCTGCCGGGTTGTGGATACTCGCCGGGCCAACGGTACGTTCGGCGGCCCAGCGATCCGCAGCAATACGTTCCGCAGCTTTCCGCTTGCGCAAAATGGCAATCCCTGCGGTATTCCCTCCAGTGCTATAGCCTATACGCTCAATGTCACGGTGGCACCTAGAACCGCGCTGGGATACCTGACAATCTGGCCGACGGGCGAAGGGCGGCCAATACTATCGATGCTGACTTCACTGGACGGTCGAGTCAAAGCCAACGCGGCAATCGTCCCCGCAGGAGCCTCATCGGGCTCGGTCAGCGTATACGTGACGGATACTGCCGACGTCTTCCTGGACATCGATGGCTACTTTGCAACCAGCGGCGGTTCCACCCTGGAGTTTTACCCCCTGACACCTTGCCGCGTGGCCGACACGCGTAACGCTGAGGGTCCGCTGGGAGGGCCGCAATTGAGCGGTGGCGTGGCGCGCAATTTTCCCATACTGCGAGCGACCTCTTGCCGCATTCCAGATACCGCAGCAGCTTACTCGTTGAACGTTACGGCTGTGCCAGACCGCGAGCTAAGTTATTTGACAGTGTGGCCGGCCGGACAGAACCAGCCCGACGTTTCCACCTTGAGTGCCCCGACCGGGACGGTCACCGCCAATGCGGCAATTGTCCCTGCGGGCACCCACGGAGAGATCAGCGCCTACGCCTACGACAATACAAACCTGATCATCGATATCAATGGCTACTTTGCGGCAGCGGGACAGAACGGCCTATCGCTGTACCTGCTAACGCCTTGCCGCGTGCTTGATGGGCGCCAGAGCCATGGCCAGCGTTTCATGGGTGAGAAAACCGTTAACGTCGTGGCCAGTGCCTGCGCGCCGCCCAGCAGCGCAGAGGCCTATATCTTCAACGCGACGGTGGTGCCAAGCGGCCCCCTGCCGCAACTCACGCTGTGGCCGAATGGCGAACAACAGCCGGTAGTCTCGACCTTGAACGCCTACGACGGCTTCATCACCTCGAACATGGCGATTGTGCCGACGAACAACGGTTCAATTGACGCCTACGCTGACGGTCTGACGCAACTAATTCTCGACATTTCTAGTTACTTCGCGCCGTGAGCCGCTGTTTACTGGAATATCATGGCGCCAGGCGGTCTACCTAGTCTACCTAATGGATGGTCCCGCGACTTTATCGCATCCAGCGGTTTCGACTATCGCATTTACCGTCTCCTCGCGGCCTCAGAGAGGATGGGGGTTTGTAAGTCCCGATGAATAGGAGGATGTGGATTTCGATCGCAGGATTCTTGGCGATTCCAGTTGTCTGCCTGCCTCAGCCCGCCATGGCTGCCGATCTCAAGGCCGATCCTTCCAGTTATCGCAGTCTGCTGCACCAGTTGAAGCCAGGCGATACTTTGAGTTTCGCTCCGGGGAGATACCGGCCGCTCTATCTCGCCAACCTGAACGGCACGCCGGAGGCATGGATCACGATTCGGGGACCGGAATCGGGTGCGCCGGCCGTCATTGTGGGAGCACCCGATTCCAACACCGTCGAGATTGTGAACAGCAGCTACCTGGCAATCGAGAACTTGCGCATCGACAGCCGCGGCATCTCCGGAGCTTTCGGGATCAGCGCCAAAGGAAAGCAAAATCGGACGCACGACATCCGCATTGAAGGCAATACGCTGGTGGGACAGAACGGCGATCAGCAGACGGATGGAATTTCGACGAAAAGTCCGACCTGGGGCTGGATTATTCGCAACAACCGCATCGTGGGCGCAGGCACCGGTATTTACCTGGGCGATTCAGATGGAAGCGCGCCTTTCGTGCACGGCCTGATTGAGAACAACCTCATCCGGGATACCATCGGCTACAGCATGGAGATCAAGGACCAGATCTCGATTCCTGCAATAGCCGGAATGCCGCTGGAGCCGACCTCAACCATCATCCGCAATAATGTTTTCATTAAGGACGACCAGCCCAGTCCCGATGGAAACCGCCCCAACGTGCTGGTCGGCGCGTTTCCCGCATCGGGCCCCGGAGCGCAAAACCTGTATGAAATTTACGGCAACCTCTTCCTGCATAACGGGAACGAGGCGCTGTTCCAGGGATCGGGACGGCTTTCGCTGCACGACAATATCTTCGTCGATGCCCCGGCGGATTACGCGGCTGTGGTGCTGCGGCGGCAGAACTTCCCTCTGAGGCTGGCCCATGTGTACAACAACACGATTTACACCACCGGCCAGGGAATCCTTTTCGGGACGGGCGCGCTGGAATCCGATGCGGTCATCGGCAATCTGATTTTCGCCATGACCCCGATTACCGGCCCCCTCGCGCATTCTTCCGGCAACCTGGAAGTCTCTTTCGCCAAAGCCGGCGAGTACGTGAATTCACCCTCGCTGGTCCTGGAATCCATGGACTTCTATCCCAAGCCGGGCAAGTGCCGGGGCAAGCCGGTCAGTCTCACTTCCTTTCAGCGCGAGGCGGACTACGGGGTGGACTTTAACGGCACGCCGAAGAGCCAATCGGCAGGTGCAACAGCCTTTCGCGGCGCCTATGCCGGCGAGGGAGTAAATCCCGGTTGGACCCTGCAGGCGGGAATCAAGCCCATGAAATCAGGCGCGCCGGCGATCACGGCGGGCGAGCCGCAAGGTTCCGCAGCCCTCAGGCGCGGGAGGTCTGACCGACTTGACAGCACAACCAGCTCGAGCCAGGACGCCTCCGTGGCGCCGGCTGCTTCGCACTGCGTGCAAGGCCGCAGCGTGGACCCTGCTTGCGGTCGCGATCGCAACCCTGACGCCGCTGGCTTATTACTATGGCGCTCCACTGCGCGAGCCGAGCTCGCCGCAGCCCAGTGACGTTATCGTTCTGTTCTCGCACGGGCAGATCGATAACCAGTGGCTTACGCCGGAGGGGGGGCAGCGGACGTGGGCGGCGCTCGAGCTTTATAAATCGGGCTTCGCGCCGGTCATCATCAGCTCGGGTCGCAGCCATGGGCTCGACCAGGCCGCGTTACAAGCAAAGTGGCTGGTGTTGGCGGGCGTCCCCGCTCAGGCGATTATCGTCGAGCAACAATCGCTCCGGACATACCAATCGGCCGTCGAGATAAGCAAGATACTGGAGGCCCACGGTTGGCATCGCGCCGTCATTGTGACTTCGGAGCTCGACGTTCCCCGCATCCGCGCTGTCTTTCGTAAACTCGGTTACTCCGATTTGTCGTTCGAGCAGGTACCGGAATTTGGTCCACCCACGGGAATCTATTACCACTCCGGCTGGCGCGCCTTCTATCACGCCACGTATGAATACGCGGCGCTGGCTTTCTACAAGTGGAAGGGATGGATCTGAGCGGTGGCCAGTGGTCAGGACCCGGCGACCAGTGGGTGGTACGCACTTTCCTCGTTTTCCGAGTAGTTTCCTTAGCAGTTCTGGTCCTGATATACGTGCTACTCCTATCGCTGACCTGTAAATGAAACAAACTGAGAATGGATTGTACTCACAAAGTTAAGGAGAAACAAATGAAACGAGTGAAGTCACTTTTTGTTCTAGCATTAGTTGCAACGCTAGTTGTGACAATAACGAAGCTTAAAGCTCAACAAAAAGGACCTCGGTTTGAAAGGGTCAGTATTTCCGACCAACCCGAATCGCAGACCATAAGTAATTTTAGTGTTTATCACGACAAAGTAACGGGTAATGAATTTGTTTGTGCTATAGGGCACATCACTTCTCCCGCTAACGTTCCGGATTCAATTGCCTTATCCTGCTGGAACACAGGACGCAAGTGGTAAAACTAAACACCGATGAGTGCCTACATAAATTTTAGCGCCGGTCTAAAAGGGAGCCGCTCGCCAATGTTGGGGCGGTCGTCACCTCCATCCAAATGAGAGATGTTGCCGGTTCAAGTGTTAGTGAGGCTCTGATTAAGTCGGTCGGTGGAAGAGCCGGCCTTCAGTGTCTGCGTGAGAACTAGACTTTCCTTGAGGCAGTGGAGCAGGAAGCACGAAAATCGAACCCCGCAGGGGTGGCTGTGCCGTTAGCCCAGGACGGAGCGCA
>Ga0335081_10003141_pt1 | contig 25969 bp, 23 predicted proteins | sample Lox_Sample_35_FD_206713 | JGI IMG/M metagenome (GOLD analysis project Ga0335081, IMG submission 206713) | Soil microbial communities from Loxahatchee National Wildlife Refuge, Florida, United States - Lox_Sample_3.5 | ecosystem: Environmental > Terrestrial > Soil > Wetlands | place: USA...
TGAGCAAAGAAAAGTACGGGAACGTGTAACGCGCAAACGACCGCCGCTTTACAAAGATGTTGTGGGTGCCCTGGTCGACGCGCTCGGCGTCGGCACCGGCGGCGAGCCCAGCCGCCATGGCGGCGCCGACGCTGGTGCCGCCGAAAATATCGAAGTCTACGCCGATCTCGCGGAACGCCTTGTAAATGCCAAGATGCGCGCTGCCGAAGGCACCGCCGCCGCTGGCGACGAATCCGACCGCGCGACCGGAAAGGAAACGAAACAGCCGCACCACGTCGGCGCTGTCCTGCAGTGCTATGTGATGATGCATCAGGACCTCGCGCTCTGCGAGCCATGCCGCGCTGCCAGCCACGATGTCGCTGCGCGCCTCGTGAATGACGGCCAGCCGCCGCGCCGAGGGCAGATGCAGCGAGCAGGCGAGCCGCTCGGATGGATTGAGCGCCGTGCCCGCGCCCGCTGTCGCGACGAGCAGGAGAACGTCAGCCTGGCGGACGCATTTCTGTGTCCAGTCGGTCAACGTGTCGTCGGCGACATAGACGACGAAGTCGAAGTCGGCTTCAAGCGCATTGAGCCAAGCCGACACGTCCGGATCGTCGTGCGTATGGCTGGGGAAACGCTCGTCGATGACCGCCCGCGTCACGAAGAAGGTACGCGAGCGAGCGCCGAAAACGTCGAAAAGCAGCGTGACAAAGCGCGGCGGCAGGCGACTGTCGCCGGCGCAGACCAATGCTATGGTCCGCGGCAGCGTCGGCGCTTCTTCGAACCGCGTAGTGCTGGCCAGGCGCGTGGCGAGGGAGGAAATAATAGCATTGCGAAGCTCCGGCAGCGCACCGCTGATCTGTTGCAAGCGCTCGCGCGTGATCGCGAGCACATGCGAATCGCGCAAGGCTCGTACCGTAGCGGTGCGCGGAATGTGAGCAAAGAATCCGATTTCCCCGATCGGCTGGCCCTGCCCGATCTCGGCGATCGGCTCGCCACCCGCCGTCTCGACCGAAAAGCGCCCCGAGAGCACGAAATAGAGCGCGTCGGACTGCTCCCCCTGGTGCAGCAGCACCTCACCGCGCCTCAACCGACGCGGTTCTGCACTTGCGGCCAGAACGTCGAGCTCGTCTGACGTCAGGCCGGCGAATGCCGGAAATGTGGACAGATGAATGGATCTGAAGCGCCGAACAGCCATCTCCGCTCCGGATGCCTCCCCCGATGGCCGAATTTATTCGCTTCGACGTCGGCGCGTGGATCTAATCAGATTATCGATATTAGCAGGCGGCTACTTCCGCGGCATCCGACCGGCGCTCGCGTCAACCGGTGCGCCAGTACCGGAACGTTCGCGGTGTGGTCCCGGGTTGCTTGCGAAAGAATCGGGCGAGGTGGGATGCACAATAGTCCCTGTTCGATGTGGTAGGGTGCCGTCCTCGGCTTGACGACGCATTAGGCCGGCATGCCGAGGACGGCCGGTGCAGAGCGAAAATGGACCTGCGCCTTAACACTTTGGCGGCCGGCATTGTGACATAGTCCGAATTCAACGCGTGGACGGCGAAACGTGTTCGGTCGCTTATTTCGCGCCAAAGCAAACCCTTTTACCCATTATTGCGAGCGGATCACGCCGCGCACGATCACGGGTGTGACTCGCCTTGATGGCGAGGCCATTCGCGGTTTTCTTGGCGGACTTTCGGCCGAACCGAGATGGACCGAGCTGGTACAAAATACCCCCTACCCGAAGCCAAGTTTTTTGCTCTATTTGGTCATTCTCCTTGCGGCAACCGACTTTTTGCGAAAATTCAGACGAAACAAGGTTGAACAGAATCCGATCAAATCCATCACGTCCGATGTTGCGATGATCGAAGCGTCATTTTTCTTTTGGTATGCACTGGCCTCTTCCATCGCGAGCGGCATCCAGCACGGAAAATTCAGCGAGGTGGACAGGGAAGCTTCGGTCTTTGCCGGGACGATCTTGTGTCAAATCATTCAAGCGACAACGCAGTGGCCGATTGCAGAAAGTTTCGCAGCGCGGCTGGAGAATTACAGGAATACGGGGCCGGGAAATCTCGAACATTCGTTTTTTGAAGTCCTGTTGCGCTCTGTCGGCAAGCGCAAGATCGATGAACCCGATCGCGATGTCGATCTGCTTGCCGAGCACGCAGGCGTATCCGACATCATCGTGCATATGGCGGCGATGCTGCCAAGCCATCTCGAGCTTTATCGAGGCGCGGCGGAAAACATAGCGGCCGGCTGAGCGCGCCGATCTGCGGCGCTGCCGACCGCCTGTCCGAACGGAACCGAGAACGCGATCGTCGCCTATTGCAAATCGATCGGCTGGTAGCGCCCATGATCATCGAGTTGCGTGCCCCAGACTTTGTGGGATGCCTGGTGCTCGCTTTGGCTGAAGTTGATGGGCGTACCGAGTCCGATGTCGAAATTGCGGACCGATTCCATGGCGTCGACCAGGCTTTCCGTGTCGAGCTTGTGGCCGGCGCGCCGCAATCCCTCCAGCAGCAGCGTGCCGTCCACATAGCCCTCCAAAGATACGTAATCCGGCGCTTCTCCGGGGAAGTATTTGGCCAGCGCAGTTCGATATTTGAGGATCGCGGTTGAGTAGCTGTCCACCGCCGGAACCACCTGCGTCACGATGACTCCGTTGGCAAACCGCGGTCCCAACAGCATCAGTTCGTTGGCAAGCGCGGTGCTGCCGACGAACGACACACTGGTGTAGATCAGCCCGGGATATGAATCGCGGGTCTTCTCGATGAATTTCGCTGCGGCCCGATAGGTGGGCACCATGACCACAGCCTTGATCGGCGGTTTGTGCGCACGCAGGCTCGCGATCGCATTGTCCACGTCCACGGTGTTGCGCTCGTAGTCGAGCCGCAATATGCCGCTGTCGTCGCCGCGGAGCCCCCGCATGGCTTTGGCGACCCCGGCAAAACCGGCGTCGCCGAACGCGTCGTGCTGGGCGAACACGGCGATCTGGCTGGTTGGTATGTGCCGCAACTTCACCAGGTAATTGACTGCGGCCTCGGTTTCTTCGGCGTAGCTGGCCCGGTAGTTGAAGACGTAGCGATCCGGCGGGTCGCGGCGCAGAAGATCGGCACCGGTAAATGCGCCGAAAAACAGCGCGTGGCGCTGTAGCGCATAGGGTAGCGCAACCACTGCCGTCGGGGTTCCAACATTGCCGACGAAGCCGAAGACTTGCTGCTGCTCGAAAAGCTGCTTCATCGTGTTGGCGGTCCGGCTCGGCTCGTAGCCGTCATCGGCGATCACGAGCTTCGCCTGCCGGCCGTCGATGCCACCGCCGTCGTTGGCCAGGCTGAACGCCGTCTCGATGCCAAGCTTCATCTGGTTGCCGAGTTCCTTCGCCGCGCCGGTAAACGGCGCAGAGATGCCGAAACGAACCTCGGTGTTTGTCACGCCTCGCATGGTCGGACCGCCACCATTGGGCACCTCGACCGCCGCAACGTGAGCGGGCGCTGCGCTAGCGGGCGGCGGAGCCGCCGCTGCCACGGCAGGAATGGCGGCCGGCAGCGCGGCGTTCGCTTGCGGAGGAGTCGCTGCAGCGGTTTGGGGAGGGGGTGCAGCCGCTTGTCGGAAGGCGGTTGAAACCGAAGCACCGGCGCTCGGTGCGACCTTGTTCGGCGGCAAGACGTCTGCGGTCGATCTGGTTTCGGTCTGAGAGCCAAGCAGTTTGCGCCAGATCGGCTGGTCGGCGAAATACATGCCCGTGACAACCCCCGTGACGGCAATGGCGAGACTGCCAAGCAGCATGAGCCAGCCCGGGTTCCGAGACGTGTGTCGGAAGTTTATGATTTCCGGCTCGAGCGACCGCAGGAGGCTTGTCGCTTCCCTCTCGGAGAGCCGCTCGCCGCGTCTGGGGAATTCGCCTTCAGCGGCGCCGAGACGCTCTCTTTGGACATTGCGCAGGGGTTTCGGTGAATACGCCGATTGTTCGGCGTCGTCTGCCGGATTACTCATGAACGCCACCCAGCTGATTACTCGACACAAATCGGATTTTCAGGAGGATGGTCCGCGCAAACTATGATCAAAGTATGTTTTTACCGTCGCGTGCAGCCGGCGCCTGCTTACCTCGTGCCAATTTGCCCTCGACTTGACGTCAGAATTTTACGGGTATGCTGCTCGCGACCGCCAACCAAGTGATCGAGCCTGCTGGCCGTGACGCCAAGTGGTGTTGGTAGATTTGTTGGTATCCTCTCTTGCATACACGGGACAATATAGTAATATCAAACACATAGCCTTCTACTTCGTCTCCGGCCCGGGCAGCCAACGCCGCTCGGAAACTCGGCCCGCGTGAGCGACGCGGCACTGCAGCGCGGCTTCCTCCGGGGACTTCGGCGTAGCCGGTAGTTGCAGCGCCGTTGCTTGCTGCCCTTCTCGCAGCAACGTCAACAGCACGACATGACCGTCGGGAAACTCCAGCGCGTCGTGATGGACAGCCGGTCTTTCCTTGTTGACCTGACGGAAGACAGCCGTGCTGTGGCCGTTTTGTATCGTTCGCCGCGACGATCTTGATGCCGCGCATCGGTTGCTGAAGCGCCGGTTCGCCGCCGCCGCACCGGGGCCACGCTGCGCGCCCTAACGCCGCAGGAGCCGTTGCGACCGGAAAATGAGTCAAATGAGTAAGGAACCAACTATGCAGTGGTGGATTATTTTGTGGACTCGTCTGACTTGTCTCATGGAGCACACTATGAGCAATGGGAAAGGGGGCCGCGGCCTCGTCCGCGAAGAGCGGCTGCAAATTATGCTGACCCCGCAAGAGGTTAGTGCAGTCGACAATTTTCGCTTCACGCATCGCATGCCAAGCCGGGCGGCGGCGGTCCGCGAGCTGTTGCGCCATGGCATCGCCGCGGCAGGCCTGGTTGCCGACAATACCGGCATCAAGTCCAGCGACTATGGCGTCCTGCGAGCGCCGCGTGGGCTGCGATCCGCCGAGGCCGACAAGTAGTCAAAGCAGCCAAGGCCGACAAGGCCAACAAGGCCGACAAGATCGGATTGCCTCGCGCGCTTTTCGAGCGCAGCTTTGCCGCGTTATCGACAGCACTCCTGCTTCGGTGACTGAGAGCAAAGAGCTCCTTTGTATTTTGCGAGATTGCAACATGACGACCTCACAGGAATTTCGCCAGTATGCCGACGAATGTCTGCGCTGGGCCAACGAAACCAAGGACGAGGAGCAACGCCAGCAGTTCCTCGAAATGGCGAGTGCCTGGGTGCAAGCGGCTTCGCTGCAAAGCAGCACGTTGCCGATGGTGCTCCGAGCCCATTCATCGCTCGCGGCAAAATATTGATCTTGGCGTTACGTGCCGCAACGGCAACGCACGTGCCGGTCACGCCTCTCTTCTCCGGTCGGCCCTTCGAGCCCGAAATAATTCGGGACATGTCAGCCGCCTTTGTCGAGACCTGCAAATCCCTCGGCCTGAAAGTCGGCGACGACGCGGCTACGCGACTTGTTGCGGAGAAAATTATCGAGTTGGCGCAACGCGGAATGCGTGGCGCGGAAAATTTAAAAGCAAGGGCGCTGAAAGAATTCAATCGTGAGGAAGGATAGCGCGGCGCGCTTTCCGCCTTTGACTCCAATGGAACCAAGGTTGCGGCCTGCCACAACGCAATACTTCACTCGCGCCGGCACAAAGGGCGCGCTCGAACGTTGACCCTCCATAACAACCCTTTCCGGAGGTAACCCCGAAATGAAAAGCTTGGCTTTACTCACTGCCGGCGCGCTCATCGCCAGCAGCACGGCGTTCAGTGCGTCCGCCGTTCGTGCCGACGTGATGACCTCGGTGCCGACCACCAGCATGACCGTCACGGACTGGTACAAGCAGGACGTCTACGATCAGACCAATGCGAAAATCGGCCAGATCATGGACGTGCTGGTCGGCCAGGACGGCCAGGTCAACGCACTGATCATCGGCGTCGGCGGCTTTCTCGGCGCCGGCGAGAAGGACGTGGCGGTCAGCTTCAACACCGTCAAGGCGACCAAAAAGGACAACAAGATTTACCTGACGATGAATACGACGAAGGACGCGCTCAAGGCCGCGCCGAGCTTCAAATACGATCGCGACAAGACGGCTTGGGTTCCCGATACCAGCGCGCGGTAGCACGCTGACATCAGGAACGGTCTCAACGAAGGGCCTCAGCTGATGCTGAGGCCTTTCGATTCTGAACGAGTGCGCGCGACCCGGCCGTTTGGCTGCGCCGCGGCGACGAGCAAAAAGCGAAGACGTTGTTGCGTCGAACCGGCGATCTACGTTCTGAAAGATCCGATTTGTGCGAGATCCTTGCAAGAGCCGCGCGATGCGCGTGCCCGAACGCTCGCGCCCGCAACACATCCGAAATTTACCGTTCGCTAACCATGCCGGCGCACCATCGAGCATCCGCCACGGGGCAACGATTCGATGGGTTACCTCCTGCCGCGCGCCGTCATCGTTCTGATCGCCTGGGGCACGACCTGCCTGATCATGAATGTCGTCACCACCGTCGATCCGCTGGTGCTCTACGTCGCCGGCGGCGTGTGGACGTTCGTTGGCCTGATCAGCTTCGGCTATATCCACAAGCTGCAGCGCGAGGAGGACAAGCACTTCGCGCTCAAGATCGCGCAAGCGCGCGCCGCAGCGCGCGCCAGTCATCGCTCAGTCTGAGCGCTTAGGCGCGCCCTGCCCGGTTCCAGCCACGAATACGATCGCCGTAGACCTCGAAACCGGTCGGCTGCACCACCACCGTGTCTTCGAGCTTGATGAAGCCGCGGCGCGGATGCTGCAGCGTCGTTTCCACCGACACCACCATGCCGGTTTCCAGCGGCCGCTCGGCGTCATAGGCGTCGTAGGGCACGGGACCGGAATTGGTCAGCCGCGGCGCTTCGTGGCTGACGAGGCCCATGCCGTGGGCGAGGAAGTGAATGTGATTGTGCAGCTTCGATTTGCCCAGCACGGCGTCGGCGGCGGCATAAATCTCTTTGCCGAGCACGCCTGACTTGATCGGCTGCATCGAGGCCTGCTCGATGGCTTCGACCTCGGCCAATAGATCGATCAGCTCGGCGTCAGGCTCGCCGGCAACGCCCATGCGCGCCAGATCGCCGATATAGCCGTGGTAGTTGCCGCCGGAATCGATCGACAGCACGTCACCCTTCTCCCAACGCTGATCAGATGGCGCGCGGTTCAGGCTCGATCCCGCCGCGATCAGGCAATAGTCGAAGGTCAGCCCGCGCATGGTCTCTTCGCGGCGCAGCGCCTCGGTCAACTCGGCCTTGGTGGCGCCCGGACCGAAATTGTTGAACACCGCCTGCATCGAATCGATCACCGCATCCGAGGCGATGCGAAGCTTCTCGAGCTCCTCCGGCGTCTTGCAGGCGCGCAGCCGCTCCAGCACGAACAGCGCGTCGACGTACTCGGCGTCAGGAAACGCCTTGCGCAACGCTGCCGCGGAATCGACCGGCAAAAACGCCACTTCGATGCCAATGCGCTTGGGCTTCGGCAGAAGCTTGCGCACATAGTCGACGGCCTTTTCCATCACGTCGACCGAGCCCGAGCTCTTGGTGTTGATCTCCGACACCCAGAACGGCTTCACCTCGTTCTGAAAACCCTCCATGCGGTGGCCGAAGAAGCCCGCCTCGCCCGGCGCGCCCTTGCGATAGACGACGACCGGCAGGTAGCGGCTCAGACCCATGGCGTCCATGGACTCGAAGAAGAAGGCGCGGTGACCGCCGAGCATGTACTGCACGTTGTGCTTCGACGTCGTGAGCAGCACGTCGATGCCCGTCTCGTCCATCAGCCGGTCAAGGCGCGCGGTATCGAACGGAGCGGTCTTCTTGGTGACGTCGAGCATGGTCGGTCTCCTCGGGGCCGGCGCTTCGCGGCCGGAATGGGCGGGATTGTTGATCAAGCCTAGCAAATCCGGCACCGCCGATGAACCTGTCCGGATTTGCCGCACTTGCCGGCTGCCAGAGCCTTGCACTGCACTGCAACACGTTCGCAACTCGCAATTGCGACGGCTCGATAAGCTATGCAAAATTTACGTAGGCCTACGCGGTGTTTATGTCCCGGCAATACAAGGTGAATTCGATTTCACCTTCCGGAAAGGTATTCGCACGGCTACAGAGTATTAGAGTATAAGAAGCGCAATACTTGGAAGCGAACGCCGGACTCGCGGACGCGCGCTTTCGGAGGGGAAGCCCCGTGGAGATGAGCCGGAACGGTTCGGGCCGGATGAGCCGTCGCGCCCTATTGACCACAGCGCTTGCGCTCGCCGGGGCGGCGGTGGGGCTGTTCTACTGGTATTGGTCACAGGGACCCGACCCGGCCCATGCGGCGCGGACGACCCGCGCCGCCGTCCCGGTCAGCATCGCCAACGCGGCGCGGCAGGACATGCCGGTCTACCTGACCGGGCTCGGCACGGTGCAAGCGCTGTTCACCGTCGCCATCCACGCCCAGGTCGACGGCAAGCTGCAGGAGGTGTTCTTCAAGGAGGGCCAGCGCGTCCAGCGCGGCGACGTGCTGGCCAAGATCGATCCGCGCCTCTATCAGGCCGCGCTCGATCAGGCCAAAGCGCGCAAGGCGCAGGACCAAGCGACGCTGATTGCCGCCATGAAGGATCTGGCGCGGTTTCAGACGCTCGCCTCGAAGAATTACGAGACCCAGCAAAATCTCGATCTGCAGCAAGCCAAGGTCGACCAGGCCAAGGCGTCGATCGCCGCCGACGACGCCGCCATCGAAGCGGCGCAGACCAATCTCGATTACACCAACGTGGTGGCGACCAACGACGGCCGCATGGGCGTGCGCATGGTCGATCCGGGCAACATCGTGCATGCCAGCGATCAGGCCGCAATCGGAATACTGACCCAGACCGAGCCGATCAACGTGACGTTCACGCTGCCGGCACAAACGCTGGAGGATGTGCGCGACGCCATGGCGCGTGGCGCGGTCGAAGTCGCGGCCTACGACCGCAACAATGTGCGCCTGCTCGGCACCGGGACGCTGACGACCATCGACAATCTCATCGACCCCACGACCGCGACCTACCGCCTCAAGGCGACCTTCAAGAATGACGGCGAGAAGCTGTGGCCGGGCCAATTTGTCAACGCCCGGCTGCTGGTCGACACCCGCAAGGACGTCGTCGTCATCCCCTCGGTCGCGGTGCAGCGCGGCCCGCGCGGGCTGTTCGCCTGGGTGGTGAAAGCCGACAACACCGCCGAGCCGCGGTCGATCGAGACCGGCGTGACCACCGGCGACCGCACCATCGTGACGTCGGGCGTTAAAGACGGCGAACGGGTGGTCATCGACGGCCAGTACAAGCTGCAGGCCAATGCGCCGGTCATCATCACGGCGCCGTCGACGGCGATGACGCAGGACAAGGCGTCGTGAACATTTCCGAACCGTTCATCCGCCGTCCGGTAGCGACCACGCTCTTGATGGCGGCCATCGCCTTTGTCGGCATCGTCTCGTTTCCGTTCCTGCCGGTGGCGCCGCTGCCGCAGGTCGACTTCCCGACCATCCAGGTCAGCACGACCTGGAGCGGCGCCAGCGCCGAGACCATGGCGACGTCGGTCGCCGCGCCGCTCGAGCAACAATTCGGCCAAATTCCCGGCATCACTCAGATGACGTCGACCAGCTCGCTCGGCTCGGCGACCATCGTCATTCAGTTCGAGCTCGATCGTAACATCGATTCCGCCGCGCAAGACGTGCAGGCCGCGATCACGGTGGCCAGCAAGCAATTACCTCAGGCCCTGACGACGCCGCCGTCCTTCAAGAAGGTCAATCCGGCGGACGTCCCGATTCTGCTTTTGTCGGTGCATTCCGACACGGTGCCGCTGATCACCGTCGACGAATACGCCAATGTGTTCCTTGCCCAGCAGATTTCGCAGGTGAACGGCGTCGCCCAGGTCTCGGTCTTCGGCGACCGCGCGCCCGCGATCCGCGTTCAGGTCGACCCGGCCAAGCTCGCGGCGAGCGGACTGACGCTCGAGGACATCCGCGGCATTCTGGTAGCGTCAACCACCAACGCCGCCAAAGGTGTCATCAATACCGACAAGATTACCTTCACCATCGCCGCCAACGATCAGATCACCGACGCCGACAAGTTCAATGACGTCGTGCTCGCCTACAAGAACGGCGCGCCGATCCGGGTGCGCGACGTCGGCCAGGCAGTCTCCGAGCAAGTCGACCGCACGGTCGCCGCCTATCAGAACAACCGCGACGGCGTCATTCTCGCCGTGTTCAAGCAGCCCGGCGCCAACGTCATCGAGACCGTCGACAAGATCAAGGCGGAGCTGCCGCAGCTCACCGCGCGGATCCCGCCCGCGGTCAAGGTCGAGACCATTCTCGATCGCACCGTGACCATCCGCGCCTCCGTGCTCGACGTCGAGTTCACGCTGGTACTCACCATCTGCCTGGTGGTGCTGGTGATCCTGCTGTTCCTGCGCAATTTCTGGGCGACGCTCATTCCAAGCGTCACCGTGCCGCTGGCGCTCGCCGGCTCGTTCGCGGCGATGTATTTGATGCATTTCAGCCTCGACAATCTGTCGCTGATGGCGCTGACCATCGCGGTTGGCTTCGTCGTCGACGATGCCATCGTCGTTGTCGAGAACATCTACCGCCACGTCGAGCACGGCGAGCCGCCGTTCAGCGCGGCGCTGAAGGGCTCGCGTGAAATCGGCTTCACCGTGCTGTCGATCTCATTTTCGCTGATCGCCGTGTTCATTCCGCTCCTGTTGATGAGCGGCATCATCGGCCGGCTGTTCCGCGAATTCGCATTGACCGTTACCGCCTCGATCGCGGTCTCGGCGCTGGTGTCGCTGACATTGGCGCCGATGATGTGCTCGCGCTTCATGAAGCGGGAACCCGAGACCCACGGCCGCATCTATCGCGTCATCGAAAGCGGCTTCAACGCCATGCTCGGCTTCTACCGGCGCACGCTCGACATCGTGCTGCGCCACCAGCCGGTCACGCTCGGCGTATTCTTTGGCACCATGGCGCTGACCATCGTCATGGCGATCTTCATTCCGAAGGGATTCTTTCCGATCCAGGACACCGGTCTCGTTCAAGGTTTCGCCGAGGCGGCGCAGCAGACCTCGCCGTACGAGATGATGCGGCTGATGCACAATGTCGGCGACGTCATCCTGAGCGATCCCGACGTGCAAGGCTTCGGTTCGTTCACCGGCAGCGCCGGCACGGCGCAGTCGGCTAATACGGCGCGCTATTTCATCGTGCTCAAGCCGCGCGACGACCGTAAACTGAACTCGTCGCAAATCATCGACCGGCTGCGGCCGCAGCTTGCCAAAATCCAGGGGGTCAATCTGTTCCTGCAGCCGACTCAGGACATCAATGTCGGCGCCCGCGTCGCCCGCGGCAGCTTCCAATACACCTTGCAGGACACAAACATCGAGGAATTGAACGACGGGTCGCAGCGGCTCCTCGAAAAGCTGCGCACCCTGCCACAACTCGCCGACGTCACCTCCGATTTGTTGGCCAACGGGCCCCGGCTGCAGATCACCATCAACCGCGACCAGGCCGCCCGCTTCGGCATCTCCGCGCAAGCTATCGACGATACGCTCAACGACGCGTTCGGCCAGCGCCAGATCACGCAATACTTCACTCAGCTCAAGACCTACTTCATCGTGCTGGAAATCCTGCCCGACCTGCAGAAAGACCTTTCCGCGCTCGACCGGCTCTACATCAAGTCGCCGCTGACCGGGGGCGCCGTGCCCCTCTCGGCGCTGGTCGACGTCGACTCAAACGGCGTTGGCCCGCTGCTGATTTCCCACCAGGGTCAGTTCCCGGCCGTGACGATTACCTTCAACTTGAGACCCGGCGTCTCGCTCGGCCAGGCGGTCGACGCGGTCAACGAGGCGTCACGCCAGATCGGTATGCCGGCCGCGATCATCCCGACCTTCCAGGGCAATGCGCAGGCGTTCCAGACCTCGCTGCGCAGCGAGCCGGCGCTGATCGCCGCCGCCCTGATCGTGGTCTATATCATCCTCGGCATTCTCTACGAGAGCTTCATCCACCCGCTGACCATCCTGTCGACGCTGCCGTCGGCCGGCATCGGCGCGCTATTGGCGCTGAGCCTCGGCGGCATGGATCTGTCGGTCATCGGCATCATCGGCATCATTCTGTTGATCGGCATCGTCAAGAAGAACGGCATCATGCTGGTCGACTTCGCCATCGCCGCCGAGCGCGAACGCCACGCCGACTCGGAGACGGCGATCCGCGAAGCCTGCCTGCTGCGCTTCCGCCCGATCCTGATGACCACCTGCGCGGCCATGCTCGCCGGCATCCCGCTCGCCATCGGTAACGGTGCAGGCTCGGAAATGCGCCAGCCGCTCGGCTATGCCATGGTCGGCGGCCTCGCACTGAGCCAGGTGCTCACGCTCTACACCACGCCGGTGGTCTACCTCTATCTCGACCGCCTGCAGACCTGGCTGTTCGGCGATCGCCGCGGTCCGATCGAGCCGGACGCCGAACAGCCGGTGCATGCCGTGGCCGCGGAATAATCGCTACGCCGCTTTGCGCCACAGCTCCGCGCTCGCCAGCCGCGCGCCTTTAACCAGCGCGTCGAGCTTCGCCCACATGATGCTGGGATGAACACGGCGGTGGAACGGGCCCTGGGCAAAGCCGCAATCGGTGCCGGCCAGAATATTCTCGCGGCCGACGAGGTTCGCAAGCCGCACGATGCGCTCGGCAATGAGCTCCGGATGCTCGACCACGTTGGTGGCGTGGCTGACGACGCCGGGGATGAGCACTTGGCCCGGACGCAGCTTCGCCGTCTCCCAGACGCGCCATTCGTGCTCGTGGCGCGGATTGGCGCCCTCGATGACGAAGGCGCCGACATTCATGCCGAGGATGAGATCGACGATGTCCTTGAGCGCGACGTCGGTGGTGTGCGGCCCGGGCCAGCTGCCCCAGCAGACGTGATAGCGGATGCGCTCCGGCGGCAGGCCTGAGATCGCCTCGTTGAGCACCTCGACCTGTAGCGACAGCCATTTGCGGTAATCGGCAAAGCTTCCCGGCGGCACCATGCGGTCGAAGGTGACGGCGGCGCGCGCATCGTCGAGCTGCAGCACGAAGCCTGCGTCGATGATCATGCGGTACTCGGTGCGCATCGCAGCACCGATGGCGTGGATCAGCTCTTCGTCGCTCTTGTAATATTCGTTCTTGCGGTCGGGGATGACGCTTGCCGGGGCCGCTACCGGCAGAAACGCTTCGACGACTTTGACCTCGTGCAGCGCCGCCTTGAAGTTATCGATGTCGCGTTGCAATTCCTTTTGCCCGTTATAGGCGATCGGCCCGACGCAGACCGCCTCCACCATGGTGGCGACGCCCTCGCGGGCGTCGAGCTCGGCGTAGAATTCGGCGAATTTTTCGCGGTCGACGCCGCGGGTGAACGGGTTCGCGCCCGGCTTGATCGGCCGCCGCTCGAAGCCGCTCAGCCGCTCCAGCACATATTGCGACCAGCTGATCGATTTGCCGAACTCGCCGTCGCTGATGACGTCGACGCCGACCTCGGCCTGGTGGCGCACGACTTCGGCGACCGTCTCCTTGAGGCACTTGTCGTAGGCTGCCGCGTCGTAGGGCTTGCCGGCCTGCTTCAAGCGCAGGAAGTCCTGCAAGGCCTGCGGCCGGATCAGGCTGCCGACATGGGTGGTGAGGATACGGTCGGTACTGCGCTTCATCGGTTTACTCGTGCGCCTTTGGCTCGTTTGCGAGGCGCACTGAATAGCGCACCGAGGCTGCGGCGCAAACCGCGACAGCCACAGGTCAACGCAGCCGCGAATGGGCTGGAGCCCATCTCGCCACGCTGCGCGCGAGGCGCTAGCCTACTCGATAGGCGCCCGTCACAGGCGGCGCGACACATCAGGGAGGAATTTCGTGAATGCATTCGCCAAGCGCGCGGTAGCCTTGCTGCCGGCCTTCGCGCTGACCGTCTCATATGGACTGGCGCACGCCGCCGAGCTCAACACCGCCGCGGTGACCTACAAGCTCCCCGATCAGATCCAATGGTCGGCGCCAAGTCCGGCCGGCGCGCAGAATGCGGTCCTGGTCGGCGACCCGTCCAAGGAAGGGCTTTACGTGCAGCTCGTCAAATGGACCAAGGGCGGTCATTTCAGCCACCCGCATTTTCATCCCCATGATCGCTTCATCACGGTGATCAAGGGCACGTGGTGGGTCGGCACCGGCACCAAATACGATCCCGAGGCCACCGTGCCGATGCCGGCGGGCACCTTCGTCACGCATTACGGCCAGCAGGTGCATTTCGACGGCGCCAAGGATGAGGATGCGATCCTTTTGATCGTGGGCGAAGGCCCTGCGACGTCGACGCCGGCCGAGGTCAAATGAGACGTTGAACGAGAGCGCTTAGGCTTACGCCGCCGACTTCGCCGCCTTGGTGCTCGCCGCGCGATCGGCGGCGGCGGCAGCGCGCTTGACGCGATCGAGAATGAGCTCGATCGAAGCGATCTCGACGCGGTTGCGGCCGTTGTCCTTGGCGCGATAGAGCGCATGGTCGGCTTGTGCGAGCAGCGCCGACAAATCGAGCACGGCGTCGTAGCTGATGACGAGGCCGATGCTGACGGTGGCGACCACCGGCTTGCCGTCGATCTCGCCAGTGGCGGCGAAGAACGACGAGCGGATCTGCTCGGCGACGGCGAGGGCGCGCTCGCGCGAAGTGTCGACCAGCATGGCGGCGAATTCCTCGCCGCCGAGCCGGCCGAAAATGTCGAAGCGATGCATGCAGCTCGCGCCGACCTCGGCAAAACGCTGCAGCACCTTGTCGCCCACCGCATGACCGAAGCGGTCGTTGATCGCCTTGAAGTTATCGAGGTCGAGCAGCATCACCGCGATCGGCCGCGGGTCGGTGGCTTGACGCTTGAGTTGCGCTTCGCCGTCTTGGAGGAAGGCGCGGCGGTTGGGAATGCCGGTCAACGAATCGATCAGGGACGCGGTCTTGTGGCGATGCTCGGTGCGCTCCTTCGCCATCGCCAGGAGGATGAAGGCGATGGCGATGGTGAAAAGAAGGCCCTCGAAGCTGAGCACCGTCAGCCAGACGCTCTCGAACAGATTATCGTTCGCGGGCAGCCACGGCAGCATGCTGCCGAACGGCGTGCGCAACAGATAGAGCGCGCCGTGCGCGAACAGCATGGAGATCGCCGGCCAGCGCGACACCAGCGGTTCGCTGCGGCCGCGGTAGAACTCGTACGCCGTGGCCCAGGTATAGGCGGTGATGATGCCCGACGATAGCAGCATGCGCAGGTCCCACGAGCCAGCGACGGCCGGTACGCGGCACAGGACCAGCCAACTGATGGCGCCACCGAACAACAGCACGGGTTGCACCTTGCGCCCGTCGAACACGCGGGCGCCGGTCCAGGTCAGCGCAAACGACGTAAACAGGATGGCATTGGCGAGATCGATCGAGACCAGGTCGGACACCGAGCCGTACATGCCGAACAGCACGACGGAGGCCGCGCGAAACAGATGGGCAAATCCCCACCAGGCGACCGCATAGATGGCGGTGTTCTGCACCCAGGCAAACAGCAACAGCAATCCGAGGATTGCTTCCACATAAATGGTGACAAGGAATAACGTGTTGACGTCGAGATCCATCGCAATCAACCGAATTGGCCGTAAACGGGCAAAGCGCGCGCACGTGCCCCCATAACGCTCCGCATAGCGTTTGGGCCGGAAAAAATCGGTGAATGGGGCAGGCCGCTCAAGCGGTCATGCCGCGTTATGGTTTCGACAAGCTTTCGAAAACGGGCGGCTTTCACCGAGCCTTGTTTCGGAACACTTGGTCATCTAGGGTCGTTCGCTTTGAGGACGCCGAAAAAATGCAGGTTCGCAACGGAATAGTCGAAGCCATCGGCAACACGCCGTTGATCAAGCTCAAGCGCGTCTCTGAGGCGACCGGCTGTACTATTTTGGGCAAGGCCGAGTTCATGAATCCGGGGCAGTCGGTCAAGGACCGCGCCGCGCTGTTCATCATCGAAGACGCCGTCAAAAAAGGCGAGTTGCGGCCGGGCGGCGTCATCGTCGAAGGCACCGCCGGCAATACCGGCATCGGGCTTGCCCTGGTCGGCAACGCGCTTGGCTTTCGCAGCGTCATCGTCATTCCGGATACCCAGAGCCAAGAGAAGAAGGACACGCTGCGGCTGTGCGGCGCCGAACTGATCGAAGTGCCGGCCGTGCCCTTCGCCAATCCCAACAATTACGTGAAAGTCTCCGGCCGGCTCGCGGCCGAGCTTGCCAAGACCGACAAGAACGGCGCGATCTGGGCCAATCAGTTCGACAACGTCGCCAACCGTCAGGGCCACGTCGAAACGACGGGCCCGGAAATCTGGCAGCAGACCGACGGCAAGGTCGACGGCTTCACCTGCGCGGTCGGCACCGGCGGCACGCTCGCCGGCATCGCCATCGCGCTCAAAGCGCACAGCAGCGGCGTGCGCATCGCGCTCGCCGATCCGATGGGCGCCGCGCTCTACAGCTATTACACGACCGGCGTGCTGAAGTCGGAAGGCTCCTCGATCACCGAAGGCATCGGCCAGGGCCGCATCACCAAGAATCTGGAGGGCGCGCCGATCGACACCGCCTATCAGATTCCCGACGCCGAGGCGGTGCCGTATATTTTCGATCTGTTGGAGTACGAAGGCCTGTGCCTCGGCGGCTCGTCCGGCATCAACGTCGCCGGCGCGGTGCGGCTCGCCAAAGAGCTCGGTCCCGGCCACACCATCGTGACCATCCTCGCCGATTACGGCACCCGCTATCAGTCGAAGCTGTTCAATCCGCAGTTCCTGCGCGAGAAGAAACTGCCGGTGCCGGCATGGCTCGAGCGCAAGTCGAACATCAAAATACCGTATGAATGACCGCACTTGGTGAACTTCATGAGGCGACGAACGTTGATGTTGATTGTGAGATAGAGACCCCGACAATGTTGCGAACCGACAACGATCCCGTGCCGGTACCGGCAAGCCGCTGGCTCAAATCGACCGAATGGCTCGCCGCGCATGTGCGCGACCGCGACGTCACCGTGGTCGACGCCTCCTATCCCATGGTGGGGCAGAAGCGCGACACACAAGCCGAGTATCTCAAGGAGCACGTCCCCGGCGCCGTGTTCTTCGCGATCGACGCGATCGCGGATCATTCCACCGAGCTGCCGCACATGCTGCCCGGGCCGAAGCAATTCGGCGATGCGGCCGGCGCGCTCGGCATCGCCGACACCGACACCATCGTGGTCTACGACAGCCTCGGCTTCTACTCGGCGCCGCGCGTATGGTGGACATTCCGCATCTTCGGCGCCAAGAACGTCTATATCCTCGACGGCGGGCTGCCGCGATGGAAAGCCGAAAATCGGCCGGTCGAGAGCGGCGAGACCAAGCGGCCGCCGCGTACGTTCAAAGCCGAGATGAACGTCGGCGCCGTGGCGACGCTCGCCGACGTGCGCATGGCGCTGACCGACGCCAGCGCCCAGATAGTCGACGCCCGCTCCGCCGAGCGCTTTGCCGGCAAGGCGCCCGAACCGCGCCCGGGCCTTCGCTCCGGTCACATGCCCGGCGCCTTCAATGTGCCGTTCGGCCGCCTCCTGGAAAACGGCAATCTCGCCTCGCGTGCGCGCATCGAGGCGGCCTTCAAGGATGCCGGCGTCGACCTCGACAAGCCGATCATCACGTCCTGCGGCTCGGGCATGACGGCGGCGATCTTGAGCTTTGCGCTCGATGCGATCGGCCGGCCGCCGCAAGCGCTCTACGACGGATCGTGGACCGAATGGGGTTCACGGCCCGACTCGCCGGTCGAACGCGACTGAGCGAATCTGCTGTTCGATAAATAGCTAGATCGCCACGCCTTTGGGCGCGGTAAACGTGGCGTCAACCACATCGCCGGTGTTGAGCGTTTCCGCCGGCTCGAAGCAAAGAATGTGAGCCTCCTCGTCGGCGCAGGTGCGGTGCTCGACGCCACGCGGCACCACGACACATTCGCCCGGCTTGAGCGTCACCACGCGGTCGCGGAATTCGACCCGGAAGGTACCCTTCCACACCATGAAAAACTCGTCCTCGCTGTCGTGATGGTGCCACGGAAATTCGCCCTTAACCTTCACGACCTTGATTTCTTGACCATTGAGCGCGGCGATGGTTTTGGGTCGCCAATGCTCGTCGAACAGAGCGAATTTCGCGTCGAGATTGATTTTGTTCATGGCCATGCCTCGCCGACCCGATCCTAGCACGCCGCGAAACGGCGGACGGGCAGCCCACTGCGCCCGATGAACCGCCCCGCCGATCGTCACGACTCACAGTGGAGGACATTCATGCCAGGCCCCGGCGTGCGTCGAGGCTTGGCTCGTAAGGCTCTGAAAGATCAAGCCGAATGGCGGCAGCCGTCGCCACGCGGTGATCTGGAGCTGCGTTCGCCCGAGGATCATGGCATGCCCGCCTTGGCCAAAACCGTGTCGCGCCGTTTAGTGGGACGCAACCATCAGCAAACCGCCATTGCCGGCCTTTTGGTCGCTGTTCTAGCGCTTGGCATGACGGTCGCCTCTGTGACCCAGGAATGGGCCATGCCCGCGACCGAGCGGACGCCGGCCGACGCCGTCGCCACGGCATTTGCGGCGCTCGGTCTCGCACCCGTGCCAGTGCCGCCGCCTGCGCCTGCCCCGGCCAAGACCGTAACCGTTGCCGCGTTGCCCGCCGTCCCCACCAGCGACGCTACCGTTGTCCGGCCGCAGGTCGAGGATAAATGCAGCGACTTCAGTTTCGCGTTCTTCAGCACGCAGTGCGTGAAGGTTCACAAGAAGCACGCGTCGTTGCGCCGTCGCGCCGTGACCACGACATTCAAGCCTGCCGTGCCGGCGAAACCTGCGGCGTCGAACGAGCGCACGCCGGCGACCATGCGCTTGGCCGAAGACGCAAAGACGTCGAGGCCAAACGCCAAATCATCGCCGACCGTCAGGTAAGCCGGCGGCATTCCGTCGCGCAGCCAACCGATCCCCGATCATCCTGCAGCGCTCCCGGACGGCCGCTCGCACGCGGCTTCATTCTGGCGTAGGATTACTTTATGCGTCGGAGGAATCGTCCGAGGGACCGATCATGATCTTCCGCCAGCTGTTCGACACCACTTCCAGCACCTACAGTTACCTCTTGGCGAGCCGGCACGGCGGCGAGGCGTTGATCATTGATCCGGTGCTGGAACGCGTCGACCGCTATTTGCAGCTCGTGCGCGAGCTCGACCTCAAGCTGGTCAAAGCGGTCGATACCCACCTGCACGCCGACCACGTCACCGGGCTCGGCGCGCTGCGCGACCGCACCCACTGCATCACCGTCATGGGCGAAGAGACCAAGGCCGACGTGGTCTCCATGCGGGTCGCCGAGGGCGACCGCATCGAGATCGAAGGCTTGCGCCTCGACGTGTTGTATACGCCGGGCCACACCGACGATTCCTATTCGTTCGTGTGGGGCGATCGCGTCTTCACCGGCGACACGCTGCTCATCCGTGGCACCGGCCGCACCGATTTCCAGAACGGCGACCCGCGTGCCCAGTACTACTCGATCTTCAACAAGCTGCTCAAGCTGCCGGAGGAGACTTTGGTCTACCCGGCACACGATTACAAAGGCGACACCGTTTCCACCATCGCCGAGGAGAAGGCCTTCAATCCGCGGCTGCAAGTCAAATCGGCCGACGAGTACGCCGCGGTGATGAATAGTCTGAATTTGCCCAATCCGAAGATGATGGATGTCGCCGTGCCCGCCAACGTCCACGTCGGATTGAACCAGGAGATCGTCGCCCAAAGGGGCTGGGCGCTTACGGCCGCGCAAGCGTTGGCGCTGTGCGGCCGTTCCGACATCGCCATTGTCGATCTGCGCGAGCGGCGCGAGCGGGAAAAGCACGGCGTCATTCCGGGCTCGCTGCACGCGCCCTACCCGGCGCTGCCGGAGCACATCGCCGCCGGCGGCATGCTGCACGAACTCGCCGCCGCGACCGGCAAGAAGATCGTGTTCTATTGCGCCTTCGGCGAACGCTCGGCGATGGCGGTGCAGGCGGCGCAGGACGCAGGCCTCACCTCCGCCTGCCACATCCAGGGCGGCATCGACGCTTGGAAAAAGGCCGGTGGCGCGCTGACGCGGTAGGCATGGCAATCGCGCGGCGGCGCAATGCGAAAGCCGCAGGAGGGACGTCCTGCGGCTTTCGTCTTTTGGCACCCGCTGCGGGGAGGCGGAATCAGCGGACGCCGGGGGAGATGCGTTAACGGCTAGAGCTGGGAGTCCTTATCGCCATCGGCGTTCATCATGCGATGCATGCCGCCGCCCTCGCCGTTGTCGCTGTTGTGACCGAACCGGTGCAAGCCCCAGCCCAGGCCACCCGGACCGCGGCCGTCGCGCCAGCCGCCGCGCATCATCGGATGCGGCCGCAGCATGCGAGCAAGCACCGTGAAGCGGGCCTTCTGCGCGTCGTCGAGGCTTTGGTAGAGCGGCGCGCCGGCATCGGCGACCTGCTTCAAGCCGGCAGCGGCCTTGCTCATGTTGTCGGCGCGACGCGCCAGGCGATCGAACGGCGACGCCGGCGGTTGCTGCTGCTCGGCGGCTTGCCGGGCCTTGATACGCTCGATGCGCAGCGCAACCATGTTGCGCAAGGCGGCTTCGAACTGCGGCCAGTTCTTCGCCTGATCCGGCGTCAGTGCGAGCCCGGCTTTCAGCCCGGCGATGCGCGCGTCGGCGAATGCCGAAATATCCTCGACGCTGAACCGGTGGTGATAGTCGACGCGCGGACTGCCGTCGCTGAAGTTGCGCGGGCCGTCGAAGCGCTGCTGCGCGTAGACGAACGAGGAGCCGACGACGGCAATAAGCGCAGTCGCGGCGAGGACGGGCTTGAACATGCGATCCTCCAGGAGGAGTCTTTTTTGCGTATGGAAATCATGCGCCAGCGCAGCACCGAAGCAAGTTAAACTTTGGACAGAATGAAATGGCGCGAGATTACGGCTTTGTAATCTTCCCACCCCGGCGTAACTTCGCAATATCAACGTGCATGAAGTTCCGCGATCTTCCGCTCGGACATTCGCCCGATCAGCGCAAGATTTGCTGCAGGAACAGCCGCGTGCGTTCGTGCTGCGGGTTGTCGAAGAAGGCCTTCGGCTCGTTGATCTCGAGGATCTGGCCGTCGTCCATGAAGATCATGCGGTCCGCGACCTGACGCGCAAATCCCATCTCGTGGGACACCACCAGCATCGTGATACCGTCGGAGGCAAGCGCGACCATGGTGTCGAGCACTTCCTTCACCATTTCCGGATCGAGCGCCGAGGTCGGCTCATCGAACAGCATGATGCTCGGGTTCATGCACAGCGCGCGAGCGATCGCCACGCGCTGCTGCTGGCCGCCGGACAGCCGCGCCGGATATTTCAGCGCCTGATCGGGAATCTTGACGCGTTCTAGATATTTCATGGCGAGCGCCTCGGCGTCGCGCTTGGGCATCCGCCGCACCCAGATCGGCGCCAGCGTGCAGTTTTCCAGCACGGTCAGATGCGGAAACAGGTTGAACTGCTGAAACACCATGCCGACGTCGCGGCGCACCACGACGATCTGCCGAGCATCGTCGGTGAGCTCGGTGCCGTCGACCACGATGCGGCCGCTCTGCCAATCCTCCAAATGATTGATGCAGCGAAGCAAGGTCGACTTGCCGCTACCCGAAGGGCCGCAGATGACGATGCGCTCGCCGCGCGCCACCGCAAGGTCGATATCGCGCAGCACGTGAAATTCGCCGAACCATTTGTTGAGGCCAACGATCTCCACCGCCAGCGCGGCGCGCGGCGGCAGGCCGTGAGGGTCTCGTGCGGGGTCCGTCATCAGCCGCCTCGTCGCTCGCGGCCGCGTCCGGCACGCCGCGCCAGCCGCGTTTCGACGCGCTGGGCGTAACGCGACATGGCATAACAGCACACGAAATAGAACAAAGCGGCGAAAGCATAGCCCGTGACGCCGACCTCCGGCGACGCCCACCGCGGATCGCCGCGCGCGGTTTCGACCGTGCGCAGGAAATCGAATATGCCCACGATGAAGACGAGCGTCGTGTCCTTGAACAGGCCGATGAAGGTGTTGACGATGTTCGGCAGCGTCACCCGCAGCGCTTGCGGCAGAATGACGAGCGCGTTCATGCGCCAATAGCTCAAGCCCAGCGCCTCCGCGGCTTCGTATTGGCCGCGCGGGATGGCGTTGAGCCCACCGCGCACCACCTCCGCCATATAGGCCGACGCGAACATGGCGACGCCGATCAGCGCGCGGACGAGCTTGTCCGGCGCCAGCTGCTCGGGCACGAACAGCGGCAGCATTACGCTCGCCATGAACAACACGGTGATCAGCGGCACGCCACGGACGAATTCGATGAAAACCACCGCGAGCCACTTGACGATCGGCAGCCGCGAGCGGCGCGCCAGCGCCAGCAGAATGCCGAGCGGCAGCGAGAACACCATGCCGACGGTCGCGACCACGATGGTCACCAGAATGCCGCCCCACAGATTGGTCGGCACAAATGAAAGCCCGATGGCCGGCAGGCCGACGAGCAGGACCAGCGACAGACCCGGCAGCACGACGAAAAAGTAGACGGCGCCGATGCCGCGGCGCGGCGCGCCGAGCCAGAGCAGCCACACCACGCCGATCGCAAGCGCCGCGAAGAACAGGTCGACGCGCCAGCGCTGACCGATCGGATAGAAGCCGTAGACGAAATAGGACAGCCACACCCGGACGAACGCCCAGCAGGCGCCGGGATGGGGATTGCCCGGCGACGGCAGGCACGCTTCGCGATCGCTGCCCGACCAATTTGCGTCGATCAGGAGGAAGCGAATGAGCGGCGGCACAGCCCAAGCGATGAGAAGAGCACAAAGCAGCGTCAGCGCGACGTTGAACGGCGACGAAAACAGGTTCGCCCGCAGCCAGCCCGCGACACCGCCGCTCGGCGTGGGCGGCGGCAATCGCGGCGCTGGCGTTTGCCGCAGAAACGAAACCGGCATGGCGGAGGTTGCGGCCATGGCGATCAGCGCTCCACCACGACGACGGTGCGCCCATAGAGGTTCATCAGCAGCGATGTGACGAGACTGATGCCGAGATAGACCGCCATGGTGATGGCGATCACCTCGACGGCCTGGCCAGTAATGTTGAGCACGCTGCCGGCGAACACCTGCACCAGATCGGGATAACCGATAGCGACCGCCAGCGACGAATTCTTGATCAGATTGAGATACTGGCTGGTCAGCGGCGGCACGATGACGCGCATCGCCTGCGGCACCACCACCAGGCGCAACGTGGTGCCCGCACGCAGTCCGAGCGCCTGCGCGGCTTCGATCTGGCCGGCCGGCACCGCCAGCACGCCGGCACGCACCACTTCGGCGATGAAGGCCGCGGTATAGACCGTCAGCGCGAACAAGAGCGCCGCAAATTCGGGGAGGATCTCGAGCCCGCCGCGAATATTGAAGCGGCCCATGTCAGGAATGCCGAACGTCAGCGGCTTTCCAGCGACGACGAAGACTGCGAACGGCAGGACGAATATGACGGCGAGCGCCGGCAGGACGATGGGCATCTGCGCGCCGGTACGCGCCTGATACCGCTTGGCCCAGATGCGCCAGCCGATCGCTGCAATCACGCCGACCGCAAAGGCGATGACGACGGCGTCGAAATCCGGCGCGAACACCGGCTTCGGCAAGAACAGACCGCGATTGTTGAGAAAGCCGCCGAATGGCAGCGCAATGCTGCCGCGCATCTCCGGCAGCCCTTTCAGCACCGCGTTGTACCAGAACAGAATCTGGAGGAGCAGCGGGATATTGCGGATGACTTCGACATAGCCGCCGGCCAGCCGCGCCACCAGCCAATTGCGCGACAGCCGCGCGATGCCGATGACAAAGCCGAGAATCGTCGCCAGCACGATGCCGACGCCAGCCACCAGAAGCGTATTGAGCAAGCCGACCCAGAACGCGTGTCCGAACGTCGACGTGCTCGACGAATAGGCGATCAGCGTCTGTGAGATGTCGAAGCCGGCGGTATTGTTCCAGAAGCCAAAGCCGTGGGCGATATGGGCCTTGGCCAGGTTTTGCGCGGCATTGTATCCGGCGGCACCGATCAGACCGGCGACGACGGCAAGCAGCGCCGCCTGCAGCACAAGCCGGCCGGCGTTAAGGCCGCGGCGCTCGCGGTGCGGCGGCAGCCGCGGGGATGCGCGGGCAACATCGCTCATCGGCCGGCCTCGTCGCGGCGACGCCCGGCCACGGCTTCTGAGACTCTCAGCGAATCGGCAGACCGTATTGCAGGCCGCCCTTGGTCCACAGCGCGTTCAGCCCGCGGGTGATTTTCAACGGCGAACCCTGGCCGACATTGCGCTCAAAGCTCTCGCCGTAATTGCCGACGGCCTTGATGATGCGCGCGGCCCAGTCGTTGGTCAGTCCGAGCGATTCGCCGAATTGGCCTTCGGCGCCGAGCAAGCGGCGGATTTCCGGATTGGTCGAGCTCTTCTGCTCGTCGACGTTGGCTTTGTTGACGCCGAGCTCCTCGGCATTGACCATGGCCTGGTGCGTCCAGCGCACGACGTCTTGCCAGGCGTCGTCACCTTGGCGCACGGCCGGCGACAGCGGTTCCTTGGAAATGATCTCCGGCAGCACGATGTTGTCGGACGGATTGCTGAGCAAAAGCCGCGAGCCATAGAGCCCCGACGAATCGGTAGTGAAGGCGTCGCAGCGGCCGGAATCGTAAGCCTTCAGCGCCTCGTCCAGCGTGGCGAAGGTCACGGGCTTCAGCGACATATGGTTGGAGCGGAAATAGTCGGCGAGATTGAGCTCGGTGGTGGTGCCCTGCTGCACGCAAACCGACGCGTCGTTGAGCTCGAGCGCGGAAGCGACCTTCAACGCCTTGTGCACCATGAAGCCCTGGCCGTCGTAATAATTGACGGCAGCGAAATCGATGCCGAGCTGGGTGTCGCGCGACATGGTCCAGGTGGTATTGCGCGACAGCACGTCGACCTCACCCGATTGCAGCGCGGTGAAGCGGTTGGCGGCGGTCAGCGGCACGAACTTGACCTTGCTCGGGTCATCGAAGATCGCGGCGGCGATAGCGCGGCAGAAATCGACGTCGAAGCCAGTCCAGTTGCCTTGCGGGTCGGGCATGCCGAAGCCGGCCAGTTGGCCGTTGGCGCCGCATAGGAGCCCGCCGCGATCCTTGACGGCCTTCAGCGTCTGCGCGGACGCCACTTGCGTGGCGAACCCGAGCACCGTTGCAATGGCGAATGCCGTGGCTAGACGATTCATGATCAGGCCTTTCAGAATTGATCGCGCGAGATGTTCGAGCTTGGGCTTATTCGAGATTGGGCTTAAGTGTAGAGCTTTCGCAAGGCAGCGCGTGCGGCAATTCCCCGCCCGCCGCCATCTGAGAACGATCACGCTGCTGGGTCAAGGGGTTGACGAGAACGCCGGCAGCCGGGGTGGTGGCGTATTGGGCGATGTTTATGGCAAGGGCGAGACACCGACATGAACGACTCCGGTAAGGACGGCCGCGATTTGACCGCCGACCTCGAACGCGGCTTTGCCGCGATGGCTGCAGTCGCCGCGGCTGTTTGACCGCTCACACCGCCGCGGGCGCCCCGCGATCGCGCAACACGAAATACAGATTGCGTAAATAGACGAACACGCCGAACGCCTGGCCGGCGATAAAGACCGGGTCCTTGCGGTACAGCGCATAGATCAGCAGCAACAAGCCGCCGGCGATGGAGAAATACCAGAAGGCGAGCGGGATGACGCTGCGCTTGGCGCGCTCGGAGGCGATCCATTGCACCAGAAAGCGCATGGTGAAAAGGCCCTGGGCGGCGAAGCCCAACAGCACCCACCAATCGAGCCGGGTGACGAAGACGTCGACAAGATAAGCGCCGACCGCATGCGACAGGTCAACGAGCAAGATCAACCTCCTCCGATTGCGGAACGCGCTTTCGTCGCCGCGTGAGCCACCACACGCCAAGGAGGTCGGGGACGC